>JGI24159J19872_10002908_pt1 | contig 20857 bp, 10 predicted proteins | sample Ectturendosymbi4_FD_19872 | JGI IMG/M metagenome (IMG submission 19872) | reverse complement strand
GAGCTTGATGCAGGGCATGTTTTGGAGGCCCTGACAGCACGTCATTGATCGACTTATAAACACTCCAGGCAGGATCCTTTCCAACGCCCACCTCTCATAAGCAATGTTTATTGTACAGTAGAAAAGTTTGTTAAATGAATAAAATTTGTACCAAATTGTGACATATACTTTACCTTGTATACGTGAAATTGAAACTAATAGGAAAAATGTTAACCCTTCTGCAGTAAACTCGCAATAGTGTAGTATACCTCTATCTTCACATAAACTGCGTGAACTTATGTTCCATTTACTTTTTCCATGTTCAGTAACTTTTGCTTGGTTTATGTTCGTCACTTTCTTTCTGATGAACCGCGCAGACACAGTCACTAGCGTACGGACGGGGGGCACTGTGCCGTGGCCCCCCTCAGACCCTAAAAATAAAAAAAATGTATAAACAGTATTCGGCAATGTACACTGTCAGTATTCGGCAGTGTATACCAAAATGTCTAATTTTAGGCGAATAACACTATTTTGTTTAGAAAAACGCCTCTCCAAGCACAAAATGACTATATTTTCCAAAAATTTGGAGGGAGGCATGGCCCCTTTGGCCTCCCCTGGCTACGCCTATGCATTTGTCCCCCCCTCGGAATTTTTTTGCCTACGCCACTGGACACAGTTGTTTTTTTTGGTCCTTTTTTGCCTCCACCTTTGGCCCAGCGCTTTAGGCAGCCGCCTAGTTCACCTAATGGTAGCGCCGGCATTGCGGATGCATTTTTCGTGATGTGGTGCATCAGTGTTGCCAATTTGCAAACAGTCTTAGCATTCGTATCAAAGGGTACAGTGCTTGAAAGTATTGTAGATGTGTATCATGCTTTTGCCAAACCAAGCATTTGATTCTTTGAGTTGCCATCACTTTCTCGTGGTGTTTCCGCTACAGCCTTTGCTTTAAATAAAAATGTTTCTTTTATTTTGCAGTGGTTTGTTAAAAGCTGCTTTGAATAACTCAGTGAAGCTGTATACCGTTTTAAAAAACAATATAATATTGCAACAGATGTAATAGCGTTTTTGAAAGAGCCAATGCTTGGCGTATGAACTTGTGTTATAAGTTAGCTGCGGATCATAACCGCAGGGGAACAAAAATTATTGACGTTACGAAATGTTATTGCACAATTTGTCCCATTTTTCCCCAAAAGAAGAAAGAAGTGATGAATTACTGCCAGTGATCAAAAAACCACAACAGTTGACATGTGCGTCTTCTTACGCGATGAACGGGGTTAGGGCTCAAACCAGTGGCGTAGCCAGCCCAAAATTTTTGGGGGCCAAAATGTTTAGGCGAGCAACAGTATTTTGTTTGGGACGCCGCTTCTCAAAGCATAAAATGACTAGATATGCTAAAAATGTGGGGGGCATGCCCCCCCTTGGCTACTCATATGGCTCAAATCTTGAGGGGACACACGCAAGTATATCAACTTTTTAAGGATATACACAAGAACATTTGAACATTTTTACAGTCGCCAGCATCAAAAAAGGTTTGCAATTAACGTTGTTTAACCACTGTACTGGATCCAGAAAAATCATCACTCAATTTTGTTTGAAAAATGTGATAAATATGTTAATCTGCCAGATTTATAAAAGAACTTTTATTTTATAAATTTTTGCTTGATTTTTCGTAAAGTTGTAAGGTGCGGGGGTATGACCGCACACTTTGCACTCCCATTTCCAACGGCTATTCTGCGGATTGTATGCTCAGTGGCAGATATCCGCGAGCGCAGCAAAGAGCGAGGTCATCATAGTTGTAAGAGTGCTGGTCTTGTCTCCCGACAAACCGAGCTGAGACTTGAAGTTGCCAAGCCGAAGCAAGGCTGCTGTATAGCTCTCACCATATTTAGGTTCATTACAGACTTCCAGTCAGATGAAGGGACTCTAAACTTTGTTTACGCGACGGCAGAGCAGCACAGCTGCGTAACAAGAAACACGCATTCCGTCCGCAAGCAGTAAATAACTCCCAACTGCACGAAATGAGTTCGGAGCGTACAAGATAGTGTTACGACGGTTTTATCGCCCGAAACTCGCGACAAACGTGTCCGAATGCATGGAAATACGGCAAAAGAAACCAAGCGGAACAACCCACCAAGAAACCGAGATGATGACACGACGTATGTTACGTCATCACCCGAAACCGCCAGCGAATCCAGCGAACATGAACAGGACAAAGTGCAAATATCGGTCATGGACATGAACCAAGTTCACGAGACTGCCACTTAACAGGCGTGGATAACAGCAGCTTGCCGCTCGAGTTTAACAATTCACACATGAAGAACAACCGGAACAATTCAATCAAACTTTTGTGTACTCGCTATAAAAGATCGCCATATCTCGCTCAGAAGCAGAAGGGGTTTTGGCTAGAATGCGAGTTGCTTGATATGAACTGCTAGCACTGTCCTGATTTTCAGCGAACTGGTTGAGTGTTAATTGCGCTGTCGTAATTTCACAGAGTTCACCCTCGGTTTTGAATCTGCCCACAAGCGTCGCATTGACATTGAGCAGGAGTAAGTCGTGAGTTGCGTAGCGGGCGCCGTCATCTTCTCGCACCGTCTTGCTTGAAAGATAAGGTTAATCTACGCACGAAAGTTAAGATGACCAGTGAATGGCGCTGTCGTCGTGTCACTTAACAGAAACCTGTTGCCTATGAAATGTTGTCGCTGATTTAATGCCTGATCAACATTTTGCCGCACACCTTCCATCAGTAATTTGCGCTGTATCTTGCGTGATGTAGACAATAAGATCTCATGAAATTTTAGTCTTTCATTCACGTTTCACTTCATTACATGCATTCACTTGATCCTTAATATTTTTTGGGGCAAATTCCCAACGAGTTCGAAAGTACGAATGCCGTTAATACGTTTGGTTTAACGCTCAAAGAATACGTTCATGAACTAACCATAAAAATCAAGCTTGCGTTTCATTTCTATTGTGTACAGATTCGAGTGGCTTAGACAAGACTCTGTCATCGCGTAAACGCTGTCTTGTAACAAACACTAAAGGACCGTCCGCTTTAAGTTTGCAATGGTTCACGTCTTGAGTGTCAGTGCGCGCCAAATGAAACCTACTGGGGCAGGCTGCTGAATAAGCCATGCTCAAAGTTGATTCATAAACGTGTTACGAATTGTTAAGCCAAACGGAGACAACCTCCATTACAACAGGTGCATGCGCACACTAACGCTACGACTTGAGGAGTCAAACCCAGAAGCACATGCACGCAGCGCTTGTCTGCAACGGCTGAAACATGCAAACCAGCTTGTACAGGAAACGCAAATGTTAACATCGCAAGATGCATACATTCGTTTTGCGCGAAAATGCGAAATTGATATATGCATCCACTATACTTGTAGTGCTGAAATAACAAGCGTTTGGACTTCAAATTAAAAGCTGCGTTTTTAATGAAATATTCTCTCTGCAACACTTGAAATATACATTTTTTGTTCAAGAAAATGTTTGCAAATTGCATGTAGCTGCTTTAGCGGTTTGAAAAAAAGAAAATACGAAAAAAACAGATGTTCTCTAGTCCAGGGGCAGGCAATTAATTTAGTTCGGAGGCCACTTTGAGGAGGCCGCGTTTAGCGGAGGGCCATACCTTCTAAAAACAGAAGCAAGTCTCGGTTCAAGCTAGCCTCAGCACTAACATTTACTATGACAAGTAGGAGGAAATTTCAGATTTGAAGATTTTCCGTGAATGCTTCAGCGGGCCACATGTGACCTGCGGGCCGCTAATTGCCCACCCCTGCTCTAGTCAAACATTCCAGTTATTTTTTTCAACATAAATTTTTTTGTCTTGGAATATAAATGATTAGGTAGAAGAATAATTTTTCTGATGTGCTGAGCCTTGTATCAAAAATTCTTTTCACTCAATCTTGTTTAGCTGGTTCGCGTTTAAAAATTTATAACTGCTCTAAGTTTGTTGCAGAAAAGAGTTTGTAATAGTGTAAAAATTATACTTTTACCGCTATGGCCCACAGGTTGAGCATTATGGGATCGACATTTTCGAACTCCACTTTATGACTTATATCACGATTAAGATGGGCAAAAAACTTTGACAAAAATTACCATTACTGGCAAGCAATATACATGTTAGAGTTGCAAAACCGGAAATCAAGTTCAAGATGTTGAGCATTAAACTATAATTGGGTAAGGATGCAGTTTAGAAGTTGTCCGTGTATTTGGCACCACCTATTACAAACGTTTTGAACTTTGCGGACTGAACAAATTTGTGTTATTTCACTTAGTGTTATCAAACTGATTTTGGCTGCAAACAGTTTGTATCGTATTTCGAGCCACTTCCGAGCTCTCGCTTTCAACGCTTAATTGAATCGCAGTACGCAGACTTCTCACTTCTCAGTATGGCTGGATGGTTTCTTTACCGACTGGCGACGGTGCAGCAACGTGCTGGACGCGTCTGGGGAAATAAACGTGTTTCGTAAATGTCTATTTCAACATTGCTGGTGTGGATGTAAGTAATACCTGGTAACTGACACACAAACTCGTCCAAAGGCACTGTGGTCCACGCCTGAGATAATAGTGAAGCGTAACAGCGCGTGTCGGACTTTGAAACGTCGGTGTAGTTTACGAAAAGCAAACCTTGTTGAAAAATCGTGAGTTTTATTGTGAACGGACTTCCCGATTTACATTTACAGTAATGGTAATGGTAATGGTTTATTGTTTCATATGACTCAGCCAATAAGCAGAAGCACCTGACCTTACACACTGACCTTAATTTTTGCGATTAAGTTATCGCTTGTTACACGCTACTCTGATTTGCAATCTGGAATCAAACGACTCACCTGCATCATTATTACTATTAGGCATACCACTTCCCATTTCAGCCGGGACAGTTTCGGTTAAAGGCTTTGTCCCGGGGTCCCGGTCACTCAAGCAAAAAGGTCTCGGTTTGGCATTCGGTCACCCAATATGAATGGCATGGTGGTCTCATAACAGAATGCTGAAGCAGAATGTGAAAGCCCTTATCATCTGTAAAAGTCAATTAATACTGACTTTTCCTGCTGTGATTTTTACGAGAAAATAAAATCGAACAAAAACTGCTTGTAGAAAATATTTTCTACAAAAAAGTATGATTGGGCGAATGTGTAAATTTACAAATGCTTGAACATTATTTTGTTTCTTAGAAAATGTATTATTTTAGTTTTTCTTGGTGTCTTAACTGTACAATCCAAAATAGCTACATACTCCAAGTAAGCTATTACCACATTTATCTGATAAGGCTCGTTGTTCTGAAGCGTCCCGGTTTTCAGTCACAAAGATATGGTATGCCTACTTATGACATTTGGCAAATGGCAGCGACTGCGGCATTAGTTGGTATGTTTCAATTTGCAGCAATGTACTTCAATTTCTTGTGGCTACAACTAAGTAGTTGTTACATTCTGTTGGAATCTGTAAATGCTTTTTGTCCTTAATAACTTGCGCATGGACAATGTTACGAGAAATTTAAATGCCAGATGGCCCCAAGCTCAGATTTCCACTGACGTTATGCAAAGCAATAGCCAGCCAACTGCGAATGTATTGCAGGGAATGTTTTTATAATGTGAGTTTGATGCTCAAGCGCAATGAACCCTTTCAATAAAATGAAAATATGTTACTAAAACGAATGTCATTTATGTGAAACAAACATACATCAAATTCAGTAACAATCTGTTCGCCGAAGTGGTAAAAGCTTATCGAGCCTCTTTCAAGTGTTAGGCTGTTTCAAGTTACGTACTAACTCAATTGACTTGACTTATTAACATTTTTCATAGCTGAATGTGATTGAATTTATAGGTTACGCGACATGTTTTTTCATTTAAGCCAAAACTTCATTATTTTGTGGTCAACCGTGCCTTGAAACCACAGTTAACAAAACATCGCCGCAACAGCGAAACGTAACAGCGCGTGTCGGAAGTTGAAACGTCAGTGTTGTTTACGAAAAGCAAACCTTGTTGAAAAACCGTGAGCTTTATTGTGAACGGACTTCCCGATTTACATTTACAGATTTACATTTATCGAGCCTCTTTCAAGCGTTAGACTGTTTCAAGTTACAAACTAACTCAACTGACTTGACTTATTAAGATTTTTCGCAGCTGGATATGATTGAATTTATAGGTTACGCGACAAGCTTAAATTTAAGCCAAAACTTCATTACTTTGTGGTCAACCGTTGCTTGGAACCACAGTTTGCAAAACATTGCCACTTGGCAGCTCGTATGCCATTCAGTTACAACATAATCGAGGTCAAAGCAAATAGCGTGTTGCTTCGTCCAACATCGCTTGCTTCAGGCTCTTTTCAGTGAAACTTTTCATGTCATTCTGTTAATGTGTTAAGTTTTCGCATGTTCAGCAGAATTGAGACGCCAGGAAGACAGTTAGTTGACAACCACACAAACACTGCGTGCATCCGCGCAGGCGTGTGGTGTGGTCACATGCGACGCGCCGGACGCAACTCTTACCGTGAGTGAGTGATGCGGACATAGGTAAGCAATTGAGTTTCCCCTTCGGAAGTGCATATGACCAACACAGCTTTGCGTGATTTGAAGATACAATTGTTGCAACTGCCATTGCACGCGATGCATTTTGCAATCAAATCAAGCACTTTTATATGCGGTGTGGTGCAAAGTGTTTCAAAGCGTCAAATATCTTAGTTAGTCCACTGCTCGGCACGATGCTGTGAAAGGAGCAGGTAAACATGGCAAGCATGAGTGCAGATTTGTAAGACGCTTGGAATGTCTGTTTTTTTCTTAAGTTAAACTGGTTGTTGGTAAAAGAAGAAGGTATCTGTAAATATTGCAGAGTAGTTCAAGGAAAACTTTGCAGTTACTTCCGTCTTTCAGTCCGTGCCGATGACATTGAAACGAGTTTTTTTGCATTAATCCTGAGAATGATTCGCTATAAGGTACTTTCTTCACTTTCGAAAACAACATCATCCCAATATTTTTCAGTAAAATCGTTTTGGAAATTTGTGAGAACAGTGTTTTGTCAGTTCTCGGTGGAACGGAAACAGGATTGTTTTTACAAAAGTGTTTTATCTCTCAAAAGTATATTAGCATAATGCCTGCGCTATCTGCCGCATCCTGATCCTCGATGCTCCCTTCGGCAGAAACGAAGTTTTGTGTTTGAGGCTGGTTTCTCAAACAAGAAAAGTTATTTCCGTTGCCCTCAGTGGAGAAGTTTACAAAGCACATGCGTCCGGATGTAGGGCCGCAGCCAGCTGGTATTTTCTGATAGCGGGGGTAAAATTGTCGCAACCTAACAATTACACAAGTTTCTTGGCTCTTTTGAAATTTTTTTGAAAATTTCCGGGGTGGGTCAGATGCTCCCCCCCCCTGGTTACGAGCCTGCCGGATGCTTTTCAGACAACAGCGAAAGCAACGTGCGTTCACTTCGCGCTGGTTTGTCACGCAGTGCTGCAGGTGACAGTGGGAATTCTTTTGAGCTTTCTGCAAATTTGACAATTTGCTTTCTACAAATCTACGTCAACAGTATTACCACTATGACGTTTGCTTGTTTGTGAGACGATGCATCAATTACTATTCATGGTAAATTTCCAAGGCAGCTGTACGTGATCGTTTGAATACGGCATTCGAAGATAATATTTACTCTCAGCACGCAGCAGGATGAAATTACTTCATCTTTTTGCTGGTATGACTAACAGACGCGTTACCTGTTCTATCCTTTTAAAGGCACACGGATGCATACGTAAGAATGACGTTGCACACGAAAACAAGTGGGACTAACTTTTCAGCTGTAATTAAAGGCTAAATTTAATCGGAAAAGCATATTCTCACTCACGACGTTTTGATCTTAAGCGCAAAAATTCTGCTCTGATTCCACCTTTTCGTACCCTGTTAAGCATATAATAATGGTTGAAGGAATTGCCACATTTCCTCTCAAATCTGGTAACAGTTCCCTGCTCGAGGAAAACGATAAAATGAGAAGACTGGGTCCCACGGGTAACTAAGATGACGGAAACGGCTAAAGTGAAGCAATCACCAACATGCATTACTCGCGTCGATGAGCTCCATAACGCGCCACCGGAAAGTTCAATACACGCAGTGACATATAGGCGTAGAAGGCAGGGGTGCAGGGATGGCTGCATTCTTTTGGCAAAAATCATTTCCCAGCATGGATAAAAATTTTCTTTCTTCAAAATTGTAATCTTTTTATTGTGATCAGTAGGGCAACCAAAAGTCGATAAAGTCAAAAATTTTCTGCGTTTTTCAATGTTTATGAAACGTCCACAAACCAAATCTCATGCTGATACCATGAGCAACTCCAAAGTTATTATGTCAAAAGAGTCAAAATCTATCACAAGGTCAAAATTTCTTGCAGCACAGTTTTTCTTCTCTTTATCGATATTTTGTTAAAGCTACAACAACAGATATTGATATGGTTTGGCAAGTTTAGTTGAAATTCTGACATAATACTGGTTTTTGTACAACTTCTGACGTAATAATGTTGTTTTGCCCACTACTGGACGATTGAAAGCACGTTAGGCGTGGTAGTGCGCAGGGGCGTAACGAGGGGGGCAACGGGGGCACAATTCCCCGGGCGCCAAATCACTATGGGGGCGCCGAATCTCTGCGGGGGGCGCCGAATGACTGTGGGCTCCGCCAAAAAGTCCCAACAGTGTCACAGGTACTTTCTTCAATGGAGTACATTTGTTTCCGAAAGACCTCAGGTTCGAACATGGGGACGCCAAACTTGCTTCTTGCCCTAGGAGCCATCTAACCTCGATACGCCCCTTGTAGTACGTGATGTTGAGGTATACCAATGTAGAAACTTCTCAGTGACTTCAGGAGATTTATTGACACTGGATATTTCTCTTGTGCGTTTGGATTGATTTTCGTCTACGTTTTGTTACCTCTAGTTTCGTTGGGCCTTTCACATTTTTCATTTTTGTTTCATTTCCACAGAATGAAGATTTTTAACCTATCAGTTTGGATTTCTAATATATGCTTTGTATTCCTCATTTCAGTTGCCAACGCAGAAAATTGATAGGTCAAAATAAAGTCAAAATTTTTAGTTTTTAGGTAAAAAAATTGGATGCCCTTTTGATCAGTTATTTTGCGATTGTATTTTCATTTATTCTAATTTCCACTGACAATTTGTTACTATTTTGCATGATGGCTCTTTGTATTGCTTCTGTTGTTAGGTGAGTCATATTTAACAATAAATGAATAAATTAATGTTTTTAAAATTTTTTCATTTTTGCCAATTAACTCTTTTTTGGTATTAAAAGGGTGAAAATTGTGTGTCTTTTTATTGCTTAAAGAAGTTAAATGGTCAATTTTTTAAAACCTAGCTTACCTAGCTTTGGGCATGAACATGCTTTTTCTGGCAAAGCGCTGTAGTCCCCCTGGGTTTTGGCCCCCTATACACTTGTGCCTGGTGAACAAATGTGGCGCTTCGCAGGCGGTTATAAACACAAAACTATAGAAACCATTGCATTTGTGAAAAGCGAAAACCACCTATCAAATTAGTACTTCATTGGTTGACTTCTATAGATCATTGTGTATGATTTCAGTAGATTTTATACTGTATTTAGCAAATGATGAATATTTACAAAGAAATAAAATCTGTGCATTCATTCAGACGATATATTTAAATTCATTAGAATCGGCGCAATTATTTCTTCTCAGTTTCTGTCACTATATTATTTAGATAAAGTTTCCCAGTGGAACTGTGTTAATGCCGGGCTTCTGAACCCCTTACTAACCGCAAAGCCACTACAGTGTCTCGGATTTGTCCAGTCATAATTGCCGACCGATAGAGCTAGAGAGCTGTTCAAACCCTCTAAAAAGCAGAAAGTCTCTTAGGATCGATGAAAAAATCCGGGCACTTTTGGTTCCGAACATATTTTGGTGTGACGTCACGACTGGGGAGGTCAAAATATTTTTGATGACGTCATCAGGGCCTGAGAAATATTTTCAAGTGGCAATTTACCTGTTTTTCTTTCAAAATAAATAAGGCGAAAATCCGCCGCCTTTTTTTGCCATCTACCTTTAGTGGTCAGCAGTACGGCCAAAAAAGATAATTAACTAATCTCTTGGTAAATCCTTAAAAATTAGCTAACTTAAGTTGCCATTCTGAAGCTCGTTTTGTAGCAACTGCATTTAGATTACTGTTGAATAAACTACTGAAACTTTCGCAACGTTTGTTGACATCCTTCAGTTAAACCATTTCAGCAGTGCCGTAACTAGAGGTTTGAGCCAGGGGGACAAAGCTTAACTGAAGGGAGGCCACAGGTCACCGTAGGGGGGCCACTAGCCAAAATTTAGAAACAAGTTACGAAATGATAGTGAATCTCTGGATGTCGTGTATGTCCATACCAGATAAAAAAACGAAAACACCCCGAATAACACAAAAAACAACAACCTAAAGAATACTACTGCAGATATGAAAATGTCAGCTGAAGGGGCCCAGTTTTACATTTAGCTTGCCAGGGGGCGGCTCGCCCCCTTGACTTCCCGTCAATTACGCCACTGCATTTCAGCATTCCTGAAAGCTCATTGCGGTTGCCTATGCTCGTTACACTTCGTTAACCGAATGCTGTAACACGAACTTCTATACACAATGGTGCTGTAACGCAACATATAAGAATTTTCTAGGATGCCAGAAAATACTGAAGGACAATGACACGGTTTTCAAGGACATGGCCGAAATTGATAGCAAATTGAGGAATAACCATTGGCGTTTAAGGACTTTGGCAACCTTAGTATCCCCTTCTCCTGATCAATGTAACTGTGGGCAACCTTAGTAGCGATCGTGACTTGCGCTTTTTGACCTGTGGTTTAACGCTTATAACAACTATTTTTATGCGATCTGAACTGCTGTGATAGAAGTTCTATCAAGTACTGGTCACAGAACAGGAGCATGGGCGCAATTAGGTGGGGGACACGGGGGACGTGTCCCCCCACTTTTTTCTCTTTAGGTTTTGTATTTGGAGAGGTTTCAAAAATAAAAATGATGTTTGTCACGTTTTGTGTGAAGAGCTTTTCATGTTAGGTGGTAGGTTACACATAGCCAAGTTGATGTTGAAACAGAGTTTGGTGTGGTATCACTGATTCTGTTAATTTACACATTTTAGCTTCGATAAAATAATTTTTGGCAATTTCCAAGTTTCTACAGACCGTGAAAGATGTTTAACTGCTGTGGTATACTGATAGAAAGGTTATTTTCTTGTAACAGTGAGAGTATTACAGCTGCACATGTGAGAGACCACAGCCATGGTTTGTTCCGTGCAGAAATGTAACTGGCTTTGCTGTAACGTTGGCTGTCACGTATTCAGAAACAGACAGTGTATAATTTAATGATGCTAGTGTATATAATGTTAGAAAGTTAGATTTTCAGGCAAGTCTCTTCGAAGCTTTTGCCGAAGACAAAAAGCAGCACTACTGTGGAGACTTAGTTTTGGGATGGGGAGTTTAGCAAAAGATTGTTTTCAATCGTTGGTGAACAGGGTTTCAACCAAAACGTTGTAGAAGTAGCGTAGAGTATTTACCTAGCTGTATTTTGACCTATAGCTCAAAACGTAGGGACTTGGCTTGGAAGTAAGGATAAAATATACGTTTATCCTAGCTTCTTGTAATGTCGCGACAACGGTGACCAACAAATCCAAAAGGTATTTTTTCCTTGACTCTTACGCTTTCTGCTTGTGCTGAATGCATTAGTTCGTAAGTCATCTGATTTACTTGAGTTTAACCAAACCCACAATGCAGCAATGTTTTCATCCAAGTGATAAACATTTGCTTTAAGATACATCACACCTAGTTTTGTTGGACATTGTTTTCGTGTTAAAGGTGAAACTTGGTACTTTATTGCCAATTCACCGTTGTGAATTTTGATTTAATCTCAAATATATTTTTGTGTCGTTGTGCAAGTAGAACTCTTGGAATGAAGCTTTTGATATGGTGCAGAGTTATAAGTTGGGCCGGGCTTGGGCTTAAGTTTGTCAAGATGTATCGGGCCAATTTCGGGCCTGCATACAAAACTTTTTTATAATATTGAAAGTAACGACTTTTTTCTTTGGTGACTAGATTTGTTGCGCTCACCGCGGTAACTTCTGCGAGTGAAGTGATTGTGATTTTTCTTAAGGTGATTATGTTTGCAAACTCAGCTGCGTTGTTTATTCTCTGCTGGGATTAGTCTCACACTGTTTTTAAGAAGGCGACAGCGGCGAGGAAATTAGCACGCGATGGCGTTGCGTCGAAAAAATCAATCACTCACACGATTCTTGACTTGATTTAAGAAGCCTATAAGCCGGCTTTTCATGTCTATAGCGCTATCCTGGACAGTTTCTTTTAGCGCTATCCTAGAAAATTTCTTTTATGCCTATAGCACCATAGTAGATAGTTTCGTGATAGTTTATTTTTTTCTTGAGATACATTATGTTCCACAGCATTATCGTTGACTAACATGCTACGTTTGTGCCAGTTTATGCCAATGTTTTGGTCAAGGTGGTTGCTATTTTCGGTGTGATAAATCGTGTACCTGCAACTACACCTGCACACAATCAGTGGCGGTTCTAATTGGGTCTGGGTGGGCCATGACCCCCCAGATTTTTGGCTGGCCCCTGCTTGGCTCCCCCAGTTTTTTGCTTAAATTCACGTTCACGTTCGTTTGATTGACATCTGCAGCAGATAACTTTCAGCCGGCAAAGTTTTAAACGATTGGAAGACTTTCTGGCGACGGTTCTGACGATATTCACAAGCCTATATTGGGTTTGATAGGTTTAATCATAGCAAATCAATCTTCATTACAACGGAAAATCACCATGCAGGAGAGACATTTTATGTTGGCCCCCGTACTTTTTTCCTTGACCCCACAGTGGCTCCCCAGTTTTTTTTATTATAGAATCGCCACTGCACACAACGTTTTCTGTTACTACACAGTTGCGCATATCTGAACTCCCTCGGCTTTCAGGCCTAAATCGGGCTTCAAAAATAAATGTCGGGCTGAAGCAGGGTTTGGGCTGGGGCCGAGTTCAGACTTCAAAATGAGGCCCTTTTACAACTTTGTGGGGGTATGTATGCAGGGGCCAACAAAGGGGAGATTGAAAGGATACATCCTCCACCCACCAACAGTAAAAATAGATTAAAATCATTTTGTGAAGTAGGCTACGCTAATTTTTGGCCAAATGTTTTTGCTGCTGGTAAGAGGATATCAGTTGATATTTTGGTAGGGATGGGGCTGCATGCATGATGCCCAGCAGCATTAAAAAGATTTGTAACTTTTTCAAAAAACGGAAATGTGCAAGAAAAATATTTCTCGTCTTTGTAACGTTAAGCGACTTGAGCAAGACATCAAATCGCGCTGTAATCTACATTTCTTATAGAATGCATGAAAGATGGAAGTGTTCTAGTGAAAAATTGATATGCACGTGCGACCAGTGCGATTCAGAATTTTGTGCACTCCATCTGACAGCTCTGATAAAACCCAATGGATGTATTCTACTATACTGCTGTGCTTGTTTGTATCCAAATACGATATTAAATGGAAGTAGGCTGAAGTACAGCATCATGTCCAGCAACAAGTGTAAGTCTATTAATAGGTAAATCATCTGCAAGGACAAAGTAAAGCGTGATTAGTGTTGCCCTCAAAACACCTCTAGAAATAAGAATGGGGATCTGTACACACAAAACGTCACATCTGCATCGACCCGATGACTATATTGGTTTCACACCAAGCTGTCCCCTCCCCCACATTTTACAACAAAATTGCGCCCATGGACAAGAGCATTGATAACATCACCGATATTCGATCATGTTCCATTGAAAATTATGTATGATCGATCGCGTTGTTACGGTTTCAACGGAATTACGTTCTCGCAAGTCGCAACGGCTGCCAGATTTACATCAATAGCTACTATTTTGTTATCTTGGTTCACAGAAACGCCCAAGCGAGGATTTTATGTTTGGTATATACTCGTAATAAAAAGACAAAGAAGCTTCGGGCAGACCAGACGTCGTTGTTTGAAGTCGATTTGATTATGATCAATTGTATGAAAACACTTGTATATCAGATGTGTGGCAGATAAAATCATCAAAACGCAATGGCCCCACACTGCAGCTCAAATCCAAAACATAACCTCGCTTGGTGGAAGCTGCAACCTCAGCATGTTTAAAGACACGGCACTTGCGGTCAGGGGCGGATCTATGAGAGCGATTGGGGCGATCGCCCCCCCTTAAAACTTAGAAAGTAACTTCATTCACCATGATTTTATACAATTCGGAAAATAGTATTTGTGGCATAAGGCCAGTTTACCGTCAATTGTTTTGTCATCGCAGTGTTGTGACGTCCACTTCATCTCTCGTAAGGTAGTGAACCCGTGATGAGATTTGACCACCAAATGTTACTTAAAACACCTCCCCTCTAGGCTTACTGGCTGAATCCGCCCTTGGTTGCAGCGAAAGCTTTAGCCATGAAAACAAGAATGTTATGCCGACATGGGTCGGAGGAAATATGTCACCTTTGTTACCATAAGCACGTCAACGTGGTGCGCTGAAAGCAGTGGTGTAGGAATTGGAGGTGCAGGGGGTGAAAGCACAACCCTAAATGTTTTGATTTGTCGAAAATTCGGGAAAAATCCCTGAACATTCGGGCATAGATGTTTCGGCACCTTTTTTCTTATTTGAGTGATCAGTGAGTCTGACTGAATGTAACAGTCTGGCTTTTATCTTTCCATCCGAACCAAGAAAAGAAATCTTTCATGTTTTGTAGTTCGTGAGAGTTGACAATAAGTATTCAACTGTTACATAAAATTTGTAGGGGGAAGTTTGCCGCACAAAAATTTTTTGGGCAAGTTTGGGGAATTTTGGGCAAAATATCTTTCGCATCCCCAACAATTTGCCTGCATCCCCAAAAATTTACCTATGGCTTAAAGACGTTTTCCGTTGTTTACTTTTGTTGAACAAACAGTGGTGCATTTGGTCTGACTCCCAGATGGCATTCTGTATTTATTCACTGTGCAAAGTACTTTTTCAGTCAAGTCGCAAGGGCAGTTGAGTTTCCTTTGTACCCGATCCACCTCCGAAAGTAGGTAAGAAGAATCGCTTTTGTATTTATACCGGGTCACTGAGGTCTCCAAAAAGCATGTCATTCTATTCTGGGGCGTAAACCCAGTGGGCACGAGGTTTTGACATGAAGCCGACCGTAAAGCAAAGCGTGGCTACATTGCTAACATATTTAGACAAATCACAGCGAGTCACGGTTGTGAGAAGCGAAAAGCAAGTTTTGTTTGTATCTTCTCTTTATGATTTCGAAGGGTTTTTTATTGTGCATACTTCTTGCAACGTCTTAACACCTGTTGTTAACACGATCATCCGTGCCTAACGACATTGTTAAATCAGCTGATTTGTTTCCGTTAAGCCTTTGTTCGACGCGTTTGGGCAAAATTCCAATGTAGGTTTGTATCAGATGTATCATAGTTGGAGAACCGTCAAGAAAGTGAAACAGCAAATGTTTTTTGTGCTTATCGACCGGGGTTTGGAAAAACCTTTCAACTCCAGGGAAGCACTGGATTCCGAAACTTGACGACAATGAGCTGGTTCGGCAGCGGATGGAAAGATTGTTTGTGTAAATTGTAATCTAATGCAAATGAAATGGAAAAGCCATAACAGTAACACAAAAGGTTTTTATACTTTAAGAGGTAAAAAAGCATGATGATGTGACGCTTACGGCATGATTTATTTTATAAACAGATCTATTTTACAACACAGCGAAGGAAGACACTTTAAATTTTAGCGGCGACAGTTTTGTTGGTCTCTCTTTTTAGATAGTGCATTAATTTTCTGTGATAATTGCCAGGATAGATCTGAGGTGCTGGTCAGTAAACTTTGATCTGTGCAAGCTTTTTTTCATGACACTCAATGTCTGGTCACACACATAGGCCGGGCCAAACAATCTACACGCAATCCTCCGGAGGTTTGGAAAAGCAATTTGGAAACAGAAAATCGTTCAGTCGAATCCGCGCATCAACTGAACTGTAGTCTCTTGCTCCCTTCAGCAATGGCAAACGGAATCGAAAGCATCCAGCCCAATTCTTTGTTATCAAAATCCAACAAGCAACAAACTTCAGCGGCGATTGATCGTCAACAGGATCGTCGTCGTGCGGTTCGTTCGCCGATGCAAGGGCCGTCCCGCTTGCCGCATCGGTATCCGCACGACGACGTACGATCAATCGCTGTTGACTTTCCTTCTTGATTCGTGACAACAAAGGGCTTGTGCTGACTGTTCACCGCCCCGTTTGCAATCTCTGTAGGAAATAGAAAGCCTGCAGACCAGTGATGCGCGGAGTTTGCGAGGTGTCGGTTCGGCGAGGGCGTTGCGTGCACGTTTCAAACCTTCTGTGAGCGTCAGCTCACTCGCGGCTCGTAATTAAAGCTGACGCCGTAACAATTTAAAAAACGGTGTACGTTCCACAGCTAAGATCTCTGGTCTTTTCGGTCAACAGGAACACACTGACTCGGTTTACAGAATTTGGTTACTCGAGAGCCGGATCCTTGTCCTCCGATTTGCCGGGGGGTGTTACGGCGCGCAGCGACGACTCCTCCTTCGCCTTGTTTAACCGCTCCAGCTGTTCATCCGGTTACCAAAATAATGAGTTGAATTTCCACTTTTATCCAGGTCAGATTGAATTCCAATTTCTGTTCCTGTGCTGTTTTTTTCAGTCTTATGGCAAGGATTAGGCTATCCGCTGCAGTGGTATGTCAAGTTTTTCAAAATCAGAAAACCAACGGCAGGATTTTTTGTGAAGGTTTCTGTATTTTTGCGTTTCGGCTAGTCTCCTTCAGCCTGGCTAGCTTTGCAAGAGTGAATGGCACGTTTGAAATTTGCCTGAAGAAGAGGTCAGATTAGATTTGAATGGTCTCACATTTGTGTACATGTCGTGCATAGACTGGTCTTTCCCTTGTAGCCTCAGGATCGGCTCATTCATGTGTGAAAATACGTTTATAGCAAGCGCAGGGTAATGCAGTCAGTTCTTGTCGCTCAATTCAGAGTTCAGGAAATGTTGTATCGCATGCCTCGTTATTTTCAAGAATAAAAAATGCCCTCTTTGAACCCTTATACTCGTTAAAAGTTCAAACCTTTGCCCACACTTGACCAACGGGCACTGAAGTGGTGAAGTCAGATCTGGTGATCTACATTGGTTTTCCCCAGGAATGTAATGAAATCACGTTGCTGAAATTCCCTAGTTTGTACAAAGTTTACAAGTTTTACGACTGGATACTCGGTATGGTTGAGATGCAGTACAGACTTACACAGAGATTGCTGGTGTAGTGAAGGAAAATAATATCCTGGTCAGGATTTTCCTCTTTTACTTTATCTTGAATTCTTTTGAACAGTTCGAAATTTTCTAGTTAAATTTCGAAATCCACTCATTATGAAGTTGACACGTTTGCCTAAAAAGCTATACTTCATGCTCTTCGTGACAGCGTCAGACCCCTGGTCACATAAGTCCTCCCCACACGTTTGTCCTTTCAGAGACTCAGTGTTCGAAACCTCTGTTATCGCAAAATTATCTTTATTCCCTCGGATAAAAATTTGGTTCTGAATAGTGTGGTTTACGTCGCTATATTTATCCAGTGCTAGTGAATACAACTTCAAGTATATCGCCTTATATGTTTTGACTTGCTGGCTGTATCTTCGTCAATCAGTTCTGCGGGTAGATGATACATAGCACCCGACTTTTTCACGTTGGTAATGCACATTCAGGTTACCTCAGGTCAACGTGACAAAGTCGGATTCGATCTATCATGCACCCTTGAAATTACATAATGGTGGATGCGGATGATAGATTGCAGTTAGAATGATAATGAAAATTCCATTACTTTTCCAAAGCCAACCTGTTTTCAAAAACTATGAAAAAGCACACTGACTTCCTATTTGCGCAAAACTGAGCCGTCCCTTGTAAAAGGCTGTTTTTTGGCAAACATCTGTTGTTGGGCAACAAACAATTCTTGGTTTCACGACGCAAGGTATTGATCACAGCCTGAAATAGTGAGCTTCTACCGCGTGGCTGACGTTTGTTGGCAAGGAAACATATTCTTGCATTTCTTCTAACTTATACCTTATACTCTTTGCGTGACTTAACTGTATAAAAAACGTATTTCATCATACACCTTGTTTAAAAAAATAGACATGGTCAAACGAAGCGCTTAATTACGCCAGAGAAACACTTGTACCAATATATTCGCTGTCCGTCCGATTTTCAGTGAAGGTAATATATGAAAGCCACACTAGGTCTTACTTACCAACGCTTTTGTGGCTGCAGTGAATCGTGAAAAGCTTTTACCTGAAATGCAGTTAAGATTTAGAAGAAAAGTGTCATCGTACAAAAACTTGTTGTCTCTCTTCATCAGAGTTGAAGCACTCGGTACTTCTGCAAACATTCACAGTGTCTTTCACACTAGCAAAAACTTCCTAATGATTTTGGGAGTTACGTAACGTTTGGCAACAGCCCGTAATTTTTAAATGAGAAGTACAGTATGTTGGAAAAATCTTAGTTTTTTTTCTGCTATGAGTGCACCTAGTTGCTGTATTACTTAAAAATCTGCCGCAGTTCTGCTCAAAACTCCAACAGTAGTAATAATCATAATTAAAGATTATAAAGAAAACGTAGGAAATACTATAAAGTATACTATGTGATGATCTAAAAACGTTGCTTTAAAGCAGGTTCTCCAAACTACGGCCCGCGAAGCCAGTTTGTCACTACCGTAATGAAAAAAATAGTATATTGACGAAAATTTGTTAATTTGGTAGAATGTAACGTATCCCCAAACAAGTACAATACGTGTGATGTCCGGCCCTTTATTTTGGACCGGGAGTTTATGTTCCGCCCTCGAACTGTTGTGTAATAGTTTATGTGGCCCTCGGACAAAAACGTTTTGAGACCCCTGCTTTAAAGCATAGGTGTAGGAGAAGGCAAATTTTGGGGGTGCAAAGGATTTTTGCCCGAATTTCCCCAAACTTGCCCGAAAATTTTTGTGCAACTTTTGGCTACAGATTTTCTCCCACAAAGATCATGAAGACGTTTTTCAGCATGACCTTCAAAAAAAGGTCTTCATGTATTTTTCTGCAAACGTTGGGCGCCATTTTTGCCCGGATTTTCAGGGTATTTGCCCAAATTTTCAGAGATTTCGACAGGATTTTCGACAAATCAATACTTTCGGGGGTGGGCATTCACCCCCTGCACCTCCGCCTCCTACACCACTGCTTTAAAGTATCAGGCATGTACACTAAAAAGCGCAACAATATTCGGCGATCGCTAAACGTTACTTTAAGTCAGTGGTTCCCTATTTTTGTCTCGCAACCATTGCGCAATCCCAAGCTTGCTGTTACTTTTTCAAGTAAAGTGAAAGATGACTACAAAAAGACAGTGCATTAAGTTTCAAGGTCTTAGTCAATTTGTCTTGTGAGGTTCTTGCGGCACTACCCTGACCGAAGCCTGCGTCACAACCTGCTGTTGATTTAAAGAGCTTAACGCTTGCAACGTCCCAAAGTGAAACTACTATCACGTCACAAATTAAATTATCACTGGGTTAAAAGGAGTTCTGCAGGTTCCACAAAATAAATTTAGCTCAAATTGACAGGCTTTGAATTTTTCTGTCTGCGTCATTCAGTTAAAAATGTTAGAAGTAGGCGGTTTAAAATGTTAGAAGCAGGCGGTTCTATGCCCATGCAAGTCAGAACATTGGAAGGGCAGGGTTTAATTAAAAACACTGGGCCACCACTCAGAAGTTGACACAGAAAATTTATATGGGAAGAAAAACGCTTTGATGCCTAGTGACGTACATGGATTTGCAACTGCATTTCCTGTTTACGGTTTATCCCAATTTTTTTATGCATGCTGGTGACATCACAACTCACTCCTAATCTTACTGAGTTGATGGACAGCAACATAGGCCATTTTCTCGACACCATCTACAAACAGTAGTAGTTTAGGAAGTCCTTGCACCTTCAAAACTTTCATAGTGGGTAACAGTGACGCAAAACCGAAACCGAGCTACGAACTATTGAGAAATAAGTAGCTTGTAATTCCATTCACAACCTACTATTTTCCAGTAAACCGGTCGTGCACATACGCTTTTTCTCCGAAACTGACTGAAACCCGATGACTGACAAAGTATCTAACGAAATGCACTCGTATCTTGAACAAAGAGGTGCGAAGCTCTGCTCCATCACGCATGTCGGCAATTGTGGTTGCAGCGCCCGTTTCTGTATAAAAATGGCAGCTGCATTCGAAATTCCCGCCTTGAAACGAAAAAAATTTGGCGAACAGAAAGCGAAAAAACGTGCTTTATATAACTCAGCACAAGCTTAAGCAACGTCGAAGTGGTGGATTAGGCAAGCTATCACGTTCAGTTCTGCTTTGTTTCTCAAGCAACGAACGGTAAATATGTTAGCACAGCAGTCATGCCAAATGCAAAGCTGGATTATGCGATCTCATAGAGCGTAACGACCCAGCGCTGTGCCCAAAGGCGTGGCTGAGCTTTGCTGGCTCGAGAGTAAAACGAAGGAGAGATTATCCGTTTTTCGACAAGCACTAACTTCAGTTTTTGAGAACAGTGGCTTGGAACTAAGGTTCCGACAAGCTTGCACTGCCGAGAAAACAGAAGAAGTTGAATTTCTGGACGTTAATCATTGCGTAACCATTGAAGATGATTTTGGTTTTGTCACTAAAGACTTCTTAAAACCCACAGCGAAGGGAAGGCAATTCATAAATGCGAATTCTCACCACCCGCAAATGACATTCAAGTCAATCCTGTTTGGAGAAGCTATTAGATTGAGGCGCCTCAACCAAAGAAGAGATGATTACCTCAGCAGCTTAAACCGAC
>JGI24159J19872_10002907_pt1 | contig 20862 bp, 19 predicted proteins | sample Ectturendosymbi4_FD_19872 | JGI IMG/M metagenome (IMG submission 19872) | reverse complement strand
AGGAAAACAAGCTTTTAGAAAAATGTCCGTACCAGGACCAAGCAGTTACGAATAAATTCCTGGCGAAAACAAATTCGATCAGAAACAACGGAATATTACAACAAGCCAAAAGAAATTCGACTGCATGGCAACGCGCATCACATTTCAAAAGCAAAGACCACGCTGCGAGCTGGTACCAACAGTTTCTTCGGTTCGCAGGCGCTGCACTAATCAACGCCTGAGGAATGCGCGAAACCCAACCGGAGGAATTGCTTGGACGTAACACTGTAATGGTAATTAACTTTAGAAAGTTCCTAATAATGGAACTTGGGACAAATTCCAAGTCCACTGCCCCGCCTGTACTGACCTGCATATATACAGAGAGCATGTGGCAGTGACCAGGAGGATGACCACCACGTTTATCCAATTTGTAGCTTTCATGACGTAGGTCTCAATGGAGTTACGTGACATCCATATCTTTTGAATCTCCCTAATCCAGAAAAGTAGTCCAATCAAAAAGATGATGGCCTGCAACACAGATTACCAATGTAGACAAGGTTGCAAGTCAACACACGCATCGCCATGCCAGCAACTTACCATGAAGATCATATCAACATAGACTCCTGCACTGGGTAAGAATAATCGTACAGTGTTCGTGGTATGAGAAGGCTGCACGACCCCTGTCCCCCCCACTTCGAACATCACGGTGTTGACCAAGAACCTGCATGAAGCCGCAGGGTGAGGTTCAGCGCAAAAAAACGAAGAATTAGGCTTGCAAAACATATTTTACCATTGGGTTGGAGGAATGAGGTGGGTGAATTCAATGATGCAGACCTTAGTGAACCTGTCCAGCCACACTCCCAACTTCAACTCATCCAACTGAGCCGAATAATCAGTCGCATTGAAAACTGCAGTGTAGCCGCTACCATCGTACACTTGGTTGAGGCCCCAGTATCCAACCCTGAGAAAATGCATTCGAAGATTTTCAGCTTTTATTGCAATAAAGGACTTATTATTACAGTTGGCCTTCAGTTCCAAGCTTTTCAAAGCAAACAAACATCACATCTTGATTCAATACTCGTTGGTCTCAAGAACAAACGGAACAAGTTCGTGGATAGGACCTGTTTTCACTGGCGAACAGTTACAATGTTAAAGCACGTTGTCAGTGACGGAACCCGTTGCACTTTCCTGCCAATCCAAGCGTCAGTTTTAAATTTAAAGTATGCTTCAACGAAAGGACTCCGATGAATGCAGTTCGATCTGTACGAAGCAGTTTAAGGCGACCAACAACATATCAACACTATTCGTAGCAGATCAATGCTGTGACGTCAGTACTGTGTCGTGTTGCATCCATTGCGTTTCAACGATTTTCTCAATTTAATAAAATATCTTTAACTTTGACGTAACACAAATGAAAAAAACACGTGGCAATAAAGATAAAAAACTCAAAAAGAGATGCTCCCCATACATCCAGACATGCGACACTAGTAACACAGCGGCTCCTCCCAAAACTAACCCGTCAGTGCCAGGGTCAAACGTCCAAGCGGAGTTGTTGCCGATGGAACTAGCATTCCAGCCGATTCCATACAGCCCGTGGTCCTCACTGGCGGGGGGGAGGCACGAGCTTGAGGAGAATGTTTCCTGGAATTTTTTTGACGCTGGACACAATCCTGGAAATTGATGACGCAACGATCTTGTGACGATTCGATGACGCAACAGTAATGTGACGATTCCGAAAACGCAACGGTAATGTGACGAATCGATGATGCAGCGGTAATGTGACGAATCGATGACGTAGCAATAATGTGACGAATCGATGACGTAACGGTAAGGCGACACGTACAGCTTCTATCTCGTTTTAATCGCGAAACACAGTTTCTGAAAAGAACACAAATACGCCACCTACATACGTCATCACCTGGTACGTAGCGCTGCTGCCTGATCCTAACTTTGCCCAACAGGTGGGCTTGCATGTTGCCAACGTCCAAGTAAGATGACGGGTCCGGGAATAAGTTTGGAATCAACGCATTGTCCACCCAGGTCCACAGCTCATCAACACTAAGTACGTCAGAATGTAAACATCACAACTCAACTAAGAAAACAGCAAAATGTTCAGCAGCAAATTCAAGTACGCGGTCAATTTTTTAAATTTTGCAGGTAAAGAGTAATTACACACCATAACATTGGACTCGAGCATTCGAAACTATTGCTGAAGACCATGATTGCCATGTTTCAGTGAATTTCAAAAACTAACGTAAAAATCAACCTGTGTGTGACGCCACAAACACAATCGAATTCCTCACGTGTTCTCAGTACATCAAGACAAAGCTGGCAGCGATCAAACACAGTAATAGCATTGTAGACACAAACTCAAAGCTTTCATCATTACCATGGAAACTTACGTGTTAATCTGGTCAAATGCAATCGAGCAATCAGACTCATTACTGGCACCACACTGGTAAGTATTTTTGAACAAGGCTCTGTTCATTGACCATGACGACCAGTAGGGGGTGGCCAAGCGGTCATAGTAGGTGAAGACTGCCAGTGATGATATCAATGTTGAATAAACAACCAGCATCCACAACAGTTTCTTGGCTCTTGCTGATTTTTTCGCTTGGTCCTTGCACTGTTCAAGCGCGAACCCTCCTGGAGGTCGAACTTTGTTCACTTTCTGCGAATGAAAACCACCGGTGTTGATGAGTCATGTCCAACAACTGATGAGTCATGGCCAACACCAGTGCTGCTGAGTCATGGCCAACACCAGTGCTGCTGAGTCATGGCCAACACCAGTGCTGCTGAGTCATGGCCAACGACCAGCAGATGACAGTGTTGCTGGTTATGCTGTTCAACGCATTCTGACACTAATTTAGTTTTCACTGGTACATTATAAAGGTGTGCACTGTGCACTACTTCAGTAAGTCCTAGAAAAAACTTTACTTGAAGAAAACATTATTATTTCTATGGGCATGCACGTCCATCCCAACCACTTCATGCATGACCACCCAAACAATTCATGCATGACCACCCAACCACCTCATGCATGACCATCCCAACTTCACTGACATGAGGTGTCAAACATCTGATGCAATTAAACCTGAAAGTTTTTCAACAGTTGTGAAATTGTTCATTTTTGAACTATTGATGACCCATCGTCATTCCGCAATGTTTGTTTGAAGAAATGTGCTGCGCCACTATATCTAAAAACTATTCAAAGTAGGCACGAAGTAAAATTTCAATAGTTCCACAAAACAACAAAATGTCCTTGAAAAATTTAAGTGATCGTGCAGCCCTAACCCAGTGCAATGAGCGATTGCGAGTTGATGCAAGAAAGCCCAAAAGCGTCAACGCGATTTATCGAACAGATCTATACCTTCTCATGTTCGAATGGGTCAACATAAGGTTGGTCGACCATGGCCTCCTTGTTCTCAGGCATGTCCGACTTCGTGAAGAGGGAGAAGTAAGCGGCGACACAGAACACCTGTCGGTAATTGTACAATGCGTGAGCGCGGCCAGCGTACCAGGCTCTCACATAACGAAGACTGAACACTCTACCTTGATCGGCTCTATGAGTAGGAAGCTGCCCAGCAGTGATACGACCAGGCTCACCAACCAGTATGCAGTTTTTTCGACACCAAATAAGTGACCGTACAAGATAATAAAAAATATCGAGACTGCCATCCCCGCAAAACACAGGAAGTAGGCGATGTATATGAACTGGTGTGGGAGCAAGAATCCTTCTGTCGCGTGAGGTTCAAATATCACGGAAGCTGCATGCAAAAACATTGCGATCACATGCTTGTCACAAGATCGCTGAGATGCAATCATACCGCAAGTTCACCGTGATGCAATCATATCATGAGCTCACCATGATGCAATCATATGAGATCACCATGATGCAATCATATCATGAGCTCACCATGATGCAATCATACCCTTACAGTTGCAATGAAACAACGTAAACCAGCGAACATAATAATACACAGCATGCACAAGCCATCCTTCCAAACGTTCTTTTCCAGGGACAGGTCTATTGAAATCTGCACGCAATAAAAATTCGGTTGATATAGTTCCATCTGCTTGCAAAACACGGAAAATGCAAAAGACATCGTTTATAAATCTTTGTTCAATCTTTTTGCATTCTTTTCGTCGAAGACATTTTGAATGACAGCAAGTCAAAGTCAGCAAAGCATCCCCACCACAAGACTGAACATGCTGCAAAAGCAGTGCAACAAAGTGTTATGTGCTTAACACCACACACACAACATGAGCTTCAGTCACGACTCTATTCTCAGTAAGACCAGTTGTACTCAGCGCCAAGTGCTGAAGAAACCGCGTGGGTGCATTTTCCGTGGAGGTGTTGTTTAGAAGCTAAAACAGTGTTTTGTGTAAAGCTATCGATACAGGTGGTCATGTACAAGTACTGTACTGAGGTAACAAAGACTAAGGCGCTAGAGAGGGCGAAGTGTTGAAACGATTTCGGGGTGTGCTCGCGTTCTCGTAAGATGCTCACCCAAACTGGCCTGCATGAATTTAACTTGTTTGTGTGCATACAACCGGCCAGGAATGGGCATAAAAATCCTGTATTTTAAATTCCAAAATCGGGAATTTACTTTTTGTGACACTCACTGCGATATTGCAATTGTGCTCAAAATTTGTAATCTTCAATTTTTGTAATCTTGAGTTGATCTTAGCAACAGTGCGTAATTTTTTCTTTTTGTTTCATATGTCGACTTTTGCGCAGGACTGAAGATGTATAACACACGATACTAGTTTCCTTACGCAATAAATTGCGATCGATTCGCTTAGTGTGGGTCACTGTTGTGGCTTTAAAAATGTCACTGTGATATTTTATAACTTGGGACTCATAAGGTACCGAAATAACAGAATACGTTGCAGAAAATTCTGAGTTACTCTGCTTGACTAGTGTACCACGTGACCTTGCTTAACTCTGAACAATAGCAGGCTACCAGACAGGAGCCATGAATTTGACAGCTGCACAAAACACCTGATAAAGCGTCTTTTGCAAGTGCTTTTCTGTGGCGCTACAGTTGTACTTGATGCTCTAGAGAAACGACACCAGCGAACAGCATGCAATCCACAGTTCTTGAATAAAGGAAAAACTTAATTTTCTCCACAACACTTGTGTAGCGGAAACCAATCGACCGGAACACATCAGCGGAATTATCAGGAAACTTAACGCATGGTCACATCTCGTACCACGTGACTGAGCTCGTTCGTCGACGTCATAAGCAAGTGCTGGTTGCTGAAACGACACAGTGTGTCCTCCGTACCCGTCGGTGAGCTCTTCGTCGCCGAACTTAGTTTTGCGCGTCCGTTTCAAGTTGGCTGGTCTGAAATAACGTCACAAAGCACCGCGATCAGCTTCGCTCGTAACAATGCGCGGTGGCGAGTCACTGGGATATTATTGGCGCCGCGACCTCAACGACGATTCTTCCTATTTCGTTCTCAGTGCTTCGTCAGTTCAGGAGGTTGTCAATCTCCATTGCTGCCATTGATTGGCAACTCTTTTTGATGTGACAATTCAAGACATAAATCAGGTTATTATTTAACACATGATTTGCGGAAAGAGATGAAATCAGTTGCACGGTTAAATGTAATTGCTTTGAACGTGAATTGTGGCTTACACATTCACTCAACTTTCACGTCGGGATGAATCATGCTCAGTTTAACCGCCATTACGATTTATTCAGCTTTTGCAAACAGCATGAAAGAACGTGACATCATAAACGAATAGTCACGAGCCACGGTTACATCACAAGTTCAACTCGCCAGCGCCATCCTGTGACCAGCAAAGAACTGACAAGTTTCTTTTAAATCGTTTTTGACTTAATGTGGTTTTGATGGAACCATGATCGATACGATTCTAACTGGTCGCTGGAGGGCGCTGCTGTGAACTCCTAATCTTGTCTTGGATCAAGTCACGTGGCAGGGCGCATATAGTTTGTAGACGGTCGTTTTCTGCACCTGTCTCAGCTCAAACAGGTCGCGAGCAAATTTCCAAGTACTTTCATGAAAAACCTACTGACAAACTTCAAAACAAGGTTTGATGAAGATAATATTGCAATACGCTTGGTATGCATGTATAACATGCAGAGAATTTGCAATTTCATAAAAAATAACTTTCCTTCAAAACATCACCACCTTGTTTCAAAAAACGATAACTTGCCAGTCTTTGAACAAACACCTGACTCTTCAAGACTGCACATGTACGCTAATGCAACTAATGGACATGCCGATCGAAAATCCTTTTAGTTTTCAAACAAGGCGTGAATTACCTTGAAATATGCTGAGCTAGATCAGAGACGCTAAACTCGCTCATTGCATCCCAGTAATCGTCATCTTCCTCTTCATAAGAATCGACAAAAATGTTGCTCTTGTTAACGTCATTCTTCCTGATAAATACAAAATGTGTACTATTGTGACAAATTCTAAACCAATGGTCCACGTTCCTTGTATCTACGTCACAATGCAATTATGTCATCAGAATCTTCCACAACGCGTTGTGAGTGACGTGAAACAAAACATGTCAGTATTTAAAATAATGAAAGAATTGCTCAAAGGTTTGGCCTTCGTATTGCGAAAACAAATCCGTTAAAGTGAATAAACTGTCGGAAGATCGTCACAGTTGCAAACACCATTGGACACAACTAAGAGGCTGTTTCTCATTGGTCAGAAACAAAACACACCCTTCGTAGCTTGGAATAGAAAGGTCCTCAGCACTTGATATGCCAGTGTCCTCAGATGTTAGCGGTGCAGGCGAATGCGAAGCACTTCGGATGTCTTCGGAAGAATTCGCAGGGAACCAGAGCTGAAATAAAGCACGTGGAGAATGGCAAAAGTTATGCGCAGAAGTAGAGCACAACACGGGAGCGTCTGTCTCCATGAACAACATCTCCTGCACTTGTGGACAGTGATGGGCGTGGCACATGATGATGGGCGTGGCGCATGGTTTCATCTTTCCATGTAAACTACGAGTCATACATACGGATCCAGAGTCGGTTCTTCGGCAGTCTAAGTCAGTTACAACGAACAAGATGCCTCCAGTTGCTCAAATCGTTTCTCCAAATGTTTTACAGTACATAACGGCGCTATGCTCAGGAAGTCGTTCTAACTCAACGCAAAACGTTAACCTACCTTGTCTTTTATGTCCAGCGACTTGACTGTGCCAGAAGCCTTGTGCAAGGTCCTCGTCCTTGTGATCTTTGACACCTTCAAGCAACAATGAAATTTTACACAACTTGCCAAGAGCGCTGGGCATCGTGCGGGGGCGCTGCAGACCAACCTTTGATTCAGCATCACCATCCCAGCTCTGCCCGGGCAGAGTGGTGAAGGAGTCCGCATCTGTCGGCATTGTCGAAATCTCCGAGTGTTTGAGCGACGTGAAAGTGCCGCGGTTTTTTGGGTCCAAGACCTCATCCAAAATCTCAACCGTTTGCGCTGTTTGGGCCCGATCAGGCCATGACTTTATGGCGGTGATCTTCAACAACACGCCGTTTGGTAATCACGTGATCACACATGCGCACCAATCAGCGTTAGCCACACCTACCTTGCACTTGGACTTTTTGAAACAAAACACTATCAACATGTTGATCGGGAAGACCATGAATGACACAATGACCCCCACTGCAATGTCTTGTCCACGTATCACTGACGTAAAATCATCAGAGGTGACGTCGTAGTTGTCCTGGTACCAGAAAGCGCTGGAAACGAAACAACAACGATGAAGGTGGCAACAGTTGCACGCGTGTTTGTGAATCGGTGTGGCAGCAGGTCTTGAACAACTCAAGCGAACAATCATGACATTAACAGAAAAGGAAGGAGCGGGCGGGTGGTGGACAAGAAACATATTCGTTTATTTTGAATGTGTGAAAACATTGTCACAGGAACAACGCACCGATTCTCGTTGTGCAGTTGCTTCATGAGGCATAAAGCACATCTGCCACAAGATAAGACAAGCCAGGGCAAGGAAAAGTGAAGTTGTGATTATTCTTACCTGAGCACCATGAAGGTGAAAAGCATTGTGAAGCAACAGGTCAGTCGCTGGACTCTGCTGAAACGGCTGGTGGTTGGTCTTTCAACCAACGACAACCACAAATGCACATCTTCCCAACCATACGCCAACTGGCTGGTGAAGCGGAGAGACAAGTCTGATAGATCTTCGTCAGCTGCACAGAAAATATAACATCTGAACAAACCCGCAACAGGGCGCAGGCGAGAGTGAATGTCGAGCTGCTTGCCACATTTTTATGCATCAGTTTGTCTTCCTGTCACAAAGGCACGCCGCTCCAGAAGGGAGTTTTCGAAACAAACAACAAAGTTCAGATTTTTTTACCTAAAAAAAAGCTATTAAATCATGGACGAACCCAACGCATCAGTTGCGTGACTATGCAATATAAACATGTTGTCAGTATCTGCCAGAAACAGGTCTGAAAGTTTTGTGCAACCATTGCTGCTTGTGCAATCAACACTTTCATGTCGCTTTCACAGTCTGCGAAATATGAAGGTGTCAGATCCAACAACATAAAGCATCAAAACTGCATCAACATCCAGAAGGAAGTTGCGCTCCACTGCACTCCTAACTTCTTCTCTATCGAACCGGCGGGTGCGGGAAGCGAACGCGCACCCCCGGATTAACACCTGCCCAACGACAGAGCACCCCGTTGGACAATTTATCGCTTCATGTGTGGGAGGGGTCACATCTGTCTACGTGTTGACACAGTTTGAATTTTTCTGCTGTGATAACCTCCATCTTTGTATTCCACAGATAGAAAGTTCCCAGTGCGCATATTATTGCACAAGAAACTGTGGCTGCACATAGAGTATCGCAACACAAGCTGGTTGTAGCAAGCATGTGCTACAGGACCAGCTGGCAAACCGGACAAATCTCACGCATTAGCTTTGCACGAACCAGCCCGACATAAGAAATGCTTATGCGACGCAAAACTGGAAAACTCGTTTCATGAAAGAAGTGTTGCTCACTTGCGACCTCCACAGTTTTTTGCAGGCACGTGACGTCATCGTCGTCCGGATAGACCTGCAGCCAGGTGTCGACCAGGAAGTAGAACTTCTCATTGGTCTGGAGGTCCCGGACCATTATCCTGCTCACGTTCCATTCAGGATCAAGACCTTGAGAGGTGAGACGGGTCCGGAATTAACGCAATGCGATGCAGCACGAGCAAGAAACGTATGACACTGACATACACAACTAAATCATTTGCTTCGAAGGATATGACGAACTTCTGCAGAAAAAAATCGATTTTTCAAAATCCCCGTCATAGATGACACCAGGTTTACCAAAGGATAAGCAATAGGTTTTATGATATTTTGGAGAATTTATTGATGAACTAAATATCTGCAACTCAGCGAAAGCATTTTGGTTAATTGCTAAAGCAACGCATGTTTTCAGACAGTTTGTAGGTACGACCACGATGTTTTTCGTGCAAAAGTAACGCACTACCAAGGAAAACTTGAAAAAGGAACAATGCAACCGACCATATGAATAGTTTGCATCACCCACCAGTGTTGTCGTGCCATATCTTCAGCTTGTAGATAACACCAAGGCTGGTGTCGGTGGCGATCTGGAAGACATCGACTGCTCCTCTTTGGAAGGACCCTGGCTTGTGAAGGTGCTTGGAACGGCTCTGCGACTCGTAACCATATATGCAGATGCCGACGTTTGCCGTGGTACCTGCCCCCATGACGAGCCGCTGGTTAGTAAGACCGTTGTAACACTTAATTACTTCGAGTCTTTCAAAGGAATTTTTCTCAACTACAAGAAAGAAGCATTCATACGCGCGTACAGCTTCAGTGTGTTTCGCAACAATGCAAACATCAAAGCACTCGCGGGAAACAGTGGACTCGTAACAATCTCGACTTACCGCTGCCTATCCCTGCCGAAGTTTTGATGGTGATTTCATATTTGAAGGAGCCGTTTGGACCGCACAGGGGTATGCTGCTGGCCTTCTTGATGTCTTGCAAGTCTAACTGGCGACATCTGACGGCGGCGAGCACGTAGATGACGACCAGAACGACGACCACTATCAGCGCTACGAAGTTTTGGGAGAAGTCGATGCTCTATGAGAGAAACAAGATGAGCCAATGCTCTCCAGCGACACGTGGAAGGAAGACAGGGTACGGGAGATTCTTACTGTTATTTCGTTCAAGTCAATTATGTTCGGCGGGCTGATGACGAAAGCACCGAATGACGTCAAATGGCTTGAGTAACACGTGGCAGCTGATGGTAGGCTGTTGCGAGATGTTGACAATCCTGACGAACTCCACTGATTGGTCTACAAAGTAAAGCACCGGTTTAAGAAGCAGCTAAGATGGGTGAAAAGCACCATGGCCCTGAAAGTTGCTAAAACAAAATATTGAACAATGATCCGATCACAAACGAAGGAAAACTTTATTATGACGTCACTTTCGAACTTTAGAATAGCTCCTGAAAATTGAAAACCTAAAACTTTCTTTATTTTTAACTTTCAAATAGTAATCTACTCTCAACACAGAAAAGAACAACCGCTTGTTCAAGGGTTGCAGCGGCGACGTTGTTTTTGACCCATCTCTCAATAGCAGGCCGGTATTTTACATTGTTGCGTGCAGTTTATTGCCCTGGATTACACGCACGCACACACTGTCCCATAAAACACCGAACGCTCCTACATGCATACACATGATATGCTGGCTGCAATCAACTTTCAATGATGCGCAACAAACATTTCCCTCGATCGATAAGTTCCACTGTGATCAACACATTAATGTGACCTTAAAATGTTACAATAATCGTAATATTTTCTTGGAGTGATCGAAATAATGCCTGAGTTTTTGACCGTCGCTTTACCTAAACTTGTTTTACTGAAGTGTATACCTTTAGTAGTTCAGTGCAACGCAAGAGCGCCCCCCAGCAAAAAATATAAACACGTAAATTGTTCAAACGGTACAGATCAACCGACCTGTGTGTCGTAGAACTGGCACGAGCAGTAATAAACAACGATGCCGACCTCCACAGCGACGTGTTTGTAGTAGCTGCTAATATTCAAGTAGTACGCTGGAATGGTGCTCAGCCCCTTCCTGCAAAATACATGAGTCGTTGCAAAGAACAGAGGTTGTGGCTTCATTCGCTTCTCTCCAGTGACAACCATCTTATCACGTTATTCAGTCGGCAACGCACAGTGTTAAACTCACCCAGGATCAATGTAGAAAGTGTAGTCGGTATGNTCNGCTCCTTCTGCAACCACATCCTCGGTCAGTCTGTGATGTTCACTGTGGTTGCTCTCGTTTGGACCAGGTTCGTAGCCGAAGTAAACGTCTGGAGGAGGAGATCATAGTGAACGACATATCTCACATGCAGAGCATTACTTCAACATTTGCGCACACAGTAATGCAGTGAGCAGGGGTTGGTCACTTTGCAACACCTAGTGGCTGCTCCTTGTCTCAGCTTCCGGCCAGGACAGGAGTGCTAGTGTTTTCACAAAAAGATGGAAATACTCTGTATTTGAAAAGATGCTTTATCCTTTACCAATTTACACAGCACTGCTGTGACTTTTCTGCGTCCACAAACTGAGTGTGAAAGGTCGGGCGATGAGAGGGGCTTTCTTGAATACAGCCCCAACCAGGTTAGGAAACCCTGCAAGATATTTCAGGATTATTGTAATATAACCCACCTCCCTCGCCCACCAAACCCTGGCAAAATCGTATTGTGGGTTTATAAATCTAAAACTCACCAACCAGTGAATTAGCTTTGTTGTTCACTCTCACAGCGTTCAGCATTTAAACTTGAAAACGCCTCGCGTTACCCTTTTCAATGCGGAGTTTGGCTGCCGGCCTCCCATAAACAATCAACCGACCTTGACGCACTGCACCAGCGCTGTGACTGATTGTGACGGCGTTGTTGAATGTTTAATTGCTCGACATTTGGCGTCAGGTACTTTTGGTTTTGCACGGATAGCGATTATTTGAGATAGAACATTTTTTACGTTTTTTATTTGCCGGACCTTATGCTCTGATTTAGTTTTGAGTTTGTTCGCTTTCCAGGTTGCAGAGCGGGCGATGCGGTGTGTTTATGTGAAATCGATTTCCTATCGAAAATTTGCTGATGGATTCGAACCCTTCACCTGTGTGGAAGCTAGTTACTTGAACACAGATATGTGTAAGTTTGAATCATCGCAAAAAGCTGAAAGTAGAGCCCAGTTGGCTGATTCCTCCAAAACTTGCTGCAAACTTAAAAGCTTTCAATAGTGTTGGTTTATACTTAATATTTCTGATGGTAGATTCTTTTTCTCCAGATTTAAGTGCGATACGAATACATATCTTATGGCTATTTTTCCATTCCTGCAATGTGCAACAGTTATTTGGATGATTGTCAGAAAAGTGCGACTTACACCGATTCAACTGATATAAACAAAATGGCCAATACGATGGTGCAAGCGCTCTAAAGTTTGTTCGTTTCAATTGGCTGGAACCTTAAGCAAAGCACTATCTATCATCTCGTCTCATACTGGACCGACACAGATCGCATGCTTTTGATACATAAGGAAAAAGGAGAAGAGAAGACGAACCAATCCACGGCGATGCCTCCGCTTTGTTGGTCGAGCTCTTCGTCCTGTACACGACCATGATGTAGACAGCAGTGGCAGGGTCGACGTTGTCGTTTACCACCACGGCTTCGCGAGACTCGAGGCCGCTGAGGTCGAAGAGTTCAATCCTCGGATCGTTCTGGAAAGAAACGCACGACGGTTTTACAAGAAAGAAACGCACGACGGTTTTACAAGAAACGCACGACGGTTTTACGAAGTCATTGCTCGACGGTTACAAAGTCATTGCTTGGCTGAGAAAAGGGCTACAACAAAATAACATCAAACAAACAACATCCTTACAATGGTTGGTGTTTCGTTGTTGACAGGAAAAAACAAAACTGGCAACCCTAGAGTGACCTACGTCAGATGGTTCTTCAGGGAAGGAATTCTTTGGTTGATTATATCTCACGTTTATTTGATTTAGAAACACATGTTTACGGAAAAAACTTGCACAAAGGCATCTGATATTCATGACCACCCCCTTCGAGCAGCAGCGATGCTCAACAGACGGGGGGGTGAGCCTCCTTCGGTCAGGTCAGCTTTCATGTTGGATCTTCTTGCACGCAGCCTGGCCCAGGTACGACTGAAGTCTTCGGGGCTCGCAGAGGCAAAGTATTAACAAACGCGCGATCTCGAAAATACCAGGCAAGGACTTCAATCAAAGGTGCGAAGGCGCAAAAGCAACTGGTCGACCAACGCTTCTGTTGCAGTGATGGAGGTGTGAAGAGAATTCAAGCAAGTCTGGAACAAGCATCCTGTATTCTTCGCTCACCCATGCACTGTATGAGCTGCTCTGCACAACTTGGGTGGTGGTAGAATCATCCAAGAACAGGCGTTCGCTGGGAGCCATCGTCAGCTTTATCCAGTCCAGTTCTGGGTCCAAATTTGTTCTCGGGGTCAGATCACTGAAGGATGTGAACTGGTTGTTGCCAAACTTCAACTGGAACGATGGCACTCTGGTTGTAATGTTCGCCAGTCTATCGGTGGAGAGGGAGGTTTTCTGGTAACCGAACGTGTAAGGGTTCTGTTGAAAATACAAATTCAAAGTAAGACATGATTTCGTTGAAGACGGGTATCTGCAGCGAGAAAGAGTCTGTACCTTTTCGGCGACAACAAAGATATAGCGGATCTCTGTGTCGTCAGACAACCCCCCCAAAATGCTTGCGGGGATTTGGAAAATGCAACCATCGTTGATCAAAGAGCTGAAAAAAAACCAGAAAAGTGTTTCACGTTTTCATTGCTTACACAAAATCAACAAAATATTTTCGGAACACTGCCTTGCTCCTACTTCCTAATGGTCCGCGGTGTTGTGCGGGCCCCTTTCGACGGGAGCCCGGTCGCATTCACGAAAAACGGCTCCTCCCCCTCGACTTTCCCCTCCAGCACCGTGTCGCTCAACTGCAGGGCGGACGCCATCAGCTCCTTGACCATCTCCTGCCGGTTGAGTTCATTCAGATTCGACGAACCTGACATGGAAGCAAGTCAGTGCTTATTCACGAAACAACACCAACGACGAGATTCTTAGAAACCGTGCATAGCAGGAAAGCAATTGATATGAAGTGAGCACCACTCATGCGACTGAATACTCCACCGCAATACAGAGTTAGGCCAAACTTATGCTTACATGTTTACTCGCGTGTTGTTAGCCAACTTGCTATAAGTGTTCATACGAAAGTAGTTTTCTTGTAAACTACCAGCCATCGAGACACTCATTACCCTGGTTTTAACCTTGACCTGGCCCTGTCTCACAAGACCGGCCAAAAACTTGCGCATGGCAAACCTTGGTTGTCAGATACAAGCGTCGCTTCTCCTGAAACATAAACATTGTAGTTGACCAAGTCCAGCGAGTAGCTGACAATATCCATCAGATTGGCAGTGGCAGCAACGAAGTTTGTCGAGCTGACATCGTCAACAAAACCCGGCATCTGGTCGCGCAGCTCAAACAACTTCTTCGTTGTTATCTGCTGCACCTCCGGGTCCTGGAGTTCAGACGGGACTTTCTGTGGGGCGGGAAGAGAAAAATTTACTGCGACTCGTAGAGCACATCGTTGCCTGCACAATGGCCGCGCAACTGACCAGGCATTGCTTGAAAACAGTGGAAACTTGTTGTATCTCGTCCAGGGTGTGGGTGCTCAGGGAGGTCACAGTCCGGGTTATGTTGCTGCGGATTTCTTTGCGACTTTCAAAATCGGGGTCGTGGACTTCGGGCGGTCTGTGTTCCGAGTTCTGCAAAACACACAGTTCAATGTTTCGAACATAATTTTACACGAAACTATGAAATGTAAGTGGTTGCCGTTAGTAAAGACTAGTAAAGACTAACGGCAACGAAATAATGCAGAACATGTATGACTTCATTTGTTAAAACCAGGGTTGTGGGGCCGGAACCCAAGCAATTTTGGGTTGCTAGGGTCGGAGCCAGAAAGTTTTGAACAGTGGAGCTGGAGCCTGAAATTTGAGTTCCGGCTCCACGCCCCCGGTTTACAGACCGGAATCTTTCACCGAAATTCTAGTTTCGATAAGAAAAAAATGAAAGAAATATCAACAAAAATGTCCACCAGTGATTACAGGCGCCGAACACGGCGGACGAATGTTGATGAAACAACGCCGTGCAAATAACAGCAATGGTGGAAAACTATTTTTAATGTCAGTCTGAACACAATTGTGTAAAACATCAACTTCTTATCGCGCCAAGCGAGCAATTCAGCTGGCTACTGTTTGGTGCTTAACGCTGGAACCATCCGCTAACATTGTTGCTTTATCATCTGTACTCTGCAGCGTGCATCAATATATTAATACTTGCAGCGTGCATTTGCGTGGTGGAAACACGTTCTAAAGAGCAAGTGCCTTATTGACACGCACTGAATATTTGATGGTAGTTGTCCAGAGAGTGAAACGCAACAAAATTGTATTTTCGTCAAGGATGACCAATTGGACTTAACTTAGATGTTTCATGACAGTTCAAGTTACTGCTAGCAAGCGCTAATCGAGAACTACTGTGAGCTTGACTGTTCGCACTTTTTTAAGGTAGAACTTTTACAAAGACCATGCTTCTTGCGTAAGCAGAGCATGTTTTCTAGGCCTGTCCATAGCGATTTACCTGGTTCAACACACTTACCTGGTTCAGCACGGTTGAACACACTTACCTGGTTCAGCACGGTTGAACACACTTACCTGGTTCAGCACGGTTGAACACACTTACCTGGTTCAGCACGGTGATCAATCCAGCAGCAAAGTCTGCAACTCGCTGAGGATTGCTCGACTTCTGAAGCTCGGCCAGATTGCCAAACGTTTTGTTCCTCAGCCATGGTATAATATTGTTCTGTGTTGCTGGACTTAGCTGCACGTTGATTGATCTGCACAGGAACGGCAGGGCTGATTTAGCGAAGGAGTAACTTTACAGGCTCAGTGAAAAGTGCAAAGTGCTAAATTGGGCAAAGAAACAGCAACACACCAGCTTAAACACACGTTTACATTACATTACCAGCACAAAGATGCAGAAGCATCACCCATTCCACAACACAAGCGGGAAATCTCATTCATAAAACACGCTCCATTTCAATCCACGCAGAATTAACAGGTTAAAAGATGAAACAGATAAAGACACTGACTGATTGAGTCCAACGGTTGATGTTCCCATCTGGTTTTCAATAAGTATTTGTATGACCATGTCGTAGTTGTTGCCGGGGAAACCGAGCGGCAAGTAATCCTGCAAAGAAGTAGAGGTGCTTATATGCGTAGAGGGGAGTGTACCGCAGGCTCGACATAGAACCATCGAAACATTTCTGCAAACTTCAATCGGTGACAGACAACTGTAAAGCAGTGGTACCTGGTAGCGATTCGAAGTGCCCCTGTAGATGATGAAGTCATCCACTGCCGTTTCTTCGTTATGTCTGATCGCAATAATCTTGTACACCAGCAGCGATATGTCGCCATCCTCCCAACCACTGCATTCGAAGCTGCAAAGCAAACGTCACGTCGCGACAGAAATTCGTTGTCAAGACAACGTCCAACATGGCAACAGTGAAACGCACGTGACAAGAGTTTCCAGCACGTAAACGTTGGGTCCATCGTAGCTGATCGAACATCTACCGTTGGATGGAGGCTTGCTCGAGCCTAAGGCCAGCGTCGAAGACCCCGAAATATTGTCAGACTTCCGCGTGATCTGCCGAAGATCAACAAAGACCACGAACTTTACTGTGAATGCCGGCTTTAATTTGTAAAGAAATCTTGCATTCACGGTGGAAGTATGACAAAAGTCATTACAAAAATTTTGGAACGATTCTTTAAAAAATTGATGCGATATCGAGGCTTGAGAAGATAGATTGGCGACACACCACCTTCCGAGCTTCACAACGGCATGTGATCTTCTGTACTTGCCGTTACCAAGCTGCTGCCCGTGTTAGTGAACACGCCTGCACCAGGTGCCTATTTTTTTAAATAACAATGCCGCTAGAATGAAGATCATCCAACAAATCAGGCGCTTTGACAAAAACAAATTCTTTTGCAAAGTACAAAAATATTTGGCCATAGATACAAAGCAATCGGAAAACAAAAACTAATTGTCTGTGATCAGTGGTTATCAATACAATTTTCAAAAGGTAAATTTCCAAGCACACGCAAGCCATGCGACATACACAACCCAGCAAACAGACTCACTGTCAGTTTGAACTCGTATTCATAATTAGGCTCAATGGCGCCTTCTTTGGTGACCAAGTACCTCCCGTTCACACCGGTAGTGGTCGCCAACGAGAAAGGTTCGAACTTGTTATTACCACGTTTTCTCCTGGTTGTCTGCCACAAGTACGTTATCTGCAAAATTACAAACAAGAAAACATAAAACAAAACCTTTACCGGCAAACTTGGTATACTCTGATTCGGTTGCCACTTTTATATAATTTTCATGCGATCGTATCCTTCAAACGCACGTTGTATTGACAAGGTACATGAGCTGAAATGCCAACCTTCATCAACACAACCAAACATACTTTTTCGCTTAGAGCACATGAGTCACATGATCCGAGCAACACGAGGTCATGAGCCGAGTTGACCTGGAATGACGATTGTTGACGACACGAAACACAGGTTATTGTCACAGTCGGTATGACGTCATGAACAAATGTGACCTGAAACGGAACGGATTCGGTTCGTCAACCTTTGCTCGGGTCAATCCATTGTTTGGGGCACAATATCAGGTCAATGAGGAAACAGCTTCCAGCGGACAAAGACACTGACAGTTCATCAGCGAAACGTCTAAACCAGGGCCTCCAAACTTTTTTTATCGGAAATCCACATGAGCTTGCCTATTACACAACAGTTCGAGGGTAGGAAATTTTACGTAACGTGATTGTTTCGGGTTATGTTACATTCAACCATATCAAAAAGTTTTTCGTAAATATATTATTATTTCATTGTTGACAAAATGTCCTTGTGGACGGATGAAATGGCTTCGCGGGCCGGATTTGGCCCGCGGGCCGTAGTTTGGAGGCCCCTGGTCTTAACCGTGTCGTTGTCATCACAAATACTTTCACCCTTGATTTTGTTACAAGTCTACGTTGCTATGACGACTTTCACTAAGGCCGCTGCACAACGCAAAGGTTTCTAATAACAAAATAAATAAAGTTTTTGTGAATGATCTTACGCTCTGCCACGACGAGACGGGAGCTTTGCCGGATTTCGAGGCTTCGACAGTGAAGTTGTACTCCCTCCCCGCAACGAAATGAAACTTGGAGAAGCTGATCGTCTGTCCGGTGCGGACGGCGAAGCAGTTGTCGTTCTGTTGTTCAAAAAAGCAACCAAACTATTATGAAGCAACATTGTCGTTAAACAAACAAACCATTGTGACGCAGTGACGACAACGTGCGACGCATACATGAGCCGAGGTCTTCTCGTTGTTCGCCAGCACCGGCGTCGATGAGCATCGCCACGTGAAGCGTATTTCTGTTTGTTCGCTGAATTGGAGGTCCGGGTCGAACGACGAGCTCGCGTCGAGGACAAACTCCCTCGATGACGTCACAAGCCTCTGGGTACCGCCGGCGATCACTACCGCGAGGGGGGTGGAGATTATCTGCGAACGACAACGTCACAAACGAACCTCGCCAACGTTGAAATTCCGACCAAAAGCGCGCGAACACCTCACCAACCTCAATCTCGGTGTATATTGTGTCGGACAGTGGTGTTCCCGTGAAAGAAACGGAGCTGGCGACGCAGTACTTCCCCACCAGAAGTGTGAGCGGCGACAAAATCAGAAGGGGGGTTTGTACAAAGTTCGGGAGGGCCTGAACAAACATTGGGGGTGAGTGGCTGGCTCTTCACTTTTATATTCAAATTCAAGAAACGGATACAGCGAAGGCAGAAAGGCTTATTTTCAGTCCAACCTGCAAGTTGCTTTCATCGAGGACAGTGCAGGAGTTCTGCTTGTACATCTTCCACTCGTACTTGACAGAGTATGCAGTGCAGCCATGCGCGTCTATCTCCGTTTCGATGTAGACCGTCCTCGAGCGATAGAACCTCGGCTGTTCCGTGACACTCCCCACAAACCTCAGTTCGGGTCGCGTGCACAGCAGCTCATAGACCCACAGCGGCACACGGTTAATGTCCTGGACAAGTTTGGAAGGATTGCAGCGAATATTGCAGACAATTTTGGAAGCATTACAGCAAATATTGAAGTAGGTTATGGTTAGTTATGGAAAAGCGCAAAGCTGTCGCAAGGACTTGGTAACGAAAACTTCACCATTTTCTAAAATCACATGAGTGTACGCCAAAGTACGAAGAAAGTAGAAGACAAACCATCACCTGGGCTGCCCCATTGTATGATACGACGTGGATTTGATAGAAGCCTGCCGATACGTAAGCATGTATTACAACGTTGTCTGTGGTTGAGATGCTGGTGTCGTCTCCGAACGTGATGTTGTGGACCACATTCGTTCCCTGCGAAAGCAAAATCTCCCCCTCAACACTGCACACAACATGACGTGGCTACTCGACTGGCAGTGCGCGTTCAAACCCTAACTTTACGGGTGTTGAAGTTGGACCTCAGGCGCCAGGATAGGGATAAACATTACCGTGTTCACCCACGTATAACACCCAGTTTTTTCCGCCAAATATTCTGAGCAAAGGGCTTCAGGCATTATTCAAATCAACACATGAAAACATGTCAAGCGAACAATCTTTTGCACCAATCACAGCACATACATCACACGCTGACCCCTTACGCCAGGTGTCCGCAAATACTTCTTGGAGAGACCCTAAAAAATAATTATAAATTCTCGCGTCCCAAACATTTCGTGAGCATATTATTTTGTGGAAGATAAGATTACTATTGACAGTACCAATTTGCACTTATTCTGCCTAATGCAGGCCTTCTCAACTCATTTTCGTCCGCGGACCACCATGCCTTTTCAGATAACTCTGTGGACCCCAGTAGATTACCAAAAAATTAATCAGACACAAAAATCAATTTACACGTTGCATTTAAGTTGATGCAAATGACAAAAAGTCGTCTGATTGCATAAATCACGTGGACCCCTTTAATAGGTCACCATGGACCCTTAGGCCCATGGACCCCCACCCCAGTTCAGAAGCCCTGGGAGAGGGGCAAATTTAAAATGAAAATTTAATTTATTTCGCGACCCAGACTGGAAGGTCTTGCGACCCGAATTTGGGTCGCGACCCACTATTTGCGGACCCCTGCCTTACGCAACCAAACAACCATCTTACGCAACCAAACAACCATCTTACGCAACCAAACAACCATCTTACGCAACCAAACAACCATCTTACGCAACCAAACAACCATCTTACACAACCAAACAACCATCTTACACAACCAAACAACCATCTTACACAACCAAAGAACCATCTCATCACTGGGTCTGGCCATCAATTTTTAGTGGACAGCAAACGCTACATATTTTTTGGGATCCAAACCGTTATCAACAATAAATGATCAAACGCTGGTTTAACCAAACACGGATGCTCTCATGAGCACTTGAAGGAAGCACACCATGTAATATGTTTATCAATATCTAAACTACCAGCAAACAAAAAATTTGCGTCGCAAAAGGGTAAGAAAATGTGCAAACAGCAATGGTTTTAACAGCAATATTGTTCAGTAACCATTTTTTCATTACAGGTAATTTTTCGACATAAAAAAACATGGAAAGTGGGTCCAAACAATCCACTCATAACATCTAGACTACAAAAAATCGCTTACATGCCAACATGTTTAAATAGACTTACGCGCTTAACATTAATTTGCAAAGTAACGTTGTCATTGATGTACAACTTT
>JGI24159J19872_10002906_pt1 | contig 20865 bp, 10 predicted proteins | sample Ectturendosymbi4_FD_19872 | JGI IMG/M metagenome (IMG submission 19872) | reverse complement strand
AGAAAATCATTCTGAATTTTCTGGGTGCCCGAATAGCTGCAATAAATTTGTTTCAAGTCGATCTTGATAAACCATGAAATTACCTATGATACTGTTATGAAAAAGCACCTACGCCCCGGTTAGAAAGGGCAGAGGGGGAAATGCTCCTGCCTTGCCTCCATTCTCCGGCATCCTTGTGCATATTATTCTACGCGCACTCTCTTTACTCGTTGCTGAAGGCTACAATGTGTCATTGTAATGAACATAAATTATTATCAGCAGTCTCCTCAGACAGGGCAGTTCGTAATTGCAAAAATATCCGGCAACGCGTTAAAACAGAGGAGTAGAACACGTCAGCGCAGTTCACAACTGCAAAAATACAAGGCTGCGCGAATGTCTCGTCGAATAGCAGTCGATCAGAAGGCATGCGGCTGAGATGGCGGACACCAAGAAACTTGTAAACTACACAAGAACTGAGAATGCGCGTAAAGTTCGCAAGAAAATTTTCGTTTTCTAATATGTGGCCGCTATATGTACAATTTCTAAAGAGAAAGAACAGGTACGGGCTTGTGTGAGCCGTTATAACCAATCTACCAATTAATTAATGAAGCTCGAATCGAATCACACATTGCAAGAACAACTGTGCAACCATATTAGCACAAAAAACAAAATCGGTGAACTACTGATGCATCATAAAATCAGTTAAGTCAAGCACGTTGAAATAGGACAGTTTTGAAATTTTGCTCAGAAAGTCCATTAAATATCCATAATTATCTTTAAGGTTGATGTAATTGGACCCAACCACAAAAAACACCCGTTTTTTTAAAAAGCCTACTTGAAAAAAGAACAATAAAACCCACCAAAAATCCCACTTCTTTTCCTTTGAAAAATGTGCTATGACTTAAGTAAAATAAGCAGTGCACATATACAGTTAACTGTACATTTATCTTAATGAAACAAAACGAACAGCAACGAAATTTGAAGGATTTGAAAAAAATAGAATAATTTGAACAGTTTGAGTAAATTCTACTGGTTATCTTTTTTAGCTCTGTAAAATCGGTATATTTTTTAATCAATTTTTCTGCCTTCTCTGCATCCAAGCTGTTTCTGATGTTGGACCATACCAAATGTTGAAAAAGTACGCAAAAAACATGCTGAACTGAACTAGCAGGGCATGTACATAAACTTGACGTGAAACTGCAGAGTTGGTGTTGGAGTGGCTTTTCTCTGTTTGCTGTGCGCATTCACTCCAGGCCTTTGGAGTGAATTAACCGACAACACTTTGCGAAAACAAAGATGGGGTGCATCTCTTTACCTTCAAGTTTGAATGCCATAATAGGTATAACAAGTTATAATTGCGTAATTCTGAAAATGGTTATTTGCATGATGAAATAAATACAATTCAGAATGGGATTTTTGTATTAAAAATGAAATAACACAAACCTGTTTCTTCTCCAAAAACTAAAAAAATGGATTTAAAAAAACAGGTGGATTATTTTTTTTAAACCTGGGTTTTTCTCAACCTTGATCGTCTTGAATGATTTTTTGTGATTTTCCCTTGATCGCACTATCTGGAACAAGCCACATCACCATCAGTTTGATTGGGTGTGCACCATACACCTAGAGCATAGGTCCCTGGTATTGAAGAAGCTGGGAATTGCTGACATTTGAATACACAAAAAATTAGTGTTGAACACAAAACAAGTTTCGAAAAATTAAATCCATGCAGTACAATAGGAAAACTCATCCAGTTACAGCTTTCAAATTTTTGTAATTTCACTCTTTGGATGCCCCCATGCCTTGGATACCCGGGGCCATCGCCCTGTTCACCTCCCTCTGCATGCTACTGACAAGTGATTTGCTTAATCCAAAATACAGGAAGTTCAGTAAAAATTTGTTGATGCATAAATCATTTTGAAGTTTTGTGCCCGTTTACATTAGGCCCCTCAAATATAACATCATCTAATCTCAGAGCAAATTTTAGCAAGCAAAGTCAACAGCAGTTTTCATGAATCCAATGCAGACCGCAACTAACATGATGAAGTGAGCAAATTTGAAGTGTGGACAAACCCAGGGATGCCAGAGCAGTTATAGGGCAAGGGAGTAAAAAGTTGAGGTCAGTGCGAACTTAATCAACACAAAAAAGACCTAACCAATATGCTTGTTTCTTTCCAAACCAGATTGCCACAAGATTTTTACACTGAACTTATGAAAATTTCATATAACCAGCAAAACCGTTTGAACCAAAACCAGTTGCAATGGACAAGATGGTTACATTGTGTGGATCATTTGCTGTAGTTATACTGCACGTTGTTAGATTTTATTCCACTGTGACCAGGGGCGAACCAAGGTTAGATGGCACCTGGGGCAAGAAACAAGTTTGGTACCCCCATGTTTGAACCTGAGGTCTTTCAGGACCAAATGTATTGTGTTGAAGCAAGTAATTGTGACATTGTTGGGACTGTTTGGTCCCCGGAGCATTGCTCCCCTTTGCCCTCCCTCGTTATGCCCCAGACTGTGACATTTTTACATAGCTCAAGTTGCAAACTCTTCATTATGGATTCAGTGCAAAAGTGCACATGTAATGGGGATGATTTTTGCAATTACAAATTTGGCAACAATTTTAACCTAAAAATTAACAGAAAGCCATTCTGAATTTTCTGCATGAATGAAAAGCTGCAATTAATTTGTTTGAAGCAATCTTGATTGATAAACCATGAATTACCTATGGTACTGCTTATGAAACAGACACATCTCTGACCATTGCCTCCCTTTATAAGGGCAGGGAGGGCAATGCCCCACTCTTTGGCATCCATGGAAAAGCCTTTCACGATTTAGCTAATAAGTTACCAACAACTCAAACGAAGTAGAGTCTGCTCTTTGAACACAGAAAAGTTGGTTGCTCAATACAACTCGCCTGTGCAATGTAACCAATGAACTTGATGTGAGGGAGTGAGCATAGTCAAATATCCAGTCACCTTCACCTACTTCATGCAGCTAACCAGCTGCTTCAAGTCTAACAATGAACAGCCACTTGTTTGCGCTGCATTATAGATAAAAATAAATTTTGCACCATCACCATTTTTTCTCAGCCAATGTACCAGTGCACTCATGCACTGCATTGAAGAATGGCTGTGAGACACTTTGCATTTATTTACATCAGAAAAGCTCAGCCCAAGTTCAATCATGACTGATTCCCAATCGCAACATGCAAGGATTCGGCTGATTTTCATCAACTGCTTTTCACTAGGAAGTACTTTGTCCATATCAGCTGAGAAGCATCCATCTTCAGGAGTGGAATTTGCTAAAACAGCACAAAAAGTTCTTTTCCATCACATAATATAAACAATAGTCCATGTAATTAGCAACAAATCTTTAGACAAATCGTTTGGATTGTGGATAAATTTGCTTTACATTGGGTAGTCTTTTTTATTTGTTCAAACAGATGAAAAAACTCTCAACTCTATTGGAAGCACTAATAACACAACTGTAGTGCATTTGCACAAGTAACATTACTTGTAACAACATGCAAACTATCAACACTTATATCAGTGACTCAGTGTACACTTAGACTAGGGGTCTCCAAAGTTTTTTGTTAGAGGGCCACTTAAACTATTACACAATAGTTCAAAGGCTGGACATCTTACATGACGAGCTTGTTTCAGGATATGTTACATTCTACCAAATCAATAAAGTTTTTGTAAACACATTATTTTTTCATTATTGACAAAATGTCTTCATGGGCTGGTTCTGGTCCACGGGTCATAGTTTGGAAACCCCTGACTTTGAAAAATCAAATAGTCAAACATCTGATTGACTGAAAATGTCCATGTGCTTGATTTAGTGGTTGATTCTTATACGCTGCATTTTACAGCTTGCCCGTGCACTAAAGGTGGTTAGCAATGCCACATTTCACATGCCATTNATTATTATAATTGCAATTCACCGACCACTGGTTTTGAACATGGCTNTTTGTGTAAGTACAATAGTGGCCACTTTAGAAGACAATATTGTAAGTGCACAAAAGACTACCTGATGTTGCAAAAGCAGATCATTTATTGTTATGCATGTTATTTTGTGGAACNTCTGGCAATTACGTAAGAGNCACATGAAACCAGGCAAAGAGCCTCATGCAGCTTATGAGCTGCGGGTTGGCCACCCCTGCTATATACTCAAGCAATGGTGAACTTGAGACGCAACATGGTGACAAGGCACAAAAACCAAACACAAGAAATGACCTAAATGGATGCATCATCTCAGGTTAAAATACAAACTGATTTCATCATAACAATATTTAGATGGTGTATTAGAGCCAGCCAACATTCACTGAATAAGTTTTCATAACAGTAAATTGAAGCTTACACCTAAGTGCTGATTCATGGTACTGTTATGTAAACAGAAAGATTAGTTATTTTCGATATGCTGAATAATAGTAAAAATAGTTTACTTACATGAACTAAAATGACCATCTTTTTCTAAAAGTTCTGATAGCCATTTGTATTCCTCTTGCAAACTGTGGCAAAAACACAGAAAGCCATCTTCATTTAAATGAGACAGAATATCGATTAGCTTTGCAGTCTTGTACCACTGAATAGGCTGTGCATTTATTTCCTGATACTGTCGTTTGCTAAGAAACTTATTTGTATACAACACTTCCACAATGAAAGTAGTATCTTCGATTTCCTCAAGTAACACTCGTCTGTTACGATGTAGCACTTCATGAAACGACATTATCAAACTAAAAGCGAGGAATCTTAATCTTATTTCAATGATTTCCACTTTCACTTAAAAATCATGCAAGTCAATAGGCTACAATCTTATGCACCCTTATATTTGCAAGATATTGATGTTTTACCAATCATGATCAAGTCATTTATTTACTTGCTATTTTCAGCTGTAAAATAAAGCAACCAAAATAATCAATGTGGGCTAAGTTGCTGTATGTGAAACATGGGTGAGTAACCAACAACCACCAACAAAGACCAAGCCAAATAGTGTAAAGAAACCAATTTTCTTAAAATCTGCTGGTATGCTAGACACAAAGTTAAGTAATCAGTCAGAAAAATTGAAAGAGCCAGGTCAGGAAAAGCCAAGAGGTCACATGCACCATTCCAAACATATGATATGTCATTCTTGCCTAACCTAGTCAATAGAAGCTGAATTACATTGCTTGCAATGTTTCAAAAACTTTGCAGGTTCATTTCTCATTGTTTAAATAAAATGCCACTGCTCAACATTTTGGCCATGCACACTTTATCAAGGTGATTGCACCTTATTTTACTTTGCGTGTACCCAATACTTATTGGATTAATTGCTGCTAATCTTGCACTATGTTTATACCCTTGTTTTTTCAACCTTATTTATTTGGTGATGCCATGTGTCTGGCAGAATACATTCATCGATAGTACTCACTCCATATGGTCTGTTGGTAATTGTGTTACTTCTTCGCGATTTGTGTGGATAAACATTGTCTTTAAGACTCTTTACAACTGAGCTTTACACCTATTGCGTGCTTTTTTATGAGCCTCGCCACACACAAATGTCATCAACATGTGTTCAGTTTTGTTTACAGAAAACAATGCCATCAAACGTACAACACAAAAACAGTAGCCAGCCAAATACTGCATAGTGGGCTGCTAGCGATCCAAACGAAACAACGCCAGATGGTAGGATACCGTTGACGAGAAGCGGCGGAGCAAGTACAATAGGTACAGCAGCGCCTTCATTAATTTCAGTTATGTATGTCAGTTATTCCGGGAGAAAGCTACAGCTTTTGAAGACTGCAACAGTTTTAGTTTTTATTTCTAAGTTACGTATTTGGAGCATAATGTTCTTGCAACTCTTTATACAGAGAAAACAAAAAATAGGAAACTTCAAGGCTTACTACTTGTCCAGCACACGCAGTTCTTAAGTTACAGAAAGGTTACATCAGCTACGGTCACTTCAACGAAATTCACATAAACTAAAGTTTGCTTTTCGTAAAAACAAACTGTGCTTGAAACGAACTGATGCAACCATTCAGTAAGAGGAAATGGACGCGCTATTTAAAGTGGAGCCCCAAACTGCTCCGCAACAGTCATTGTGAGCACCCTCACACCTGCGTAACCTTACCTACGCGCCAGAGAGCTACTGTAGTTAGTCTTGTTGTATAGGCCTAATTTACTTGTAGACGAAGCAGTGAGCCGTTACTGTTACGCTTGGCTAAATATGACAACACGTGGTTTATGTGTTTCATCATTCCAAGCTGTACATGGCCGAATGCTTTGGCATTGTAGGTATGTTTGCAGTGCAGTGTGCAAAGGGTTTTTCACGTACTCACAATGAGAATAGGCTAAATCGGGTTAACTCAACATGGAACGCTCCTGAGCTTTTGCTGTAACAACGCTTAAATTTTATCACCTCTGATCAGAAGTCAACTTAAGTAGCATGTGTAGTACTAGTATCGTCGCATACGCGGCCCAGGCTATTGTAAATTGTACCTTCGCAAGCACAACCCAAGCCAGCCAATAACCATCACCATGTATGCATGTATGGAAAGTTTTTTTTCCTTTTCTGTGTATTGGACAGAACGAACATCATTAGAAGCTGTGCACAATGATTACCATGATTAGTTCCTTCACATCTAAATAATCTGTTACGCACATAAAAGTGTATGGTAAGTGTTTTACATAATTTACATGGTGTGAAAAACATTTGCTGTAAAAGTATGTCCAGCTAGTATAAGTCCCTGCATCTAGATCATTCAAAATTTGGTTAAATTTTCATAAATATTCCCATATGGCAATTCAAACAAAGAACATGAACAAAGGTCATTTACTATGCTGAAAAATTTCTGTGCCTCATAATTTTTCATGTCATTCTTATTCTCATTCTGTTGTTTGATATGATCTATGCTTAATAGCCAAGTTGTGTTCAAGTTCATTGTAGTAGTGTACCAAAACACTTCTTTGCACCAACATGTGCACTAAAAGTTGCATTTTGTGCATTGCAAGCAGATGTGCTCTTTTTCTATCCAGGTCCATAATAGTAACCAAAAATGTTTAAACCACTACACAGCATACAAATTTGTTACGAAAGTACCTATTATTGAAAACATTCAATTTCAGAGACAGGTTAGCATTTTTGTGTCATTTTTGGCAATTTATTCAAAATGGCTGAAGCAGTTCCAGAGAAGTATGATTTTCCTAAAGAAGAGGAAAAAATTCTGGATATTTGGAAAGCTCTTGATGCGTTTAAGACCAGCTTAAAACAGTCCAAGGGGAAAACCAGGTGCTGTTTTTTGATGTTTATAGCAAATAAAGTAATTTATACTTATACTATAAGTTATACTATAACTAGAAGTGACCTAGTCAGCCAGCAAAAGCTGCTAGCACAGTGCGTGACACCATCGACCTCATTTGCATACGCTGCGCAGCCGCGATTATAACGTACCTACTATAGTTGATTTTTTTGTAGTGATTCCATGCTTGCATGTCATGCACAATATTTTTTGTCCTTTTGCATATTGCATGCATATCAAGGGCAGCAAAAAGGTGTGTGGGTATGAACAGTAAACAAATATGGGAGATGAAAATACATATTATTAAAAAAATATATAAAAAATTGCGAAAAGTGAAGTCACNTATGTAATACAAAAACAAGAAACATAAGGTAATGCAAATAAGCCTTTTACACAACAAANAAGGTGGAAGGCAAGCATGTTTGAAGAGTTAAGTGATATACAGATGAAATAATTCATGCAACAAGGGAAGTGAGTGGCAATGGCAGTTTTGAAATGGAAGGCAGTAGCTATTGGTCCGCTGGCGGATCTTAATTTTTGAAAAATTATTTGTCTGCCTCATGTCATGTGACACTAACGCATAACAAGTGTGCAGTAGACCACACTAGGCTTGCTAATAACATCCAAAACATAAACCCTAAGTCTAAACCTAAACACTGAACTGGTGGTTCTTAACCTATGGTAAATTTCATCGTCTAAAGGGATAAATTTGCTGAATCATAAATTTCAGCAAATGTAAATTTTTGTAAATCATTCTGAACTGTAACAGTTTGTTAATTTCATATTTTTAATAAATGAGCACCATTTTTGAGTGTATTGGTGGGTACATCTGGCAATCTTGTTTGGTAAAAGAGTAAGATATGTAAAAAAGGTTAAGAACCACTGCATTAAACCCCAAAACTTATCCCTGACCTTAAAGCCTAAACCGAAACTATAAATGTAAACACAAAAGTTATAATAGTCGTATAACTACTACCATCCAAAGTATAACCACATGGATGCCTAGGGTACTACACATCAGAATGCTGGCAGCATTGCCTTGGACCACAGCCAAGCGTTGATGCAGCCAGTGGCACTCTCATGGATAACCAGTGTGATAAACAAGTTTCTTGATGAGTGCACCAAGGAAGGGGCAGTTTTCATGCTGTAGTCAACAGGCGTTTCGATGGCCACTGATTGTAATTAATGTAGTTGAGGCTAAGTTCTTGGCATTTATTGATTTATGTTATTTCAGCTTGTTAGGCTGCATATCCAGGCTGGATGACACTGTCCTGACAGTGGCTGGGGGTGACACAACTATTGCATCCCAGACCAGACAGCGGCCCCTCTCCCAAACCCAAATCCCCTGTCCTCTTGCTATCTCCCNTGAGGCTGCAAGGTTCAAAGTTGGAAGGGATGTTGATGCGGTTTAGNGATCTATGAATGATGTTGTTGATGTTAGCATGTTGTGGGNGACAACTAGCATTCATTCTGCAGGAGAAGCAATGAAGTCCCCAACCATCCATATCTTTATCACAACATTGGCATTTAGCATCAGTGAAAATTTTGGCTTCGACTGGAGGCCAGGAGGTTAAAGCAACACAAAGTTCATTTGGGTCAAGTAAAGGGTGTACGTGTGAACAGTAAATAAATATGGAACAACACAGAACACCAGAAAGACCTCAGACCAGGCAGTAGTGTGCTTTTCATGGGAAACTTTCATTCTGGCAATGAGTCAAATATCGTTCTTTTGCAACAGGTTATCCACTGAATTGGCCCAAGTGATGTTGTCCCAAGTTGTGTTGGCTGAAGGCATTTGCATTGGTTGTGGAAGGTGGAGACCCAAGAGAGTCAAGAGAGTCCAAGATCTTAGAAGTTAGCATCACTCTTGTTTGCCTTGAAAGCTTCAAACTGCAGCAAGGATGGCCCTGAATAGTGCAAATCTGAGCTTTGTTCTAATGTAGTTCATGATAGATGGCATAAGGCTCCTTGCACATTTAAGGCTCTTTTTTAGGCTAGGTTTTTGTTAACCTTAGCACATTCTGGTGCTATTCCACCACTTTTTGTGAATACAAGGGGATTAAATGACCATTTCTATATGTCAAAGACTCCTTAATTTATTGATCTTTCTTGTCTTTTTCAATGTCAGAATAGGACTGGGAGGTAAGATGTATAATCATTACATCATAGTATGATTTCTCACAGCTGTTCCACAGCCCCCAACAGAACTGTCCAACCTTGCATTGCCAGCAATATTAACATTTCTTTGAAATGTGTGTTCTAAAATTTGGTAAAGTGTGGGTTTTATTTGAACATTTTGGCAGATCTCTCTCATAAGCTGTGCCTTGGAGTCTCTTGCTGTTCAAATTGTGTCTCATGCTTGTGAATCTGCCTAATTTGCATGTCAGGCTATAACCCTAGTCAACAGTTTTTCAGAGCTGGTCAATGGTCATGTGCAACACCACATAGTTTGCTATATATGTGACATTTGATTTAATTAAATATGCTTTAGAGCAGGGGTCTCCAAACCCCTGGGAGTGTGCCAAAGCCAGCTCGCGAATCCATTTCTTCTGGCCTGCAAAGAAACTTTGTGAATAATGAAAAAATAATATAATGATGAAAAAATGTGCTGGGCATTGGGCAGTTGGCCACAATCTCTGCAAACATGTCTTGCTCCCATAATATACTATTTCCTTTACAGTTTACAGATTTAGACGTGAGAAACAGGTTATTGTTGGTATGCAAAACAAAACTTTTTGTCCAGAAACATTGACATATATTGTGCAGTAATTTTGGTGACGTTAACCAATCATTTAAATCCATGTGACATGGTAACAAATATACTAAATTTTATACTTAAAAAACAGTGCCATTCCAACATGTTAATACCAAGTTTTTGCGTTTATCTAATTCTCTCAAATTAACTTATGTATACTTGTTCTCCAGAAAATTGCCTTGTAACCAGGGTTGTGGAATCGGAGGTAAAATGTCCGACTCCAGCCTTTCCAAAAAAGGGGTAGGGATTGTGTATTTTTCCTCAGAATGTGTTCCAACAGGTCTCCAAATCCATTACTTTAAAAAAACAACTGTACACTGAAGAATCTTCAGAAAAATGAGTGCTATTCCACATCTCAGTGTTCCAGCTTACATGTCTTTTAGCAAAATCCAAATGCTTTTCTTCATGGGCTCAGTTAAGCATGGTTCATTGCCAGGCTAACCTGTTTGAGTTTGGGCCAAAATCCACTGGCAGTCATCATCAGAAATGTTCTTCCACTAATTCTTGAGTCTCTTTCTATCAGTTTAGCTTGAAGCTTTTTTAGCAGAGGTTGTAGGAGATTACCATCTTCTTAATAAAGCAGTCATCCCTCTTTGACATGGTGACCTTTTCTTTTTCTTAAAAATGCATTGGATCTTGAACTTTTTTATTGCATTGTGGACTGCAGTTTTGCTAATCTTTAACTGCTTTGCTATCTCTTGTGCAAAAAGCTTAATATGAAAACTGACAATATGAACAAGCTTTTCAGTGCTGAGAGAAGAAATTTTTTCCATTTGTAGGTCTAAAAATGTAGGTCTTTCTGGTCAGATGCATTGCTAAATTACAAAACTGCTATGCAAGAATGAAACAACATCTCATTCTACAGCATTATAAGTCATTTAAATACCTAAATGTGAATTATGATGTATTAATAGTAACCACTTAAAAAATATCAAGCTTGCCCATTGTAAACATGCATTTGCTTTTAAGTGGTTTTAAACTTTTGTCCCAGGGTGTACTAATTTCTTTAACATTATTTTTTATTAGAATTCAACAGTTTTCTCTGTCACTTGTGATGCAAAAGCTTATGAATGTGTCACTACTGTGGACACTAGTCAGTTTGTGAAATCTTAAAATTAAGTCATGATTGAAAGTGAAAATAAACGCATCAGAACACAGCAACATCACCACAAGCCACAGCTACAACAATTGATCCTATATTGATGTTGTTTCAAGCATAGCACAAATAAAAATCAAAGCACAGTTTGCATTTTGCAAGGAGTTGGCCAAGTGCAATAACACTTCAAGCAAAGTTAGGAAAACTTACAGAAAATAAGAAAACTTACAGAAAATCATCATTTAGAAAGCAGTATTTTCTGTGCATTAGGGAAAAAGGAAGGAGTTGAGTAGTCAGCAATAATGCTGGTAATTTCAGGCTCAGTATGATTCATGAGATAGGCCTGAACATGTTGAATATATATTAATTTTTGGTTTAAGACTTGCTATGTTTTGACTTATTCTGACTATGTTAAGCACCATTGTAAAGTAGAAAGTATGTATTCTGACTTAGTGGTTCTGTCATTTATTTCCTGTATCTCTTTCATGAAAAAAGAATCCACAAAAAAGACAGTTAAAAAAAATCCTAGGTTTTATCCCTGATGGGTGCTCTAGTTGTTACATGTGCTTGGCATGTATTTTCAATATCAATCAAATTTTTAGAAAGAGTGGTCAGAGGGGTCTACCTGAAAATTACTGACTTAGTGTGGGCTACTAAACTACAAGCCTATTATGGCCTAGTGGTGCACAGGCTAACCTTAGCCTACTAAAAAACAAGTCAACTGTGGGCTTGGGGGTCTACCACAGTCTTCTAAATTGCAAAATATCTCTACTTTAGCAGGTTGTGGAAAACCCTGGTAAAGCTATAGTTTAGTAGACAGGCATAGGCCTGTAGTTAGCTAGGCCGTATTAGGCATATAGTTTAATGGACCACAATGGGCTTTGTAATTTAGTAGGTTGCAATATAGACTTGTAGTTTAGTAGGCCTGTTGTGCAGTAAACTGTGGGAGGTATGTAGTTGTTGCAAAAATCAGTTGTCAGAGTGCTTGTGTTCTTCAGCTTGGCAACCAGGTTAATTTCCTGGCTTAACTGCTCTTAGCTGTGGTAATTTAGCCTTTTTTGATAAGAAGAAAAAAAGTTAAAACTCTCGTAAAAGCTTGTTATTCAAAATTTGATGTCAAAATTATGAAGTATATTAATCCTTGGCTTCACAGTTGCCAAATTGCTTTAACGTGCTTGCAACCAAATGATTGGCATTGAAATGCATATATCAGTACCAATCAGTGGCATATTCTGATCTAGCATTTTTGTTAAATTTTGTTTTATAATTTTTCTTGTAAGCTTTTTATATATCTTGGAAGTTTGTTACATATGGTTTTCATCTGTATGTTGATAACAGTGTGAGAACTTGTTCACGTTTTGCTGATTGTTGATTAAGTCACATGCGTTGATTGCAGATATGCTTTTTATGATGGACCTCCGTTTGCCACTGGGCTCCCGCATTATGGTCATATCTTAGCTGGGACAATTAAGGACATAGTTACAAGATATGCTCATCAAAGTGGCTTTCATGTAGAAAGACGTTTTGGTTGGGATTGCCATGGACTTCCAGTGGTATGAAACTTATCTATGGGTTTGCCCTTAGCAAGGGCAACACTATTGACTAAATGTTAATGTGAATTGTTTAAACAAACTTTCATGTGCACCAGTTAAAATCAATGTGCACATAACCCTGAGTAGTGAGTGTAATTAGCACTTCACATTTGCATGTAATTGTATTTTCAACAATCCTAATGGTAAACAGACTTGTATGAGTTTTTCAATGGAAAATTTAAAGGGCTGCATTAAGTTCAAGCACATATCTCGTGATTTTGGTGTCAACAACATCAGACATATTTACCAGTGTGGTTGCTCTTGTCAGGAATATGAAATTGACAAAACTCTTGGAATCAAAGGCCCTGAAGATGTTTTCAAACTTGGCATCAGTGAATACAACAAACAATGCAGATCCATTGTTATGAGATACGCTTCTGAATGGGAGGTCAGTAGTTTACCAGACGATGCTATTTCCTGTGGTAGAACTCTGTGCTTTCCTTTAAATAACAATTATCCAACGCCAACTTGAGACTTTCATGTGGTATTACACCAGTTACTACAAGCTCGAGTACCCACAAGTTAGAATTATTTTGACAAGGGAGATTTCATAACAGTTTTAACGATAATCAGGTTCCTTGTAGCTTTCCAAACATCCTTAATAGCTTGGTGTAGATTGTAGGCAATGAGAATCTTTTTGAGACTGTTCAAATCAAACGAGATTTCACCGATAAAATAAACAGTTTGGGTTGTTTTGTTTACTTTTATTATTAAATGCATAGCGACTGAACGATTCGTTTTCGTATTTTCATTATACGTGCTTTATAAAAAACGCGTGTTTCTGGTGTTGCCCTCTGTCACTGTGGACTCTGTCGTAAACCAAATAACAGCAAGTAGTGTTGCTGACGACTGAAACTGAAATTCTTTTGACAACCTGCTCCAAGGACGTTTGTGTTGTTTCTGCATTTTGCTGATGTCACCTTTCTGCACGGGCATTTTGAATGTGATAGTAATGAAGGCACATTATTGTACAGTATAATACTTTCGATTAGTTGTTTCTGTGAAAACACCCAGCGCCACTAATTCTTGGCATTTGGGCTCAATCGCGGGTTTGGATGTACGCTTCTACCCGTATGTGAATCTGCGATTGTCTTGTCTCCAAAAATCAAGGAATGATTGAGCTTCGGGCAACGTCAATTTAGGACTTTTACGGTTATCTTACGGGCAAATAGGACCTCAAGGAATACTCTGTTTATATATTAATGGTGGTCTGGATGAACTGATTTAGTGTCTTTGAAATGACTCCATTTCCTTAAAGGCAACTTGGTGGACAAAATTGTTGAAGCTTTGTAACTGCGCAATTGAATTTGCAGTTTATCGTAAATCGGCTTGGTCGTTGGATTGACTTCAAGAATGACTACAAGACTTTATACCCATGGTTTATGGAATCAATTTGGTGGGTATTTAAGCAACTTTACGACAAAGGATTTGTCTACAGAGGATTTAAGGTCATGCCATTCTCTACTGGTTGCCATACACCATTGTCAAACTTCGAGTCGAATCAGGTAAACAGCACCGGGTGCGTTGTGCTCACGTGTAAATATTTGATTGTTTTACTACCAGAGAAGAACTACTGGGATACCGAACTCTGATGAAAGTTGTACTTACTACAAATTTCCGGAAAAAACTAAGTGTTAGAATCTTGCCATTGGTGGAATTTTACGTACTGCTTGCCTGATGTATTTTGCTGGTTTAACAATTGTAAAAGACTCTGTACGCACTTTCTTTTCAAAATGGGTTGGGGAGGGATTAGATTTGAGGTGTTGGTTTTACAACGCGCACTGCACTGTATAAATGAATTGAAAGTTGAGTTCAGAAATTTTTTTAAATTAAAGATTGTTGCACAAATGATGCAACGTTACAGCTCTTTTTTTATTGTTTGACTACAGACGAGACGTTTAGCTGACTTTCCCCCAATGCCAAGCTGATACATAGCTACTGGCATTCCTAAATGTTACATAAGGCCGTTTTCAGTGGAGATGGAACGGTCCATGGTTTTGTGAGCCCGGACCGCCCACAGCCCGCAAAATCCGGCCCATTGACGGCCGTGGATCGAGGACATTTTTTATTTTTCCATCCGGCCTGCCCATGGCCCGTTGGATAATCGCGGTTTACTTGCAATGTAAATATCAAACATAAAACAATATACCTGCTTAAGAGTTAGTGGTTTGGTGCATATAAAAAAACACTTATTAATTTTCAAGTAACTAAGCTCCACAAAAGCTTTTTGGTTTCACTCACTTATGGCGCCACCTAGTGGTTCTCCTAACTCGAATGTTTTTTAAAGTTTTTCATCATTATCGGGAGGTAGCGGACCGGTGAAATCCAAACGCTAAAAATATCGTCAGCGGCCCGATGGTTCAACCTTAGCGGCCTGTACCATCTCTGGTTCAGGCTGTTGGTGCTGGCCATATATTGAGATTGAAGCAGGCGAAATGTCGGCTTGTCCCAGTTTAAGGTACAGAAACGGCTGTTATTTTTTTGTCATGAGCACAACGTAAACTAATTGCAAGAGCCTTTTCGTAATGCTGCAGTTACTCTGATTAACTCAGCTAAAGATAATTACAATATTATGCACTTTTCACGCGGTACAAGTCTTACACGCGCTGTAACTGTTAGCTTGTACACGAGTAATGGGAAATGCAGCACAAAAAGCAGTTTTTTTCATCAAGTCAAACAGTTATAGACTTTTTCAATAGCGTGAAACGTGACACTACAAATAACGATTTCAAACAATTTTGAATCATTCACTTTTACTAATACCGATAATTTTTAGGAACTGTTGGTGCAGTTTACGTTGTGTAGAGAATGACACACCTCAAACCTGTCTTCAAGGTTTTAATAAACTTATATCTCAAACTAAGGTAACAAACGAAACGGAAGAGAAGACATGTTAACAGTACTGCAGTCAATACGAAATGACCCAAACCGAAAATATCAACCACTTCATGTAAATCGAAAGCAATCAGCGCAAAAGTAATCAGCGCGGTGTGTGCACAAGACGCATAATTTCAAACGGTTATTTTCATTACACGTTGTGTAAAATTTTGTTAGATTTGCAAGATCATGCGAATTTTCTTGAAAATCAGGCAAATTCCGTTTTTCTAAAAACATTGAATGTAGTAATCTATTTATTGTTATTTATAGAACAGTAGTTCCCGCAAGGTTGTGCTCTTTCTTGATTGAATTTGCAGATGGTTGTTGGTTACATGTACAAGTTGATCCACAAAAAGATTGCGGACATTTTTGATAATTGACGTTTAGGCCTTAAAGTTATTAAAAATTTTACCCAAAAAGTTCACTATAGATGATTTTCTTGAAAGTGAAATGCAGAATAGGGAATATCCATGGAATTTCCTCGTAGGTTAGGTTTGCTGCAGTAAATGGCAGATTACCAAAAAGCTAATTTGCTGTAAAACTGGCCAAATATTAAGAAACACTGATATAAATACATGCTCAAATCCCGTAAACTTTTAATGTAGTCTTCGTTTTAGTCGAGACTGCTAAAGCTAGAGAGTGTGTCAGGTCGTTCCTGCCTATCACCGGCAATTTAAAATTGCCATTTTCTGCCTTTCGTGTTGTAAGCAGCAGTTTAAGGTATTTCGCACAGTGAAACGGCATTTAAAGAAGAAACCCATGCTTTCTATACAACCCATGCTTTTAAGTTAGTTTAGACCATACTGAAAGTTAAGGGTGTTAAGACTAATATTTGATTGTTTTATCACGTGCCACTAATATGCCAAGCACCCTGTCTATGTAACTTGCAAGACAACATTGGCAATCTCGATGAAAAGCTTTCATGCTGGTTAAAGTTTAAAGCTGCGTAGATAGAGATCGAAAACTTAAACGTGATCTCCATGAAGGCAGTGACGAAAAATTGAACTCTTCAAATTGAAAGCGGCCAGTGGCAAGCAAATCTTTTGATAATACAGCATATTCGTTTTTTTATGTAACACTCGACTGTGTTGGTTGTGTAGCTCGTGAAACGAATCGACTCTGTTACTGAACTTAATCCACGATTCCGCAGTGAATATAACGTAGTATTATTTTATAGATTAGCGCCTGCACATCGTGCTTGCATTTACAACCGATAGCTAAAGACAGGCTATGCCAGTAGGCTTGCAATGAACTTAACTTTGTACAACTTAAAACCCTTCGCTAGCGTTGCGACGTTATTCGGGAATCGCAGTATTTTGCGACTTTCGATTGTGTAATTCACGTGTGGTGAAGTCAGGGTTATGTTCCGTAATTTGAAAACTATGCTACAGACCAAAGTCAAAAAGACCTCGTGTGAACGAACTTCAATCACCAAAACATTGATTTGGAGGGGTATGTGTTTGTAGTTAATTTACGTTGCCAGAGGGAATTTACGTTGCCAGAGGGAAATTCATGCGCGTAGCAACAGTCTTCAACATTTGCCTCACAAGTACAGCGAAAACTGAATTGGAAGTTTTCGTTCCGCGCTGGCCCGTTGCTGAGATTCTTTTAATGCATTGTGAAAGACAGCATGGGAGCATACGTGCAGCTGCAAATGTGTTTATTTTCAGAATTACAAGGACGTTGTCGACCCTGCCGTCATCGTCAATTTCCCTCTCGACGAAGACCCAAGCGTTAAAATGATTGCCTGGACCACAACTCCGTGGACACTTCCGAGCAACTTGGCTTTGTGCTTGAATCCCAAAATGGTTTACGTCAAGGTTGTGAGAGTTTTCTGCATTACACCTGTTGCATGTGAATCGTTTCGCTAGAAGTGTAAGCTGCGTGAGTCCGCATTTAAACCAAACACTGCAGACGAAATTTTCACTCTGCGGCAGATTTTCGAGAAACCGTGGGAGTATGCCAAAGATGTCTACGCACCAAGCATGTTTTGTCGACCTCGACAAAGCATATGGCCGGGTTCCTCGTCAAAAACAAGGGGAGTGTTGCGGGAGTGCGGTGTTGACAGCCATCTATTACTGCCCGTCAAATAATTGTATTCCTGCTCAGAAGTTTTGTGTCCGTGTCGGCGGAGTTGATCACAACCATTCACAGTGGGAGTTGGACTGCGACAGGGCTGTGTGCTGTCCCCACTCCCCTTCGTAGCCTACAATATCAGGGGCGCACAACCTTTTCGCTATTGCCGGTTCTCTCTGTAAAAAAACTGAACGATATTTGGATGACAAAATCCTCTGTGCAGTCTTCCTCGAGCGGCTTGTTCAGCACGAAGAGCGAGTGGGCAGATAACGACCAAAAGCGTTTCAGTTGAAATTATAAAGTTTGAGCAAACTATCAGAAGTGTTCTTCTTGTTAAAAAAATCCTAAACCTGGCGAGCTGCAAGACCGACGCAATCATTGCTTCGCTTAATAGGAAACTGATTGTCACTCAACATTTCGTAAGACTTCTTTAGGTTAGGCGTTAGTGAACATTAGCAATTAAGTTCGTTGTCTTTTTTGAGTGAAGCGGCTGGTCAAACTTTAGTTTTACTCGTAATTAACCTTGCAAATATGTTGGAATTTTGTTACTGCGCATTGTCACGAAATTAACGCGAAGACGTTAGAAATACTGTAGCTTTTGCTTCACTATTCTGTTTTTTTCTTCCTCTGAAGTTACGCGTAATTCACGGGTGGGTTTGACAAATCGTTTCGACGTGTTTTCGATGCAAGGAAAACAGTTGCTACTTTTCAATGCCACAAAGTACATTTTTTGCGACAATTGTGCAGCAGGCGTTGGCCTATCAGTGCAGATTTGTTACGTCACAGCGAGCTGACAAGCACAATCAAAATCAACCGCGGCACCCCTGAAACATTTCCACAACGCCAAAAATCGAAATAAAACCTTGAACCGACAATCCTGCCAAACCTTACAGAAACAAGGGCAGAAATTTAGCTTGGAGTAAAAGTTCAAAGCGTACTTTCAGGTCGTATTTGACAGAAACATTACGAGCACTACTGTGAACGTTACAATCAAAGAAATGGCGCAGTTAAGTTTCTAAGTGCCGCTTACACAAGCACGACAATGGTTTTTGGTAAAATTTAGCGGCTGTGACCAAAGCACAGCGTACAACGTATGGACGTCAGCTGTGAGTCATTTCCGAGCAGGCGAAGGTATTGTTTTCCGCTTAGCAATAATAAGAATTAAAACGAGTCGTGAAATTAAAAGCTTTACACCTAAAAGCATCCTATTATAATTTTGGCCGCAGGGAGTTGTCTTGTCAAGAAAGTCGATTAGAGTCATCTTAATTCTCTCTAGCCCGCACACACTGTGTAGGCGCCACTTGGATTCAACTGGTGCATGAGCGAAACATCTGGTCCAGCACAACTCTGATTGTTTTTTTTCTCGAAAAATTTACCTTTAGGCCAGGTGTGTCAAACTGGTGGCCCGCGCGCCAAATGCGGCCCGCCATGCTCCGTTTTGCGGCCCGCGTCCTGCCAGTTTTGTCTTGCATTAGGTCTGACAGAGTAAGCGACAGTTGCTTTTCGATAAACTGCTCGATCATATCATGTGGCCTAAGGCCGCACATTGGTGACCGCCCAGACATATTAGCAAATCGCAACTATTTCCTAGAAATACCGAAATTGTCTCAAAGCGAGGTTTTAGTGTAGTTTGGCTGGTTGTTATACAGCGAAGTTCTACTGTATTTTGAAAGACATTGATTAAATCATAGCCGAGTTACGTATTGTGTTTATAGTCATAACGCGATATTACGGCTTAATAATAATTAAGGTGAACAAACGGCAACAACTTCTTCAGTTCAAAACCATGAGTTTGTGTGAATTCAAAGAAAGATTTTCTGCTTTCAAAGATCTGGAAACTGATTTTGCCATTTTCAGTAACCCTTTTTCTGTCAATGCTGAAGAGGTGCCACAAAAATATCAAATGGAACTAATTGAGTTACAGTGCAACAGTAAAGCAATTTAAAAAAATGTTGACATAGAAACGTTTCATCAATGTGTTGGACCAATCTATCCCCCAAGGAAAAATTTGGCATCGAAGACCATGTTCGCTATTTTTTGAGTCTGCGAACAAATGTTTTTTTGCAAATCAAACAAGTCTTGATTACGATCTCATTTGACGGATGCCCATCTCAACTCAACGTTGAGAGTTGCGACTGACCAGATATTAACATACTTGTAAACGCGAAAACATGTCAGATCTCTTCGAATCACAGTGCTATGAATAATAAATAACAATGGAAATAGCGATTGTATTATTGTGTGCAGAATTATCTGACCCGCGTAAAATCTGAGTGGGTAAATATGGCCCACAGCACCAAATGAGTTTGACACCCCTGCTTTAGGCTATTCTTTGTTTATCCATATCGTTGCATCTTTGAGTTTGAACTTCTGAAGAACCTATAATGACTTGGCGTTGCAGTCATTCTGTATAATATGTGATTGAGTTTCGTGCAGTTGGTTATCTTTTCTAGTGCACGAGACAACGACCGTAACGCGCTCGCTAGCACTCTTATCAGGTTCTCTTACGACAAACCACCTCCATCCTCAACCTTATGTAAGGCGAATTCCGTCAGCACGTCAAGCATTTCAATATCGTCTTTTTAACAGCCTTTTTTCAAGATAACTGACCTTTACGTTGAGCGAACGTTGCAAAGCGGTAATAAACCAGAATTTTGAATAACCTATCTCGGCCCGTCGGACGTGTCGCGGCAGTTCTTCCAAATACGGCCTTGTACCTCAACTCGTTGAGGCGACAGTTGCTTTTCGATAAACTGCTCGACCATATCATGTGGCCTAAGGCTGCACCTTGGTGACCGCCCAGACATATCAGCAAATCGCAACTATTTCCTAGAAATACCGAAATTGTCGTAAAGCGAGGTTTTAGTGTAGTTTGGTGGTTGTTTTACAGCGAAGTTCTGTATTTTGAAAGACGGTTGGAAAAATTTTGAGAGACCGTTTCGGTCTCTTTTTAGTGCCCATACAGGACATAGAACCTAAAAAGTTAGAAAAAAAGCTTCTTTTTACAAATACAGGAAATACTTTAATTCTAGGTTGTATCAGAATTGTTATAAGATTCTATGAAAACAACTAGCCTCTACGTGCAATTTCTCTTGATAAATTTTGTGAAGTTCGACGTGTTTTTGAACACTGCGCAAACGCAATCCACCATGTGCAGGAATTGTTTTTCTTTTGACCAAAACGCTACACTGCAATTCAGTCACGTCGTTGT
>JGI24159J19872_10002905_pt1 | contig 20869 bp, 16 predicted proteins | sample Ectturendosymbi4_FD_19872 | JGI IMG/M metagenome (IMG submission 19872) | reverse complement strand
ATTTTTTGCGACTGTTGCCATAACAAAGGGCATTTTCTTTGTGGTATAGAAAGGGTCGTGTTTTGTGAACATCCATTTGCATTGCATCTATAGAAACCTAAAAAGGGTAAGGAAACGGCCGACGTTGTCTCCCCTGGAGAAAATTATTTAGACGTCCATTGTGTTCACTGATAAATGCATAAATAATTGGAAACGAATAATATATAAACATATTTTCCCTTCAATTGCTAACTTCAAATGTACCCCTTCCGATAGGCAAATGTACCCCAGTTTGGGAACCCCTGGTCTAGACCCTCTTGATCCGACCCATATTATAAAACGCGTTTCGCCGCTCCTTGGATAAGAAAAAAGTTAATTCAGTCATTTGCTTCCCCGCTTTTCCTTTACGGAGTTCGTGGGGAAGCAGCCCTAGGAGGACTCGAAATACCCAGGCTCGTAACCAGCTTGGGACACCAGGGGGTCGAAGAGTTTCCTGAGAGGGGCCCAAAATTTTTAAACTATGCCCAATAGTTTTAAACTACGTCTAACACATTTTTCCAGGGGAAAAAAAGAATTTGCAAGGAGGCTTCGCCCCCCTGATCAAGGGCCTGGAAACACCTCACGGGTTTCAGTTCTGCTGGATCCACACTAAGACGGGACCAAGCAAAGTCGGAGATGTCGTCACACCACCTGGTCCTTGGTCAACCTCTGGGCCACTTTTCCGTGGGTGTTGCCAGCAGGACGTGCCTTCCCAATCTTTCTTGGGTCATTCCGGTCACGTGGCCGAACAACCGTAGCTGAGATTTCTCTATTCGGAGAAGTGGCTCGATATTAGCTGTTCGAATTTCACAGATGCACACTTTGTCGCTAAATGTCACGCCACAAACTTTTCTCAAAAATTTCATCTCTGCCGCTTGTACCTAAGATAGCACTTTTACAGTCATTGCCCAAAATTCGTGAGCATGTGTGAAGATCGACACAAAGACTGATTTAAAAACTAACAGGCTTACGGTGTTTGAAAGCTCCCGTTCTGTGACGACAGAGCGATGAAGCTCACGTAATACTATGTTTACTTAACCAATCCGTATACAAATATCTTTGTTCCGCCTTCGGTCACTCGTGAATACCACCCCAAGGTACTTGAACTTTTCGACCTTCTGTAGCGCGTTGCCGCTTACTTGGGGTGTACAGTGGTTTTGGTTTCTGCAGAGGCATAATATCTCGGTTGTTTCAGTGCTTGTTTTCATTTCAGCTTGATCACACACACACACCAGAAAATCGACCAAGTGCATGTTGACCGTGTTTACAGGATGCAAGCAGCACCAATTCCACCAAAAAACGTACGGCAATGGCACTCTCGAACGCTCGCCTGAAACTGTATATCAATATACATACGAACGATTGTGAGGAATGGTGATAGCACAAACCCTTGCCGGCAGACCCGCAAGCACGGGGGGACAACCGGGAAATTCCCCCCCTGAAATTTTGAAAAACATGTTTAGTTGTTAGGTACAACAACAAGCTACAATAATTTTGGTCCCCGAAAATATCTGCTGGTTGCGCCCCTGCTTGTCGGAGTCAAACACCCACGGTGAATGTTTCTGACTTGAAGCTGCCCACACGGACACTGTCTGAGCAAACGTACGGCCAGTAATAACGGCGAAAAACAGGCGGCCGTCAACGCCGTACTCCTGCATCATTCCCAGATGCTTTTCCCGAGGGAGAAAAGAGTTTTACCAAATGTAGATAGCGCAGATATTTTAGAGGTAGAAGTGTTTCCAAATAGAATACGTGACGTTAGATCATGGGTTGTTTTTTGTTTGTTTTTTATTTTTAAATTGTTTGGTGTTGTTACTTTCTTTAAACACAATTTGAGATTCTCTTTTATTTTAACATTTGTGTTTCACTTGCACTTGTTTTCTTTACGAAGCTGCGTGATTGCACTACAGTAAATTCTTTAGTTCAGTTCAGTTGTTCCCAACCTTCTTGATCTCGCGGACCCGTTCGAAAATATTGCATAAGCGCTAAGACCTAGCCTGTACCTACAACTCTAAAGATGTTCGAATGCAAACCGACAAGATATTAAACACTATAACATATTTCACATGTTAGACTCACTGTACGTATTTACATTATTATGCAAAATAATCAGCACATATGCGAATCAATGGGACAACTGAGCTTGCGTCTGTGCAACTAGACTTGAAATTCTTGCTGACGGGTTTGTGAGAGCTAATCTCATGTCATCTCCAAGGTCCAATCTGTTCTTTGACTTTGATATAATATTCACAGGGGTTAAAAACCCTGTCTCACAGAAGTAGGTGGAAACGAATGGAAGCAGACCAAAAAATCGGGAGCATAGGTAAGTCTGGGTATGATGTTTTCTGCACAGCGCATCAGAACTGCCTCAGGGATTTTTCAAAGAACAAGCCATGAGCTGAAGAATCATTCCTCAGTTCCGAAAACTCATCTTCAAATTCGTCAGGGACGCTCTCGATAGAAGGGTTACTGGAGAAAGGGTTTCTTAAAACATGTGCCTCGTCTTCATTTCATTCAAGGAAAGTCGTTGCATGTTTTCTTCAAGGGTTTCAAGGTGCTAAGAAATGTCGTCTTTTAGCATCCTTAGTCCTAAAATCGTACTCAATAGGACTAGGAGTGATAATGCGTAGTGTTATGTGAAATCGATTTCCTATTGAAACATTTCCTGATTGTTTTTTTTCCCTCGTGACGACTAGCTAGTTGAACATCTTCGTCCAGTAGTGATGTTGCGGAAGCTGATGTAAAGCAGCAGTGGCTGGATGTGAACTGGCCTCAACCTTCACCATGTAGTCACCCGGCAATGAATGGTTTACTTCGAGATCTGAATCTGCCAAAGCAGTCAGCGAAACTGTTAGCCACCAGGCTGCAAGAGCGAAACTTTGTAGAAATTTATACAAGTTTCTCCTTCTATCGCAAGAGGGAGACAGAATTGACGAAGTGCTTCCAAACGGATCCTTGGATGCTGCAGTAACTTCGAAAAGTTTCGTCCTGTCATTGGGTTGCCTGCATATCATTCGAGCGAGTGGAGACTCATTTTTGACAGTTAGACAAATAAGCTAAATTGAGGTATTTTTCATAATTCTAATGCCTTTGGGTCCATCCATAAGTGACGCTAAGTTAACTGAAATGGAGAGGATGCTTCTATCAGAGTCAAACTTGAAAGTCTGAAACANAGTGATCATGAATGGATTATNCTGTATTGACTAGGAAATGCTCAACCTTCTTGAAAGCGGAGTGGCTAAAATACATCCTTGGTTTGATGCTTCTGAGTCAGTAANGCTGAAGAGGAGCACTGATCACCCTTTCGCCTTTGCACATTAAGTAGANATTACGAGCAATTTGTGACAACACTTGAGCGTGATTGGGACTGTTTTGGCNATATATGCTCTGCCTTTGCGAATCCTAGCATTAAGAGCAAGAATATTTGTTGGACCACTGACCAGACCATTGACGAAGATCCACATTTTTAGCAAAGATTACAAATGTTGAAATTCGAGCGTGGGATGCGTTTATTAACGTAGTGACAAAAATACTTTTGATAACTATTGTTGGATTGTAGAAGAGCTACTGCTAAGCTGCCAGGGACATGGATCTAAAATGAGTATCAGGATGCGCCACTTTCACAGCCACTTACGCGAATTTCCTCACCCTTGTCAGCAGGCCCGTCGCCAGGATTTCGCAGCAGGGGGGGCCAAAAACCACAAAGGGGGGCCAAATTTTTTCAATACAATATTGAATGTATACAGAAACTGGGAGCTGAACATGAAATGGGGGGGAACAGATTTTAAATGGGGGGGCCGGGCACCACTGCCCCCCCGTTGACGATGGCCCTGCTTGTCAGTGAGAAACAGGATGAGCGCTTCCATCAGAATACAGCAGGGATTAGAAAATCGATAGGCGGTGGGCAATTCATTTGGCCAGAGGGGCGCTTTGAAAAGGCCGCTTTTAGCGGAGGGTCATACCTTCTAATGGAAATTTAACCAAGTCGATGGAAACTGAAGCAAGACGCGGTTCAAATTAGCCTCAGAACTAACATATGTTGTGAAAAATTGGAAGAATTTTCACTTTTGAATTTTATTCCTGAATGTTTCCGCGGGCCACTGAAAACACTGTGGCGGGCCAAATGTGGTCCGCGGGCCGCTAATTGCCCACCCCTGCCTTATCTGAATAGATCTGATTAATACTGTTTCAGCGTATTAATACACCAGTGTTTATCATCACTGACGTTTCACGACCGCTTTTCGAGAAGGTCGTGGGGAAGCAGCCATAGGACGTTTACAAAACTTCGCGGTTTCCAGAAACTTGTAATAGGTCTTCTGTACCCCTAGGGGTACATGTGCCCCGGCTTGGGAAAACCTGGTTTAGATCAATAATACAGCTGAAGCCTGCCAATTTTTGTACCAGGCAACAGCAAAAAACTGCCAATTTAAAGATTTTTTCCTTTGCTTTCCCCGTTGCACTGACCACGAATTTTGCTGCAAATGTATACAAAATAATACTTGAAAGTGTAGCAACAAACCAAAGTGCAATATGGCACACTTCAGTACATGGGCGTTGGAAGGATTTTTTCCAGGGGGGGAAGCGGTGAATTTTGTTTTTTACCCCTCAAAATTGAAAAACAATCTTTTTTGCTAATAATTTTAAAATCCAGGGGGGGCTTGGCCCCCCTGCCCCCTCTTTCGACGCCCATGCTTCAGTAAGATTGGCACCCCACGATATATCAACATTTTTTGTTTCATGTAATGTTTTTTTTTCTGGAACTACGTACATTGCGTGTTTATAGTTGGCAGAGATGTGTTTCAAACCTAAAATTGTGTGAGAAAGAAACCATGTTTATCTGATACTTCAACTTTGTCGCCAGCTTGCCCTTCGATAACCTTCAGCTGAAAAACTATTGGTATGACTTGAGCATCGTGTGAACACATGTTAACGCGCTGAAACATATGTTTCAAAAGTTGAACATAAAGCAGCATCAGGGTTTTGATTACTTAAACCTGTGTAAAGAACAAAATGTAGATATTGGAAATTGTGCAAATTCGCAAGCATCGAAATTCTAAACACGATAAATCAGAAATCGATAAGAGTTTTTAATTGGTGCTTCTGTACTACCCTTGACACATATTCTCAACATTACTTTGCCACAAGCTGATTTGATTTTGCGGTAACAGCTGTGTGGCATAAATCATTTATACCACCGTGTGACGGTCTACTGAATTTTGAATTAATACAACACACAGCTTGCAAATCCTCTGGCATTAACCAAAAAATTAACAAGGCTTCATTTTTACGTTCTCAAAATGCGCCTCAGAAATTCACCTTTCTGATCTCAGAAAGCCTAAGTGCAGCCTATAAGTATCTTCTTCGAAAAATGCATCGATGATTGTCGAGGCATGCTAAGTAATATAATGCGGATGGTCAACACTGGGATCTCTATGCACAGTTTGTTATGTCTACAGTAGATTTGCTTGGCGCAATGTCAAGTTGAAGTTCTTTTAATCCAAATGTATGCTCGTTCCTCACTTGCTGCTTTCTTGGCCATATTATTTAGTAACAACCTTTTTTTCACCGTGCCTAAGCCACAGTTACCGTAAAGTGTTTCGCAGAAAAATAACTCTTTTGCTTCGTTCTTTTTGACTTAGTCGTTGCACAATCCAGCTATATGTGTGATTTCGTGCAGGAAACTGCAATACCTTTAGAGTGCAACACACCCACTGTTGTGCACCATTTGAAAAGGAATTAGAAACAAACAAATTCAGGCAAAACCTTCCTTAGTCATTGAAAATCCGCATAAAAATAATAAGAGTTGAACCTTGATATATCTTTAAAACTTAGCTACATTACCCTGCAGACTTCGGATATCTGGCTGAAGGTGCAAAAACGTAACTCGCAAACCTTACAAAAGGAGAAATACGGGTATTTTTTATATGTAGTGAAACAAATTGTGCATTTGATGTCGCAAACAAACTGAAAAAGTCGATTATGAATTTTTTGCTGAGACAGTATATTATTCATTTTTTTGCTGCCGTCAAACAACAAATCTTGACAAACTTCAAGCAACTGAACCGTTGTTTTACTTTGGTCTTAACTGCATATCCGAGTTCCAATACATTGCAGCAATTAAGAGTTTGCTTCGACGCAGATCTGTAAAGTCTTGACCAGCAAAACTATTCCAAGGCAAACAGAAAAGGTTAGAACGAAAAACATGCATAGTAGTAATTTTCGTCAAAAGTGCGAGATAATACCATGGGTCTCTATGCTCTGTCTTGTTATAAATGAAAGAATCAAAATGAAAAAATGCCAGTGATGTTGTGGATGGCGGTGCATGCGCTTTAGCAAAACCACGTGCAGATGTTGTAGAACGTGGTGATAAAAATTACATTCACGCTTCTCAGCATTTTTCAATTTTTTTTCTGAAAATGGAAAATATTTATCAACTTGATTGTATATAATCATAAATCAGAAGGATTTTAACTAATCGTTGTTGTTTTCTACATTTATTTGTTTCTTGTCTTGGAAGCGTAACTAACATGATCGTGGTGGTACTTCTTGACGAGCTTTGAAGCTACTTTGTAATTATAAATTTTTCGCTATCTTAGCGCAGAGATCTTTGATCGAATATAGTTAAATCTAACTGGTTAGCTTATAGCTAATAGTCAGCAGCGCGCTCTTTACAAACTGGAGCTCATTCGAACAGGTGAAGAGAACTCTAGGTAAGCAACATGTCATGTGTCCATGGCAGGCCTAATCGTTCTCCGACATTCTATGTACAAATCGCTGCACAAGTGATCATACATCAAGATGTTACAGCTTATAGAAATTATCTTAAAGAAAATCACTATTTTTCAGTTAAAAGGCTATAATCGACAGCTCATCTCAGTAGTTATATTGTCTGCTTCTTGGAATGACTAAACTCGACAAGTTGGTTTGCAATACAATAACAAGCGAGGAGTGATGGGCAACTCCTATCGTGTGTGGTGCAACTCTTGCCATGGCTGTCTGTGATTTTCAACCTTCTTTTCTAACATGCTATGATCGGTAACAAAAGAGCTAATCAATGTCATGAATAGTATGCCGTTTCAGCTTCTTTTCAGTCTCGCGTGTTTCACAGATGTACGCTGGCGCAGTTAGAAAGATATTGAGGAAACATGATCCCGCCTTTTGCACCAGCGTAATTTGCAACACTAGAATTGTTGTCGTCATAAGTGATCGATTGTTTACGGTCAAAGCGTAGCAATCGCTGCTCCGGTGTCTCGGAGACCTGCGTCCACACCGGTAGATCGCGGAAAAATAAAGGACAAGACGTCGCCGGCCGTCGTCAAAAGAGTAGAAAAAAGGCCGAAAGCGAGAGCGACGCCAGATAGCGTCGAGTTTCGCTGAGGCCGAGACAGCAAGGCTGTCAGCGACAGAAGTGATGTGACGACGGCTTAGAGGTCGCGAACAAACCGAAGTGTGTATTGTGACAAGGGGATTTCAATCAGGCGTTTGTGGGTATTAGCTGGAAAGAGCAGGTAGTCAGTTTCGGTAACACCTTTGGGATTGCGACTGCTCGTATAAGTTCACCGTAGGCATAGCCTACCGTTCATGTCCAAAGCAGTTAGCCTGATACAATACGTTGTGACTTTCATTGTAACTTAAATTGGCAGGAATAGCGCCGCGTTTCGATCAGTTTCAAACATACCAGCTGGCCACATAAAACAAGGTGGTTTACGTTCGAAAAGGCCATGCACGTTGCATTTCGTATTTGGATGTTAAAGCTTTCTCGGCAAACAGGTCCGTTACCGTGAAAGCTAAATCTAGTTTAAGCAAGCAGTGTCTGCTCGAATTCGCCGTCTCGACTTGGTCTCGGTCACGGTGGCTTTCTTTCATTGTTTTTTCAGTTAACGTTCGCAGCTCGATGTGGACTTTTCGTTCAATCTCCTTCGAGATTGACAGGCCGCAAAACCCGCTCGGTTGACGGACGGCAAGCGGCTTGCTTGATGCGCAGTCACACTGCGGGCCGAACACTTTCCGAAGCCGTCAAGTGTTCGCCACTTGTTGGCGAGGCAGTTGCGTCATCTGCACGGTCAAGTTGGGAAAACAGAAGACGGTTTGTTTGTGATTGCTAACAGCTGGCCGCATTTACGAAAAACAAGTACTGTCGCCTAGAAGCATGACCTTGAGTATGACACTAACCGGCTAATGCGAAAACTCTGAAATTGCGAAACTATAGGATTTGGCGAAAATGGCGGCCTGTAAACAACTGGGTCAAACTCCAGTCTAAGTTTAGGTCAGAAAGCACTTGACAGTGGAATTAAGACTGATGATGTTTTGTGGCAGAACTTCGCTTTTGCGGCTGAAGACACAACAGAGTTTAATTAATTTATGCTTACCGAGAAGTTGCAGTCACATCAGGTTTCTTCCAAATCCTTATTGCTAAAGAATCGCTTCGAGAAGGTCTTGGTTTTTAAGACTGATGACTGATGAGGAAGGTGCTATATTGGGCAAATGTTGTTTAGTGTCGTTAAAACTTATGTTGCTGAGTTGATCGAAATTTGTCGTTGGGGCAAAGTACTTTGTTTATTGTATATTTGAATAAGGTGCAACTTTTCTACAAGGTAGGTACCGCAGAGAAATAGCACAAAAATACGCAAAGCCTTATCTAGGTGAAGCAGACATTTTAGTGACCATTTGACAGTGCAACCTAAGGTTCAGTGTAGTTTTAACTCACTTATTGGTTGATTGATGCAGCTAGCAATTTAGTGTCATACGTCGAAACGCTGGCTGGTATCGATTTTCGAATATTCTGGAAAGACTCGAAAACTCTTGAATGGATGTTTGGTATATAGTCAGTAAGCAGTGCACTGCAGGTGATTTTTGCGATATCAAATTCCAGAAAAGGAGTGGAGCGCTATTAAAAATTTCAAACGTTCTCACGTGAATGCGTCATTGCTGTAATTCACCCAGTGTTAATGAGAGCTGCTTCTCGGTTGCGGAGACGCTATTTCAGAGTGCCGAAAACAGTTTTGTTAAAAGATAGGCTGGCTTGTTCGCAGAAATGCGATTTCATTCAAACAAATGAAAAAATTAATTTCGTATAGTATTACGTAGGTGCCTTTTTAACTTCGCATTTTTTTAAAACGTGCACTTGACACACGAAACAAGCGTAGAATTGTCGTCGTAAGTGATCGATTGTTGCTTAGGTTTTAGTGCGATACCGTAAGTGTGAACCAAATGAATGTGACCAAGTTTCAGGAATCACGAACGAATGTAATAATGTTGGCATTGGGTTGACCTATACGTGCGAACGGTCAATTTCTTCGCTTGGTTTGACGTTGGAGAAAACTAGCAGGTCACGGTAACTCGAATGTTCACAAAACACTTGTGACTTGCTCTGACCCTCGTCGCTCAAACAACCTCGGCGCCAGCGGAACGTTCGTTTCGCAAACGTCCGCATGAGTACCGGTCACTCGCAAGTAGCGTCCAGCGGCTGGGTGGTACACGTCCAAGGAAAGTTACTGATAACCCTTCGGCCCCGCTATTTTGTCAGACGGGTGTGGTTGAGGCTGCGTCAGACGCGAAACCCGAAATGTGCAGCAGTTTTGGACTGTTTGTTTTGCTCTCATCGATTACGTGTTGACCAATCGGCCCCTCAAAGAACGATGACCGGCACTCGCCGGGCTTGCTTTCGTTTAATGTTCTGGCGGGGTACGGGTGGGGTGCTAGAAGGTCAAGTAGGTTATTTTCCGAATAGAATGCTCCAGTAGTTTATTTTCCGAATGAATGGCAGTGACTGGCTGGGTGAAAAACGTGGTGCGACAAAGGACTGGAAATCGCATGGCCGCTGATTTGCTCAACTTGAAGGCGGTTCCTTCGATGAAACTGTTGGGCATTTTCTCGAGTTTGTTTGAGGATAAATGTCCTCTGTTTTTATACAAAGCACCTCGGCAGGTTTGTATTCAGATAGATCGTATAATCTCTATTTCACGAGCGCGCGATTGTGGTGGATGTTTCGTTTTGATTCCTTTTCTATATTCGTTTTTATTGCCAGGGTAGGGTTTGNNGGAGAGATGTGAGGCTAACCAATCAGCACCTTAAATTGATTGTATTAATCTGTTGTGCAGTTTATTTGCTGGATTTCTGTAGCANCACACGNTTTTCTCTTAACGCTTTTTTCTGCNTTTATTAAAACCTTCTGCTGGACGTCGACTCCCTTGTCAAGTTCTGCGTGGCGGCCGCGGGTCACGTGATGATGGAGGAAGAGCTGAAGTGCCCTGTGTGCTATCGTCTCTATCAAGATCCAGTTATTCTTCCATGCAATCACAGTGTATGCTTCGTTTGTGCCGAGAATCTCATTATCAAGGTATATATGTGCGCGCGTATATTCGATGCTCGTTTCGGTAGCAGAGTTTAATTTAAATGCGTGTGACAGTGTCAGCGAGATCACGTTGGAAATGGGCCCTGCCACTTTATCAAAAAACTTTGATGCAGCCCTCAAGCTGCATGCTCTTGTGCAATTAGTTCTGCCTCTGTAAACGGAAAACTGTGTTACTTTAAAATTCTAAGCAACCTTTCGCAACCTGGTTTGGTAAAACCTTTATTAGAGTGGTGTGGGGGCATTTTCAGGGGGTAATTGTTACTGCGTGCGCCGACGTTGTCAAAAGAAAGAACACATTGGCTGGCGTATTTGCAGATCCATATTTGCTGCAAGGAATGCATTCACATTTGGCATGATTCATGTACTACTGCTCCACTGAGGCAAAACAGGTCGTTGCTAGCATTCAGTTTATAACTGCTTAGCTCCCTCGAAAACTTGCTTTGCAGTTGTTAGTGTCCAGTTGTCACCCCATCTAAGAAAATCCGTTGTTGCGTGGGGTGACACGAAAACTTTTCCACATGTTACGCAGTTTAGCTTCTGAAACATTTAAGCATCATTTTTAAGGTCTCATTTATTTTGGTGTTTTGTATACATACAGCAATCAAAAACATTAATTTAAACATTTGTGCAGCCCAAATAGTCTTGTGTTACTACAAACAAAACTGTATGCTCTTGTCTTTGCATATTAAAGATGAAATTTGGGAGTAGTCGGAAATATCGCAGCAAACTCAGCAAAACTGATAAACTGTAAATGCAGCGTTTGCTTTTTTTCAGCCTGTCAGTTCCAGCTCTCCAGCAACAACTCCGCCAAGCATCGACCAGCAAACTAAGAATTCGCATGCAGAAACAGACAAGGCGTCTGTTGCTAGCGAAGCCGTTCTGAGCGATTCGGACAGCGGTTGTTCGGCTGGGTCTACAGTAAGCAGCAACGGTAGTCCGGGAAACACTGCCGACCGCAACGCTCTGCCTGTTGTCGGCGGAAGCGTCGCTGCGATTGTCAGTAACTTTCAGTCCCAAGCTTCCAAGTCAAGCATTGTTCCGGCTCGTGCGAATTCTAAGGCGCAGCAGGGCTGTCTTGTCTTGCCCAGCCTGCCGCAATCTGTGTCGTGCCTTACATGCCCGATTTGCCACAGGACTTTGTTCCTGGACGACCGCGGCGTACAGAGCCTAAGCATGAACAACATGCTGAAGGCAATAGTCGATCGCTACACTGCAAACGAGCAAGAGGCAACAAAAGTGCCTGCGCTTTCGACGTTTGATCCCACGTCCAGTTGCATTCAGCCTGTTTCAATAACGAACATTAATAAGATCGAAGCTTCGACAGCCGAGACCCTTGTTTGCCAGTTGTGTGCGGATACTCCCGCCCAAAAAGCCGTGGTTAAATGCGTTCAGTGCGCCGTGCTTTACTGCTCCAGTTGCCGCGAAAAATGCCACCCGCGCCGGGGCCCCCTGGCTCAGCATAAGTTGCTGGACGTCAAGGACAGTTTTACGTGCGACGACGGGAAAGTGTCACGTGCTCGGCCGTACGCAGCTTTGCCCAGCAAGCCGTTGGTGAAGAACGGAATTAAACTATCGCCGTGTCCCCAGCACCCGACTGAAAATACCAGCCTGCATTGCGAGGTGTGTAGGGTGTCACTGTGCGTCCAGTGCAGCGAAGAAGGGAAGCACAAGAACCACGAGGTCAAACCTATCGGGGCCCTGTACAAGACGCAAAAGGTGAGTCAGCCATAACAATTCCCGACAGCAAAATGTTTCCCGCAGTGTTTGCCGCACTTGTTGCATGTCTCGAGTTTCAATTTCGGAATCTTTGAAGCAGGGCAGTGGTACCAAATAGGTTTGCGTTGAAACAGGACAGGAGGACATTGGCGGTATTAAATCTTCTCTGTTTGTGAATTAGCTCTGCACATTCTATATAGAAACGCAATGACGTTAAGTGGTCTGATTTGCGTGTGCGAGTGTGCTTGAAATGCAATGATTGCAATGACGCTGCAGCGCAACGCGCTTCGAATCCGACCGAAAACGTCATCATGGCGTACCCTGCCGGTTTTCTCAATTCTGTTACGATTCACACGGACACGGTTTGATTGTCATCGTATAGATAAGGGCTTTTCAAATGTTTTGTTGTGCGGCCTCATTTTAAAAAACGTTTTTCTAAGTGCCCCTTTGATGGATAACAAATGAAAAAAAAGCGTTCCACTGAAGTAACTTTACAGTAAAAACACTAACACATGGTGGAAACAGGTGAAAAATTTAACGAAAAAACAATTAAGTTTATAGAAGTTATCAAGCACAACCAATGGGATTGATGCGCTTGAAAATGTTTACACAGATCATCCATTCGTGGATTGATACAAATAACGCAGGACGAAGGGAAATTCGTAACAATTTTAAAAAAGGATCGGTTCTGGACTTGATGATTTTCAATTTTAAGAATGCAGTTTCACACAGATATGTTGTGCAAAAGTCTTAAGAGTTTATGAATGGCTAGAATCAGAACTGACTGGGCATTACAGTCTTGTTCTTACCTAAAAATGACATTAATTCTGTTTTGAAAATTCCAGTTGCAAACTTATGTCGTTTAATAACTCCGCAAATTAATCCTGGGCATGGCAGATGCGTCGCCTCATGAAATTTCAATTGTGTATGATTTGTGGTTGTGGTTCCAACTTTTCCTGAATCAAAGTGCAAAGTGCTTCTGAAACTGTGTTCTATAAACTGAAAGCTTTTTTAGGGGCTTGGCTAACTGCTTTGAGAGCACACCGAGTAGTCTTAGACTAAAGTGAAACCTAGAGTTCTAAACAGAAGCATGCCTTCGTGATGGAGTGAATGCAATGAAGTCAATATTGGTCATAGGTCAATACATTAAAACAATCACGACGTAACAACGCATAACGTGTGCTTGGTTGATTATTGTCAATTTGATAGCTCAGGAAGACATGTTAGTAAACAACTGACAGCATAAAGCAAGATATTGCCTCTAAAAATGCACAAGAAACAAGAAATAGATTGACTGCAAGCCTGCTTTAATTTCCTTGTAAAGTTTACAAAAATTTTTATATCTGATTTGTCAAGCCAATATGTTTCGTGACCCATAGTTTGGAAATGCCTGGTGCTGGTATAGATCACCAATGTCCAACCCGCGAACCGCATGTGGCCCAGTCGAAGGTTTTGTGCAGCCCAGTTTTAGGTTTTCGCTGTAGCATGATTAGCCTACTTACTGACAACCCGTCCTTCATTGGCGCTAAACTTTCCTATGAAATCACACTTACTGAGTGGTTAAAGGGGCCGAACAGTTGTTGCCATTGCAGTTAGGATTCGAACGCTTTCATTACATTAGCGTATACTAAATTTAATGTAGTTTGCTAAGATCAAAATAAGTCATTCAATGTGTGGCCCTCATTAATATGTCATTCAAGGTGCAGCCCTGGTAAAGATATCGACATAATTTTTGGCTCAGCAAGCAATTTCGCTCGGACGTAGCTGGTATAGATGTACTCAGTCTGCTATGTTCGTCGCTCACTGCAGCGAAACGGTAGGCAAGAGGATCGGAATTCTCTCAGCTGGGACAGAAGATTGTTATCCAAGTGCGAGCTTCGAGTCGGAAAAACGGCATCCTGACCGTCAGGGTATTGCTTCTATCTTTGGCATGATTCGTTTAACGGCAGAAAAGAGAGCAAGCGTTCGGTTGAGCTACATAGAAGTATTAGGAAGTAGGTGTTTTTGCATGTGGGAATTTGTCGACGTTTGCTAATGCGTTGGTCGAATCCTTTGAAAATAGAACTTTTGTGTTATTATTCCAAACAACCTCAAGTATGATGAAAGTTTTCGTGTTGTGAGTTTGATCGATCTCAAGTTAGATTGCTGCCATTGCAAATACTTGATATAAAAAGGACTCTCCCGTATTGGTTTACTCGTTCTGCAAAAACTGCATGGTGCTTTTTTTGGAAAAATGCATCCGTTAAATAAGGCCGTTTTCGGATGCTCTGACTAAAGTTGGTAAAAGGACCCACTCTTCTGGCTGTGGGTGACTCGGCGTTTCTATAAATAGCGTAGTGATGTGTTTCAGCTCCAATTCGTCATGATTTGCACTGACTTTGTGTAGTGATCGCGGTTATTGTGCGGCCAACAATTGCGGTTTGTTGCTGTAACAAATAGCCTTTGAAAATCGTAAGAGCTATCGTGGAAACAGCCTGACCAGACACGGTATCGGTTACGCTGCTGTGAACCTGTAACAGTCCTTTTCTTGCGGATCTGTTACGTTCATTTGCAACATGTGATATGCGATGGACATGGACGTGATGAGTAAGTGACTAAGTGATGGTCGTCTAATTAGAACTTCGTCTCAGGATTCGATCACATCAGAAACACGAATCGATTTTGCGTTGTTGATGATGATACTGGCGTACGCTATTAGATCCTTGCGCCAAATCACCCTGTAAGCCATACGATAACCAACGCTGTGTTGCGATACTTTCAGTTCACTCATTGTTGAAATGTTGTTGGCTTGTTGGTTTAAAGCACTCAAAGCGAAGGAGCGTTAAGAGTCAAACCAGTTCCAACTGAATCGCAATACTTCACCGTTTGATTTGTTGCAGAATATACGATCGTGTATATTGCTGGTGGAGCGCAGCCTCCGCGAGGAAAAGCGTTGTTTTAAAAAACGCGCTGGAGCGAATTCGGTCCAGGAACATCAGAGAGGCTGAAATGTGACTATACTGAGCAAAGATGGCGGCCATAAAGAGCACCGGCTTCAGGTTTTTGGCTCACGCGTTTCAGGCAAAAACTACGCGGAAAGTTTCTTGTCTGCACACAGTGTGTGCTTGCTCAATGACACAGTCAAAAATAGTTGTGCAAGCGATCTTCGAGCCCATGGCAGTCTGCATGGTTTTGTTTGGTGCGGTACTCTCATGTTTTTTTCCACCGGATTTGTCATAATTCACCGACTATGTCGTAATCTGAGTGAGTCGTGCGTTCGTTCCGCTGCGGCGTCGAAGAACCATCAAGCAAAGGTCAAGCTGTCCATTTAATCGCTGGACATCAGTCAAAGGGTCTGTTGCGTTCGGCGTGCTGCATCGTTGCAGGTAACTACGGAGATTAATCTGCACTTTGTCGGCGGTCTATTGATTTTTCAAAATCTTTCTGGCGATTCCTAAAATCAAGGACGACCAAGGTTGCTGTACCTTTGTGTCAGCAAAGACAGTAAACGTCTTGAAATGCAGCACAACCTACGCTAGTGATGNTGTTCTTTCGCAGACCTAGCNCCAAACATTTGATTTTTGTAGCAGAACGGACAGAGATCNCACACTGTCCATCTCCACAACGCAGGTCACACCCCCCAAAAATGGGTCAGTCGGTCACAATTGAAATCTATAGCCAGGTTTCGTCGCGGTGTTGCGTGGCAACCATCTGCATTTTACGAAGAAAGTCACAAACATGTAGTTTTCTGATGTTGCAATTCTTCAATTGTATCCTGATATTTCAGTTTGTATGACAGTCGTGCATACCGCTCGGATATTAAAATATATGCTTTAATTGCGTTTAGTTTATTACAGAAACTTTCAACAAACTTTTTTTAGATGTGTTTAAAGCAACGTACTTGTTTGGATGGTGAATGTTGGTCAGCTGACAGAACGGTGCATTAACCCATTGGTTTCAAATTGGGCTTCAATAAACATTGTGGCCAGCAACAAATTGTCGTGGCATTTCAAAAGATCATATCAAGGCATCTCATCTCTTTATTGCCGTGTTTTCAATGATGTGAGAACATGGCCGTATTTTTATTTCGCACGCGTGGATGTACTTGGGATTTATCTGACTCCGAATAGGACCGTATTCTTGTGTCTCTAAAAAAAGCAAATGCGACGTGCGCTTTAACCGGATTGAAACTTGCAGATGTTTTCAATTCAGTCGCCTGGAACTATTCTTCGTTTTGTCTTGCAAACGCACCGTGCCTTTCTCATGGAACGGCTTGGTGCTACAAAATTCTGGGTGATCCTGGCAGCCGTTTGTTATCATTGCCAGTGTCATTATTTTCGAAATCGTAGAGCGCGGTGTTCACCAACAACACCTGATTCGAAAAGAAAGGTCATTTTCCGCTAAAAATGTTTGTTTTTTTGCGTCTTGCGCTGTTGTGTGGACAGGCCGGGAAGCTAGGAAGTTCACTGATCCATGAACGCCAGCCACGATTGCTGATAGTTTGACTGAAGATAGTTTGTTCATCTCTAGTTTCTTTTCGCACGATTGTTGATGATTCACGTTGAAACTGCAAACGGCGCAAAAGTACAAAGAAGGTTGCAACAAGAAAGTTTGCTCGACAAGAGAGTCGGAGAAATGCGTTTCAGTCGGTCGTTTTATGAGGGGCATGTGAAAGACGCAGCCTTGACATTCTCGTGAACTAAGAGAATTGCGGATTTCGCAGTCCTGTGCAAAAACTGAACTGCACTTTAAACTGAATCGCTTGTTATTGCTTCGCGCACGCGTGATGCGAACGTCATAAATGCATCATAAACGCCGCATGCGATTGAAATTATTATAGCTATTGGATTTTAGCACCATCATGCGAAAACGTGGGTATGTGCAAGAGCTAGTGGATCGATAGGCAAATTGATCGTTTACATCATCGTGGTGTCACATCGAGTAATTGTAAATTCCGGTTGAGTACTGAGGTCTACAGAAGTTAGGGCCTCAGTAATTAATGCAGGTTGTTTATTTAACTTTTCAAAGCAAACATGACACAAATGACACCAAAAATGACACAAATGACACTAAAAATGACACCAACAATTGGCGATTTCGGACAAAGACCACAAAAAGCGCCCCGGTGAAACTATAGTAAAATCAAGCGTTAAAAGTCTACTGAGTGACTTCGTGCTTTCTGTGTCTCGGTGGGGGTATGTTGAAGTGTTAATCGCCCAATTGATTTCTATCCCGTAAGGCAACACTTCCTTCACATGTCTTCTTTTGCGGTGCGTGTTGTTTTCCAGTTGCCGTTTGTGGCTGTCGATTGTTGGACGCCTCTCCAACTCACATCCGAAAATGCGATTGTGATGGCAGATTGATTGCGACCGCGCAGCGGTGCACTGTGATCGAAACAATGGCCGCGTTTTCGTGGTTCTAAACAAATACGAACGCTCGGCAGTGTTTTCACCCCTCTCGAACCGAGCCTTGTCACTCGTTAACGAACTCGCGAGTGCAGCCAAACCTCTCGACACAAGTGGCTGGGTCGCTGCACCGGAGCAACAGCTGGAAGAGCTTTAATTCATTAGCACTTCTCCTTAGCTTTCTCCAGCGACGGAAAGTGGGTTTCGCACGGGAGCTAATTTACAACAGCGGCATGCGGATTTGTCGCGCGCTGTCATCGCTGTCGTCGACGTCGTCCTCCGCTTTTTACGGCTGTCGCGAACTCGCGTGAAATTTAGAACGCGTTTCGAGTCCGGGCATCGAGTGTCTTGCCTGTTGCACTGTGCGATCGTCAGTTTCCTGCAAGTGTCTTCGCAAGGCCTGCAGTGCAACAAACTGCAACGAATGGTGCGCTGTAGGGGGGGTGTTCGCGGCTGCTTTGATTGCCCCGCGCGTAAAGCGTGAAATTACCGCTGTCGCGTACTACAGTGGCTGCTGAGCGGCATATTGACTTCGCGCACCACGCGGCACGCCAAATATATTCCGCGCACCACGCAGCACGAGCGATGGTCCGAAGACACGCCAGAGACGTCCATTGTGACAGTGGTCGGTGGCGGCGTCGTCGCCGTTTTTCTTTTTTTTCAATCCTGAAGATTTACTTGGCGGGTGATTCGCAACTGGTCGCAGGCCCGGAACCGCGTTTTCCCATGGTCATTAGGTCGCGATCCACTTTTGTGGAGTATGAACAAAGTTATTTCTGGCAAGCAAACAGCGCTTGCCGTGGCGACGAAAACGCCGTACGCGTCCGACGCGCGCTCTTGTCTCCATGTTTTTAAGAGAAAAATCGAAAACAATTTCAGATGAGCATCAGCTTGTTTACAGTTTTTGAAAATTTATTTTTTTACAAGCTGTCCGCGACCTGCCCAGCACGTATCCACGACCCACTTTGGAGTCGCGACTCACCAGTGGAGATGCGCTGTACTGGACGAGGTTTGANAGAGATCTGGATAATCTTGGCTAACATTTTCTTATAGCGTAGGTTTTGTATTTTAGATTTTTGATCGTGGCGAAAAGTCCGCTGCACCTTTCCACCGAAGCATGGCACGAGCGTCGCTTACTGTCATTTTTTGGTGCCTCGACTCCCAACTGGACTCCCGACATGNACACATGGCTCCCGACGTCGTTGTTACGCGACATTGAGAGGCACGACGATTCATTTGTCGGTAANGTTGGCGTCGCACTGATCCCGTCTGTGTCACGATGCGTCACATGTGTCCATAGACGCGCTGCACCCACTAATTTCAATGCTCGTTTGCGCGGGAACCCCGGTCCGTCCAGTTTCGCCTGACACAAGCTGCGCGTGATTTCGCGATCGGGCGAGGATCAAATGTTTCGCGAAATAAAGAGGGGTGTTGAATGGTGGCAGACATTGGCGAGCACGAACTTCAAACCCGAGCTGGACAGGACATGATACTCGTGCACTGCTGCGTCAAATCCATGCGCGACTTCTATTTTCACGAAAACAAAATCACAAGCAAACTGACGTCAGAAGCGTGGTCCTAGGCGGTGTTCACGTGGAGCGTTTCGAGGCTCCGTTTCGAAATTGGTCAAAGTCGCGCACCTCGCCGTCTCCGCCGCGACGCAATTACGATCAGCGATTCGTCGCCGCTGAGGCAATGTTGTTTATGATGACGCGAGCAGGGACGCGTTTCGAAGTTTTAGGCCAGTGGCGCATGAAGGTCAGGTTCACAGCGGCGTCGCTCTGCGGTTTGACGCTGATGCGCACCGAACCTTTGACCTTGGTGACCGACCAAAGACATGTTCTTAAAAAGGACTTGCTTTTCTGAAAAAACAAGGTCCCCTCCTCTACATAATAGTGAATTTGTGCGCTTTTTGGGTGATCGACGTCAACCGATCGTTTGTTTTTTATTAATTTCTGCAAACAATTATGCTAAGATGGGAGCGATGCGAGTGCTAGTTGAACATCAATGGGAACGCAACCTCGCCAGTGGAACGGGCTTTCGAATTCCGCATGTGACGTAATTTTCAAAGATAGGCTACTGGTACTTTTTCATAAATTTTGAAATATTACAAACGCGCTTGTCGCCTCTGGAAGAGTTTGTTTTTTTTGGTGATTTGATGAAAGGTAATGCGATCTTCGCCGCATTGTTTTCATTTTAGAAAAACATTTTGAGCGATTTTTATTTCTCCTGAATAGTCGGATTATTTAAATTTTGATTTTGACCAGATATCGAAAAACCTGAGTGGTTTGACGACTGTTTTTTTAAATTAATGGCTTGGATTTAGATTTCTATCATTTTGCTTCTCAGCATATTGAAGATTGCTTGATAGTTCGTAATAACTGGGGGGTAGTTGTACAATTGAGGTGATGTTGTGCCACAAAACGTGGTAATTTCAGAAACCTTATCAACAGTAGTTAATTTATGCATGATGCAAATCTTGCTATGAAAGTAAGTTTGCAATTGCATTTCGCTGCTTTAAGAGATAAAGATTTTACCAGTCTGATTTATAACCTATGGCCTGTTTTACAGACTTCGAGCTAACATACAACGCTTCAAATTTTGTACTTCGACCTTGGGTATGGCTGTCGCTTGTCGCCACGAAGTCGGGGCGGCCACCTTCACTGTTTAATCAATTACACCGAAACGTTTACTTTACGAATATTAAATGGATCCGCTCTTACTTTTCTCTGTCGTCACTTCTCAGCTTACATCTCGCGCGGATCCGGCTGCCATCGCAGCCACGCCTTTGTTACAAACGAGGAACGGAGCTGGGAGCAAACGTCTGCTGTCAGTGATGACGTCTTGTACGTTCTGACTTGGACAGAGGCGTTCCTGCTCACTATCGGTGTGAACTTACTCAAACCCTACGTTCATGCTGCTGTTTCCTATATATGTGCATTTTAGGTCTAATGCACAGGTCTAATGCACCCCCCCGCGTTGAACATCCTTGTGCCGTCCCTGTTCCTAAGCTGTCAAAACGTACGTGTTGTCGTTATCTGTTCGAAGCCAGTCACACAAAAACGGCGCATGTTCGAGAACATCTCACGTGCCTGGACCAATGATGTGATTGAATGCGGTATTTCTTGGTCCTGTATTCATATTAGCGTCCACAGAGGGAAAACCGTTAGATTTTGATATCCTGCTGGCGTGGGTTTTCCATTCATGAATCTCACCTGGACAAGACCGAGTAATCACTAGGTTGTTCTCATTGTGCAGTTGCATCTCGTTCCCGTTGAAAAGCAGCCGTTTTTACAGCTTTTTACATCTCGAGGGAAAGGAGCAGGACAAGCAGGTGGTCGTGCTCATTTGCGAAATAGTAATTTGTTGCGTCCCATTCGTGTCGAAACGTATGTTT
>JGI24159J19872_10002904_pt1 | contig 20870 bp, 16 predicted proteins | sample Ectturendosymbi4_FD_19872 | JGI IMG/M metagenome (IMG submission 19872) | reverse complement strand
ACCCCCCCCCCCGTTAAGAACCACTGCTCAAGAGGCGAAAGCAGCCTGTCTCTGCCAGTGCTGTAAGTTTAACAATCACAGCAAAAGTTGTTTTGAGCGATCGATGCGATGACTGAAGCTCTTGCATGATAGAGTTGCACGCCTGCTAGATAACCGCTCTCGATTTTGTTCGCAATGCTCCGTTTTATGCGTACGTCATTTCTTTGCGACTGTTTCCAACCGCATGCAGTGAGTTAACACGAACACTGAATTCCAAATAATTCCAAGTAGAAGGATTTTGAAGCGGAGATCTCGAAGGGGTTCTTGTTTCAGTGAACGTGTTACAAAACAAAATCAACAACTGCCACCGGAGTCGTCGCAAACATTATATCGGCGAGAGACTCAGGCGCATGCATCGTCGTGTCCACAAAAGCCTAATATGCATCATTCAACTTGATTGACAGACCACACGATGCAAACTGACTAAAGCCGTGTAATGCATGATGTTGTTTATTTCGAACCAAACCATTTACCTTCATCAAAAGCTGATTGGAAAAGCCGGGTGATGCATTGACCAAGCCCTCTCGCGCCTCCGTGTGTCACAGTGATGAGGTGAAGGCAGGTGTACGCGAAGATATGCTCGGGCACATTGAAAAAATCGACACTAAAAAATACATGTTCCGAAACTGACTTTCAAATAGTGTAACTTTTTTACGGACTGATTATCTGGACTAACGCTTTCCTGCAAAAAAAGTGAAATAATAAATGTTCACGGCAACAACTTTCAGAACGCAAACCAAGTACCAAGCAATGTCGGCAGCATTCATACGGTTGAAAGTATAGCATGTCGGCATTAACTAAACAACGACAAACTGAAGGTGAGCGAAGGATCGATATCGCAAGCCTTTTATTTAAAAGCGAACTCTCAAAAACTGTGCTATAAATGCCGAAGATACCGGTTTTGAAAAAGCAATAAAATGTTGTTTTTTCATTATCAGTAATAAGGATAGCGTTGATTCGAATTTTAAAAAGATCCGCTCTAGTTCTGAAACGATGGTGAAATGACAGTTAATTTTTAGCCTAGTTCTACCTTGTACAATCCCATTAGAAAATCCCAAGACAGGAACCAAAACGCTCACGTACTTGCAGTAAGAGGCCAAGCATCTCAAGTAATCAGCACTGCTCGCCTTCAGGAGCTCACTGCACAGCAGGGTGGATACATGCGCACATTTGGACGAATCATGTCTGACCGACCAAAGCGCACTTGCTTTTAAGGGCTGAGGATGATCAATAAAATAAGTTGGATCTGATCTGTAGAAGATACAGAAAAAAAGCTATGAAAACTTNAGAAAGAATCTCAATTCCATACAAATGCGTATAAAAAAAACTTCCAAGAGACATTCACCCTACGGCCATAAACATACAAACTATGTCGTAAGATTCGAGCAGTGAGTGAGAAAATCTAGAAAAACTTTGCAATTACACACGCCAGTCCATCTATCTTAAACTCTTAGTGAAGCAAAACAATTCCGTATTCGTCTGCAACTACTTTTTAACTCAAACGTACTGAAACGCTTGAAGAAACTTGGCTGTATTTCGGTAGCTTTTATCAGACGCCATGTCGCGTACGATGGCTTTCATTTCAGCACTCGACATCAACCCTGCCAGACATTTTGCAGCGGTTTCACGTTTCACCGGGTCAATGTCATGGCAAAGCTGGCAGAAAAGAAAAAGAACTTCGTGCAACCTGTTCGACGATACTGTAACAATAAGAGAAAAATGTTTTGCATTCCTCGTATCCCAAAGAGCCAAACAAACTTCTGGCTAAAAAAAGTTTTTTTATAAACTGTCACACAAAGCGTTAGGAGTAATCAGCTACTGCCAAAAGCAACATGTCATACCGCAGGTTACATGACCGACGACAGTGAAAATTACCCCTCCCGCTATTGTCGCGGCCACTCCCGAATCACGACTACTTTGAAAATAAAGCTTGAGCGCTGCTTGCTTCATTTAATCGCGACTATTTTTTGCAAACAAGCAGCTAATTTTGAAGGAATACTCCGACTTCAGTTCTTCAAATGATTTGCAAGGATATTGCCGGCCTGCCCCTGCCTTATGACTTAAATAGCACGGAATACGGTCAACTTCAAATTTTTATGGTCTTCTCCAAAAGTTTGTCAATTCACAACTCAAGTGTGTGTGCTTTCCGGCTGTAGAAAATAGAGTATGCTTCACATGCTGCAAGCAACACGACTTTATTCTTGGGCCGAGAGAGACAAAGTTCCAGGCTTAATGGCTGTTCTGACAGGAATGTTTCCAACTTTAGGTGCAACACAAGCGCCCACGTGCGGAGCATACCTCGAGCTTGCAGAAGAACTGCGCCTTGTCCCATTCTGTTGAGCCCCAGACAACCCAGACACCTTGCGACGCAATCCTGCAATGCAAAGCACTCATTGAATAAAATGATGACATTGCTTTCTGTTCAATTCACGATCTCTGCATACTTGCAAAAATAACGATCTATTTCTCTTTAGATAACAAGCCAGTCATTCAGAACCGAGCAGAAATTCGGAAACAATGATGCTCTGTGCAATAAGCATCGCGCACTTTCTTCCCAGCTGATTGTCATTTACCTGAATCACGATCTTTTTTCATTTGTCTATCAGACTTTTATTACTAGCACTTTATATCCCAGACTGCAACCCTGTATCCAATCACAAAAGTCAGGCCAATCAGTCCTGGCAAGGCAAATTTTCAATCAACTTCAAACAGTGAAAAATGTCAGTATGAAAAGCGATGATAATTAGCGACACGTGGCAAGAAATGAACATCAGGCAGAGTTCCTGTCCACAGAAAAACGCAACATTCTTCAGCACTTAACNCAGCAGAGATGAGCGGAGTCAAAATTTTGTACTCNGACTCCAACCCGGTTTTGGGCTTGTGGTCTCCTGCTCTGACTCCAAAAAATTTGAAACTTCAACTCCGACTCCTGATACCACTCCGAAATAGTCCAAGCAATTCGTAACAAAAAACTATCACGGGTACCACGTGTTCTACAAAAATTTGTAATTAATTTTGTATGTTCTGATACAGTCCCTCATTGCTCATCTACTTTTAGCTGAAAAAATATTTACAAGATATCTGATAATGTTCGTAGCATTCATTTCTTTTTTTATACATCACACAGGTATGATTTTAGAATGAGCCTGTCGCTATGCAAATAACAATCAGTGATGAATTTCACGTAAACCAGGCTTTTCATATTTTAGAAACACGGTATTTATCTAATCTAGTCGTCTAAAACGAAGTAGTTGCAGAAGGTAAAATGTGTCCAAACCTCTCCATGAACAAAGCTAATAAGTTTATAACAAGCAATGTATTAGCAAATCTTCAGCATGTAAATAGTTACAAAAAATAAGTATGAATTTAGTTGTTATAGAGCTTTCAAGAACTGCCACCACAAACAACATTCTACAAAGTCAATGAATGTAAGAATGTTTGTTCCACATTTCTTTTTCATGCAATTGCAACAAAATTGACGAAGACCTGCACCAACAAAGGAGACTACTGTAAGTCATTTCTATTACGGGTAGAACTTTCTGTACGTCACTTAATTAACTGCACGTAGCGAGAACAAATTGACATGCACAGCACTTTGTATCTTGATTTAACAAACTATTAACATTTAATCAAAAAAAGATCACCTCAAGCACACCAGGTAGCTGAAAAAAACGTTAGCAACAGTGAAGAACAATGTTGACAAACAACACATTCAACTGCATCATAATCACTAGAAAACAAGTCAGTTTGCAAACATCACACTGCCTTAACAAGCTTTTCTGATTTATTAACTTACAAACAAATACAAACAAAGATTTACCAGTCTACAAAGCTCAGTCCAGGTGTAATAACTGAGCAAATGCAACAAATTCATCAGTTGAAAAGAACGAACTACTGGCAAGTTACTTTGAACTTTCAATCATCATACAGATCTCACAATTATTTTATTTGATATTCACTTCATGCAAGGAGATGAGCTAGAATCACTAACGTCATAAAAAGCTTTCCCATTCCTGCTACCGCAGCTGATCACCTGTTTTATGATCGTTGAATCCTACTTTGCTAAGCGTAGGCTCAAACAAACCTTTGCACTATGACCATGCTTAACTGAAGTATGAACATAAACAATGCTCTGCTCGTCAATTTGTTTTCGCTAGAGCTCTAACCCTAAAAAGCTTCAAAAAACTATACCAAGATGTACAGAATTTGATATTCTTTGCATAAGATCACAACTTTCTCAGCATAAAATGAACTCAACATTGCTGGAGAGATGCTTTCTTAACAGTGCAAGCCAGCATGGTTCAGGGTAGCACCAAAACGAAAGCACAGTTTGGCTACAGTGACCAGAAATCTGCAATCTAAAAAAGCAAACTTCAGATTAATTTCACTGTGTTAAAAAATACCAACCTGGAAAACTTGTACAAAAATAAGAAACAGTCAAGCATTCTATAAAGCCAATGCTAGGCCATTACGGTTATCAACAAAAAATTTGTGTCTTTAAAATTGATTGCCAAGTCAGCCAAGATCTTGTCTTTACTTGATTGAGTTTTCGTAACTTAGGTTTCACCTTTGACCTTTTAATACAAAATTTGTAGAAATAGACAAAAATTAAGGCCTTGGGTTTACAGACGAGCTTGACGCACGAGTAAGGCGGATCCAATCCAAAATATGATCAATATCATATTGATTGTACGTTTACTAAAGCAATGAAACTATTGTGGATTCCTAAATTAAACAAACGCTGAAACGCGCCATGCCGGTCTGTGATAGTGGTTACATTATACCAGGGGTCGGGAACCCATGGCTCGCGACCCAGATGTGGCTCTTTTGATGACGGCATCTGGATCGCTTGATATTTTCTTAACACGATTGTTACGGTTGAAACTTTTTCTGTTATTTTCGCACAAAGCCATCAGCAACACCCGAAGTCGCATTAACAGTAAGAAGCATATTATTAAAGAGAAAATTCAGACATTCACCATTGTTCAAAATTGTTGATTTTGCTTAAAAATGCACACGTTAGTTAAGTAAGCTAGTTGCATTAAGTGTTGAAAAATAGGCTCCCTTATCCAGAAAGGTGCCCGACCCCTGCATTATACTGTAATGAAGAACAACGTGGTAACGAACTGTTTGCGATAAAATAAAAGCTTTCGAGTGAAACAGTTCAAGACCTATTGCCACAATGACCTTGCAAGTGCAGTACAGTAAGGGCGGTCTGGAGTAGCAAATCTCAAAGAACATCACCTGCATCGGAGAGAATGCTCGTTGCTCCCTACATGTAAATGTGTAGCAACAAAGCTCATGTTGTTTCAGAAAATTGGCTTCAATCAATCCCATGCTGTTTTAACCAAAACTACTCCTATAGAAATTTTAGATGAGGTCCTCTCAAAACCTTTGGCTGGTTTCAGAACAAAACTTACTCATTGATTCCGGGTCCGACTCCTGACTCAAAATTTTGACCCTGGCTCCTGGTTTGGTATGAAACTCCTCCCGGAGTCTGCTGCTGCTCCGTGATCATCTCTGGTACACAACACTATTGCTCGCTAAAAGCTACAGGAGTTGATGCAGGTCGTATGAAGTTGTGCGCAAAACTTGTTTCAACAAGGTTTTGGCAAACGTCCAGCCAGTGCTAATTATTGTAAGCTCTGAACATTTCAGGCAAATATTACATTCCGCTTCTTCATTTGCTGAAAAAGAGGATTTCTTGGTCGAATTCAGGAAATAAGAGTTACTTTTCCAGCACTGGATCCTTCTCAGGTCAGGTGTGCTTAGAACAGCCTTTGAAAAACCTGCCATTTTCTACGGTTGGCAGTTCGTAACTTAAACACAAACGAAGCAAAGCCACTGATTTTAATTCACGCCCAGTTTTGCAAGGAAATAATGTTAACAATTGTTGAAGACCAAGAAATTTTTTTATGGACTAGGCCAGCTGGTATACAAAAATTACGATTTTCACATAAATACGCACAAAGAGTTTTTGAGGTTATTAATGACAAGCACTGGCAAGACATTATTCTCTTGACCGATTATCTCCCAGTTTTGCACTTTCTTCGAAAGACACGACCAACCTTTGCAATTAATCTGACGAAGTTACTTCAAAAAACTTGCTTGTTTACCTGAATGGATTCAGAATAATTTGGTACGCTGGCTAAATACAAGACAATTCGTTTCATGGTATTTGTGTCACCCAAATCACAGTTTCCACCTTTTCGAAGCTTTAGAATCGTATCAGTGATACCGTTGATGAGGTATGCGGAATCTAGCTGGTGACCTGGAACGAAAACCACAGAAGCGGCTCAATAAGTTTTCACAAATAACCAACAAATTCAAGCAAACCGATTAAAATAACTGCACTACATCGACCTCGACAGCAACACTACCCGAAATCACACAAAACATCTAGACAGCAGCACAGATAACTAACTAGGTTCACTGTGGACGGGAGTCGTCGTTGCGTTTGACTCAGAGGGCAGAAAATCGAACAGTTCCACACTTGCGTTTGCACAGTCCGCCATCTTTCGTTTGATGAACATGCAAACAAAAACTAAATTTTGAAGGAAAAGGGGGAAAGCCAATAGCAATACAGTGACAATGTTGCTCACACAGTACGAAATAGAGTCCTGCGCGGGGCGGGTTCATGCGCGCGGTTTGCCAGTGCCCGCATTTGCGGAGTGGGTGCGGAAACTCGTAGAGCTGTACGTGCGGGGAGGGTTAAACTTGGTGCGGGTCGGAGCGGGATAAGAAATTCTTTGTGCGGGTTACTGAATGTTGACTTAATTCATATGAAAGTGACACGAACAAGAACTTAAATGTTACAGAGAGCATTTGGTACAAGCGTGTGTCGACATTCTCCAGCGGTGGCGAGACCACAGGTTAGAGCTTCCAGCTATCAGTGATCTTGCAAGAAATACGTTCTGCGTGATGACAACCAGCGCTGCTAGTGAACGAGTATTTATTATTGGCTGGGCATGTCGTGAATAGCAAAATCTAAGAAAGGAGCACAAGGTTGACTAACGGTTTCCCATTTTGCTTCAAAGTGTTTTTAAGAGCTTCTGTTAGCTTTGAGACTAACCACTGAATAAATTACCACTAGCGATGAAACACATTGCATGAGTTTTAGTGGTTTTCAAACACAGTGACAGGTGCAGGTTTGGGAAGGAAACAGTGCGGGGCGGGCGCTGGTTGGGAGGGCACACGGGCCCGCGCGGGTTAGAAGTCTGTGGGTGTGGGGTGGGTTTAAATTTTGTGGGTGCGAGGCGAGAGCGGACAAAAAATTTCAACCCGCGCAGGACTCGAGCACGAAAACAGCTTTGATTAAACTATTGGTATTGATTGGCATATCATACACAACTAACTTATCCCTGTTATCTGATCAAAGCCAATGTTTTGAACTGTAAAAAATTGCAAACAAGGAATGACGCGGATTCTGACCCAGAATGAAGGGCAATCTACCAAACGGTTTGAAGGAACAAGTGTTTACCGGTGGAGTGTCGAGAATATCTGTTTTCATCGCTTCGCTGGCAGTGATCAAAGCCTTGTCAGATTCGGACAGCTTGTTGAAGGTAGTTTCGTACACACCAGAAATCAAACTGTCAATTGAAGTTAAATACAAAATGGCGAGATGACAGAAAATTTTTGAAATTTTGCCTGGCAGTGTGCGAGTGGTCTTCCACAAATTACCTGAGCATTACTGAATATTACACCACAGTGACGTCGCCGTGACGTACGTGCGGCGTCAATGTGATGTATGGAAAAACTTCAAATGCTAGGTACCAGTTTTTGTTTAGCAGAAAGTACACAAATATCCGCATCTTATTATGTCTTTCTTCATTGACTCTGGCGTAATCGGTCGATGAGTTATGGCAGAAAATTGCCTCAAAAGACAAAAATTAGGACTTTCGCGGTTCTTAACGGGCTAAACGCGTAAAGCTAAATGTGCGGTTACACCGAAACAATCGTTTAGGCCAGGGGTTCCCAACCTGTGGTACACCCCCAGGAGTGCGTTTGTGTATGTTTATTGTTAAATACATCTACCTGTATAAATAATCACGATAAAATATGTGAAAAACTCGATNATTTTTAATGGAACTTTTAGATAAAGTTCTATTAAAAATTCAATGGATTTTTGTTATTTTGCTCAGCCTTATTGTCGTAAGAAATTTTAGTGGTACATGCTCATCTGTCGAAATGCTGAAGAGGTACACGGTCAGAGAAAGTTTGGGAACCCCTGGTTTATGTCCTCAACCTCAGAGACTCTAGTTTAACGTAAACAGTAGAACTGGAAGAGAACACAAGCGCCTTGCTGAAGAGCTCTATGAACATCAACATATTTATATCGCACCTGTTTCCTGTCAGAGTCGAAAACAATCTCCGCATGTGACCAAAGAACGTCTTGGTTTCGAATTCGCAGGAGCGCCTTTCAGGGTGGCGTTCAACTTCGCTCGCCAGTTCAGCCAGGCGGCACGTAACGCTGTTGACAACTGTCGGCAGAGATAAAACTTTCCATGCATCTGAAAAATCGTCACTGAGCACAGAGCTGCAGATCCACACCAAATGATAGAACATCGAACCGCAAGAAAGCAACATCTGACGGAAGCCAGTGACGTCGTTGGAACGGTTGATCTGTCGATGGATAAAAAAATCAGCGCATTTCTTTTGTAAAAAAAAGTTGATATATATTTCAAACATAGTATGCAAGCACAGTGTTTTACGAAAACCTTTTGAGTAACTAGTAATAGAGAAAAAAGGCGTGCAGTTGCACATCTCAACACCAACCTACCACGTTCCGCATCCCTGTGATAATATTTACAAAATTGTGGGTCAAGCAAGTGATGAATGTTTCTTTCTGTACTCCGTCCTCGATATATGGAAGTAGCAGCAAAGTGAAGTACCTGCAACAATACTTAAACTCGGAAAAAACTTTAAGAGCTGATACATTTTGGTCACTGAGACATTTCGGTCATTTGTCCCATAGTAATATTAAAACTCGCCGTAACAGTATTTACTAATCGATATTTTCAGACATTGTGACCGAATTAACTAGGTTTAAGCATACTCTAACACCAACGTCGCTTTTCTATTAAAATAAATGCCAATTTTGTGCCTCTAATATAAACGCATGAAACATAAAAAACCTGAGTTTTTCCACACCTACTGTTAAATTTGAGATCATTTAATATACATATTTTCAGAACACCCTGTACGTTAATGCCTGCGACCAGCGGAAATGCGTGTGACGAGACATCCTTCTATGCTGTACCTGTATGCGATAATATGACGTTTCTGCGTATAACAATTACTGGACTCGACCACAAGTTTGTAGAGAGACGTCATCAGCTTGACGACGTCACTGGTTGTCGCCGACAGGAGCCTGGCGCACGAGGACAGTGCAGCGTTTGCGTCCGAATGTTTCTTGTGCGAAAGCGAGTCGCCTTCAAGCAAAGCCACCAACCAACGCAGGCACGCTGAAGTAGAAATGACAGACCTGAGTCAGGAGCACTCATCATGAAGAACTCGGTTAAACACGTTCGAAGAGACTGTTTGCATGCTAGCAATCTCTCAGTCAGAAAGTAAAAAATGCTTCGGAGTTGCTGTGCTCTCATCTTGTCGTTGCAACAATCATATAGCCTGGATTCTGAGCATTTTGGGATTTACTGAGTTAAAGCTCGATGCAATCATTACTCCACAAAAAAATGAATTCTTCGACTCAATGGCAACGTTCGGGAATACATGCATTGCTTTGGTGAAATTTAAAAAACTTTAGTTAAATTATTGACTACTACACGCACAGATTTTGCAATATATTCTCCACCACAGCAGGTGCTCTTGGTGTGCAAATTACACAACACATGCATTCTCACCTTCCAGTTCGTCTTCGTGGAGATACCCAGCAGTAGATGGAGTTGGATCGTTGACAGACATGTGGCTAACAACATCTTCATGATTACGGGTATCAGTGGTGACATGGAACATGGGAAGCAAGGCAATTATCACATCGGAAAGACGACAGGCAATCATGTCCTGTGCCGACTTGTGACCAGTCGCGGACGCCAGCCACCTCATTAGCTTTAACAGCGTACTTTCACTGAGCGTTGAGCCGTCACTGATTTCATTCGTTGAACCTGGAACAAGGCGCTGATGTGAAACTCAACAACAAAAATTTAATGTGAAGATGCGTAAGACGCGGTCAGAATCGTTGCAGTGGAATAGAAAACACAAACACATTATTCATACATAATATCTGAAGATAAATATCGCTCTTCTCTCTCTTTTGACCAATACTTCACCAAATGTACCTCAGCTGGATGCAGCAAGTTTTTAAAGCAGTTTTAGCTCATGTTTGATAACGCTTGCTAGTGTGCAACGGATTGGTCGTGAACTTGATCGCCAGGTTTTTACATGTGCTTCAGTTGTCATCAAAGTGTTAGAAGTGCTAACTGCGGCCGTTCAAGACATGTTCCATGCCCTCACAAACACAAACAGAAGAAACTCAGAACTGGTTGCAAGATGAAAATCAAGCCTAAAGGAACACCACAAACACACACTAATTTTGAGTAAGATTTAGCTAGTAGCTACATGCTGATGGTCAGCACACCCTCTATCCTGCGCACGGATGCTGACTAGACAAGCAATTGCACCAGCAAACAGAAACGGCCAGAAGTTACATTTACAACTCACCAATTCCCAAAGTGCATGACAGTGCGAGAGCTACAGTATTGGGAGATGCCATCTTTAAATTTTCCACGGAAAATTTCCTAAACTTAAACTGCAAACTGAACTTCGTATTGGTAGCAGCGCACTTCAGCAAAATGATCGGCAATGTATGTTCACAGCACGACTCATACAAATAGTCGTGTCGTTCGTCAATAACCAACGCTGAAGGAAAGTTCTCGAAGCCCCTCGCAAGATCCATAGGCCATTTGTTCAAAATGTAGGTTAAATGGCTGAGGATGAACGATTTAGGAGAGCTTCCTGTAAATGTAACTCGTTTGAGGCAAAAACAGCAACTGTGAACAACGCGCACAGTTTTGTTTAACCACATGTAATGCGGCTTTTATTCACATCCTTGCGGCTTCGGAACAGTCGACCATACACTTTGGACCAAATGGAGTTTGTGTAACTTCACCTGAGATTACTAGTAAACGCCGTTGATTGGTTCGCAATTTCACGTGCGCCCACAGTGTAGTCAAAAGTGTTGATGCATTCAGAGCAGATCAAACAAGTGGTTACAGCGACCGAGGCAGTATGCTACAGATGACGAAGGTGATCTGGTCAGTAAGACACGATTTTTATCAGAAAAGATTGAAAACAACTAAGAGCTGCGAAAAAAACAGATAAAACAAACTAAGTAGGATCTACAGACAACTTTTTTAGAAACGTAAGCGTACGCGAATTTAAAGTATATGACAGCAAAACGAGATACCTGAGAAGATTGCATAGTCTCGCACTGAAAGCGTGAACATATTTTGAAACATTTTTCGAAGCGAAGCAAGCCTGCTGCCGAATAATTCCAATTCCATCAAAGTTTGAGCTAAAACGCAGGCTTCGTATGCCAGTTCCTTCTCAAAAGAATGGCCGACAAAGTGCAACAACTTGCCAAGTGTNGCCACGTACGCAGTCACATGCATTCGNGGTTTACTGGTCAGCGAAGAATCCGCAAAAGAACTTCCGCCAGGTTCGTTGGAAACATCNCTTAGAGCCGAGGTTATCTTTATTCTCACTGAAAGACAACAAGGAACTTCGGCGTAACACCAGAATATCATCAAACGTCAGCAGGTCAGCACATCATCGGCATTCAAACTCGCAAAATGGTTTCAATCTTGAGCTTGTCAAAATACGGGCTCAAGAAGAATGATCTCTCAAAAACCTGTCGTGTCAGAGCATCTGTTACGCTTTTTTCTTAGTACGTTGCCAAGTCACTTTGTAATACTGGAAAGCGAGAACTGTTTTTCAATAAAAAGTTTTTTGTTTTTTTTTCTCATCTTTTCGTATCGTTCATTTCTGCAGAGAGACAGTTTTCCACAAAAGAGACAGTTTGTGATAACAGCTTGCACACTCGGCGACAACACGAACAGCCTGGATTAATTGCCAAATACGCTATACTGTAATCAAAAATGACGTGATTTACTAAGAAAAAATTCTTTCTACCTGCAATTTTACTAAGCGATTAGTTGACTGACAACAGTTGTCAACATCGAGCTTTACCAAGTGCAACGAACCTGTTTGCAAATTGGAAATAATTGTTTTGTGGAACTCAACAAAAGTTTCATCACCAAGTTTGCAAGAATCCAGGCTGCAAACAATAGCACGGACTGCGTCGGAGCAGCAGAAAACCACATTGCAATTGTCGTCAGTGAGGAACTTGCAAAGGCTTCCGCAATCTACGAATACGTTGAATACGTGGAAAGACCAGAAGTGGAAGAAGTGACAAATAGAATAACATCCAAGACTGTACTCATGATTAGCAACTCTCGTAACGTCTTCAAAAAATTTACTTGAGTGGAGAAACGAAAATATGCATTGAATGTCTGCAGAGAATTAGCTCGAACTCTTACACTTAATCATATAGCGGGGTTAATACTAGTTACAACAGTTGATGAAGCGTCTCCAAAATGGCATGCATTATTTCAACTCGACAAAAATCTGACACGTACTACTACCTTCAATAATCGCCGATAACTGGTTACCACGCTCTGGTGACTTTAAGTCGCCAGCACTTTGGATGATGATAGCTTTTAAACAGTCAATGTAGGCAACCTTTACTCGAGGTCCACACTTGTCTTGGCATATCTGGCTGCCGACAATACGGACCAACGAAACAAACTCTTCACTGAAATCCAATAAAACATGTTTGTTCACGTTTAAAAATCACAAAACAAGTCTATTATTCACTCTGCATTTTTGCTGACAGCTAGATTACCAACCTCGCATCCAAGCATTTTTGCTTGTCTTTTAATATGACGTCAAGAATGGCAGATACGCATTGCAAGCACGCTGCAGACAATCTTTGGTCTTGATAATGCAGCTGGAAAATGGTTTTGACTGATGCAACAACTCCATCAAGCATATCAGATGACAGGTCGTAAACACAGTCACCAATTGCCTAAAAAGACACAAGCGAAAACAATAGCGTTTGTTTCAAGTTGTATGAAGAGACAAAAACAGTGAAATCATTTCAGGAATTACCAGATTTTANGCCAGCCAGGCGACCAAATGCGTTCAAGTTATGTCAGCNCGGTTATAGTTGATTAAGACTTTAGCATTACTCGCTAGCTAATACCTTGAAACCTAGACAAACTTTTCGAGAGANCAATGTTTTTTTGATAAGTACCAACATGCAAAACTACTTTGCACGTTAAGTCTGGCGAAAATGTTTCAAAGCATGTATCGGATGAAGACGACAAGCTAAGAGTAACTAATCTATTCTCAGCATATATCTTCTTCATTCAACTGTTGTAACACTCAAAAAACGACGCTTACTTTTCAGCCAGCTGACAGCAGGCTTTCCTCGGGGCAAAGAGTCCACAAAAACCACAAGCAGAAGTCACCAAAACAGATAGCGCGGTGCTACTACGACGTAGAGATAGTAACGAAACGGTAAAGGAAACAAAAAACGAATAGTGGGAGAAGGAAAGATGTAAGAGCGGTAGAACTTGCAGATAGCATAAATAGAGAAACGTTGCAATTTTGCAGCAAATGTCAATTTGCTCCCGAAGGACTGAGTATGACTGCGCAGTTCCCACACGCACAAGAAATAATGGAGGAGCAGCATTAATACGAAATAATAGCATTCTTGACACAATTGGGTAATAGAGTTCCGCAGGGTTTTAACCGACTTGTAAATTCTGCGGTTCAACCAGGTGTCAAGCATTGTTTAGTTTAAGCAGCGTTTTTAATTTTTGTTTCCGCTTCTATAAGCACCAAAATGGTGCGTATTTGTGTCAACGGGGCGCTACAGTCCTTCGGGAGTGAAGTTTCCCCAACCTCCCCCTGTATCCGCCACAGGTCCGTAGGTTGCTGTTGAGAATTCTTCGCAGATTCGCCAGTACAGCGGGCTAACAACTTCTCGCTCTCAAGTCGTTGAGTTCCGCAAAACAGTAAGGTTCCCCCCTTTCAGTATATACCGGTATGGTATAGTCTACTTCTACCCCTGGTTTCGAAGCTGATGCGACTTACCGTATCCATTCGCTCTTTATGCCTATACCTTATATTGAGCATCGATAAATTAATTATTATTCGCGTTTTCACTTTATACAGTCAGCGTATATATAACCTATGACAGGGGTGGGCAATTAGCGACCCGCGGGCCACATGTGGCCGCCACAACGTTTTCAGTGGCCCGCGGAAGCATTAAAGTAAAATCTTCAAATCTCAAATTTTTTCCAAATCACACTAAACATTAGTGCTGAGGCTAACTTGAACGACGACTTGCTTCTACTTCCATTAGAAGCTACGGTCCTCCGCTAAACGCGACATTCTCAAAGTGGCCACCGACCCAAATTAATTGCCCACCCCTGATCTACGACTTTCACCAATATCCCGCTTTGTGTTTTTACCAGTACAATATATATAGACAAATTTCATGCACATGAATTAGAATTGACGTTGTGCTACGAAACACAAAACAGGGTTCCATCAAAACGTCCTTATCTCTTTACATTTTGGTGGAGTGAACCAACATGGAAATACCTGCGCTTAGTGACTAAGCCCTAGTCCTTATGAGCATGCGTAACACAACCCACCTGAAGATAAGAAATGAAGGTTTCCACAAATGATGGGTTCGACAACGTGTTATCATGAGAACAAATGCCAGCAGTTACTTCATTCAGTTCTTTCATGTCATTTACGTGCATCTTCTTCAACATGCGCAGTAATTTGGAGCACATGATGAATAACTGGGAAATAACAACTGCAAAGACAAAAGGGGCGATTCTCCATACCGTGATCTAACGAACGCTTCGACTCAAGTGCAATGGCTGTCGTTTTGTTACATTTGATGCAAAAGTAAAAAAAACGTGCATTCGGATCACATAAACAACCAATTAGTCCAATTATTACAAACCTGGAATATAACGAAATTGCAACAACACTTTCACTGCTGCGCCCACAACAGCCAAACATGATTACATCGCTCATTTTGGACATCTAGCAACTTTTTCAGTCGCACCAGTACAGCGGAACGTGAAGCTAACATTCCCGTATCTAAGAAAACCGATGAGCAAATCCTGAAACCCACATCCGTCAAACCATGATATGGTTACACCTGTTTGTCAGAGGACGCAACTCACCTTCATCAGATTGTACGTTTCCAACCGCTTCCACAGAGCTCGTGACGTTAGGTCGCTTGGCTCGCGGCGAGTCACTGTCTCCGTATCGCCTTCGTTTGTACGACCCCAATGTAGAACTCTGGCTTAGGTTGCCGAGTGTGGCTTGAGATGGAATCGGCAAGTGGTTCGGAATCGAAACTGTTGAGTGGTGCGAGACTTGCGAGCACGAGGCCATCATTTGACGCAAACAGTGTTTCGCGTAGAAAAACGCAAGATCTGAACACTGACGCAATCCGACACCGACTTGGCCAAGAAAGTTCGATTTGTGCGTAGCGTTCATATCAGTGGCCAGTACCAAAGCATCCGAAACCACTTCGCAAAACTTCAGCATGCACTGAGTCAAAGATGAGTCGGTCGACGAGTTGTCCTTGACCAGGGAAACGTGGCGAGCGATCGATTCAAGGAGACGCCCCAAATGGGGATTCTCGACTGAAACGAAAGCAAGATTTCATGTTGACATGGTCGAACGAGCACGAGTTCCTTGATCACTACAAGACAACTACCCACTGTTTCATTCAAGGTATTCGCATGTGCAACAAACAGTCATCCAATATTACAACAACACAATATTTTCTGAAAGGAAACTTGCGAAAATGAGAACAACTATGACAGTGTCACGCTTCACTGACTGCTAAATTCACATTTAACCGATGTATGAGACAAGTGAATAACAAAACACAAAAGAAAATGACTAACAGTGGTACTTAATCGAAAGAATGAAGAACAGCTGCAGAATGTACAGAGCCTGTTGCAAGCTAGGATTTGTAGTCTTCGCACATTGTTGCAAACTGAGGTTGTATTCCATGCAGCTCACCAATTTTTCTAGGTGATAGGTTACGTATTGCTGCAAAACTTTAAAACAGAGCAGAGACTTTTTTGAGTGGGATGGATCGTCGCGAGTCTTCCGTCTGCGGTACACGACGTACATCAAAGTCTTCCATGCACTTTATACGCGCCATATCATTGTTTTTTCAACACTTCCAGGCAGCATAAACGTTCTTTGATTAACATCTTACTGTAAATCGTTACTTAGCAACTGCCGTTGCTGCATCTTTTCACAAGAAGCTACAAGACTGCTGGGCAAAGCCATTTCAACAGTTGAACTCATGCAATACACGCAACTGTAACAGCTCGCGGCAAAGCTATAGTCAGGCCAGTTTGGCATGAGGTATTTGAAAGACAGTCACCACTTTTTGCAATAAAATCGCAATGGAACAAGCAATCTTTTNACACAGCATATTCAGCAACAAGCAGAGTAAGCAGTAGCATGTGTACTTACATTTCAGTAGTAAGTGACAAAACGCTAAACGTTTTTCTCAGATCGTCTTCAAACCATACATTCCTGTGCACATCGAACGCCGTTGCCGATTTCTGGCAANAGTTATCGATGTTCGTTTCGCATTTCACACCTTGATGCTCTCCAGGCCGCTTCCAGCACAACANGAAAAGCAATTTGGCCAGTGTTGAAACGTTCGGCAGGTTGNTCATCGCGACGCAACCGTCGCGAAGGAACAAGTTTGGAAGACTCGAAGTGACGAACTCGTCAGGCAGCGTTTCGTTCAAACTGCGGCTTAAATTGACTTGAGTCCTGGCCTGCGTTGGGCGCGCTGCAACTCCACCATCAAGTGGAGCGCTGAAGAAAACCGTCGTGCAACCCAAGAAGCAGTCTAGCACGGCGCAACGAAGAGGCCTTTTCTGCCTTGTTGCACATCGCTCTTCGCAACCGTTATCACCCCCATCCGTAAGTGAAAACGCAGGCGAAAGGTGAGAAGCGAAGGTTGTTCGCTCAACCAGACCATACGTTTCAATGTAAACGCTGACGAAAGTCACCCAGGCTCTGCAAAATTATATGCAAGTGCTTTTTCGAACGAGGGAAAAATGTTGTCAAGACAGCTGCATAACTAACTATTCACGAAGTTCAACACCATAGCACAGAATATGTGACGTGACTTCATTGCCTTGAAAAGCAAGTTTTCTAGCAACTTACTCGGACAGGTTGCCCGAGGCAGCCATTGTAGGCCATAGGCTGTGAAGAGTGAGAGACGCGGAATTGTGCAAAATACTTCCTTTGGCGTCGACGTTACGCTTCATCAAACACGCCAATAGGTGAAGAGCAGAGGTTGTTACAGACACCAACTTCGAAGAGATCGAAGACGCGGCGTGGTGCTTCGCAGTCTCCCAAATCTTGCGCCAAATGCCAATACTCACTCCAGGACTCCCGCGGTCCACAGCATCGTCTGAGTTCAACAGAAAAATACGATCGAACTGAAAATGAAGCCAGTTGAAGTTTACGAGGGTCAACTCAGTAGAAACTAGTTCGGGTGTACAGTGGGATGAAGGGATATTGCATCATTGTCATTGTGGAAACTGTTCAGATAAAAAGTGTGTGTCCTTCAGTACAACTTCGTATTTGTGAATGGCTACAGCTTCTTCAACGTTCACTGAGAAACCAGCAATTATAAATCAAATCATACGCAGAAAGGTTTCAATTGGGCGGCAATAGCTCAGTGGTAATAAGTGTCCGCCTCCCAATTGGAAGGTTGGGTGTTCGATCCACAGCCACTGAGTGAATTGCCGTAGCGCTCCTTGGGCAAGAGCGTTCACCTCAATCGCCCCGGCAAGAAGCACAATTCAGGCTTCGCCCTGCCGCCAATTGCCGTCACCAAAATTAACAAAAAAAGGTTTCAATTGTCAAAATCACACGTGTTTGGGAAGTAATTTCAAAAAGCGACAATAACAGTACCACGTTAAAACGATCAACGGGTTTGCCAGGAAGTGGGACTTCCACAAGTGGAAAAATTTCCTGCTCATAACAGTAAAGTAATTTACGCTGGTCTTAGCTGCAAGCCTCAGGGCGCTAAATTATCACACAAAAATGGGAAAAATACAATTGTCTTTTTCTAAACTGCGGATAATTTTCAGAAATTCACAGCGGCACCATGCTTCATTGGTCAAAATATGCACATCAAGCGTCCAGTAAATGGTGGCATCCCTGCACAAATCGTTGGGAAGTTTTCACACTAGCCACTGTTTTAAAGTATGGTGTAAGGCTGCAGGCCTACGTTAGTAATGCTTAGGGTATAACAAAAGGATACTATCTGTCTAAAGAGACAATGATCTTCAGGATAATGTAGCTTGTCTTGTTGAATTCAATTCAGTTTCGTTACTGCACATAAACCCTGCGCTTCCTACCAAATACTAATCCAAACCAGTGCATCTATCTCTGTGAACAGTAGCAGAAACAAAAATTCACAAAACTGCATGCATTTACCAAATAAAAATACTGGAATTTTTGGAACAAGAGCAGCGAGACATCGCAACACCTTGCATATCACATCGCTCTGAAATGCCTCCGTTAACTTCCCAAAAAGCGCATGGGCTAGTTTGCTCAAATCATCAGCAGGCAAGTCGCATGGGTGACTGACGAACAGATCTTCTAGTATCTGTGGCACACAATTAAAACATAAATGGCTGCAACCATTTTATTGCAAGCTTCTGCCTATCNTAGCGATAATTAAAAAGCTATTCTTGCCAAACACNGTATCGATAAAATAGCGGAAAATGAAGACGGCAGAAATTGCAGCGATACAAACTGCGCNATATTCACATTTTACGAAAAAGAAGGGTCAATACTTCGATCGGTACCACACGTCACCGCAAAACAGTAAACCAACTTTNCAACTACAATTAACTAGAAGTTTAGGATAATATTATTAGGTTTATTAAGAAGAGCAGTTGCGACTGCGAAACATGTAACACTACATTTCTCACCAACAGCCAATTGGCCGATATGACAGCGTTGTCACTGTAATCCACAAATTCCAGAATTTCTGACCAACCTTCGAGTTTCATAGCCTCTATCTTGGGTCGATCCGTGTCAATACCAGCGACCTACACAGAAGTAAAAATTCCAGGTGGCTCATTCGCCAGTTCTGCCATTGGTCTAAAGAAGGTGGTTGCGCCAATATAATCACAATTATAGGAAGGGTGCAAACGTTTTCACAACAATTCAAATGTTCTTACAACAAGATTCAAACATAATCATTCAATGTACTTGCCGAATCATCGCTATCTTGATGGAACGTTCGACCTGTGAAGTTAGCGAACAAATAGCACATACATGTTCCAGCAAGTCTGGATATCGTTCCGTCAATGAACATTGATTTTGTCTACGAAAATAAACAACCTTCAAATGTTTCTACTGAATCACGAAAGTTTGTAACGCACGTTACACACAGCTACAGCATACACCGAACCGTATAAATTTCGAGCTGCGCCCAGCCAGGTATGCGGGGTTGCACCGTCATTGAAGAACGCTACCCGGAAAGCGATCGCTTCCATTTAATTGCTACAGTAGTAATAATTTATGCAGGACCATGAACATTATCCTAACCTGCAATCTGAAAGTTGAGTTTCAAGCTTAATTGCGTTAATCACACTCATCGTCACAACAGTTTAAAGTGTGCTTATCTTGTCGACAGTTGCTGAAGTGACATGTGAAGCTGCTGCATTAAAAAGCAGTTACTAACGACAGGACATCAAGACAATAAAGTGGACTTTGAGTCGACCGCAAACAAATGAAACGCGACCATGAAGAGGTGGTCCGGACTGAATCATAATTTTTTTCCTGACCTTCTGATAATACGGACATAAATAGGAAAACTTCAACCCTCAACTTTGGCAGTCTCCTGTATCTGAAGCCACTGAAATACACCGAGTAAACTAACAAAAATGGTGTTAAAATTTCATTTGGGTAGCAGCAGCTTGCTTCACTGCTGAGTGCAGACATGTGCTATTGCCTGCTCCGACAAACAATCCACAACGGGGCATGCGAGAAATTGACATTTCGCGATCATTGAACCTATCTGAACGCAGCCTGCAAACGGGTGGTCAATCCTTTAGCTCTACTTTTCGAAATCCGTAACTACAAGTACCTTCTAAATTGAGAGGTAGAACTTTGGACGAATCGATATAAAAAGAACAACCTGCTGGTGCAAATGTTCACTTCAAAACGAGGTGATCTTTACGAAAGTCCACCGCTTCTGTACAAAGCATGTTACAAACAGGGCTGTGGAGTCGGAAGTCCCGTCATCCGACTCCGACTCCTGGCAATTTCGATTATCCGACTCCGACTCCAACTCCGACTCCGACTCCGACTCCGAACCGACTCCGACCTTCAGCTGTATTAGTTACTTAGAGTGATAATTCGTTTCAGATAAATTCATAAACCCTACTTGCACTTTCCAGGAATACGGAAACTTATTTTAAATCGACGTAAATGCACGTTCATCTCTCACTTTTGCAAAATGCGATCAAGCAGAAGTTAGTCTTTTAATTTTACAGAAAAAAGTACTCATCTGAAAAAAACAATAAAATTATTAAAGAAGGCTGATAAATAATCGATTTTAAAGGAGATACCTTGCAAACGATATCAGTAAACAAGTAAAATTGAAAAATGTATGCATTCTACCGGTGAGCATGTGCACATACTGCGCAACGCGGTTG
>JGI24159J19872_10002903_pt1 | contig 20872 bp, 19 predicted proteins | sample Ectturendosymbi4_FD_19872 | JGI IMG/M metagenome (IMG submission 19872) | reverse complement strand
TATGGTACCAAATGCTTTCACTGTGAAAGTAATTTATCACAAATGCATTGTACCCTACTCCCGTATATTTTTATATCTTTAAGCTGGTGATGCCATGACAGCACTTCCAATGATATGTGCTTTGCGCAACTGCCGTATTTACTCGATTGCAACCCGCGGCTTATAAAGTTTTTTTTCATCATTTCNTGCCGCTTACAATCAAGGGCAGATTACATTTTTTTCTTCAGCTTATCAAAATATANAGATGACGCCCAGTTTTTCTTTGGCCTTTTTTGTTGACCAAACCCTCTTTTCGCGTTNTCTTTCCTCTCTACAGNATAATGTGCATATCCGTCACAGGAGGGTTTATGATGAATAGAAGGCAGTTGTGGTGGTGAATCATCATTACCAGGGTTGCTAATCAAACACGAAGCATGCTATACACGAAAGTATCTCAGAGGCTGAGGTAACCTATGTTGAAGTGTGGTTTACAATAAAGGGCGGCTTACATTGATTTTTGAACACCATCTCGTGCGGCATACAGTCAAGGGAGGCTTACAATTAAAGGCAGCTTACAATTAAGGGCGGCTTACAGTACAAACGAGTAAAAGTGCTATGTGACTACCGCTTGCAACTACAAAGTTCGAGAGAAAGATAATTTCTCTTTTGAAAGGTCACTGGCTATAAATACTGATGCATCGAGCGGCCGCGCTCATTTCAAAATCTCATGTTTGAGATTTAAACGAAACCTACCCCTTGTATTGAGGTTCGAGAAAGTCTTACTTGGTATGATGTTGAGGTAGATAAAAGAACCCTTAAAAGTTTTGTTGGTAAAACTTCTGGAAGACACAGTTTAAAACATTCTAGACATAATTATAAGTTATTGTGTGATAGATACAGTAACCAAATAACTTCGTAAGTTGCGCTGTGGCCCTTTTTTAAATTTTTATGTTAGCGTAACAGAACATTACTGTGGCTCGCTGGTTCTGTCTTGCTTCTGAATGAAAGTTGTGTAATATAATCGAATGAACAAAAGTAAACTCCTTTTGATCCTCTCTATTTATTAAAGAACGTGTTTCAGGGCAGTTAGATACCCACTTTCTTTACAGTTAGCGCACGGTGCTAGACCATCGTTTGTATCTCTTGAAAATACCGGCAGTTGGAAGTTGGTTTAAAAGTACTGTATCATCTGAAGAGATTCAAAAAATGACCCTGTGCAAACCAGTATTTTAATACTGAGCCACAAGCGGCCTACAACTGTAATGCTAAGTTTACCCTGAATTAAATTTGATTTTAGACGAAATTTGATTGCAGCTTCACATCATTTGCTGAACAGTAAAACCGAGAAAAAAGCGTTCACAGGGGAAAACTTTTTCTGATTTAAACCTTATTGGTAAACCTCACTGATAAGACTTACAGCCTTACAATAAATCGGTGATTTGAGAAAGTGCTCAAGGAGCTGCCCTTACCGCTATTCACGATTTCAGTGGTCATCATCATTCCAGCATCTTCATGGCTCAGAATATGGCAATGGATGACAACTTCACCAACAAACTCGTGAAACATCATCCGTATCTAGATTGAATTTAAATATTGAAAATTGAATTTTTTTAATTTCTTTTCATTGTTTTTTTTCGAAGAAGTTCCAACCTTTAAACATATCGTTTATTTTTCGTAGTTTCAATTTTTTGCTTCCGCAAACGTCAGTTATATGAAACAGCACAGTTCATGGAAAGCGATGAAACCCTCTTGCTAGAGCAATTTCATCATGTTACTTTATTAACTGCCGAAAACACCTTTTGGAAAAGTTTTCAGCTTGTTTATGAAAACAGCAAAAGTTTCCGCAAATGTTTTTGAAGCTGTTTCATTAAGCAACACTTTGTTGTTACAGTTTCTGGGAAACAGATTTTTGTCTCTGTTACCGCTATTTAGCTGTTTGTTGTACTTTTTAGACGAAACGATGACGATTGCAACTCTGATCAAAATCTAAAATTGGTCATTTTTTGTCATAAAAGTTGTTATATGATTTGCCTCACAGTTTCTGAGAAAATTGACGTGAAATGCAAAAACTGTTTTAAATATAACTTTATTATAATAGGTTTTGCGCAGCGATGAGTAGACCCTACGTGTAAGGAATGACGCAACCTTCAGTAATACATACTGGTTTCGTTTTAATTTTTTGGTGTACTTCATTTTTCCAATGCTTGTACCTATCAGGTTGTCATCTCACATTGAATTTTTGTTACAAAACACAGACTGCGTGTGTTCATAATATGCGAAAACGTACAGTGATATTGGCCAATGGAGGCACCAAGATGATATCACGGAACTCTCCAATTTCCACATAACCTAGCGTCCCCGGTCCTCCAACAGCTGACCGCTGGTCGTGTCCTAAAAGCGCCAAGGCGTTGTTTGGAATATTCGCAGGGGGTCCTGTGAATAGAAACATTATAAGCAAAGGGTTCTATCTCGCAGATGCTTTTAGTTGGTGTGTGGATTTTGTAGTTTCACAAAATTAACGCAAGGCATGGGCAAAAAACTAGGCTGAACCAACTGTACTAGTCTTTGTTAAATCCGCGTCAAAAATGTTTCGATATCTCACAGTTCAATATGTTACAGGAATTTGATTTCGCTCGCTACTTTATGAAATGACAAATGTTTGGGCTTGAAAAAACAGAACATTATGGTTTTTCATTTTTACTATTTCTTGAAAATTTGACTTTGCGTGTTACGGTTGGCAGTTGTTATTCTTTAGAACATGATTTGGAAAATCTCACTTCTTGCAACTTTAAACTACACACGTGCCATCATCAAGGATCTCCTAAAACTACGCACTCGCAAAAGAATTTAAGTCAGACACTTAGCATAAGCACGCATACAATTTACCACGAACGTAAGCGGCGTGCTGGTGATGGCAGAGCTGATTGTTTTGTGAATACAAAACAAAATTGCCTGGCCTTCCAACCGCAATTGGTCCGGTGTAAGCATTGTAGCTGATAACCTTGAAAACAAAACCGTTGTGATTCGAAAAGGCACAAGTAAAAATGACACAACCAGGTGATGAAAACAGACAAAACTGGAAATCCACGTTTCTCATTCTTGCCGGAAACCTTGTGGAAATTACTTACGAAGCAAAGATAAAAAAAATCCGAAAAAGCGCTTTTCTAGGCCTATTTGAAAAATTTTAAGCTTCAAAGTACCTGAAAGTGGTTTATGTGGATGTGGATTGGATGGCCGAGGTTTGTATCCGTATTAATCAGATACCATTCTTGCACTGTACCCAGTTCTCCTTTGAATCTGGTTATTTGCAAGAAAGCAGTAATGTCATAAAGCACGATTTTTCACAGCATGAACATTTGGTTAGCATGTTTAGCAATTTTGGGTTAATTAGAGAATTTTACCTCACAAACATCATCACACGAACGCTTCTGCTGCAAATGTTACAAAAATGTTTCCTTCTTTTTCAATAACGCATGGCATCAAGACAGTGTTTGTCTGAGCAAGTAACACACATGAGGCAACTTTGATTTGGTGGAATACTGTAGGCTGTGAATCAATCACACTTCTGTGACTACGCAGTATTGCAGCATTATGCTAGCAAAAACTCTCTACAGGCGGAACGCGCTATGCTAAGCCTAAGTTCAAACCGCACTTTTATGCACCTATAGTAGCTGTTGGATCTGAAGCGCTCGCGGTTCAGTCTTGTTCCCGGATTGGCCTCGATCACAAATCTTCCGCTCACTTGTTCTTGCGTGAGCGGTCGGAAGTCTTTGACGAATGATTCCCTTGTTGGTAGCGCCGTGCCAATCACGGAGTTGGCGGCGGAACCGGTTACCCTGAGTTTCAGCAGAATTCCCCTGTACCTTTCGAAAGCCCCCATGGAGTCTCTGTCTTCCTGGTTTGGGACGGACCTCAACTGAAAAACATTGCACATTCTTTAAAAATGTGTTTGCTTGTGGGCACTACAACACCACAGTATTTTCCACATGAAAAAGAAGGTCGTAATCTAACAACCAAGCTACTTTTAAAGATTAAGAGCAGCCTGACGTTAAAATACCACAGTCAAGATGTGCACAAAAACTTCAGGAAAAGTCGCGACGTGATCCTCATTAAGTCCTGTAAAACCTCGCTTTAACAAAAAATTGTTGGGTGACAATTCCCAAATCAACCGATGAGTCATATTCACAAAAGCTTCAGTGGAAGAAAATCCGAAATAACTACAAGTGTTTTCATCAATGAAATTGCACCACCTGCTGCGAGGTCAAAGTACAGAAAGTCATTCATTTCATTCTCCGTTTTCCTCTGGGCAGGAGCGTGGGGAAAGCAGTCCTAGGAGGACTTGAAATACTTTATCGTCATCAGCAATTTCAGATAGTTCTGCTGGCTCCACACCAAGACGAGGCAATCCTGGTTGAAGAGCATTCGCACCATTTGGTCTTGGATCAACATCTGGGCTGCTTATCCGTGGGTGTAGACACAAGGCTTGTTTCGCCAATCCTTGCTGGGACACATTGTCACATGAATGTGACCAACATATCTGAGATCTCTCTGTTCAACATTTGTCGGGAAGTGACACGCCGTGAAATCTTCTCAAAAATCATAGATTTGCCACTTATGCCAACTGAAGGTATTGCTACTTATTTGCAGCGCACATTGAATTGGGCGTCTAGAGACATAATACCTCGGTTTGTTGGTGCTAATTTTCAGGCCACCTTGTTTGCATGCAGCTGAAAATCGATCAAATGCATGTTGAATGCCCTGTTCAGAGGATACAAGCAGTAACAAATCGTCCGCAAAGATAAAAAGGTTGAATCTGTAGCTTCCAACAGTGACACCCTCATCCACTCGGCTGTGACTGTTTATATATACCATTCATTTAGTTAGAATATATAGAGCGATGATAATAGCACACATCCTTGTTGGGGGTCCATATCTACGATGAAAGATTGTAATTTTCCTCCGCCGATTCGAACACATAACCCGGAGGAGGAATACAATCAGTTGGCGACCAGTAACAAGTGTCTGTCAATAACATATTCCCGCAACACTCCCCACAGCATTTCCCATGGATCCGGTCGTAGCATTGCTCGAGTTTGAAAAATAATGAGTAGATCAGCATACTCACAAGATTTCTCAAAAATTTGCTAGAGAGTAAACATTTGGTCTGTAGTGCTACAGCCAGAATGAAGACCGCACTGGTTACCATCCAGTTTTGGTTTAATTGTCTTGCGGCATCATTTTTGATGGCACTTGATATGCAATTCTCCAAGAAAGCTAAGTAAAGGTATGTACCGGTAGGTAATGCAACTTTCCTGTTTCTCTTCTTGATAACCACATATTGTTCATCTTTCGGTGCCCTTCCAGAACACCAGGCCACTTGACATACACATGTCAATAAGTCCGACAAAGAGCGCCTTGTTTATTCAAGTCTATATGAACATTTGAGGTCGGATTGCATCGCAACCTCCAGCCTTCCCACCCTTCATAGTTTTGACAGCTCGGAAGACTTCGGGTGCAGTGATGGTATTTTCATCCCACAAATGTACCTCCTGTGTGTCCGATGGTGTTAGAGTCACTGGGTTCAGACGTTTTTTGGAAATAATATCTCTATCTGCTGAGGATGTCGCCCTCACTGCTGAGTAAGACACCATTTTGGTCGTAGATGGATCTAGCAACATTAGATTTTTGCCACAAATACGCCAAATACTTTGCCAGAAGACTTTGTATATCGTAAGTCGTTCTAATAAACTCTTATGCATGGGCTTCACAGTCTAGTACTGGCAAACATTTTTACCTCAGGAGAAAACAACAAAGGGTGTGTAAAATCACCGACTTAAATCCCTCACTAACCTCATATAAACCAGGAGTGTTGCAGACTATTAGCCAATCTGCTTTGGAAGCTGGTATCAGCAACGTTTTTCCTAGACGAGCGTCTCTAGCAGCATCCAAATACACGCCATCAAATGCTATCTCTTTGAAACTGCAGCCAGTTGCAGCAGTATTTGTGTCCGTGTTGGTGATCATTAATTCCAGAGTAGCACTACCGCCAGCGTTCACCATACTGTGGAAGATATATTATACATTATTTAGTAATTGCCTTCTTTCGATTCAAGCTTTTTTCATCATGTTTCTAAGGCGGTTACCGCATCCCGTTCTAATGAAATTAAATCATATATTTTTCTGAACTACCCGTTATGTCTTCGCTTATACCCTATGGCGTTGTTAGTGTGTTGAAAAGTGTCTTGCTTTCCAAATGTGCTGCCACAAAATGCAATGAGAGGGTTGAATCATCAAAAAGACACTTTATACAAGCAAGCGCCTATACTGCAAATTGCATTTGAAAAGAGAGGATAAGCCAGGAACTCTGAAGTCTTCAACTCCAGAGTGCATATTTTTTAAAACAAAGCTAAATTATTGGGTTTGAAGATGGAAAAATGCCAAATTTGCTAATTAGCTTTGAAACGAAACGAAGTCAAAAGCTCAGGTAATCTGCTTAGAAATACAGCCAAGTATCATTTATGAGCATATTTAGATGAGGTTCTTCTTGAAATACTGTACAATACTGTACCGAGAGACGTGCATGAAAAAAAATCGTCATCGTCAGCAGCAGTTTGAATTCAATTAAATTAAACTGCGCCCATCCTTGATTTAAACTTTGCATNTTTTCAACGCAACTGTACAATTGAANTTTTNTGCTTTAGCCATTGCACGGGTTGACCTCTACAAGTTTTAGTCGTTGAGNAAATCAATATCGGGAAATTGTTCGAACTTACCGAAACCTTTTTATTTGTCCAGNTGCCAAGGTCAACAAGGGCCAAAGTTTACCGTTTGTTGTGAAATAGTTTACTCCGCTTTCTCTGTCTGTCAACCAGGTTTCGAGTGTTTGACCGGATGAGGTCATGTATTGGGCATGCCTGCGTAAAAACGCATATATTTTTAGCTACACATGTACTTAGTTTAAATATATGAAATATCATATTCATTGTAACCGCATTTCCCATATTCATTTTATACCCAGAGCAAAAGACTTTAACTAACCATTATGCACTATTCCCTCTACGAAATAGGCAATTTCGCCCTTGGGAGGTCTGCAGCCTAGATGACTCTTGGTCTTTCGCAGCCTCCCACTCCCTCAAGAATTTTATAAATCGATGTACTTGGAAGTCATCGCAGTACTACATTATAATAAGCAGGATGACGTCATTCACGCATATGTCTCAAAAGCTTGAAAGTGCTTCATAAGCCTGCTGTATGGTTTCGTTGAAACCACTAGCTTTAGCGTTGTCGTTTCTAAACATTGAAAAGAAAAAATTGAAGAACCGTGGACAACGTTTGATGCACTTTGAAAAAGTGTTGGATGAAAACACAGGAAAAACGAAAACAGTAAATTAAAACAAAACAACTCTTATCTTTCAAATAATTCAATGTGGAGTCACTGTTATTGACGTTATATATAAACTTACCACATTTCTAACTTTCAATGAAAATGTGATTGTCTCCACAACGGATTACAATCCATTGCCTCACTAATTTTATGTCACATTTTTGCGAAAATGTTTCAATCTGTAATTCTTTAAAACAACCTGAACATGTCTGCGTCTTCTATAAGCTGCTGAAGGTTAGCGAATCCCCTTCCAGCATTGTTAATGTATTGTAGAGTAGGTTGAAACAGCAGTGGCACTTCGTGGTTGCAGTTGTTCGGGCAGGACACTGCTGCTAGATGTTGAGGCATCTCTCCAGGGCCTTCTGTTGGGTCTTCCACTATGATCATCCCTGCCATGCCGCTGTGAACCTAAAGCAGACTATTATGATCTTACTGTTAACAGTAATAAAATATTTCGTACAACCAATCAGTGTCTTAAATAGCAATTCCTAAAAATATGCATTGGTTCATTTTCGTGTTCGATTTTTGTCTGGGGAGGGTCGCGGGGGCAGCAGCCCTGGGAGGAATTGAAATTACCTCAAGGCCAAGAGCAATCTAAGATAGTTCTGCTGGCTCTACACCAAGACGGGAGCAAGCAAGGTCGGAAATGTTGTTGCTCCATCTGGTCGATGGACGACCTTTTGGCCGCTTTCCCGTAGTTGCAGCCAGCAGGACGTGCCTCGCCAAATTTTCCTGGGGCATTCTGGACAGATGGCAAAACCAACGAGGTTGGGATGTTTCTATTCAGTGGAGAAGTGGATCAACATTCAGGACTTGTCTAATTTCACAACTGAGCACTTGGTTGCAAAATAGTGCACCGTGAAATCTTCCTAAAATCCAGCTTCTGCCGTTTGTACTTTAGATTTCAGTCATTACCCAAGCTTCATCACAAGAGGTGAGGATCGGAACAAAAACGATTTGAATACTTACAGCTTTGCGGTGTATGACAGCTCCCGTTTTGTCACCACAGAGTGATAAAGCTCACGCAGAACTAGGTTTGCCTCACCAATCTGTGTAGCAATCTCTTTGTTCTGCCTTACATCACTCGTAAATACCACCCCTAGGTACTTGAATCACTCCAACTGCCACCTGCTGCATTGTATTGCCGCTCGCGTGCAGCATACACTGCCTTGGTTTTCTGGAGAGATGTAATACCTCGGTCTTTTTATACTGATTTTAGTTATGGCTTGGTTCCTCACGGGAGAAAACCGATTGAGTGCTTGTTGAAGGCCCTGTTCAGAAGATGCTAGTAGGACTAAACCGTTCGCAAAAGTAAACGGATGATCCTATATATTCCAATAGTGGCACCTTTCTCGATTCGTCTTGAGCTGTCAATCCAATCCATAAAGATCAGGGGTTTCCAAAACACAGTTCGCGGGCCAAATCCGGCCCGCGAAGGCGTTTCATCCGGCCCGAAAAGCCACTTCATCCGGACGCAAAGATATTTTGTGAAAAATTTAAAAATAATATGCATACGAAAATTTGTTGATTTGGTAGAATGCAACATATCCCGAAACAAGGTCGTTGCGCAAGATGTCCGACCCTCGAACTGTTGTGTAATAGCTTTCGTGGTCCTCTGACAAAAAAAGTTTGAAGACCCTTGATAGAGACTATGAAGATGAATGATCACAGCACGCACCCTTGTCGGAATCCAACGTGAACGGTGAGCGGTTGTGATTTGACTCCGCCGGCACACGCACAAATTTCGGTTCCATGACCATTGAGACTTGTTCATTTGAGACCTTACATTTGAAACAACATTCATTTGAGACCTATTCATTCAAGAACACTTCATTTGAGATCACCTTCTTTTGAGACCTGTTCATATGAGACCACATTCACATGAGACGTTTTCATTTCAGACCATTCATTTCACACCACACTAATTTGAGACCACATTCATCTGAGACGACAAACATTTGAGAGCATTCATTTGAGACCAGATTCATTTTAGATCACATTCATTTTACGCAATGTGAAAGTGAAACTGTTTTGATTTACTGTGTATCACATTTTTATGATCTACCTTTCACTTCTTTGCGGGAGACTTGAAGTTTTGCAAGGTTACGCCCTTCCGTGTCCAGGGTTGACTCACGCTGGGTTGTAAATGCACCTGCACGTTAAACCACCGCGGAGACCAGAAAACTTTTCGTACCTCGGGCTTGGAAGGGAGCGTTGGACCTCTGAAATGTTATTTGCACCAAGTCAAAGAATTAACTGTTTTGCATTCCTGCCCGTTGCCTTTGTCGAGTAGTTTCAGTTTTTAACCGAAAAATGAATGACGAGAAAAATGTCTTTTTGCGTTGGTCGAAGCAATGACAGGGGAAAATCAAATTTCGTGGTTTTTGAGAAGAGAAATGCAACTGCATATGAACAAAATGACTGACACGTAATCTCTACAAACGCGACTGTTTTAGTAGTAACCTTAATTCCGAATAAAATCTCACAATGTCTGAAATAGCACATTGCTGTTGGGCCAAATAATGAAAACATTTATCTCGCCCGAAGATTTAAAAAGTAAAGATCTGAGGACTTCTTTATTTTTACTAAATATGTTTCAAGATGATCGGCATTTGAAAATTTTTAGCGAATTCTGCTATTCTTCGGAATTAACGTTATCTGCTAAATCAGTCGCATTAATAGAGATCACATGTCAGACGTTTTGCTCACACGCAGTTGCATTCGTCTTCTCAAAAGCCACGAAATTTGATTTTCTCCTGAGATTGTTTCGATCAACGCAAGAAGACATTTTTTCTCGTCTTTCATTTTTCAGTTGAAAAATGAAAATATTGCGGCACCTCGATAAAGGAAAAACGCAAAACACATAATTCTTTTACTTGGTCTAACTCTTTGAACTTGGTCTATAAATTACATGTCAGAGGTGCAATGCTCCCTTCCAAGCCCGAGGTATGAAGAGTTTTCTGGCCTCTGCGGTGTTTTAAAGTGCGAGTGCATTTACAACCCAGCGTGAGTCACCTTGAACACGGAAGGGCGTAACCTAGCAAAACTTCAAATGAATAGTCACCTCGCAAAACTTCAGATCTCCCGCAAGGAAGTGAAAGGTGGATCATGAAAAAGTGTTTCACAAAAAATCAAAAAAGCTTCACTGCAACGTGTTAAAAAATGCATGTGATCTAAAATGAATGTGTGTCTCAAATGAATGCGGTCTCAAGCATGGGCGTTGGAAGGAATTTTTCCATGGGTGCCAGTAGGGGATTTTCCCAAAAATTTCCAGGGGGGGCCAAAAGTGGTAAAATTTGTTTTTTACCACCCGAAATTGAAAAAACAACCTTTTTTGCTAATAATTTCAAAATCCAGGGAGAGCCTTTAACCCCCCTTTCGACGCCCATGGCCTCAAGTGAATGGGGTCTCAAATGAATGTGGTCTCAAACGAATGTGGTTTCAAATGAAAGTGGTCTCAAACGAATGTGGTCTCAAATGAATGATGTCTCAAATGAATGTGGTCTCAAATGAAGTGGTATCAAATGAATTGGTCTCAATTGTGTGCAGGCCCGTAGACGGGTTTAAAGATTTGGGGGTGCACAATAGATTTTTAGGGGGGCAATTCTTTTTGTTTTATTGTGTTTAAATATATTATTTTATTCATTTTCAGGGTGTTTTTATAATGACCAGACCAACTTTGCTCCAATAGTAGTGCCATGGCGTCCCCACTAAACTTTTTATACATGACAGAAATTTGGTAGTGGACAAAAATTTGCTTAGCACATTGCAAATGTCAATGTCCTCGCAAACAATAGGTAAACAGTCGCACACATGAACAACCACTAAATGAAGTTTGTGATTTAATCAGGTAATGTAGGGAACGTCACGTTTGACATGCTGACCAATTAAAGCTTGCACTCCACCTTGTTTCTCCGAAATCAACGACCCTCCATCATAGCATTGTGCTAGTTAGAAGATTCCGCAAATCGATTTCATACAAGATCGAAAACATTCTTTCTGAAATATGCTTTGCATCAAATTTTTGAAGTTCATATATTCCGAGCAATTTTTCTTGAGAGACAACTTTCTCTTATCCACAAAGCGAATTACGACACTTAACAGCTCAACGCCAGGTATGTCACGAGTTGCGTCGCAACTCAGTGTTAATAAGCAATCTGATGAGTGGAGTTTCGCTAAAATGCTTTTTCGGACAAGTGATACCCCAGCTTCAACTACATCATTTTAGATTTCTGGACAAGTGTACTTCTCATAGTTAGGGATACTGAGAGAAATTTTCAAGAGTTTTTCATCCTTCTTGAAAGAAAATTCCATCAGCTGCAAAAAGAAGCCTGAATGCAATAAACTAAGGTCTTCTTCTGTGCCCATGAACGATAACTCGTTTATTGCAAGAAATTTTTCGTCATCAACAACAGATGAAAGTAGGGCTGTGAGCTGGAACTCAAATTTCGCGCTTCGGCTCCAACGCCAGGCATTTAAAATTTTTGACACCGGCTCCAACCTCTAAAAGTTTTCGGTTCCGGCTGAAGAACGATTTGGTCCATTACAAACCAAAAACCATTGTATTATTTATACGATTGGTTTGCTCCAAAAACTATGCCTGTTGAAAAGGAACTCAAAGCTCAGGCTCCGACTCCGGCTCCACCATTCCAATTTTTTGGCTCCGGCTTCAACCATTCAAAATTATTGTGGCTCCGGCCTGGGCTCCACAGCCCTGGCTAAAAGATAGTAGCTATTGCGGCTAACCAGATCTCGTGACAACGCTAAGTCAGCTGAAGAACAGCTTTTTACTCTTGCATGACGCTCCACACACATGGATATAGCTTGAATGTGCGATTTTCTAGCGGGATACTTGTTCAGTCCCATACCTGTCTCCGTACCTGCTTTCCAGCTAAGACATCTTGTGCGAGTAATAACTTTGTCTCTGTCATCAGAAGCAAGCAGTAACAAGCATTCCTTAGATGAATATTCTACTGTAGTCACTCACGGTTGGCATGCCAGTTTGTTTGATAATCTCGCATCGTTTTGCCAAATTTTGATCTGGAGGGTCCAACCATTGGCTGACAAGGTTCGCTCTAGCACGTTTCACTGCAAAGTGCAACTGCGCAGTACCACACCAAACCATTTGCGCAGTGAAATCTGATCCCAGTGCACTTGCAACATTCCAAAACATTGGAAGAACAGGAAAACAAGGAGAAGCTATTTAAATAAATGTGTAGGCACTACTTTGTTCGTATTTGCGTAAGACTCTTTACTTATTCTAAATTCAAAACAATTCACCAAATTCGTAATTCATTTATAATTCTGGTAATTCATCTCTAAACTGTTTACGCACAATAAAACCAAGATCCAGTATGTTAAAATTTTGTTAGATAGAACACTGGCTAAGACTATGTTCTTATGTTACCATAGCCAGATTGCTAGGGCCATGCCATTGTTCGCACTAACAGAGAGACTGTGGAAGCCGTTTCGAAAGATGACCTTTAGTGATTGTGACGTCACAAATCGAAATTGATAGCAGTATGGACGTTCCTCAGTACAATTCATTGTGTAACAACGAGGTTTGCTATTCCTGCAACGTGCGGTGATGTTGCGAGTTGGTGTGACGATTGAACAAATTGAAAAGGAGCATTTTCAACATATGTTAGTTTTTCGAGTTTGAATCAATTGGGGGGGCATAAAGAAAATTGGAGGGGCACTGCCCCCGAATGCCCCCCCCGCGGCTACGGGCTTGATTTTCTGCACACCACAAATTTCTGATCAGGAATACAGCGACTTGACAGCCAGTAACAGGCAGCCGTCAACACCGTACTCCCGCAACACTCCGCAAAGCTTTTCACGAGAACCCGGTCATTTGTTTTCTTGAAGTCATCAAAATATGCGTAGACATCTTTGGCATATTCCTAAGATTTCTGTTGATAATATTTTAGTTTAAAAAGCAAAACAAAATAGCATTTATCCCTGAGAATCTTATGTCTTTTTTGTTCCAAAAAAAATATATACCAAATAAACCAGGGTAAAACAACGCTTTATCCCTCTCATTTTCTTCAGCGCGGAGCTGGTTTGAAGGGTAGCGGGGCCCGGGGCAATTTTTACTGGAGGGCCCCTACGACGCAATTCATGACGTCATCGTTTGTAGAGGTCATGTTTTCGCTGATTCGCAAGGTTCCCATTTGTTTTTTTTCGGACGTCGAAAACGTGCTTACTCAAATACACATACAGTTAGCTGCTAGAAGTAAATACTAGAGTGTATTTTTACTAATAAAAATATTTCACAGGGTAGAGAATGACTCGGCAGGAAACAACGTTCACACGAACAATAAGCAGAAACCAGAGATTACAAACAAAAACATCAGAAAAAGAACATGTCAGTGTGACCAGTCAGGCTGTGTGAAAGTTGTTCCCAAGATAATGTCTTGATTTTCACCTTCATTTTCAGGTGCTCTGGTTAACGCCACTGCTTGAAAGTTTTGCTAGAAAAAGCGATTCAGTCGCGGCGTTTTAGCTAACACTGCCAGATTCTTGCGCTTTTTCTTCTTTGAAACTTGGCGCTTTTCATAACTCCTGAATCTGTGATGCGACGTTTTAGCATTACAGATTTCGGCATCGCTCAATCTAAACATTGCAATCTCGTTTTTGCTCTTCTGTTCTACGAATCGACTGATTAAAACCTTTTCTGATGGACCACGCAATAACATGTGGTATAAATGGTTTGAATAGCTTCATACATTTTTGATGTAACACAACGATAAGAACCATCGGAAGAAAAGTGCGTTTCCACCACACGATACCCTTTATGACGAAACAAAGGTGCAGTTCGGCCGCGGAGACCTCGAGATTGCACCAGAGGTTTGGGCTCATTGGTACCAGTGTTGCCACTTCTCATATATTAACACAGCGATTCCCAAAGTGGGTTCAGCGGAACCTTAAGGCAGGGGCGTAACGAGGTTAGGTGGCGCCCGGGGCAAGGAGCTAGTTTGGCGCCCATATGTTAGAACCTGAGGTCGTTTGGAAGCAATGTACTGCATTAAAGAAAGTTTTGTGACATTGTTGGGACTTTTTTCGTTCCTCGTAGTCATTTCGCGCCCCTCGCAGTGATTCGGCGCACCCGCAGTGATGCGGCGCCTCCGCAGTAATTCGGTGCCCAAGGAATTGTGCCCCTCTTGCCCCCTGTCGTTACGCCCCTGCCCTAGGGTTCCATAGATAAATCTAAAGGCTTCCACGAGCTACACTTTCCAGTGTTAAGTAAAAACTGCTGATATGTCCTTTAACCCTTTGGGTGTGTAGAAGCCGCTACATCGTTTGATCTAGCTTGATAACGGCAATTTAGGTGGAAAAAGCGTTCATGTTTACTTGGCAGTTCTGGCGGGGGTTCCTTGTCCACTAAAAATAATCTTGCAGTGTTCCGCGAACAAAATGACATCACATGTGATGTTCTCAGATACATTTCTGATGTCTGACGTTTTGTAGACAAATCTGATGTTGACTGCGTTGTTTTTGTGCTTTCGACATTCCTCTCATTTTAGGACAAAAATGATTTAGATTCATGATTTATCAGTTGCTTTCGTCAATCTCTCACCCTGATGTCTGTTTGGTTATCCTTTCAAACTAAAGAAGCTCTCTCTTCCCTGCGTTGAGACCAACATTGCACGTAAATTATAAACGACTTCTCTATTTAATGGCGATATTTCGCTCTGTTTCGGATTCAACGAGGGTAATCGCGCTTGGTTAGGTTTGTTAATAGAAGCATTTGGCTTAGATGAAAATATGGCGTAAAAATGTAATGTTATCTGATGTTGAAAAAGGCAGCAATATGATATTTATGATACTGATCCCAGTGTCAACACTGATTGATATTTGATACTAAACGCAGTCAGCAACCTCTAGCTTTAGCACGCAAACATCAACATTTTCGTGACATTTGTGCAATAGGCATGATGCACAAGTAGAGAATCATACCCATGCCAAAAGAACGATTATTAGGACAAAGTTACCAGGAAAATCAAATATATTTGCATTGAACAAAACCGAAAATACTTATAGGCTTTTCAGTACCGATTACTAAACTGGCAGACAGTAAAACTTGTAGAGAAATCAGTTGCTGTTGGGGGCGCTGATACTTAACGCAACATAGGAATATAATATAGAGTTGTATTCTTGTATACTGTAGCTTCTGAGTAGCAAATATTTTTCAAACGAGTATTTTATTTGAAATAAATAAATTTCATCACGGGGGGCCCCCTTGCGGCGGGGTACCCTGGGTAATTGCCCCTGTTGCCCGACTCCTAATCCGGTCCTGCATCAGAGTTACAATTTATCTCTCAATGTCCAGACAAAAATGTGTTATATTTTGCCCGTACCAAACGTATTTTTTCTGTTTGGCAAACTGTTATTTTCAGGTTGCAGCAGATCCCGAATGAATTACTCAGCATTTTCACCACCAGTACGTGCTTTGTGCCAGCACTACAGAAAAAATTATATTGAGAAAGACACGGCCTCCCCAAATACTTTTAATCTTTGCTTAAACACAACACTTTAAAGCTTTCAGCACCACTCCTTACATAATCTTGTACACGGTTTCCTTGTCGTTATGGATGGTTACGTGCTTGAATGTTTTGCAGTGCAAACATTTAAAGTGGTTAAGCAAAACGACATGAACGTTGAACAACAACAAGACTCTAGTCAAGGTGACCGAAAAGCAAAAAGTATTTTTTGCGGAGTGCATGATTGACTGCGTTGCAACTACAGTTATGCACGGGGAGAGTTACGCCTTGGACAAGATTTAGCATAAATACTTGGCGAAAAAAGGCCTAAAAGGTTGAGTGGTCTTACCTTTTTTTGCTGAACAAAATCTGATCTATTTTGTGAGTTATCTTAAAAATCGTTTGAACAAGGATATTTCTTTTCATATTCATTGTGAGCTCGGTGAGGCAATAACAATTTCGCAACAAAAATGATTAAGAGTTTTGCCAGTGCTCGCATACTCTGTACCACCTGACTAATGTTCTTGGGCTAGATATAAGCAAGATTTGTGTTCGATGAGCATCGGGCTAACAAAGTGGCTGAATTCGAGGCAGTGCTTGTCTGGATTTATGTGAGGAAAATTATAGAAACGAAGTTGACAATGGTTGCCAACCACTGATTGGTACAGACACACTTACACTTACTTGAAACATGGTAGACCCGTGTAGGTGCGGGTGGTACCAGTAAGTGCCGGCAGGTTGCTCCTTACTGATCTGATACATGTATTTGTACGTCTGCCCAGGACCAACGTGGACAAACACATTGTCTTGTGGTTCCTGTAAGACAAAAGCGATAATTACATCGTCGTGGAAACGAAGAAAGGCGATAGCGACGAAGACAAAGAAGACAGCTAAGCTTTCACAAATAAGGTCGAATGTAAAAGTATTTATAGAAATTCGCAAAGGTATTACATTATTAGAACTGCCCAACATAAATGCTGACATCATCTGACATACATCACAGTAAGACTCTTAGAATAACAACAAGCATTTAAAGCAAAATGCTAGCGCTGTTCGAGATAGGAGTATAATTACCTTGTTAGTCTCTCGTAATCAAAAATATAAAAAAATGCAGTTTTAACTTATCAATATGAAAGAATGCTCGGAGATTTTACACTTACGATGTTCTTTTGAGAGTCTCAGACGTTTCAGCGTATCTGTGCGTTAAACTCGTTGTTTGCAGCACATATTGTGAAAGCAGACCCTCTAATAGCAATAGTGCATGGTAGACTACGTCCTACGACGAACCTGCTCCTCATATTTGTTCACATAAACCCATTCCTGTAAACCTCAAGTGCTGTTTGAGGTTATTCGTCAATTTTTGTTCGTCCCAAGCAAGAGCGCAGTAAATGACTATTACGGCTCCGAGTCAGGGACGGCATGCTGCAATGGGGAAGACGCCTGTCCTGTATCAGTCCAGTCCTTTGGCATCAGTCGGAACATCAAACGTCCATCTTTTCCATGTAAGAGAAACTAAACTTTCGCGGTCAGCAAACTTTGCTCCTCCTACGGTGTTATGACACACAATGGCTCTGCGATGTTGGGAGCGATTAAGTGTTTCTTTATATTGTTACCCAGTACAGAGCAAAAAATGATGCTATGCGAGCGATTTCCAAGCGGGTCCGTTTGCTAAGGTACCACCCGCTGCTGCAAACGCATTCTGAACATGCGCAGCATAGGCCAGGGGTTTCTAAACTTTTTCTGACCATCTACCCTTTCAGCATTTCGACAGATGAGCATGTACCCCTAAATTATAGAAAAATTTAACAATAAGCATAACATCATTTTTTAAAATAATATTCACTGATATGGGTAGAAATATTTTTTAAAAATAATACGCAATTGTATTTTCCCTTCTGTTGCTAACCTTAAATGTACCCCTTCAGATAGGCAAATGTACCCCTAGAGGTACATATACCCCAGGTTGTGGGCCCTTGGTGTAGGCTATTCAACCACAGTATGGTATTTCACGAAGCATGGCACTACTCAGAACGAAAAGATGGTGGACTTCGTACCTATGTATCCATTTTTCGAACGTTTCAGTTGAAGATATTAGAAACTACCGAAAGCCACTCTAAATCTTTCTACTTGCTTGATCATTTGTTATTGAAATGCCATGGTAACAAAAGTTGTGCAACTGCAAGTCAGATATGCGCTGTAAGCTCATCCAACCACGAATGTTTTGTTGTTTTGAGGGGAACCAAATCAAAATTGTTCTCTGGTCGAAATGATTTCTCTCATACTGTACTTAACTGATTGTGGCGTAGCCAGCCCAAACGTTTTGGGGGGAAAAATTTGGGGGCGCCAAAATTTTTGATTTAGGCGGGCATAGGGTTTCCAGATGCGTTTTGTAAAAATACCGGCCATTTTGATTTGTCAACAGTGCCACATCTAAGCTGTGTCGTAATTCATAAGCGGCACAGTGAAAAGAAAGAGCGACAATCAGTATTGTTAGGCCACAATTAATAATTTGCCTGTATTTTGGCTGGCTCATTACATTTCTGTGTGTGCGTGACGCGAAAATCGTACCAACGATTGCATCAATAGCAGCAAATAAACTTCTCTGAAAAAACTGTCCTGACAATATTCACTACTACAGTCATTATAATTTGTGAAATTCGGCGTTAGTTCTTTCGAAGTTGCGGCAAATTATTTATTTTCAAAATACCGGCTTCCGGTACTGAATTTCAAAATACCGGCCTTTTACCGGCCTCCGCTAAATTAACAGTAAAATACCGGCCAGGCCGCTGAAATACCGGCCATTTGGCAACCCTAGGCGAGCAACAATGTTTGGGATAACGCCTTATAAAGCACAAAATGATTAGATATGCTAAAACGTTGGGAGGCATGACCCCTGGGGCCACAACTATGACAGATTAGTCATCATTAACCATGCTACACGGAGCAGCATTGTCGTTGAGAAGTCGGGACGGCAGAGTGTGCGCCTACCCTCCTGGCCCGGAGTCGTTAATGAGGGTTCGTCAATTAATAAAGAAGTTTATAAGGAGAATTCACGTTTTCTTTTGTAAAACATTGTTCAAAAGTCAAGCGGTTTCACACAATTTCTCCAGTCTACAGGCGTTTTAGTGTTTCATGTTTAAAGTTTATTATCTTTTCATATGCCTCAGCTATTAAACAGAAACAATACTGAGAACCATAGTGCAAAAGGAAACCAAATTGTCAGTGGAAATCAGAATAGGCTAAATGAAAACGCAATGGCAAAATAGCTGATTAATGTAAACACGATTGTCACTGTATCACGTGAGGATTGGTGATGGACCATGACTGTCTTCGAGTCAACCAACCCGTTTGTCACTTTATGCGCAGTGTTAAAAAAACACTAGTTGGAAATCAAATACAAAAACAAACAAACATAAAACATGTTGAAGTAAATTTACAGATGAAAAGAGCATGCCTATGTACACAAAAGAGTGGGCCAAATTTAATTGAGGAAGTTTGGTGTGGTCAAGAAATGTTTAAGCAAAGTATAAAAGAAGAATAAAAATCGATGAGGTTTGAAATCAAGACAAAACAGAAAGCTATGGATTACATTTTCATGTCGAAAAATGGGATGTCCACAGGAAAGAACGAGAACCATAAGGTAAAGATACATAAAAAACAGACAATATTACATTAATCAAATTACNGAAACTTTCAAGGTTTAGTTTTTGGTAAGTGAAAAGTTGCTAAAATATATAATCATGTATCTTTTTCATGTAGATGTTTCTTAAGTTTCTATTTGAAGGTAAAAGTGGAAGAAGACTTAATACAGTCCACACCACTGGGCCAACAGATGCAAGGGAACATTTTCCTGAAGAAATGTTGACTCCAGGTAAAAACATGTTCTTAGAAGTGGATAGCCTTGTGGGTAATTAGTTAATTGAGCTGATTGGAATAAAGTAGTTATCAAAGTGATATGAAAGAGGTTTGTTGTAATAAGAGTGCATAAATTTGCCTACTGATAAGGCATAAAGTTTAGGAAGGCACAATATGTTTATGTGCTGGAAAGATTCTTCCAGATTTCCAGATATATCTGGTTAGTTTGTCTTGTGCAAGTATTAGTCACGTGAAAAACAAGTGCACAAAACAATCATGCATTTACATAATGAAAGATGTGCCTCAGTTTTGACTAAAGCAGGGGTTCCCAATCTTTCCACGTCTGTGTACCCCTTCAGCGTTTCGATAGATGAGCGCGTACCCCTAAACATGGACGCTGGAGGGATTCTTTCCAGGAAGGGGCCAATAGTGGATTTTCTAGGGGTGGGCCTAAAATGTTTTTGCAGGGCGGCCAAAAATGGCAAAATTAAATTTTCACCACTCGATACTAAGAAAACAACCTTTTTTTGCAAAAATTGATGGGAAAATGTCAAATTTCAAAATCTTGGTGCGTCCTTGGCCTCCACTTCCGAAGCCAATGCCCCTGAAATTTCTATAATGAAAAGGCTGAGGAAGATAACAAAAATATATTTACCAATACACATGCAATGATTTTTGAAAATAATATTCAATTATTTTAATTTTAATATTTTAATCTTTGAACCAGACATGAAGTCCATAGAGCACAAGCACGCACTATCCGCACAACACAGATTGATACTAACAGACACAGAACATTTTGTATCAGCGTTGGTGGTAGGATCACAGGAATACCGATACTTTTTCGCTAACTTGTAACACTTCGTACAACACTACATTACAGACACTTCCTCAACATAGTTGTTGGCTAAGTCGTAATACTAGGTGGCGGAACCGGGGGGGTGCATGGGCCTAGGCTCCCCCACATTTGTTTCTGGGGTGCCTGGCCCCCTAATTTTTTTCCTAAATATCGTAAGTTTAAGGAACACCTTTAGTATTAGGTCCATGTGACAATGTAAATCGTTCACTGAAAAAAAACGTTGCAGAATTTTGGCAGTATTTTGTCGATATTATTTCTAACATATTATTTGTAATTTGGCAGGATTTCGTAATTGTTTGGCAGAATACACCG
>JGI24159J19872_10002902_pt1 | contig 20875 bp, 13 predicted proteins | sample Ectturendosymbi4_FD_19872 | JGI IMG/M metagenome (IMG submission 19872) | reverse complement strand
AAACGAACATATCTGTGACCGTTTGCGAAAAAGTTGTACCACGGTTGAATAAGCACGATGACGTCATCGAATGAAAGTTCATGAAAATTGCCCGCCCCCGAAATGAAGAGCTGGTTGCGCCTCTGATATACAGTAAGCTATGTACCCGTACTCGACCGTAAGTCTCACTCTGAACTCTGCACATACGAAGAGAGTGCTGCTAGTAAGTCATCTCCAGCAAACTTAAGCCTGGAATGCAAGGCGATGCTTAATGATATAGACTAGAGCCTTTTATTGTCAAATAAAGTTAATTTATTGGTTATATGCAACGCTGGATTGCACAATCATAATGCTTTAAACCAAATCATGCAGTGGCTTTAATTCCACTGAACTTCCTGTTTTTTCTAAAACTCTTACAGCCGTTGCTGTGCAAACAGTTGCAATCCCAGTTAATTTAACTTCCAACCTGATTCGTACTGATGTAAACAGTAGCAATCAGGCGTTTTGACTCCGAAGCAAGCACTGCTCCGCAGAATTTTTAAATGAAAGTGAGTCTTTCTGTTACTCGCGTCCCGTGAGTAAAGCGAAAATAAGGATGATTTCGACAAATAAAATTTTCTATGATGACGCAGTCTGTTTACTTGTGGTCATTCACATAACCAGGGGTGTAGTTAAGGTTGCCAGATCACTGTTTTTCAAGCGATACGGTGAACTACTTTCATGGATGTCCGCAGAGGGGCAAAACCGGTTTTTCACCCCTGGAAATTGGGACTAAGAACCAAACAATGTTAGAAAATCTGAAGTCAGCATCTCGATTCCGATTAATCGATTTAATTCTTGCAATAACACTTTGTTTACCGGTGTGGCACTCACACTGTACAAAAGCCAGCTTCACTGTTCTGGTGTGATGTAGTGATGAGCTTGCAATTCACTTATGTCCACTCCTTCGTCTGCAAACTCTCGTTGCGAAACTTGCGAGCGCATTGTTCTACCGTTTCTCTTAGTTGTGTAACACTTACATGGCAACGAATCTTCAAAGATTCACTTCAAGTTACGATAATTAATGCGTTTTTCCGCATGTGACTTGTCCTCAGACATCTTTGGCAGGTGATGCAGCGAGACAGTGACTGCTGATAATGGTAAGACGCGTTGTTTTATACTGTGAAAAGAAGCAGGGGTGAATCTGTGGCTATGCATCTGCTTCCACAAGTTTCAAAAATCCATGATAGTGTGAGATTGTGAGAGTGACCAATGTGCCTGAGTGAATAGCTTAATCAAGCTACGCTTATGCAGGCCTCTTTTCACACAGTATGAAACTACGTGGCTTGTTACCAATACCTCTGTAAAAGTCTTGTGGGAATACATCTTAATCGTTAAGGCTTAGCTCTGACTTGTGAGAGAGTACTAAGTGAAAATGCTATATTCACCGTGGCGAGTTTTCATAACTCATCTGCTCAGTTTTTACGCCTGCGTGGTGTTCTATTGTAATTTCAGTAAGTTTTTAAGTTGCGCTATAGTCGTGTTAAGATACAATGAAACAGTTTTGCACGAGTGTCTACCTTTCTTGGTTTTTCACCGCTGATGTTGATCTGAGCGTTGGTTGTTCTTAAATTATTACTTATTTATAGAAGGTGCTCGCAAAAATGGACATTAGGCAGTTTATGAGAAGCAAAAGCATTTCTGATAGACGAAGTGTAGAAAACAATTCGGGCAAACGATTTCAGAGGTGAGTTCTGTTCAACCAGCACAGACAAATGAGAGAGTCGCAAACGTAGTTGTTGATAGTTCAAGTCTATTTCAGACTCATTTGTGTGGAGTTTACAATAATAACGACATTTATACGCCAATTCAGCGAAAGTTGTAATAGATGACAGAAAGTACACCTTTGTGGCAAACTCATATAGCCTACAGCTCCACTTGAAAAAGATTTCAAAATACAGTAGATGCAAATGGAGCGCGTGCTTTCTTGGGGAATTTTCTTTGTGGTGTAGAAACAGTAAAGCGTTTTTTGAACGTTTATTTGCATTGCAAAGTCAGCAACTTGAAAAAGACAAACAAAATGTTGACGTTGCCTCCCATGGAAAAATTTCTGCGGACACCCATGGCTACTTTACCCTTTCAGTTTTGACGTATGGGCAAATCAGGCTAAGCTAACCATGTACGAAATAGAAAACTAAGCAAAACGTATTCAGATGACACAACCGTTCTTGAATAGTTTACTTTTTACTGTAAAACTCTTTAAGATGGAACAAATCTATACATTGTTCTGTCCATTTACAATGTTTATTCTTGATTCTTGAATGTTCAATGTAATCAATAGTTCAAAAATGAACAGTTTAAAAACTATTCAAGAATTTTCAAGCACGCCGGAAAATATTCAAGGACAGCAAGATGTTTTTCAAGGATCAAGGACATAACAAGCTTTGACAGAGAATTCAAGGACAATTCTTGGCGCTCAAGGACGTCTGGCAACCTTAGGTGTAGTGGTAACTGTTAAAAAAAGAGATGTGGGAACGCCGTTCCCACCCCACTACACCCCTGATTTAGGATAAAGCCGAACTCTAAATATTGCTCAGATCAGATGCCCTTACATGCAAAAAACTCTTAGTTCTCGCAATTCGCTACACGTAGAAGTACAAATGAAACATTTAAATCTTCAAGTAACGCTACTGTAGTGCAAAAAGATGTGGGAACGCGTTCCCGCCCCACTACACCCCTGCATATAACCACTTCGGGACCCGATGCTTTTCGCGTAGAATTTCACCGATTTCAAAGCATCCACTGAAACTCGAGTTTTTTAAATAGTGTTGTAAGTTAGGCTTTCTGTGCAATGAATGACTTCAAACCTATTTTGTCGGGATATTTGATGCCTTGATTAGAAACAATTTGTATGCTTTTGTTCTACCATCTGCATTTTATCTGATTTTTTATCCGCTTATTTCAAATATCTGGTGCTTTCGTAAAATCTCCATTCTCTCCCGCTGTGTGACGCTTCTGTGTGATGATAGGCGAATGAATTAGATGCTGGCTCTTTATTTCAGGGTTCAATCCTCTTCAGTATTGCCGGCGCGTTTTATGACCATGGTTGTCGGAAGGATTTTTCCAGGGAGGCGGCAATAGTGGATTTTTCCAGATATAGCCAAAAAGATTTTTCCAGGGGGGCCAGAAGTGGGGGTATTTTATTGTTCCCTCTCGAAACTAAGAAAACAACCTTTTTTGCTAAAAATGTAACAGGAAAATGTCAAATTTGAAAATCCAGGAGAGCCAAGGATCCCCTGCCTCCCACTTCCGACGCCCATGTTTATGACTCAGCATTTCTGTATTCCCGTGCTTGTTTGACTACCACTATGATAAGGGCGATGTGTCTGAGCCAAAAACGCAAAAGAAAAAATACCAACAACGACGTTAAGTTACTGGAGTAAGCTTGTGGCTTCATCGAGAGTCTACTGTGCGCCACTGTCGGCATCGACTCCTGGGAGCTGACACCAGCCAACGGACGTCGATAAACGTTTCAATGTTCTGTTGAATTATTTGAAATTTTCGAATGTGTTCATCGTTTTTTTTTATTCTGCAAAGAGTTCGAATTGGGTGAGTTTGTGCTAAACGGCAGATGTGTGAGCCACATGTACAATGTACATATGTCACAATCATTGATGAAACGAAATTATCGTAGATGAAGAAGTAGAGTTTGATTGGCAGGTGAAATTTTTGAAAGTATTAGACCGCACAGAGCACAATTTAGCGCACACTGGTCGCAAAACATTGCGTATCACAAATCAAGCTGAAGAGCCATTTCCAATGAAACCTGCGTGCAGGCAAAATGCTTGTTGAGTCGCAAACGGATGCTGTCTTTGCAAAAGCTGTCCAAGGGCGACGATGCGTGCAATTGAGCATTTGCCTTAACGAAACTTTTGCACCGTCCTATTGCTCAACATATGCACATAATCCTCAAGCATAGCTGTCATAAAACCAATTATAGGATTTACTTAGCCATCTTTAGAACTTGCTCAAGCAAAGTGAAGTGCTGCTGTTGAGCTTGATCCATAACTACAGTTTTCGCAGTGCGCTTACGACATAAGAAGTGAACCGAATCGCGGCAATCAAAGCATGAAAAATGCAAGTTCTTGAAATTTGGACCACGCTCCAGCGCTCAGCACGAATCTGCTGTTGTCAAAAACTGCCCCTCACAAGGTCGTGGTGTTGAGGGTAAAACTTAGGCCCGTAGCCAGGTTTCAAGGCTTGGAGGGGAAAGTACTGTACGTTTATAGGGGGGAAATATTTTTGTTGTTATTATATGTTTAAAACAAATTTTTCTGGGTACAACAAAATTTCGTGAGGCACAAAAAAATTTGTGGAACTGCCCTCGAATGCCCCCCGTTGCTACATGCAAGTGCAAGTGTAAGCCCATACAAGTGTAAGAATCATTGGTCAAGAGGAACATTGGCATGCAATAAATAGTTGTTCACCATTATGGGGCTACAAGAACAACGAATTGATAAAAAATTACTTTTCACAAAAACATTGTGTTTTTTGCACGGCATATCTTTCGCTGTATATGGTGTGATTTCATTCTGATATTTTTGCACAGATCTGCTGGTGAGCATGCTCCCATTGTTCAGTGCCACCATTGCGTCAGTCATGTTTTTTGCAAACATTATATTTTCGAGAATAGATATAGTCATTAGACCTAATGCGTAACTTACTAAACTAGCTTCATGTAATTTGTAAAACGGATGTTGAGTTGTAAACTACGTGAGAAAGATACATATACTCATGGTAAATCAAATCAAATGGTCTATAGTTTATTTCTTATAGCTAAACAGGTCTACATATTTTTAACTGTATACGTGCGTATTTGTTTTGAACTTTGTTTTCAAAAGTTGCACCGTTCACTAACAAGAAAAACTTTTCCGATATCATGAGTGTCGTGCGGTTTTTCTCTACGAAAACGGGATATTATTACATTTTGCTCCTGAAAACGTATTGCTTGGCTTATTTTTGAAAGATGTGTTATTTTTATGTACATTTATTAAAAACAACTGTTAAAAAAAACAAATTTTAGTTTAAAAAGTAAATCAAAACATCTGCCTAACCTGTTCTAAGTGGAGTTCATTTTGTAGTGGCCTTTTTCTCAAAAACATTTTTGACCTTAATTTTTTCGTCAAAAATTGCATATCGTTATCGGGTTTATGTTTAAGATAAGGTGACAAGATCCTCAACAATCACCGAAAGGATTATCTGTCTTGTCAATTTTTTTGGAAGAAGCTTCACTCAAAAAAATTTTTTTAAGATAACAGCAGCAAATCTGGGAACTCCAAACAGAATTTGTTGCTTTCGCATTCTAGTCTTGCAAGTAGTCAGACACTGTGGCGTTGCAAAGTACCACAGCAACAATACATCATTTTTAGATCCCAGCTTCGGTGAAACCAGCAGGGGCGTATCGAGGTTAGATGGCGCCCGGGGCAAGAAGCAAGTTTGGCGTCCCCATGTTCGAATCTGAGGTCTTCATGAAGTAAATGTACTATATTGAAGAAAGTACTGTGATATTGTTGGGACATTTTCGGGGACCCCGCAGTCATTCGGCGCCCCCATAGCGCTTCGGCGCCCGGGGAATTGTTCCCCCTTGCCCCCACTCGTTACGCCCCTGGAACCCAGAACTTAATTTTCTCGAATTTCCCGATTTCCAAATGTGTTTCTGGCTACTTCCTGAATTAACTAGAATTGATGAAGTTGAAGCCTCGTACAAGTCGTAGTCAACAAACACCTTCCAGCACTGTTACGAGGGCATCAACGAAGGTTTTTGGTAAAAGGGTAAGTAGCACCTTGGCAGTACAAAACAATCTCTTTTCCAGAAATAGCTTATCTTTTAGGGTTCGTGAGTCAAGCAACGTCTTTAGCCTACAGATTTGCTAAATTCACTTTTTGATATAAATGTAGTGGTCGGCAAACTGTGGTCCGCGGCCCAACTTTGGGCCTTTTACGAGAGACATTTTTGTCGCGAGTTATTGTTGAAGCAATCGCGTTGATTAAACCTTCAATAAAAAATGATTGTGAACTATTTAGCCATGTTTACTTTGCCACCAACTTGCGCATATCTTGACTCACTCGGTAAATAGGGGTTTCGGGCCAAAATCGGGCTTCAAAAATAAATGTTGTGCTCGGGTTTAAAAATGAGGCCCGTTTACAACTCTGCATCCAAGAGATAAACTACTTTGCATAGTTCTGCCTTTTCAGCAGAAATATCTATTGCTATGACAGACAAGGAAACATGGCGTGGACGATTTGACCTTACCAATATGCTGTTTACGTATATCGCTCTTATGAATTCTTGCCGTTCTTCACGTACGTCAATTTCGGATCTTGTCAATCTTGTTCAAATAAGTGTAACCCTCCTTGTTTTACTACATATGAAGCTCAAACTAACTTCGCTTGTTGGTGCGACTTTATTGTGTTGACGAAAATGGCTCAATATTGTAGAGCTGACAGCGAGCGTACAGTCAACTGGCAGTCAACAATATTCTATGAATCAGCAAATATAGCACATTTACGGAAAACGCAGCTACAACGATAATCTCATCAAAACTACGTAAATCATAAAATCGATTCCTCTCGCAATGAAAGTAAGCTATATGTACTGGTTAAACGTGCTATCAAACGGTGTATTCCCACCATTAAAGCAGCTGAGATGGGAACTGTAGAAATGTGTGAAATTATTATCTTTCCAACCGTTTTTTTTCACTGAAAGAGCAATGCTTCTAATTTATTGATTTCGTAAAAAACAAATATTTGTAGAAAACCTTTACTTTTTGAAAAGTTTCGATTATAAAGAAACACAGCTTACATTGCTCATAAAACCAAGTTATAACCAGGCCGTTTGGGGAAAGCTGTACAGTTACGAGAAACGCAATCGGACATGGATGAATCACAAATTAAGTAGAATAGAAATCGTGTTTTTGTAACTATACAATTTTGCTAATCCAACATAATTATTTGAAGTTTTTATGTTATGTACGGTTGTGCAATGCCACCAAGCGTGCAACTGCATGATGCCAACATCAGATCCACGAAAGCTTGAAATCAACTCTATATCCTGATTTGTTTAAGCGTACTTTATATAAAAACATGACAAATATCGTTGTTCAGATAAACTAAACATTGAGTATCTCATGAGTAACATTGAAACGACACCATGTTCGATTCGTGCTTCTGCACACTTCGATCGATAGGATTGACATTTTCGCACGTCACACGGGTAATTTGTGCGTCACACAACCAATTAAATGTAAATCTAAATGCGGAATTTCATGCAATGCCGTCGGAACTCATTTCCTTGATATTAAGAGGAAGATTTCAGGAGAAGAACCAGGGTTGCTGGCTATGCAGCCACATGCAAAGCATCAGCACAAACCTAATTGCTAGACAGCTAACAATTCACGACAAACGCTTTGGGCTGTGTTTTAGCGCGGTACAGATATTAATACCGAGTATGTCGGTTCATGCTGTATAAAAATTTGATGACACCAGTGTGCAATTTTCCAAATATATCCGCAAAGATATCTTCACTCGCCACCTGAATGCTAAAAATTTCCTATTTAGTTTAGTCAGCAATTCTGAAAGCGTTTGCATGAATTTAACCGTTCTCGCTACAAGTGTGTTTTTAGTTTTTCTTTCGTATTTGTAGGTCTACGGCGACGTGAACTACGAAAATGAAAAATCACCACTTTGAAAATATAGCTAGAGTCACAGAGTCGCCGTGCTTGTGCCAAATAACAGTCTTATCAGTTTGGAAAGCTGCCAACTCATTAAGTCATTTTTTGGACAGCATTCCAACGAATTCTTGATAGTCGATCAACCCATCGCCGTTTCTATCAGCTTCGCTAATCATTTCGTTCAAGTCATCTTCGGAAAGGTTCTCGCCGATATTCCTCATCACATGACTTAATTCAGCTCGGCTGATGAAACCGTTGCCGTCGCGGTCGAAGACCTGCCAAAAGCATAAGTAATGATAATTTCCATTCATCATCAGCAGGCAGTGATAGCATAGCAACAGCTGCTTGGCTGTGCCCTGAACATTAGCAGCCATGAGCAATGGTCGTTATGCCACGGAAGCAATGTCACAGACATCGCATGACCCATATATTATAGGCTATGAACAGCATCACTCATATGTGAAGGAGCAGGCAGTTTTTTCGCTGTTCGAGGGATAGTTTGCCTGAATTTCCCAAATTTTCCCGAAAAACGTATGCGACAAACTTCCTCCCTGTAGCTGTTACAAATTTTCTGTAGCTGTTAGTACATTCTTCTAACATGTTGCCGTAGACTTGAAAATTTTAGCCCAACTGAAAAACGCACGCTAGGCTCTGTAAGAACAATGTCAGAAGCCAGCTGGCTCAATACTCTGCTCACAGTTCTGAGTTCCATTCACAGTCCATCTGTTGCTGTACAAGCAAGGAAGCAACCTCACACCTAGCTGAGGTAGGCCCTCAAGCTGCTTCCTTCTCTGAAGACATATATGTGGCATGTATCATATTATTTATACTGTATTATGACTGTGCCAGGAGTCTCACAATATTGTCTGTTTAATTTGCACATATACGAAACAAACTGTATGGCAAAAATGTGTTCGTCCAAACACTGTAGTCAAAATTAAAATAGAAGCTTTTCTGTAGTTGCTTGGCATAGACTTCGCTAATATGTAGTAGGTGCCTTAAAATATACTATCTTCACACAGCGGACAATTATTAAGCACATAAACGAAACGCCCTAATTACGTAATTTTTGCCCAAATTTTCAAGTAATTCAGTTACTCATCAACTCTCACAAACTAAAACACGAAGTTACTGAAATTACTAGAAACAGTTTGTTGACTTTTTATATATTTAATGTGTTTTCTAAGACATAATAAACTTTTATTTATGCACTCAACAAATAAAAGCATAATTTCATTAATATTGTTAAATAATATCCAAATTCTAGGCTCCGAATTTTAGATTCTGTCCCAATTTTCGACAAATCTAAACTTTTGGGGTGCGCTTGCACCCCCTGCTCCTCCATCCCTAGCCCCGAGATGAGATATTAAAACCTTTCCTGTTTACACTACTTCTATCGACAAAATCAACAATTTTAATAAGTTAAAGGAACATGATTTGTCCAGGTTGTGCCATAGTAAGATCTATTCGCGATTACTCCAAAATTGACAAGGTAAAGCATGGCATATTGCCGAAGAGAAGTTTCAGTTTTATATGTTCGTATCTGACACGGAAATGGAAGTCATGACTTGCAAATGTTTCACTACAAACTCAGAAAGGTACCAACTGTACTTATCATTTACAAAACGCGGCATTATTTCACAAAGAAGTTTGTCCGAAATCCAGAGCATCCAAGCGGCAGTTGAAACTGGACAACTGGAGTACAGTTTCTTCCTTTGCCCAAACCATGCGTTGGAATATTATTTCCGGCTGGCGTTTCAAGAAAATAACCCATAGTGACGGTCCGTATCTGCAAGTACTGTCCGTCCTGCTAAAAATGAGTGGCAACCTTCTTGCAGTTTTTCGCTAAAATTTATTTCCTCTATCAGTTGAACTCTTGCGACAGGTGTGCTCTAAGCAAGTAAGCGGAGAAAAAGTGTGAGCTCAGTAAGCTCAATTTCACCAACTCCGAGAGATTATTGGGATAAAACAACAGCTTGGAAGACATTGCGGGCTGTAAAACGTTACCATCAAGTCAAAAGTAAACCTCTGTTCTGAGTACATGGTCTAGCGAAAACCTTTTGGTTTGGCACTGCCAAGGGACATATGCCCCGGGGGCACAGCAGTTTGAGGGCGCCATATTGAGGTGAGGATGTTACGTAATATTTACCAAATGTCAAATGACAGCGGCTGGTACACACTAACAAAATCTCATCAAGACTATCAGGGTTCGCTGAGCGAGCAGTTACGAACCTTAGTGACGTTCTAAGATGGATACAACGTTGGGTCAATAATGAAAAAATGATCCTTTTACGAAACAATTGCTGATTTGATAAAATGTAGCATATTCCGAAACAATCACATTACGTAACAAACTTGGCCCTCGAATTGTTGTGTAATAGCTTATGTGCACCTCTGACAAGAAAGTTTGGAGACCCTGTTTTAGAACAGCGATGAAACTTACAGTATGTTTTTACGACAACAGACCTGATGTTTAGGAATATTTTTGAGCTTTGATGGTTTGACAAACTTCACGTTTGAATGGGTTTGATGTGGTTCTGAAGATAGTTATGGTGATTTGTTGGATATTTAAATATATGCTGACTGCTTTTGCAAGTTTCGAACTGCAACTATGCAATAGCGGTGAGTATATTAGTTGCATGCTCCAGTACAGAACCGTCGTCAGAAAGATGTCAATCAGGGGGGCTTTGCGTTTGTGNGGGGGGGGGCTTGACATTCTAAAAATTGACAAAAAACCCACTGATTTATAGTGTTTCATGTTTCAATTTGGGGGATTGGCGAGTTTTGTTTGGAGGGCTACACCCACCCAAGCCCCCGTGGCGACGGGCTGCTCCACTACCTCCTACTGCTCGCACCAGCGGTGATTGTGACCAGACCTGAGAAGAGTTGAGTTTATTTGGCGATAATTAATATTCAGCTAGAAAAAAAACACAAATTAGTGCAAGGACGCCAGGGCATTGAAGGAACCGGAAGGTTGTCGAGTCGATGCCCCTAAAAGGGGGAACAAGCTGGTACGCTGCATTCGGTATCTTCACCAGACTCTGACAAACCTGTGCTTTAGAAAATAAGGTGCAACTCCAGCCATTTTTATGCTGTGTTATCAGAAGATTTTTGTGCCCATAAAACTCTTCATCAAAATTCATGCAGGTATTTGCACATGAACCAGGAAACATTTTGTCTAGTTTTTCTATTTTCTTTCAGTAGTTGCTGCTTCGAATGTATTGCCGGACAATCGTGACTGAAATTTCAAAGTGAGAGTAGCTTCACGGAAAACGATGAGATTCTTAACTCTACGATAGTTTCAAAGGTTCTGACGTCAATTCCGTGACGTCATAGTCACACGAAATTTTCCGTCGGGCCTGGAAACAACTATATGCGAGGTCGCCCGTTTACTCCCAAGTCATTCATCGCATCTCTGCTGCAACGAAAGGGCTGGGTGGGGGCTGACTTTGTCCGCGTGCTCAGGCAACCCTATAGTTGCACCGCTGTGCAGAAGTAAGCTGATTTGCAGGGACCGCGGCTCACTGCAACTTTTCACGATTGCTGAGTTCCGGTACTAGTTGTTGAAGATAACGTCCATAAGGCACACTAGCTCAACAAACAGAAACCTTTTGCAAATATTGTCACCATTCCAGTGCAAGTGATCGTTGACAAAAGTAGACCCAGAGCTACCGACAAGTTTTCAGATTATTTTGAAACGGCGTTTGCTATCACGCTGCCAGACCAACAAGTCAGATGAGATTTGTTGGGTGAGCATAAAACCCTTATATTATATCAAAACGTTTTTAGGAAAAGGTTGAAAAAACTGTAGTTCTAGCCTTTACAAAACTTTAATGTAGGTTTAGCCTTTACATTGCACTTGTAAAAAGAAACTGCGCATGTTTCAATTGTCATCGCCTTCTGGAAGCAAATATGTAATAAATTTAGTCGCTCTAAATCGTGTGAGATAGCCGCGAACTAAAAACGTTATTCCAGCCAGTGTTTCGTAGTGTTTCCTCTGCAAACCTCATATTAGATATTACATAACATGATGCTCTTGACCCATCTCGACAATGATAAACCGTCTNGAGTCTAAACTTTAGTNCAATAACCCATAACAGTNCAGCTTACAAACGAACGACAATGAAAGTTGAGGCTTTCATTCGCTTGATGGAGTTGACAAGTAGAAATAAGAAGGATCATGGGTAAGGTTGAGAGAGTTTCTTTCTCTCTGGCATGCCGAGAGAGTAAAATGCCAATAAATCAAAACGCATTAATTTAGCTCAGGGGTTCCCCAACTGTCTCTTTCCGTGTACCCCTTCAGCATTTCGACAGATGAGCATGTACCCCTAAACATGGGCGCCATAAGAATTTTTTTTACCAGGAGGGGCCAATAGGAGATTTTCCAAGGGGAAGGCCAACAATATTTTTTCAGGGTTGCCAAAAGTGGCAAAATTACATTTTCACCACTCGAAACTAAGAAAACAAGCCTTGTTACAAAAATTTTTATCTTTTTTTTTGAAGATAACAAAAATATATTTAGCAACAAGCATATAATGATTTTTGAAAATAATATTCACTGATATTCATTTTAATCTATGAACCAGAAACGAAGTCCGTAGAGCACAAGCACACGCTATCTGCACAACACAGATTAATAATACCAGACACAGAACGTTTTGTAATGGCGTTGCCGTTGGTGGCAGGACCACAGGATTACAGACACTTGTTCGCTAACTCACAACACTTCGTACAGCACGACACTAAAGACACTTTCTTGACATAGTTGTTTGCTAACTCGCACCACTTGGTACAACAATACATCCAGAGTATAAGGACACGAAAATCGCATGTTAAGAAATAGAGTCCAACCCAGGCTGAGCCCTGGTGATGTACGAATGCGTTGTGGCCTGCACACGACCTCAAAATAACACTGTGAGATCCGGGCACTCAGTCACAAAGTAAAATGCGATTGTAGTGTTCAAAGAAGAACGAATATAAACAATCTGACTGCATCAAAGCGCGCAACCATACATTCTTGGACTTCTTGAATCGTTCAAGAAACAGGTACACATTTTTTTTCAATAAGGCCTCAAAGGTAGGAATGTTCCGTGGAACCTGAAGACTGCCAACCAACACTTGCTCACTACGGCAGGTTGTACGTAATCCTGCAACCAAAGTTATAGGCCACACGCAATCTGTGAATGTATGTTTTCCTGAAATGACACCATAATTATGATACACACATGGACCTACAGAAGGAACGAAAAAGTATCATTTTAACTGTGTTCGACATCCGGAAGAGAAGCTCGCATTACTGCATAATATTGATATCGCAGTTCTCTCTGAATGTCTGTCATCTAAAAACTCAATATCTAAATACAATCCCCAAATGTTTGTAGTGGGAAACAAATTTTACTGTTAGTACAGCCAGTGTCAGCAACGGATGGCCGTGCTTTTTGCGGTCTTAGCCTTAAACGTCATACAAAGTTTTGCTGCAGTTGAAAATAATCCCATGTGATTCTGCGTAAGCCTGGCACACATCTAGTATTCTTTGCAATCAACGCACACTTGGACAAAACACACAAATATCATCTGCAAACTTTAAGTGGTGCAATAAGACTTCACCAATACACCCAGCTTTAATGTTTTTAGTTCAAGAAATGAATCATCTAAATATACAGCAAACAAGTATGGACTCAATACTTCCCGTTGTCTGGTCCCAATAGTAACATGAAACGGTTTGGACAAATATGATAAATATTCGAAGTGAATAATGTATACAATTTTTTCACTTCTATTGCTAACCTTAAATGTACCCCTTCACATAGGCAAATGCACCACTAGGGGTACATGTACCCCAGTTCGGGAACCCCTGATTTAGCTTATCCGGTGACCGAAAGCAATAAGAATAACGATAAGAATCTGTACGCACTACGTGATCACCAGTTTTGAAAGCTTTTCAATCAACATGAGATTAAAAATCTTTCACGTTTATTTCTTTGGAAAAGCCAAAATTTTACTTTTGGTTTCGTCATTTTTCCATATTAGGTAAAAGCTTAATGCATCGCTGTGGAAAAAGTAGCAGTTTTGTCCGAAACTGAACACGATGCAACTGCTTGTGTAAATGTGTTGTTATATGCGTTGCACTCAGAGTCAGGTTAGGCACTGCTGGCCTTGTCTTTTACACGCAAGCACATGTTCGGAAAGAAAACATATGTTTACCTGCTGGACCAATAATGTTTCGCAAACACGAACATTTATTTGGCCTTGTTTTGTGAGCTCCACCTTTTTACTAATTCTGCCAAGGTTATTAACATATGTCGCAGTGATTCGAACAGTTTCGTTACTTCAGAATTTATTACTTAACCAACTGCTTCGTGCAGTAGTTTTGATTTTTTAAAATCACAATCGCTCTCACCGAAAATTAACACATTTTATCATTGCATCGATCGGACATTGTACAACTTTTGAGTGTGTTAGCCTTTCTGGACGATATTAGCAGAAAGCTGCTGTAATGAATAACTCTGTTGCGGTTACCTAGTGAGTTTTCTGGGATTGCTCTATGCTTCATCGCCGATTGGTGTAATCAAGCGTGCCTTGCGACTCAATGATTAAAGTCGTTCCGGCAGTTGGTGAAAAGGCACAAGGACGATTTACTGTGAAACGGCATAAGGCCGACTTACTGTGAAAAGGCGCAAGGCCTGCTCAAAAGACAAAGGTCACCGGTGTTGAGATTTTTCTAAAATCACAACTGCTTCGCCGAAATTCATAAATGCGTCTCTGCTGGTTTGTGATCAATGTAAGCAATTAAACGAGTACGAATAACGGAAAGCGAGTGGTTGTGCATTTGTCATTATCACCGAGAAGGTTACGTAACAGAAGGTTAGTTAAACTGTTAGTTTGGCGAATGTTAAATAACTTCTGCAACCTCACACGGTAACAGTGGTGATGTCACTGCATTCTTTACCTTGAAAGCCTCACGCAAGTCTTCCTCCTCCGCTTGGCCGTGTCGGCTTTTACTTTCCATCATTTTTACGAACTCTTCGAAATCAATTTTATTGTTTCCGTCCAAGTCGGCTTCGTGAATCATGTCTTGTAGCTCCGACTCCGTTGCGGCGTACCCCAAACTGTCCATGACAGCTCCAAGCTCGTCAGCCTCAATGCTGCCGTTTCCGTTTCGATCGAAGAACTCAAACGCCTCTCGCAGTTCGTCAAGGTTTGTTTGAGAATCTTGCTCGTGGCTGAAAGGGCCTTTTCGCTTTTGCTGCGTGCCCACCACTGACATTTCGCAGTGATTACACAGACCCGTGATAAACCGTATTGCGCTTCTCACACCATGACATGAACCGATGCATTTACAAAATACGTTGCCCCTAGGTCTTGTTTTTGCACAATGCTGCTGTGAAATAGCCACAGAACTAAGTCGACCTATAACACAAACACTAAACATGTACCTACGAAGCCTAATGCGATACGAAACATACAACTTCGACAACCAACTGGTACCTGGCCAACAAGTGTTGGCTTGCCACAGAGTACGTGATAATATGCGAAATATTTAGAAAGGCCCACATCCTGGAGTCTAAACGGCCTTGGGACCAATGATTGATTGTTTCTATCCTTCATCCTCCAATTTACTAGGGCTGCGGTACAGGCGCGCTAAGGGAAGTTACGCTTTGAATGCGTAATGTCGACTGCTATTTATGGAACAAGAAAAGTGAAGTACGGCGCATAAAGTAAGGTCTTCGACGAAACGTTAGGTGGAATATCTGCTGTGAACAACCATGACTCCATCCCACCACTATCACCAAAATACGTCACTGAGGTAATGCGTATTTCGGCATGCTCGATCGAAACACAACCACCACAGAAATCGACTTGCGTCTCAAGAGAATAGTTGCAGCGCAGGGCACGTAACGCAGCATCTGGCCAAACTTGGGGAATATTTTGCCCGCGTACCTTTCCACATCAGCCAGTGATATATTTTGCTGCCCAGCTGCGCTTATTGCAACACGACTGAACTTCGCTGTGAGGTAATCAGTCACGGATGTTGAATATGCAATACAAGCAAACCTCGCGTTTGTGTTAGAATGTTACACGTCAAGCTGCATCACCGATGTTTGACTTAAGCGCAGACATTTCTTACATTTTCACCTACATTTTTCCCAGATTCTACTTCGACAATTGACTTGTATTTTGGTGTGAAATTAGATAAAGCAGTTAGCAAATTTGCATTTGTTTGTAAACGCGTATCTCTGTAATTACCAGACAAGTTCCTGTGCTAAGAGTCGTTGAAAAACGCATACAACACAGCATACGAACAACGTACGGAATTGCTTAAAAACGGCATCAGTTGCAAATTTCAGGTGCAACCACCGCAGTTAATGAACGACTGGAAACTGCAGCAGGTTGATGGACATTTTCCTGTAAGAGGTGTTATTTTAGGATGTATCAATATCACTAATATTCCTAGAATTGAAAAAGAGGGGTGGTATTGGTCACAAAACATTTGCTATATGAATGATACGAGGATTCTTGGTTTTCAAACATGAAGGAATTTTTGTAAAAGTGTACTTAGCCAGTTTTTAACTAGATAGTGTTTCTTTCTGCAGAAAAATTTTTACTGAATGTTGTTTTAATCTGAGCTCAACCAACAAGTTGCTGAGAATTTAAATATATGGTTACGAACTATCACAGAAGATGTATAAAAAAATTCCCTAAATTTCGAGTATCCATATTATATCTTCTATAAATTTCGAGTGACACTGCGAGAGGAGTACAGACAGCGAGTATAAACGAAACTGAACTGAACTTTACAATTCTAATGTTAATGCTGCTTAGAAATCTGAGTTTTATCCCACTTTGAAAGCTGGTTTAAAACTTGCAAAATACTACTCTGATTTGTAATATAGCTAATAAGTCACGACTTTACGTTCGTGCATTCTGTTTAAATTTGCGTTGAGTGTTTTTCAGGCAAACCCAGCACAGAAGAATGTCGTCACTATTAAAAATTGAAATGTTTACATCTGATCTACTCACGGCTGGCACATATAGGAACAGCAGCCTGTTGGCCTCGAAGAACTACTTTAGGCTTCTTCTTATGGTCATCAACAAAATAAAAAATTGCCTGAAAGCAATATTTTGTTTGCTTTTATTTTTTAACTCACTACTTTTAAGCGTCCCGTATGAGCTTTTCTACTGCGGTTATGCGGCAACCACAGCAATCGTTCAGTGTAGCTATTGCTGCATTAACGCGGGGCACAATGACGCATACTGCTCTTTGCAGCACATCATTTTTAAGGCAAAAATAGCCGCTGCACGTTTTTTCCGTAACTGCCTGCTCAGCATTTCTAACCTCCACTGCAAACTGTCGCTGGCTCTGTTCCTCGATTGACCTCTGCGCATCAGTCAGCCGCCAACGCAGCGCAAAACCCTCGAAGGCGAAAGTCATTTTTTCCTGCGCGCAGCATCGCATCTCGCTGATCGCACCGATGAGAGAGAAACTTTTCCATTATTTTTGCAGCGGTTATATGGCAGGCGCAATCAAATGACGCGCTGAAAGTTGTTCTACTATACACAAGCAGTGCGGTATCAAGTTTGACAGGTATGGGTATCTCATTCTGAAGAAATCAGACTACAATTTTGTGTTGACATTTTTGCTAACCTGCTTTACAGACCAACCCGTGGCCCCATGCTAAGCACGTCGGCTTCGATGTTGATAGGTCTGGAGCAGTGGCGTGCAGAGGTCTGGTGATGCCCTCTACCAAATTCTAGTATTGAGCAGTGGCGTAAGGTGGTAATTGTTACTGGATATACGCTGCAGTGCTCTCACTTTTAGGGATTTTGTTCCTAGATTGGAACTTTTGGCCCTTTTTGGGGATTTTTTAGGGATTTAGGGACTTTTTAGGGATTTGTGGAAAAGTACGAAAATGTGTAAAATGAACTATTTCAGTTTATTTTGGAAATCATATTTGGTTCTATTTTTAACATTTATCACAGCACTCCAATCTTATGCTGTACCACTGGTGCAGGATGCGGGGGTGCGAACGAACAGTTTTGATTTGGTGAAAATCATGGAAAAATCCGTGGAAATCTGGGCAAAATTTNGGAAAACCTTCACAAAATCCCTGAAAATCTTAGCAAACGCCTGAAAATACGAGCAAAAATGGCACCCAACGGCGCCCAAAATTGTAGGTCGCTTTTTTATGGAGTTTTTCGGGCAAGTTAGGGAGAATTCGGGCAAAGATCATTCGCACTCCCAAAATTTTGCCTGCTCCTACTCCTATGTGCTGCACCACCACAGATTTAGGGATTTTCTGGAATGTTTTGGAACTGTTCTAGGGATTTTTGGAGTTGCATTTGTGAGAGCCCTGATACGCTGTTTCTGACGTCACAATATGACGTCATATTCAGGTTTGCAACCAACGTTTTGGCGAAGTTTGTTGACACAACATGTATATTTAGCGACGCCGGAGCAGCGGTAGGGCAGGGGGAGCAGTAAAATAGCTTAGGGCAATTGAAACTCATAAAAAAACAAAAAAATCGTTGCCTAGTATGCTTGTTTCTGTTCATCAGCAATGTTGACCTCAAAAATAATAACAGAAATTATAGAAAATCATTCTGAATTTTCTGGGTGCTCGAAAAGCTGCAATGACTATATTTCAAGTGGATCTTGATAAACTACCAAATTACCTATGGTACTATTATGAAAAGCAGTGGTGTTGGAGGTGGGGGGTGAAGGGGGTGCAAGCGCACCCCCAAAAGATGTGATTTGCTGAAAATCTGGGCAGCATCAATGAAAATCCGCATAAAAACGGCGCCCAACATTGCTTGACTTCAAAAAATGGCGCCCAAGGTTTGCAGAAAAACACATGAAGAGTTTTTTGGAGGTCACACCAAAAAGGTCTTAATAATCTTTGTGGAGAGAATTCGTAGACAAAAGTTGCACAATAACGTTTTGGGGGAGTTTGGAGAAATTCGGGCAAAAATCCTTCGCAGCCCCAAAAACTTGCCTGCTCCTAAACCTATGATGGAAAGGCCACTCCGCCCCCGTTGCTCCACTTTTGAAAGGACAGAAGGATGGATGCCCCCGCCATCCCTCCACCTTCCGGCGTCCCTGTGCACGTTATTCTACACGCATTCTTTTTACTCGTTGTTGTAGGCTACAATTTGTCACTGTAATGAACATAATCAGCAGTATCCTAAGACAGCAGTTCATAAATTAAAAAAACGCGTTCAAACAGGGGTGTAGAACCCACTCAGTGGCGTGCTACGTCAGGGCAGTTCACAACTGCAAAAATACAAAGTTGCGGGAATGTCTCGTCGAATAGCAGCGATCAAAAGGTATGCGGCTGGGATTACGGACACCCAGGATTGACAGTTTGAAACTTGTCAATTACCGTATTTATTCGAGTATAAGTCGCACCTCCATATTTGACCTGATCAAACGGTACAAATGTTTTTAAACAACATTTATTCATAAAAATCACGTAACAAGAACTTAAAAGCCATCGACGTCACTGCATTCACTGCCCTCAAATAGTTTATCCCTGTCTAGTTTGCCTTTGCGTTTTTCTTGCGATTGTCATCGCATGCGCATGCATGCACACACATGAAGGTGCAAAGCGCCGTCTAGATCAGGGCTTCTCAAACTTTTTTGTTCTGCGGCCCCATTTAAAAAAACGTTTTTCTAGGCGACCCCTTGATGGATAGTTTAGATCAGTGGTTCTTAACCTTTTTTACATATCTTATCCCCTTTTATTAAACAAGATTACCAGATTTACCCCCAATACATCAAATGGTGCTCATTTCTTAAAAATATGAAATTACAAAAGTCTTACACTTTAGAATGATATATAAAAATTTGCATTTGTTGCAATTCATGGTTCAATACATTTACCCCCTTGAAAAATGAAATTTACCCCCAGGGGTAAATTTACCCCAGATTAAGAACCACTCGTCTAGATGTTAATGATACGTGTAAACGTCCCATTAGTTTACAAAAACATTTATATCTGATTTGTCAAGCCAAGTTGTTTCGCGACCTCAATATTACATTCCGTGACACCAAATGGGGTCGCGACCAATAGTTTGAGAAGCCCTGGTCTAGATAANATGCGCACAGTAGCAGCGTACATGCGCATGTCACACCTCTTGTATAAGTGGCAATTGACATTTTGGGTGAATTTTTAGTACAAAAAATGCGATTTATACTCGAATAAATACGGTACACAATAATTGAGAACGCGCATAAAGTAGGCTACGCAAGAAAATTTTCGTTTTTTATTATGTGGCTGTTATATGCAGTGGCGTAACTGACGGGGGGCATGGGGGCGAACCGCCCCCCTGGCAAGCTAAATGTAGAAACTGGGCCCCTTTAGCTGACATTTTGATATTTAGTATTCTTTTGGTTTTCAGTAGGTTATTGTTTATTTTTTCATTTTTCGGGGTGTTTTCGTTTTTTTAGCCAGTATTGACATCCACAACATCCAGGTTCACGATCACATCTTAACTTTTTTTCTGAGTGTTGGCTAGTGGCCCTTTTCAGCTAAGTTTTGCTCCCCCTGACCCAAACCTCTAGCTACGCCACTGGTTATATGTACAATTACTAAGTAGAAAGAACAGATGGGGCTTGTGTGAGCCATTATGATCAATCCGCCTGAACTGTCAACTGATGACGAATCTCGAAACGAAGCACATATTGCAAGCATTGGTGTGCGACTGCATTAGCACAAAAAAAACGAAACAGGAAACTAGGGATGATCATAAAATCAGCTAAACCAAGCACGTTGAAATTGGACAGTTTTGAAATTTGACTCAGTAAATCAATTAAACGTTCATAATTATCTTCAGTGTTGATGTAACTTGAGCCAACCAAAAAATCACCCGTTTTGAAAAGCCCACTTAAAAAACAATAAAACCCACCAAAATCCCCCTCTTGAATTTTCCTTTGAAAACTGTACTATGAAGGAAAAAGTAAAATAAGCAGCATATTCTATGTTAACTGCAAGTTTTTTTAATGAAACAAAAATAACAGCAACGAAATTTGAAGGACTTGAAAAAAAGAGAAGAATAATTCGAACAGTTTGAGTAAATTCTACTGGTTATTTTCTTCAGCTCTGCAAAATCGGTATATTTTAATCAATTTTTCTGCCTTCTCTGCATCCAAGCTCTTTCTGATGTTGGACCATACCAAACCATATATT
>JGI24159J19872_10002901_pt1 | contig 20877 bp, 6 predicted proteins | sample Ectturendosymbi4_FD_19872 | JGI IMG/M metagenome (IMG submission 19872) | reverse complement strand
TCGTTTGTGTGTAGTGTAGATCAGGGTTTCTCAAACGTTTTTGCACACGTCCCACTATCCATCAAGCATATCATTTAGTGACACCTCATGTACGCTAGTGCAATAACACAATTGTAAAAATAATGCAATTGTTTTCAGTTTTCAATGGACTAAATTGTTTTGGAGCCGGAGCTCAAGCCAAAACTTTAAGATGCTTTGAGCTGTAGCCAGAGCCGGCGCCTTAAATTTCAGTTCCGTCTCCTCCGTCCTGCTTTAGGCTATTGCAGCCTACGATACAAAAAATGTATTTGCTACATGAAACTTATTTTTGTGCCTTGCATTAGCAATGTCCTTCAGAACTTTGTCCAGGTTTAAGCATCTGCTAATTTCGGATTCAATGGACATCATCGTCAAACTATGTAGGCGCTCTTGGTGGATTGATGATCTCAAATAAGTTTTGATTAGTTTCAAGTTAGAAAACTCCTGTCTCAGGATGTCAAAGTCCAGGCCCGCAACCAGGGGTGGGAAACCCCCTCCACAACCAGGGGTGGGAAACCCCCTCCACAACCAGGGGTGGGCAACTGCCCCTCCGAAATTTTCAAAAACATGTTTACTTGTCAGGTACAACAACTAGTTACAATTATCCCCCCCGAAAATGTCAGTTGATTGCGGCCCTGCCACAAGCCACGGCACTGGGATAGTTAATTGGAAATCTTGAGGGCAATTAACAAATTAAAGAAAGAGTTTGACTCGTCAGATCTTTAGAGGGAAATGCATAACGCTATTAAACGACCACCTAAGCATCACACATTTGCAATTACGAACTAAACTTAACTTTCAGAAGACAAGTGGCAGTAACTGTTGAAACCACAATAACTCGCTAAGTACGAAACGCTCACAACTGAAACAGAAAACGCTTCAAAACTACCCACTCTGCCTTAACTAGCTGCTGTTGAAAAGACCAGACGACACATAGAAAAACAATGACCACTGTTGCGATTCCAGAACGAATTATGATGAACAAGGATGTTCACTTTGATTCTCGTTGGCAACGGGCCCCACGCTTAAAAAAAACTGTGGGCCCCGCAACCCGCACCGGCGCTACACACGCAGCCTCAATAAAAAGTGTAACGTTGCGTAGGTTAGTAGGCGAAGCGCGGGGCCCTCTTCCGCGCGGGGCCCGATTGAAAGCAATCGGTCCAATCGGCAAAGGCCGGCCCTGGTTTTATGTTGGGTGTCACACAAGATGATTGAAATGGCGATAACGTAAAGTACAGTAGCACTGTATCTATAAAAAATGACTAGTACGTTCAAAGAAAAACTTGAAAAACGTGACTTGAATTATACAAAAACATTTTAAAGGTGATTATTAATGAGATGTGTAATGGTAATATTGAAACTTGTAGAGACAACGATGAGCAATTAGATACAAATCGATGACTTGAAAGCATTCGTATAATCCTGCCTGCCTGCGGTCATCATCATGGCCTGTCCCGCCGAGGGCGCCGATGAGAGTTATCACTATTTTACCACTGATTTTCATCAGCGCAGTCATTATTCAGCTTTGGGAAGAATTGCTTTTGCCGCATTATGAAAGACAGTTATCGCGGTTACGTGCAACCTACATCCACTCGTTCGGTGAGATATTGAGGTTCTTCATGTCGAGTTTCAGCGCAGGCTCACAGCGGCGCTGAGGGAAGACCGGTAAAGCGATATGCCAACTGCCAGCACTGTAGAGATCCTCATTTTCCATCTTCTAGCAGACGGCCATCTTCTTGTTTTTGTTTATGACTCGCCCAGGGTGGGAAGCGTGTGTTCAGCATGGTTTTAATGTCAGGAACTACCATGCTAAAAACTGCACTTGCTTGCTTCGAACATAATTTCCAATGCAAGATAGCATAATCAGTCGAACAAGAAACAAAAAAGGCACATATGTGGAAAGTACAAGTGAAGTTGTGCGTGCTTTTCATGGTACCACCAGCTAGTAATTTCAATTTGTAAGTAAAAATCCAACTGTTTTTAGCAATTTCTGAATTTTAACCAAGCAATTTCTGAATTTTGATAAAAAATGTAGCTATAACCAACGAAACAAATTCTGAATATGACAAAAAACAGTATTGTAACTAGACCCCACAAAGCAATTTCTGAATGTCACGAAAAACTACGTGACTAGCATTAGCCAAGAGGATTCTGAATTTTTTAGTAAAAAATGTGGGTTATTTTTTGTTTAGACCAGAGAGTTTAATCCCGGTCAATGCGGGTGAACGTCGGTAAAATTTACTGCGCCAAAGTGTTCATCTCAGAGTAAAGCATTAATTCAAAATTTCGAAGAATTTGATCTAGTGAAAAAGGTATTGTCCGAACTTTCACTAATTGAATATCGCTCGCTTCTTCCACCCAGTAACAAACTGGTACTTGGAACGTCCATTGCTTCTCTGCCAGGACCATAAGCGCCGCTAGAAAAAAAAATTTATCAAACTTTTTCGTCAATCCACATCAAGAAACACGAAGTTTAAACGTGATTTGAAAAAGCGTCGAAATTCGTCAATACAAAGAAGTAAAATATTTGTACATTGTCATAAATTACTTAAGCAATTAGGTTTGATTCTATTGGTAACGGTTTCCGGCAAATGCAACATCTTTTTCATAAAATAAATCATTTCTTTGAAAAGAATGCTGGTTCGAAGAAGGTTTTGGAGTTGCTGCATCGCACTTTTGGAAATGAAGTCAGACAACATAAACGTTTATATTATATAAACATTGGAAATGAAGTCAGACAACATAAACGTTTATCTTCAGAATTTAACAAAACAACACTGACGAAACAAAACTCGTTGCAGAACGTTTTTCCAAAACATTTTATTCCATTTTGCTGGCAAAAACACATTTAGAACTCCGTGAGAATTTTTGTACGCATATTACACGCCTTATCACTTTGCGAATGTTGCACACTTGCGGTAAAAAATTGACGCTTTAGGTAACATTTGCGAACTTTTGCATAGAAATAGCTAATGAAATCTTACTTCAGCGTTCTAAAGCACACAATTCCACTACAGAGAAAATATTCCAGTTTAAAGGCAACCTAACCTCGATTTGGTCCGGGTCACAGGATGTTGTTTTTTTTTTGTTATCTGCAGTGCATCGGTTAAAGCTCTCTCTTCATCTTGCACATTTTCCTCAACCGATGGATTGCCGCAGAATACTTCCCCTTGGTGTTGTTGCTTCATTGCGTCTTGCAACAAAAGAATTTAGTTCAAACTATGAATTGCGATGGATCTCCGCCTCTGTCAGTAAATTGCGGTGGTTCTCATTCTATGCCGATTACCTTGCAAAAGTTAAGAAACTGTATGGCGTAAAGTCAAGACTGTGACGTATGCAACCTTTCAAAAGATTTCTTTATTTGAGGCAAAATAAAAATTTTACTTCTTTTGAAAAGCCATACATTACGCGTTTGTTGCAAGAAAAAAACAGCGTAAGAAAGGCAGGCAATCTACACGGCTGAATTTTTGTTTAATATGCAACTTTGCTTTTGTTTTTAACTTACTGCCTTTTGTTTGTGATTTTTTGAATTTATTTTCGTTTTTTTCCAAGTACCATGCTTGCAACTTCTCTTGCTCCATACAGTAGATATATGCGATGAAATCTTGAGTTTCTAAATTTTGTTCGTGCGACAAAAATATTGGAAACAAGCTAATAATTCCCTTAATCTCAACCGATGCGGTTTTCAACCATTGGCGTAGCCAGGGGGCCTAGGGGGTCATGCCCCCCCCCAATTTTTAGCATATCTCGTCATTTTGTGCTTTCAAAGGCGGTATCCAAAACAAAATACTGCTACTCACTTAAAAGAAAAAATTTCCCCCAAATTTGTTTTCCCTTCTACGCCATTGTTTCCAACCAGGGGTGTGGGACATCATTCCAGTAGATACGAGAAGCGTCCGTCTTACCGACAGGAAATTGATCTATTTATTACTCGCCTGCGGCTTTTTTGTTTTCTTTTGCAGTGGATTATAAACAAAAACGTGAGGTTCGTTCAAACCTACGTGTCACGATTTTAATTATAATTCTGTAAACATTAAGTTTCCTCTACTCTTAAACGTATTTTTAAAGAACATATTGAATTTAAACAAATTGAATTGATATGAAGAGCTAAACCCGTTCAAAACTAAGTTGGCTCTGTGGTGTCTGCGAGTGAAAAGAGGGATATATTCAAATTTTTGATCACTTGAAAAAGTAGCTGATGACAATAAATCTTCCAGTTTGATTCTTGGGGTTTGTGAAGATGTTGTGGCTCATTTGGAAATGCTGTCGACGTTATTTGAAAGATATTTTCACGTAGGAAAAATGGAAACTTCTGAAGAATGGATTATAAATTCTTGCTTCTTCAATTTGGATAAAATCTCAGATGATGGAGAGCTGATAGAAAATATTACAGAACTGCGTTGCGTTCATATCGTGTTCTTGAAATGTAATTTGCAAATAAAACTTTGAAAGAGTGCTGGTGCTCGGCTGTGGTTATGTTTCCTAGACTTTGTGAAATTGCAATAACTGTGGTCATTCTATTTGCGAAAACATGCTGTACCTATACGAGTCAAGATATAGCTCTGCTGCAAATGTTTTTTTTTTATTTCAGTTTTTTCTAACGGATTCGGAAAATTATTTTTTTAAGTGAATATTTTCCAAAATCAACGATTGACCGATTGATAGATCAAAGACCAAACTTTGCTAATAACCACCAATAGCATTTAAAATTTTAGCCTTTTTTCTTACAAAATAAAAAGTGCAACATATTTTTTAATCGATACCACATTTCCATGTAAATCTGCGGATTAACAAACCTTTGTCATGATAGTGATAATTGTAGACAACTTCTTGACAGTTAATGGCGACAGCGCTGGCTTGGACAGAAGTGTTGTTTTCTGAAAAATGAATAAACTTTGAACATCTGAAGGTAGTTCTTAAAAAATCTCTTATATTCTGTTTGCTTACGCGGAGCTCTTAGTTCCTTTGCTTTCAACTTCTTCAAGTTGTGTGGTGGCGTACCTGAAAATTAAAAAAATCTTCATGAAAATAATCTCCAAGACAAAAAATTGTTAATTTGTTTTGCAACGGAGACATTTGGAAAATAATCTTGTTGCAATGATTAAGTTGATGCCATTATCAAATATGAAAGCACTATTTGAATAAATAGAATTTTTGAAACGATGTTTTGTAAGTTTGGCTGTTCTATGTTCACTTTGTTTGAAGTAAACAGAAAGCAAAACCCAACTAAAGGAATTATTAAGATAAAACCCAATATATTTGTTTTGTCTGACTTGCCAATATTACCAGACAATTTTTGGTACGTTGTTGGCCCCAGTATTGTTTTTTGGGTGAATAGGGTGACTGACTACATAAACGCACAGATTTATTTACCACGTTAGACTGACAAACAACTTTAATGTAAGCCTTACATTCAAGTCACCATTTTTCTGGCTGTTTTTATATTACCTTTTATAATCCAATATAAAGTCATAACATACCAGGAACAAAAAACTGTCCAAATCGTTGCAAGACAACATTTTAATGCTGTTTGTCAACGCAAATAAAGACATTTACAAGTAAACGACTATAATATCACAAAAATCAATTGTTGCGTTGCAGTTAAATGAAATCTTATTGATTATGATTTAAATATGTTGGATGAAAATTGGGTTGCTTGGAAAAATTGATGGCAAAGTGGACTACTTGCCAAAAAAATTTTCAGGACTCAAAAATGCGTGCTTCTTTAATTCTTGTAATTCACAGATTTTAGTGCAAATTATTAAAACGTATCAAGAGCTCACTTACTTCTAGCGCAATCGTAAAGACTTAATACATTCCTCTGATACTTGTCTCCGCGAATTATTCCCAAAGTAAATTCTTGGTAAAGCATGTTTCCGTTGCTTCGCTCCAAAAGAAAGTGCACTTGATGTCGACGCGACAAACGAGCATTTTTTACTTCTTTCTCCTCCGACCTAATTTTTGCGTGCGGGTGGGAAAGGTGGAATCCAACTTTTTTTTGTTTTGGTCTGTGAAACGCGGTTTCAGAATGTACAAGCCTCAACAAGACAATTAGCAATTTTTGAACAGTGGCGTAACTTAACTGGATTCGAAGGATTTTTGAATCTATGATATTGATCATCACGATAATACCTAATCATAAAACTTCCTGCTGATGGCGAAGACTACGATAATAACTGGTCACATAGCATAGGATTTAAATCTAAAATACTGTGTGTATACCATAAGCACAATGTCCAATTTTTAGCAATCTAATGTCATTACATTGTATGGAAAACTCGAAGCAAGGTCACAAGAAAGCAGCAGGTTTTTCAAACGTTGGTAAAAGTTTATACAATAGAAGCGAAATTGATCAAATAAATTTAAGCGCCCAACACCTGCAGAAGTTCATAAAAAATCCTAAAATTTGTTTCAGAAACACAAAATCTGTAGAATGTTCGAACAACTGTGATCTTTAATGATTGCATATCAAATGAAGGTTGGAAGCAGAAGCACATGGACAGCTGATGCCGGCTTTGGAAACCTTCCTAATTACAACGTTTTGATGACGTTGTCATTCTACGGACTTGCATGCAAGTTCCAAACGGAATAAAATATTTTCTCGAACTTCGATTAAAAATCAATGTTTTGTGATCAAGACGAACTAAATTGGATCTCCTACATATTGGGTTTTCTGAAGCCAAGTAAATGAACAACAAAAAGTTGGAAAGCAACAACGTATTGGTTCAAACCATAAGTTTGGACCAGCTTTCAGAAATTCACAGAGATAAAAGTCTTGTCAAGAAATCTTACGTAGAAGTGACTTAATCTACCGGGGACCCGAAAGTTCGACCGGATTGCAAACAAGACAATCCGCAAAAAACGAATCCACATTTAAAGCATGAAATCGAAGCTTCTCGTTGATCATAGGAATAGTAATATTGATATAATAATAATAATAACAGTAATAATAACTATTTCGGTGAATTAAATAACACTCTGCATGCAAAAACAATTATTAAATGCTATAATATTCATCAAATTTAACGCTGCCACTCTTGTTGGTTTGACCGTAGCTACAATTTCACGGTCTGGTGCTTTACTAATACCCAAGATTTTCTGAACTTTTCATTTTTTTGCTGGTTTTATCAACAGAATGAAGCAATAAGCTAACCTGAGTACAATAGTTGTTTCAAAAAAGTCAGTGCAGTTTCTAGGCTTGTGTTCCAAGCAGGAATCAAGCAAATAGATGACCATCACAAGTTTTTCTGGATCCTTTGAATATGGGTGAGGAATGCAGCAAACTACAAGCTTCTCCAGAGACAATGTTCTTGGTGAATGGTTTGTTAATCTTGCGGCATACCTTGTAAAAGTCAGGATGTCAAACAGCAGCGATGCATGTTTTCCATGCACTATTCAAGTGTTTCATTTCAAAACTGTAAATCTTTGTTGGGAAAGTTATTTGAGAACACGCCTGGTATGTTTTTAAACGCTAAACGTATTTTTTCTAAACCGGTTAGTTTTCGTTATGTTGAAATGAAAAGTTTAAAATTGTACAAAATTTACAAAACAAATCAGAGTTTTCATATCGAAAAAATACTTTTTTAATAGAAAAATCGTGACAAAGTTTTTCCTAGCTCAGATACTTTTTCTGAATGAGCGAATTCACGTTTATAAAACGACACGTATAGAATATGCACCGAGTGATTACAGTGAAATATCAATTTATTGGCATAAATCGGTTTAAGAAAAATGTCTGCAGATAATGTTAACAGTCAACCAAAATTTTCAAAACTCCACTTTCTACATGTCACACATTTGCTTGTATACGGTTATAGTTGTCAACCTTCAAAGTTGTAGTTTATGAATTTCCAGCCAAACTACACTGTAGTGAATCAAATGCTTTTCAGATGCAAAACATTTAGTGTCGTGGTGATCTCCTCGCTATGCAAATCAATTGCAACGGAAGGTAAACTTGAAGCAGGAGCGCATTTTTACAGAAGCGAAAAACAAATGAGAGCCCTGTGCAACACTCAATCAACTTCAATTAAATTTGGCCTTTGACCAGGGCCTCCAAACAACGGCTCTTGGCCCAAATCCGCCCCGCGACGCTATTTTGTCAATAACGAAAAAACATATATCTACGGAAAATTTATTGATTTGGTAAAATGCAACATTTCCCGAAACGACGACATTACGTAAGATATCCGGCCCTCGAACTGTTGTGTAGCAGATTATGCAGCACTCTGACAAAAAGTTTTCAGACCACTGCCTTAGACGATCATGCATGAAAAAAGCGTAAGAATGTGATAGCATTTTAACAAAAAGTTTTAAAAGTAAAGAAAAGGAAAAAGAACTTTTACAAAGAAACAATAATCCCTTGTAAAGAAAAATAAGAGTGAAGTTCAAATAATCTTTTCCTGATAAAGTGCATTTAAGATTTTCCAATTCAAAGGACAGAATTATAAAGACGTTGCATGTCACTTCTGACACAAACTCCAAATCGAAGAGTATAAGCTGCAAACATTTCGAACACGTGACTTCTATCATTTGGACACTTTATGATGTTTCTTTGTAAGTAACACTTGTTTGCGAGTAGTGGATTTTTATAATCGTATTCGGTCACACATGAAAGACTTTTTCCATATCCAACATGACAAAAAATGTGTGTTTTCTAATTGTTGGTAGTGCGAAATAAACAGATNGATGCACACAGGGTTTTTTAAAGGTTTGACTTTGGTCAATACCTGGTCAAGAGCTCGATCTGTTTAGGCTGTGAAGATCAAAANCAAAGTGATTGTGCCGAAGCATCTTGCTTTGCAACATGCATTGCTGCGTGAAAGCAAGCTCACGTTATGCTGTGCAGCACCGTNCCATCAATGGCAGAAAACAGGTTGCGCGCGTAAATTATGGTGGCAAGAATATAACGCGATGAAGTCTTCCTACGAGGGCAAATGCTAGAAAGTAACAGGGAAAAAATACACTGAGTAAAGAGCCCTAAGAATGGCAGACAAACAAGTTTTACCTTTGGAAACTTAAATCAAATCAGCTATCGTAACATGCAACCATAACTCACATCCAAAGGCAAACCAACCATATGCGACATTTTGTGTGGATTCTTGTTCCGGATGTTTACAGTAAAATACTTTTAAAAAACTCCGTATTTGTCAAGGTTATTGGGAAGGTAAAAAAGGCATATATAATAGGGTGGTCCAAAAATATAGGGAAAAAATGTTTTTTCGAATTTGCTTTCCCTGGTTGNAAAAGTGTGCTCCCTCATTAAAAAGTCTTCCTGCGAAATTTTAAGCTTTTTGAAGCAGTTTTAGAGGTTNCTACCACATTTTGAAGTTTACANCTTTTATTAACTNGTCCAAAATCACTGTGGTTTGGTATAGTACTGTAGGCCCACCAATATAAATCAGGGGTAATAAGCACATTTTGACAATATGGTTATACAGTACTTGAAAAAGAATCAACAACATGCGAATGAAATATCGGTAAGACAGAAAATCTCTATACATGTACACTAAATGTCATACGTACTCAAAGCATAGTAGTTGCATACCACTGCCAATTTTTGAAAAAAATACAGCACATAGGCCTATTAAGTTTCAGTTGTTGTTGGCACAGTTGTGATAGAGCTTCAAGAAAGCACTGCTTTCTTCTTGGAAGTTGGAAACTTTTTCCTGTGTTCTGGCACAAACTGCAACAAACATCGCTTCATGTCCTCATCCTTGGTGTGCAAGTTGTTGCACTCTTGAATGAGAGTAATAAATTTATTACCAGTATCGTTTGTAGCCCTTACATTTAGGACAATTTCCAAAAACTATCAAAGCTCTCTCCTTTGTCCACTGCTCTGGATCTTTTTGCAGAAAGCAGGAGTCAGTTTCGAGAAGTTCAAATTAAACGTTGTGTGTCATTAACCTAATTCAACATCAAAATCGTTTTGGTTGATTTAGTTCCAGTTTGCTTGAAATCTCTTAAAAGAGGTGTATTGGCCCAGACGAAGATCCAAAACAATTGCTAACAACAATTGGCAGAAGTATCTCTCATATACGAGTATGATGTCTAAATGCAAAGTGAAGCAGAGATCAATCAAGCTTCTGCTCAAATAAAGTCCAGCATCCTTTTTATAAGGCAGTATTGTTGCTGATTGTATCAAAGCACATACACTTCACATTTTCCATTACTCTCCATTATTGAAGGCATTATAACTGCTGCAGAATGCTTTCTCCAGTGCTACTTAGAAGCTTAGGCACTTCAAGCAATTGGTCTACACCAAATCCTGATGCAATAATAGGAAGCCTATTAACCACATCATTGCCAAAAATATCACACATCATTTTACCATTCCGAGGAATTGTAAGTGAAACATCAGCCTCAAAAGCATGTTTTCAATCCGTAGCAAATTTCTTTCTAAACTCCATGCTCTTCTTACAGACAATTTGTCTGCTCAGCACTACTGTATTATGACCTACAGATTTAAAGCTTTCAGCAAGCATGTAAGTTGCATCTCTCAGGGTTCCCACGTGGTATTGAAAGTATTGAAAAAGTATTGAATTTCAAAATTGGTTTTCAAGACCTTGAAAAAGTATGGAATTTGGTCAAAATGTACATTAGGTATTGAAAAAGTATGGAAATTATAAATAGAAACGAGATCTAAAGTGTCTGAGCAGAATTTTACTGAAGGCAAAGCACTTCATTATTTATGCAGTGTTTTGCAATGAGTAAAATTGAGTTTGATGATTAAGAATTTCAAAAATGAAGAGAAGTAATGTTAATGAACTTCTCAAATTTAGTATTGAAAAGGTATTGAAAAAGTATGGAAAATGATTTTTAAAAACTTGTGGGAACCCTGATCTCTGTCACTGGTCTTATGGTCAAATGTTGTTGCCAAACCAACAGTCATCATATGTGCAGGCTTTTACACAAGAACAGTAACCTACAGTTCTTTTGTAGGTTCTTGGAGGAAGATATTCATCAGTTGTGATCAGAAGAAAAAGATGGTGCACTTGAACTATCACAGTGCTCAGGGATTACAGTAACAAACTGTTGTTTCTTTTCTAACGTTAGATGCATAAGCTGGATTTAATAGATCATTTGGCGGTTCTTTTCCCTTTACAGTATTACTAACTGCTGATCAATGGACCCCATTTTTCCAAGCCTTCTTTTTCTCTGAACTGTCAAAAAGTGACAATCTTTTTCAGTCTTAATAAGAGGCATGGCAGTTTTATGAGCTATGTCAAATGGGTTGTCCAACATCTTACTAAAACCAGCTCCTTTTTAACAGGTTTGTTACTTCTCTTTGCCCTGCTCATTTTAAAAACATATTTTTACACTTTTCAGGTAAAGTTGCACCCGTGTAACATTTTCAGTTTGACCAGAGAAATTTGAATCATGAGCCAATGTGCTAATACTCTAGTTAAGTATAGTTGACTCATTTCCCAATGTAGCAAGCTAGCATCTAGGAGACTGTTGTGGTTTCTCCATATTTCAAGATGGCAGCCTCCGTGATGCAACCAACACATAAGTTGTTATAAGTTGAATTTATAAAAACTTCAATGCCTGGTAGCAACCTCTAAAAATTAATACTTTTTTTGAAACTTTGCATGTAAGCATATATCTGGGGGTGTCACAATAATTCATACAGGGAGCAGATATTTTCAAAAAGAGGTGAGGCAGTGGAAATCAGAGCTGATAAAAATAGCTATCAGAAATTTCTGATCACAATTCATTCAAAAAGTGCTTGTTAATGTCGCAAACGGGATGATGGTAAAAAACGTTTTAGTGTTTTTTAAGTCACAAATGAATGATGGTAAAGAAAAGCTTTATCGTTTTCTTTTATGTCAGTTTAATAGCAGATTTGTTTACAAAATTGGTTTGAGAATCGTGTTATTGTATGAGTGTTAATATTTTGAACACTCCGACCTAAAGCTATACGTGAACAAACACAATCATTCGAATTCAAAAACATTTTTACAGCGAAAAGCTTTGAATGGCAAACTTGAAATAACCAGAATTAGAGTATTCAAACGTATGTATCACTTCCCACTCATTTCCATCGACGCTCCGAAGAACCTGAAATCAAACGAATAATGCTCAGCACACAAACTGTGCCTTTTAAAGTTTGCTGCGGTTTAACGGTCCAAGTTCAAGCAATACTGCTTTTACTTTTGTGTACCATTGAATCTCATAAGTTAATTAAGGAATTGGATACTGCAAATTTTTTATTAAAAACATTAGTTTTAACGTACAAATGAATAAGTATGTTAAATTAATTTAAAATTTATCATGACAAATCAAAATATCGAATTAAAAGAAAATTTACTGAATTAGAAGTAACGCCTCACCGAACACAGTTTTTAAAAAATCTAAGCTCTAATCCGTAACCTACAATATCGTTTTAGTCTTAAACGAGTGATTGCGTGCATGTACTCAGCGGGTAATATCACAGAATTTTCTCGTGTCAACATAATAATTTTGACGAGTCTTTGATAAGACCTAGTTTTCGAGTTGTTGTTAGGTCAAAAAACACATCACGCCAACCTTTAGTTCAACCAGTTCTGCAACTGGTTTATGTTTCTTTATTTTTGTGTAGTGAAGGTATTTCTATGACTTCTGCATTACTTCAATAGTGATACGATTACCGATGCCCTTCTTTAAAAGGTATGTATCTGAAGAAATTAGTAATGCCCCGATACCGAAGGTTCTGCACACTGCTTGGTCACTGCTTTTCTGACAGCTGTACTGCAAAGTATTAAGGCGGGACTCATCCGCTCTGCTAAATGCAGCTATGTACAACCCAAATGGCTTACTGAGCCAAAAGGTATGTCACTATCTTAACCAGGGCCGCACAATTAATGACATATTAATGAGGGCCGCACATTGAAAGGCTTAGAATCTTAGATAATGTACTGAAAGCGTTCGATTCCTAACTGCAATGGCAACAAACGTGATAAAGTGGCACTGAGGACCCCTGCATCAAAAATGTCAAATTCAACATTATCAAAATAAGGGCAGGTTGTCAGTATGTAGGATACTTTTGCTACAGCGAAAACCTAAACTGGGCAGCACACAACCTTTGACTGGGCTGCGGGTTGGACATAGCTGGCTAAATATAAGTACAGCCGAATTCTCTGCATAGTTATTCCAACAAAAAAACAGACGCTACTGGTGCTCCTTGGCACATTTCGAGCGGTAAATAAAATCTTGTACTGGGATGCCTACTACACTGTATTCAGCTAAAAATACTTTACCTGCGCAGCTATCAGGCAACCAATTTGATTTATCAACACCTCTCCTTGTGAATAAATACGTTAAATCAGAACAAGATGATTTCTTTGCAGAACAAATAGTAACTAAACCTTGTATGTGGTGTCACGCTTCGGACAAGCTTACCTCAGCTTTTACCGGAGATGTTCGGCTGGTAATAAAGCAAGTTGGCAAGCTGACTTGGACGTCTTTGGAAAAGACCCAACTGTGAGGCTCGCAAGTCAGTACAGGGGTTACGATTTCCTGAAAGTACAAAAACAATTAATAACATTATAACTCGAGTTTTCATGGTCTCCTAAAAAGCTTGTTTCACAGAATTTTAGCAAAAGTCTTTTCAATTTTTGACGCCCAAACATTTTTAAACCGTAACAGTAAAATGACCTACATGCTGGAGATAAGTTGACTTTACGCGGTCCACATTCAAACACTATATTGCTTTCATTACGCTGGCAACTTCTCAACATGTAAGCAACAAATTACTTACAAGCAAAACTGCAAAGTATCATATCAGAAGCAAAAGTATCATAAGCAAAAATAATGTATAACACAGGAAAACAGACTTAACTTCACTGATAGATAACGACGTTGGTAGAGTTGAGTTTATTAGCACAAACATTAGGCAATTTCATGAAAATTAACGTTAACGCACTGGGACATCGAAAAAAAGGGTTAAACGAGTTTTCTCGTGAGGCATCTCTCATTAGTTTCATAAAATTCTACCATGGTTGATGGCCGAAATATTGGGCAGCGCCATTTATATTGTTTTATCAAATCTAGCGACGAAGGTCACAAGATTATTAACGTAGTCAAATAGACATGCACCTGTTCAGGAAAAGAATGCTTGCAATTCCAAAATGTTACACATAGTATTTTGCCAACGGTTTAGTTTAATCTGTTTGAAAAATTGAAAAATTCTACGGTCAGTGGAAACATTAGTTGCTCTCTATTTCCTTTCCACAGAGTTTCGGCAGAGGAATCTAAATGCCCAAGAACATTTGATAATGTGCTCGGTTTGAAACATAGGTGTAGGAGCATGCACATTTTTGGGGGTGGGAAAAATAGTTTGCACGAATTTCCCCAAACTCGCCCGAAAAAATTGTGTGGCAAACTTTTCCTAGAAACTTTCTGTAGTTTGAATACTCATTACCAACACTTACGAACTCTAAAAACACGAAGACCTTTTTCATGAGGTCATAAAAGCTTTTTCTTTTTGGGAGAAAAATAGTCACAGGAGTCAAAGTCAGACTTTTTTATTCACTTTATTCAGTCAAACTCATTGATCACACAAATAGGAAACAAAGTTGTCGAAACATCTGTGCCCGAATTTTCAGGGATTTTGCCCGAATTTCCGACAAATCAAAACTTTGGGGTGCGTTTGCAACCCCTGCACACCCGGCTCCTACACCACTGGTTTAAAACAATGGTTATCAATCTGTGTGCCGCGAGAGATTCCAGGTGCGAAATTGTTTTGAAATAATTGCAATTATTGGTGTTTTTCAATGTGGAAAATATCTAGAACAGGGGTTCCCAACCCGGGGTACACGTCCCAGGGGTACAGTTGCCTGGCAAAAGAGGTGCATTTAAGGTTAACAATTTAAGGGAAAATACAGTTATACATTATTTATTTCCAAATATTTGTACATATATCAGTGAATATTATTTTCAAACATCATTATCCTAGTTCTAAAAACCTAAAAGCTTTATTGAAAATTCAGTGGATTATTATTTTTCTAAGCCTTTTTGTCATAAGAAATTTTAGGGGCACATGCTCATCTGTCAAAATGCTGAAGCGGTACGTGGTCAGAGACAGGTTGGTGACCCCTGATCTAGAACAAACGCAACTATCCCACCACTGCAATTGAAACATAAACTATAGTAGTCGCACTTACCTGCTTGGTTTGTGTGATCTGACTATGCTTCGCCATTTCTATGTCACAACGCATTTTAAGTGCTTCATAGAAATCCATTACGTTGGTTTGTACCCTCAGCAGTCGAGAGAAAGAGAAGGAAAGAGGGTGACACTAGTGGCGTAGCCAGCCCAAACTTTTGGGGAGACCACTTCTTTTGACTGTAGGCGAGCAACAGTATTTTGTTTGGGACACCGCCTCTCAAAGCACAAAATTACAAAAGATGCTAGAAATTTGGGAGGACATGGCTCCCTTGGTTACGCCTGTGAGTGACACAAAAATTTATTAGTCTGATCAATATGATTAGACTCGCAGACTTGATTAGTTATTAAAAATTTTCATTTAAATCAGGATGTTACATCGCAAATTCCTGCGTTACTTATAGAAGGTGTTGCTATGATTGGGCAATCCCGCATGCTACGCTTGCGATGATTGCCTTACGTTACTTTGCTTTAACGGTTTCATTAAGTAGTCTCGACTCGATTTGATTTTATTGCCAGTTTTAGCGTGGTGTTAACCATTTGCACGCGGTTCTGTAACTATTTAAAACCGCACCAGACCGTATCATTTATCCTGTCGTCTGTCGGCCGTTATTCCGACTTGTATTTAACCGGGAGTTCGACAGTTACTGGTGAGTTTTGAATGTTACCCATGTTAAATCTCAAACACGGTGCGAGAGCACAATGTAGACGTTACCCAGGGCTAAGGTAAATACACTAAAATAGTGAAAAAAAGCTAACCGTGGGAAAAAGATGCTGATAAGTATGGTATGCCAAAACTAAAAGATACAGCTAATGCTGTCAAAAAACATGCAAGCAAGGGTGCATAAACATTACGAAGATTGCAGGAGTATGTTTTATAAATTCCTTCTGGACCTTACAATCACCGACCGCCTTTCTGCATTATTTGCAACGCACCCTTGTCTACTGAGCCACTTGTTCCAAGCAAACTCAGCAAACACCGAAAAACAATCAACGCTAAATCTGTGGTTCTATCTTATTTGTTCAGAAAAATAGGCACAGCCATTACACTGAAAATATGTGCAAAATGAAGTTTCTAAAGCAACTTCTTCAGCTTTTATTATGTACGCCGTGTAAGAAATGTATTTTCTTAATCTATTTTCTTAAATAATTTTCTTTCAACTCAATTTTTTCTTGGATAAGAATTATTTTCTTAAACTTTTTTCAACGCGTCGCAAAATCAAAACAGTTGAGAACCACCAACACCACTGAAGGACAAACTTTTCCAGAGCTTTAAACAGCCTGCTGCTCAAAACTTTGCCAAGTGTTACTACGTACTGTTTCATCGCTCCTGTTGTAGTTGTAACTCAAAGTAACGGTAACTTCTTCTTGCAAAGCACTTTCGGGTATAGAAACTGTACATCTCCTAAAATGAAGTTCTTTCCCACGTTGATCCACCACAAACGACTTCGCATCCACAAAATCTGCAAAACTTTCGTTTATGTGCAATATAGTTTGAGACATAGGCTTAAAAATCATTAATTCCAAGTCATCTGTTTGCAATATGCATTCAGACAAAATCAGCAGCTTTAAGTATTAAAAAATTTTTAAATCAGAAGAGAACTGGCACGAATATTCGGAATTGACGTTTTGTTGTCATAACGCACACTTTTTGATCAAGTGCTGGGAGTTTGTAGAGCCTTTGCGGCTTGGTGGAACTCACGTGCAAGTAGTATAACGGTCACGGAAAGAATTTGTTAGATTTTCATAAGGACAATGCTTTTACAATTAATTACGGTTCTATCTGTCATGGTTTTGTTCCTATAGATTTATTCCTACTTCCTTTTTTTGTCAGGTTAGATGGTGCAGTATGAGAGACAAAGATCAAATGTATGACCCAGTCATGTGTGGCGGCAGGTAGATGGCGCCACATGTAAATAAATGTCACCGCTAGACGGTGCCCATAAGTTACTAGTCACTGTGATAATCACCACAAGCAAATTATCGTAGTTCACTTATCCCTATATAAAGATAGTGCAACCTAGAAGTAGCAGAGTGAACTCGTCGAGGGAGCTCTATTGCTGCTGGCTGCTTTCCTGTTTAGTTAATGCCCCGAATTGCCATCTCTTGCTTGTGCTTGCCTCGGAAGTTCAAGGCGATGCAGTCAACTGCAACAAATGTATCAAAGGAGAGTGCAGGTGACTTTCATTTAGATTTTAATGTGGTTTTCATTGGTAATAGTGCTTTATACGTTTGGCACACTGGTATCACTGAAAATAATTTTTCAAAAGTATGAGCCAAAAATGTCCACAAATATTTTATTAATTTATTAAATGCATGTAAGATCTTTCTTTGGTTGGACCCAAACTTGGACACGTTTTTTCAGATGGCAAGTAAGAATAGTTTTTGATGCATAGAAATATGCCTTTGTTTTTTTATCGCTTGTTTCGCGTCTTTTCAAAGTTCTGTTTCTTTTGTTGTTTAAAATCTTGTTGATATGTATCATCTCATGGTTTACCGTCTGGAATAACCATTTTCTTTGTTTAGCAAGACATAAAATATAAATCTAAAAAATAGGAAGCTGAAAATGGAATATGGAGGGTTGTGGTTGAAAGGACCAAAACCATCGTTCACCGTGTCCCGTTAAGAAGTGTTGTAGCGTAATACACAGACTCTCCTTTTCTAGTGTAGTAACTGCCACATGAACAACATTGAATCAACTGTCGCTTGCATTAGACGCAGTGTAAAGCCTGTCCTACACAAATGTGCCCATAACAACGCCTTCCTGTGGTACTCTACGATATCGCAAACACTGTTGTTTAAAAGTCGCGACCGATCTGTCCAGCGGTATAATTTGGGACAGCCACTATCATGAAATGTAAACAGGTCAAGACGTTCAAGTAATCTTGAGGCGGTATTCACGAGCGACGGAAGGCGGAACAAGGAGAGTCATACACGGATCGGTAAAGAAAATGCCTTTCTCCGTGAGCTTTATCGCTCTGTGGTCACAAAACGGGAACTTTTAAAAAGCGAAAAGCTTTCAGTTTTTAGATCGGTCTTTGTTCCTATCCTTACCAATGGTCATGATTATTGGAATATGACTGAGAGAGTGCTATCTCAAGTACAAGCGGCAAGGATTTTTGCAAAGGCTTCACGGCGTGACGCTTCGCGACAAAGTGCGGAGCTGCGAAATTTGTAACCTTTCATAATCCGACTCGGAATCAAACTACCACCAGCACGGAATTGAACGACGTACTCTACTAAGCTGCATACAAATCATAAGCGTTTTTCGACGAAATTCTATAACTTGAGCCATCTCTTTGCAAAAAAAATAAAGACGACGCAAATATAGTCAGTGCAGTGTTTTTGATAAACCTTTCCACCTATTGCTACGGCAGCAAATGATTTATTCATTTTCCAAATTAACTTTCACGCTTTTTAGCCTTTTTCATGTTGTTCCGTCCGCTTTGGAAATATACGAAAATTAGGTGTAAACTCGGTTGATTGAGTTCTCTAAACAAAACAATCATTTAATTCCGATTGTGGATCAGTCTGAATTGCAGCTACATTCGATCGACGAAATACACACTCCAGCATGAAGCAAATAATGAATTTTCAGTTATGCTGTTCCTTATCAAAAGCACATTGCTTTGTGTGTTTTCATTGTTCGTGGTTTTCAAAGTCATTGAAGCAATAAATAAGATAAACCAAGTGATTCCTTTGAAGTTGTAAACTAGCTATCGAATTACCAACCACTTTTATCAAGATTCTTCATTGATCTTGTCTTCTCAATCTTTCCGCGGTGAGTGTGGCTCATCTTGTCTAAGGTAAAAAACATATTTTAAGTCAGTTAGTCCTGGAATGACATCATAATAAATAGATGAACCACAGGTGATAACAAGTAAGTCATTTCTAACAGGAAGGTGAAACCAAGACGCTTGAGCCAAAAGCTTCAATTGTTGATTTCTTTGCAAAAAGATAGAATAAGAAGTTAAAAAAACAGTGAGTTGAAAAATGATATTTGCTATGCGAAAATATAAGGATCAAGCTTATAATCATCAGCGAACTTTTCCTTTTCTGTACTCAGCAAGGGTAAATCATGTTTAGTCATCTGCTTCAGATTGTTTTCATCTGAGGTAGCTCAGCATAACTACTGACACTTTAAAAAGAGCGTTTTTCTAAAACATTCTTTCACTTTTGGTGAACTTTCATTTAAGGAGGTTAGTGTCATTGCATGGCACAAGCACATAGAATATAGCAGTGGCGAAGCAAAGTGTTATAAAGTTAACCCCTAAAATCGCGCATGAGTTTTGCGACCGCAAGGTATGAGTCACTTAAAAACAATGTTTTAGATACAAGCTGCAGGTCAGACTGTAATAGTTTTATGCTTTAAGTACAATTAGATGATTGCTTGGGATTTATTTGCTGCAACAGCACTTTATCAAAAGTTATTCAACGCTTATGATGTCGGAGTAACGCTTTTTAAATCTTCAGGTATTTTGCAAAATTTGTTAGAAGAAATTGAATGTAGCTGAAAGTAGGACGAAAGCATGCAGTCAGTTCGCAAGGTATCGTTAATGACAAGGTCAATGAGGCGGGTGTGAGCACTGCGGCACCAAGCAGGAGCGCATGTGCTGTTGAATGGACCAGGGTTTGGTGGCTGTTCGCAACGCTGCTTCCCCAGGGGCCCAGCCCGAGCCAGCAAGCCGGCTCAAGAGTGCAACGCGTGATGTCAGGTTTTTGCGATGTGTTTGATCAAACTCTTCACCTGTGTGGAGACTAGTTACTTGAATATGGACACTATTGGGAATTTTTAACCAAGACAAGCTAACTTTCGTCAAAAACAAAAGGAAGCACGCACCACAATAAAAACAGCACAATCACAGCAAGCTTATAAAACGACTGCAATCACGGTAATGCTATAGTTGAATTGCGTCTTTCTATAGTTGAAAACGTTTCAACTTATCAAAATTTCTCGAACCAAGCCAACTGTTAGTTCAAAACCTAAAAACTTTCATTTTTAGGAATGTTCTAATTAGATCAAGCCTTTTGATTTTATAAGTTCTTTTGTTTTGGATTATATTTTTTATAGTTTTATATTTCTATATATATTCTAATAACAACTTACTGTGGTCTCTCAATAAAGATAAAATGTCTCTGCTAGAATTAGTAAATTCCGATTCATCTAACATCTCCACACACTGATGGAACTTCGACTTCCATTGCGGTTCCTGATTTTCGAAGTCAACTGCTGTTGCAAAAGCTTCAAAAGCTTGTTGCAAATATCCAGTCGATTGTTCATAGTTTGAAACCAGTTTGTTTGTGGCACCCAGCCAGTAAAGAACAGTTCCATAGATCTCCTGTTTCTTGAAATCACGGGAAAATTTCTCTTCTACAAACAGCAAAACGTCCTCCAATGTCGAAATTGCATCGCTCGTCTGACTAAGGTAAAGCTTTGCCCGAGCTATTTCAACAAGAACCTCAGCTTCTTTCAAAAATTTGGCTTCGTTGGAGAAGGAACCAAACGACCCGATTTCACATACAATTCTACGCATGGCGTTTATGACACTTCTCAACAAATCCTCGTTTCCAGCTTGTTTCGTGGCTGCGCAGTCGCACACTGCGCACAAACCAGCAACACAATTCGTGATTCCATTCCAGCCTTTGTCACCTTCTAATGCTTTGTACAGCAATGCTGCTTCTTGGTAAATTGAGACTGCTTCTAGACGGCGTCCATCGCC
>JGI24159J19872_10002897_pt1 | contig 20892 bp, 13 predicted proteins | sample Ectturendosymbi4_FD_19872 | JGI IMG/M metagenome (IMG submission 19872) | reverse complement strand
AATGTTAAAACGACGGGGCGTCGCGACGCCCCTACCCCTGTGGTGACTGATCGCCAGATGTGAAACCGGAACTTAAAATTAATCAAATAGTACGCAAACGCGAACGTCACGGGAAATTAGCTTATACTACGACGCTTAGCTGTAAACCAGCAACGATACTTGCCAGTAAGAGCAGCGCGTCTTTACTTTGGCGAGTAGCGATACTATGAATCAACGAGTAGTGTTTCTACAACCGAGTTGTGACAATTGGACTTCAATCCTGGCCTTAGTATGCATGTCAGTGTAACCATCCACGGCATTGATTATAATCAAAGATATTATATAAGCTTCATTAAATAATAATTAGTGACGCTTGTATATCAGAACCAACTAAAAAAGCGTATCTAGGTTTCATCCTCAATTAATTTCTTACATTTTGAAAATAACCTCGTAAATATTTGAATATTGCAATTAGAAGACAGCTGTGTTCGCAGGTCCATAACCACAGGGCCATTCGTGGGCAGTGTCTCCCAATTTTTGTGCCCCCCAAGTTTTGTTGTGCCTAGAAATATTTGTTTTAAACATATAATAAAAACAAAAATCTTACCCTCATGCAAATGTATTTTGGCCCCCAAATCTTAAATCCTGGCTACGGGCCTGTGTGTTAGGGAATACAGCCAGTCAACATGCAGAGACGTTGTGGAGAGATCAAATGAAGTAAATGATTCTGAAAAGCTTTATTTCTCAAACATTTCTTGTTTGTTGTCAAGACACACCTAAACATACCTGTGATGCGATCTCCCACTTAAATAATAACACATAGAAAAATAAGGTGTTGACGATAACGCCTCATAATTTGCAGTTTTTTAATCGAGAAAGTATGGCTGGGTTTCAGGAATAGACTGTCGGATTAGTTACACACTGACAACTCATTTTCGACTTTACGTCTGTGAATAAAGTCAATGTACGTGATTTCAGAGGAAAACTGGGCTGTGTGAAAGAAGAGAGCCTCCACACATGATGTCGTCACTGAAGAGCGACGCTAGGAGGAAGCGCAGTTGTTGTCCGTCTATGTTTTCCAGATTTACCGAATCTTCTGACTACCTTGCAGTACCCGGAATGAATCCTGAAAAGGACAATGAAAGAAACGCCGCAGCAGTCACTGCTACCCGCATAACCTTGCACGAGGTAAAATTGCAGATGTGCTTCGTACAAACTAAGCAGAATAATGAACCAAACAAATGCACGCGAAATATTTCAGTAACACTTTACTCTGCAGCAAAAATTGTATTTGAAGTAAGAAACGGTCGAGTTAATATTAAACAACTAGAAGCCACCACTTGTTCATAACTTTGATTTCGTCATAATGCCTGTTCGGATTCGTAACCTGTTGCAGTAATTGTCGTTTTCAAACGATTGTACTTCAGGCCGCTCGTGAAGGCGACATTGAAATGTTGGACAAGCTGCTTGAACGCCTCCCGCAGAAAAATCGCAAGAAAATACTAAACCAATGCGACGAGTGCAAGCTCACACCGCTTCATTACGCTGCTAGATACAACCAGAAGCTCATGATCGAGGCTTTATTAAAAAATGGAGCAGGTAAGTGACAGCAATATGCTTGGTAAGCTGCTGCTTTCTTCCCCATTTCTTTGGAGTCACTTATCAACGCAGAACAAGAATCGTAAAACATTCACAACGCTTGTTTTTTAGGCGGGAGTATGGTTACAATGGAATAATTAAATTAAGCAACTATTTGGCAACATTTTAATTTCATTTGCATTGATGTGGGGAGAAGAAATTAGGATTTTCCAACGTGAGTTTATTTCTTGAAAGCTGTGATCATTCTTTTTGAAACACCATATCCACTTGACATGTTTAAAAATATGACATAATATTCAGTTTAGTGTGTAATAGGTTGGTGGCCAGAAATGTCCTTTTGATGTTGTTCTTGTTTATGTGGAGCCAGCGCTTAGCATTTGCATGGTAAACTTTTTCTACTGCTTTATTGTAGCTGGGGATGGTGAAAAATGCTTTTGTAAATCATCCCGATACTGGTGCAGCTCAAAATAATTTCATCTGGCTCGGGCGGTTTCGGGTCACCGTGTTTCGCGTTCTCTTCTTATTTGGTTTTTTCTCTACGCTCTCGTTTACCTTTTACCTTACCATGCAGATGTCCACGCGGCCGCAGAGGACGGTTCCACTCCACTGCATATCCTCGCCAAATGCAAAGAAAAGCTTGACAACGACGTCCTGATCTCGACGCAGGTACGTTCAAGGGCTAAATGTTAGAGATCGTACTTCTCCCGTCCATTGCCTCATCTGCCAGGGATTGATCACGATAATTCAACGTCCGTTGGTTCTCAACCTTTTTTGGCCCATATAGGCCATTTTTTTAAAAATCTGATGAACCACTTTGCTATGCCACAAGCACAAGAACCACAAAAAAGGTCATACATAATTTCTTGTGAAGTACAGGTTACAATTTTCAGGAAGGTTTTATCAAAGATTTATGGAACTCTCTGTGAACCACTAGAAATTCCGGGTAGACCACCGATGGTCCACTTGGACCACGTTGAAAATCACTGGTTTAATGCAACAAAAGAAAGGAATTGATAACCAGGTCATGAGTGAACGAAAGTTCGACAAGGATGTGATGTCGTCTTATTGGGGTGCTCGACCAGCTAATGATCCATACCCAGTCCCTAGGGTAACGACACAGAATTTGGTATTCTTTCGATAGAAGGACAGCGACTAGCACTAAGTACTTTGTTGTAGCTTGACTAGTACAAGCCACCAGGCCCGTAACCAGCATGCGTAATCCAGGGATGGCGAAGAGTTTTCTGAGAGGGGCCCAAATTTTTTAAACTATGTCCAATACTTTCAAACTGTCCAACACATTTTTTCCAGAACGAGCGAAAAATTTGCATGGGGTTTCGCCAACCCTGGTTACGGCCCTGCAAGCCACCCTGATAATACTCTACTGTCTCATCTTCTTACGGCTAGACAGACTCATCACAAGGAGTATTTTATTTGTTTGTCTGGTTTATTATGCTTGAATCCGAGTAAAAGTATGAATCATGAAATAATACATTCTGTACCATGAAAAGACAACTTGGTCGAATTAATAAGTGTTTTCCAAAGGTTTTCTCCGCAAAATTATTTGGGCTCTCAGAGCCGTACGTGATGATCCTTATAGTGCAGTCGAGCCGCGACTACACTCAATAAATTGAAAGGTGAAATGAAATGACAAAACTCTGTATGCCACAGCCGGCCTCAGTGCTATTTTCAATTTGGTTTCAGACTCAATAATATCATTAAATCAGCAAGCATGAGCTTGCTTGAATTCGGCTACCACAACTAAGTCTCAGTGTCATACACCTCAGTTTGAAGAACTCGTTCACAGCTCAATCTCCAGGACTGGATTCCATCTTGCCAGAGTTACTACTCCACGCCGGGTCGGCTCTCAAATCTTTCTTTTGCGACTTCCTCAATTCCTGCATGCGCCAACTCAAAATTCCAAAGATCTGGAGAAGAGCACTAGTAGTTGTGATCCCTAAGCCAGAGAAGCCATCGGGGGACCCAAATAGCTATCGTCCTATATCTCTGCTGTGTGTTCCCTTTAAAATCCTCGAGAGACTGATCTACGCTCGTGTCGAAACAATCACCGACCCACTGCTCCCACAGGAGCAGGTGGCTTCCGACACGGGAGGTCGGCCGTAGACCAGGTCACCCTGTTGACACAAGACATCGAGGATAGCCTTTCAGCTAAAAAGAAGGCCGGAGCTGTGTTCGTCGACCTCACAGCAGCCTATCGACACCATATGGCACCGCGGCCTCACCTGCAAGCAGCTGCAATTGCTGCCTGATAGACACATGGTCCACATGATCATGGAGATGGTCGGCAATCGCAGTTTTACCCTTACCACCGGAGATGGCCAAAGGAGCAGGTTACGACGCCTCAAGAACGGCGTCCCACAGGGATCTGTCCTGGTGCCCCTACTGTTCAACATCTACATCTCCGACCTGCCAACCACCACCTCCAGAAAGCATGCATATGCTGACGACCTAGCAATCATGCATGCTGATGGAGATTGGCAAGCAGTGGGAGGGGTGCTGAGCAAGGACATGGCAACGCTAGCTGAATACCTCCAGACTTGGAAGCTAAAGCTCAGCACCACGAAAACGGTGTCGGTAGCCTTCCATCTCAACAACAACGAAGCTCAGCGTGAGCTGAAAGTCAACTTCAACAATGAAACCCTGCCCTTCTGCTCCGAGCCCAAATACCTCGGAGTTACATTGGACAGGTCGCTCACGTACGGCCGACACCTTGAGTCACTTCGCAAGAAGCTGACATCACGCGTCGCGCTCCTGAGGCGGCTTGCAGCTCTGGCTGGGATGCTGGAGCAACAACTCTGCGAATACCCACCCTAGCCCTGGTCCATTCGACTGCAGAGTACTGCGCTCCTGTTTGGTGCCGCAGTGCCCATACCCACCTCATTGACCCTACCATCAATGACGCCTTGCGAATTGTGACTGGATGCCTGCGTCCTACACCAGCGGACAACCTTTCAATCCTCGCAGGCATCCAAGCTGCTGAGCTTCGTCGCAGTGGTGCCACACTATCTCTAGGACGCCGTGCCATGGTGCTTGGGCATCTGCTCCACTAAGCGCTCACCCGGCCATCGAGTGATGTTGCATGGCGCGTCAAATCGAGACACTCATTTGTACCTGCCGCACAACAACTCATCAGTTTATATGACAACAATAACATACTTGCGGCGCAGTGGGCGGATCATCAATGGAACGCGGAGTGGACAGACAACCCCACAAGACTCAGCACTTTAATTCCAGACACCGGTACACACACTCCCGGAATTACCCACCCAAGAAGAGCCTGGGTCCGGCTTAACCGCCTCCGCACTGGTGTCGGACGTTTCCGTTCCTGCTTGTGCAAATGGGGTATGGCCTCCTCTGCGGCCTGTGAGTGTGGCGCAGAAGAACAAACCGTCGACCATGTCCTCCTCCAATGTCCAATTCATCGACCTCACCATGGACTGCACGGCCTGACGGTTCTGGACGATGAAACAACTGAATGGCTGCTCAACACCTGCCCCGAAATCTAGGGCGGCCAAGCAGTGGATAAAAGAAGAAATCGCTCAAACGAAAGAAGAAGACAGCTCAAACAAATCTGTTTGCAGCAGAAAATCAGAAAAAAGGGTAAATTTCTCGATGTGGCTCTCCATGAAATCAACAAGTGGTCAGCACTTGCTAATGGTACTTGGGGTCACTCAGTGTATATAGCTGCCAGAAATTCATTTGACTGCCAATCTGCTCCGTGTCTGCGGTGCACTGCAGCGTTGATATGCACAAAGTGGAGACCTCAAATCTTTTAAATGTCAAAGCGAAAGCCTTTGTAATGGGGCTCAGAAAATTTAGATAATAAAAAGGTGACTTCCATTACAGCATAAGTATTATCTCTTTGCATGGCATTAAAGTATAATATAAACGACTCATTCGTGACTTTTGTGTTGGTAAAAAATAGAAAAATAATTTGATTGACAGAATAAGATGGTGTGATTCTTTATTCATGAAATATAAAAGCTTTTTTCTACTTTTTTGTCCTGAGCGTAAAATGTGCAACTGTTTTAGCAGAGAAAGAATAAAAAAACATGCGGACAAATCAATCCTGTCCGTTTAAGAAGTAGCAGCAAAACAATTGTTTTCGTTAAATTGCGACATCTAGCGATGATTTGAAAATCTTGCCGGAGAAATGGAAAAAAGCCAACAGCAAAAAATTTGCTCCTATGTGCTTAGCGGTGGTGAAAAATCTTGGCAATACTTGAAGCAGTGTACACGTCGCGGAAAAGAATTGAGCTCGTGGCGTTGCACCAAAAATGTCATCGTTTCATGATTCAACTATTTTTCATCCACCAATTAAGGATGCTTTTTACGTTAGTCATAGAGGAATTTTTGCTGCAGGAATAAGGTATTTATTTTTTAATCTGGCTTTGTCTCAAAGTAGTATTAATTTTTAGTTAAACCGTTTGCCTTGTGAATACAAGGAAGACCAGATCTCAACGTATGTAATTGTTCTTGAGCGCGTGTTTTTGCCGCACAATGCATGTGCGCGGCCCACACTGAAAACCACTGCCTAAAACCTTTCGACAATTATTTCTTATCAGAAATACCATAATTTTTTTCCGAAGTGGAATGTTGTTCAAGTGGCAGTAGGTGCATTCAGCAAATATCGGATATGGCAAATACATAGTAATTTGAGTGCGTTACTCATTAGCACAAGGTGTATGTATTATCCAATTTTCTGCGAAAAACCTAGATGGAAAAGGCGAAAAAGGACAAAAGGTAATTGTTGTTTGTAACAGAAAGTCTCACGGACCATTTACACCGTTCCTTTCAACCTTACGCAATCCTGCATTTTGCCTATACCACCCAGTCTGATTTTCAGAGACATCAGAACAAAACAACAACCCAATTCACCGATACCCAACTCCAATACCTGAACTTATGGTCATTATATTTTCGGTGATATTCACATTATGCGAAGGCAATATTTTCTTTAAAAAACAATATTCAAAATTATGTTTAACAATAGTAAATAGCTCTAGGTTTGCTGCAAACTTTTGAGGAATCAGCCAACTGTGCTCTGCTTTCATGAACTTGCGATGATTCGGATTTGTTATACATATCTGTGTTCAAGATATTAGTCCCACAAAAGTGACACAATCGAAGCAATCAAAAACGTTTGATTGGAGATCGATCTCATGCAAATCCACTCATGAACATTTCTGAAATCTGCAAGCAATTGCTTACAGTGAATTGCTGAAGGACTAACGCAAGGGCAGAGAAAGTAAGTGAACTTAAGCGTAAAATGAACAAATCAAACCACAAGCTGCGGCAAGCAAAAACGACTGGAAAATAGGCCGTTGTCATCGAATCGCTTTCACCAGTTTCAGGAAAAGAGGATGCGTATAGTATTACGTGATATCGATTTCCTGTTAAAAAATTTGCTGATTCATCAGTCCTCGTCACTTATGTGAAGACTAGTTACAATCTGATGCCAATTACAGAGCAACAAAACCATAGCTATGAAATCACAGTTATGAGCAACGCGGCGATGGCTCAACACCAAGTGGGCAGTGGGAGCTAACTGAAAGCGCTCTTGAGGCATGTCCGTAGCCAGGTTTTAAGGTTTGGTGGGGCAAAATGCACATGTAGGGAGGCAAGATTTTGTTTTTATTATATGCTTAAAACACATTTTTCTGGGCACAGTACAATTTTAGGGGCTACAAAAAATTGGGGGGCATTGCCCGCGAATGCCTCCCATGGCTACGGGCCTGTCTTGAGGTCGTAAGGTTGAATGATGTAAGCCAGGGAGTGCATTTAAATGGTAAACACTGGAAAGGGAGGGGCAAAAATCGTTAAATAAAATCTACGTGCATGTCAAGAAATGGGATCAAACAATAGGGCAAAGCCGAATGGCAAGAATAAATGTCCATGTCAATACAATTGACAAAAAAGTGGGACGAGAATTATGTCACGCGAGGGAAGCCCATGCTTAGAATAAAAATTTATGCGTTTAGTTTATGATGAACTACTATAAAAATAACTTTGACCGCAAATGGTAACCTGTTCTTTGTTTTTTGACTTATCAGTAGACCACACTCCGTATGACTTAGGGATTCCCACGCAAAAGCGTTGTGATAGATTGTGGCCAGGTTCAGCTGGAAGGTCTGCCAATGCTTGAAATATTCCCATCTGCTTATCGTTTCGCCGCATCTAGACCGACAGCCTTGCACGCGTGAAGAGCTCCGTTTGACATTTATAATAAAACGACTATTTGATCTACAGGCAGAGATATGTGAGGCGTCACCACTCCGAGACAGAGTGGGCCTGGGAATAACGATGGCTAAAAGTAATCCGGTCTCCTCGAAACTACAGCTCTCTCAATTTGCAGCCCCATCAAAGAACGTAGTTTAACGCTATGCGCATGACTCAAAAGTTACTGCTTTTTGAGGAAATCTTACAACTGATTAACAAAGTTACGACTCACCGCTTAGGGAGCACATTAAAATGATCGTCCTGTAGACATCCAACCCCACTTCTCCTGAGATGGCGGCATTTCGACTCACACGCCTGATATGAGGCAAACAATTCTTGAAGATAAAAACAAGGGCCGCAGAACGTCAATGTTTTAAATGGATTCAAGCATGGGATGCGCAAAACCTCTTCATACTTCTACAAAAACTTTTCATACTCGTTAAAACTATTCACACTCGTTAATACTGTGCATGCTCGTTAAAGCTCGCCATACTCGCATTCTCGATTCCTCTGCAAAATTTAGGTGAAAGCAATGAATAAAACAAGATGAGCAGCAAGCTCGAAATCGAAGCTAGATATCGGCCGTGCATTAATCGGCTTTCCACTGTTCAGGGAGCGCAACCAGTTGACGAAACAAGCAAGATTGACCAGATGAGCTGCGTGGATCTGCTCGTGCGAAGTGGCGCGCGAGTAAGCGACAAAGACGCGAACGGCCTGACGCCGCTGCATCGAGCTTGCGCGCGCGGCAACGCCGGTGTAGTTCGCCAGCTGCTCAGATTTCGAGAGCTTTGCTTAGAGGTCAGTTCTTTCTCTGCTTTTGTTTAATTTAACAAAAGTAGAGTGCTTCGTGGTTGAGCCATTTTTCCGAAAATTTCAACATTTCCGCTTACATGGAGTTCTAGTATTGCATGAAATTTATTAATATAGTTGCCGTTGATTATCGTTTTGCAGGCGCATCGCAATCGGAAGGAGTCATGTTCTCGAGAACCCCCTATTTAAATCGTTCCTCCGTGTTAGTTGACCCACTTATGCAGAATAGCCGTGTGTATTGTTGTAGCAGTGTATTGTTGCATGTATCCTTTCAGCGCTGTGATGTTTCATCCAATTCATGAAAATTCTGGCCACTGCTTCTCAAAACAGGTTGACATTAAAAAAATCATGAGTGCAATTGCAGACAGACAGCTGCAGTGAAAGACTTGCAAACAAAAATCTTAAACATTTTATCAAGATCTGTAGCAACTTGGCACATAAGCTTAGCCATGAGGGTCCCTGGGGGCCATGCCACCCAAATGCTCAGCATATCTTGCCATTTTGTGCTTCAGGAGGTGGTGTCCCAAATAAAATGCTGTTGCTCGCTTAAATAAGTTTTGGCCATCTCCAGAATTTGGGCTGGCTACGCCACTGTCTTGGCGTCTTCCGCCACGTTCCCACCACTGCTTCCCGGGCAAGTTCTCTTCCCCTTCAGATCTTCGCACTCAGGCAGAGGAGCGACATTTTACCTGTGCTTGTCTGATTCAAACTTCTGGCTTAACCATTGGTGCATTGGGACAAAAACGCGTGGGAACGACGTTCCCGCACTTTTTCATGTTTTTATTTGTATTGCAATGAAACTGAATACTTTATTAAAGACTGATTTCAAAATGAATTTGAAGTGCTGCTGGAACTGGCTAATTTGTGTGCGTTCCCACGCTTCTATTTTAGCACTACACCCCTGGACTGAGCCCACCATGAACTTCATTCAACGAAAACTTTCGCAAGTATTTCTATCATTTACGATTGATTGACATCACGTGGAAACAGCGTTGCGCTCTCGCACGGTAGCATAAGGAATTTTATTTTAAGATCCGCTTCCCGGGTAAGCAGAATTACCACCATCATCAGTTGGGCAAGGCGTAATGATGGTTGCTTGACAGTGATGGCAAGCGGTACCCACCCATAGGCAAAGCCAGGGTGGGAGCCCAGGGGCCATGTCTCCCAAATTTTTAGCATATCTCTAGTCATTTTGTGCTTTGAGAAGCGGCGTCCCAAACAAAAATATTGTTGCTCGCCTAAAATCAAACACTTTCATCCGCACCAAATTTTTCCCAAAAAAAAATTTTGGGCTGGCTACGCCACTGGCGGCACCGTATTATGCTTGAAGCTTTGTTTTACCGTTAGCAATTTTTGAAACAAACTGTTGACAGGCCACCGACCAGCAAGGAACAACTCCTCTTCATCTTGCCTGCCTCAATGGCAACGTTCAAATTGTTCGGATGCTCCTGGAGTCGGAGGCCGATTTACGGTGCAGAGACAAAGAAATGACGACTCCTATGCACATTGCCTGTTCGGAAGGCTCTATTGAGGTTGGATGGAGTAATTAAGCATCAATCAACATAAACACGATGAGTTTGCTTGCTGTTTTTCACGCAATTTGATATTTTTATTGCAGCTGTAGGAAAAGTAGAGATTTGCAGCATAATTCACAATTGCTTTTGCAACGCGCTTTTCGCATTACCTTTTATTATATTCAGTTTGTTCAGTCGACGGGCATGTAATCTGCGGTCCCCTTTGTTTGTAAAAGGCAAACAACTCATCCATACTTTTCCAACAACGTAGAGTTTTTCTAACTCTTAATACACGATCACTCGCTGTTTGTCATCGGTTGTTTGCAATTTTTCTTGATGTGCCACACTGTTGCAATTCAAGTGGGAAACAAATATTTGTAAGGCTTTCTTTAAATATTAATTCTTTGTATTGGCAGAGATTTTTCACTGATTTCCGGAAGCATTCCCCCTGTTTTAATAAATATTTCGTCCTGTTTGTATGATCATATTAGATGACAATCATTCGTTCCAAAAATTTAACCTTTCTTAGGTAACTTAAAAAATAAGTACGAAACATTTGTACTGGAATTAAAAAAAGCAGCATGCCAATGTTAGAGGAAATGTTTTTAGAGTGCTGAGACATTTGCGTAAAATGCTTAATTTTGAAAACAAATATCAAGTCAGACAAAAATTTCTTTTTGCTTTTTTACTTCTGCACACGCGCGCTTTCAACATTTGTGGTTGCTACGCTTCCACTTTGGGTCATACTCAAACAGGTGTTTTTTCGGTTAATCATAAAAGGACATGAATTTCAAATTTTTCTCATTCGCATACCTTTCTGCTCTTCTTTAAGTTCGTATGTCAATGCTATGCAAGAAAAGCATGGAACGTGCTTGCATAAGCATTCACACAAATGGAACAGCATCCGATACCTTTGATAAACAATCTTTTTCTCGCCCCTTCCCTCGCATGCTGCAGTGAAAACTAATGGAGCTTCGTTCTAATAATATACGGACTACAGTAAAATTCTCTCAAATAAATCAACATCGGTCCTAAGCGATTTTAGATTGAAAACAGTGGATCTAATTACCATCACAATAAAAATGAGGTTATATAAGGAGCACAAATATTTTACTACGTTTACGGTATTCATTAACCAGACAACGTAAAAACTCATAAAACGAGGTTTGCTTGGCCAGAATTGTCACTCGAAGATGATCGTGCGTTTTCCTCTTAGAATAAAACGTGTTTTTGTCTTTGATTGCAGTTCGGTCGAGCCCAGAAGCCAAAAAATGATCAAGAAACGTATTTATAAAGCAAATGGCTATTGTTGTCAATGCAAATATTCTTTTCTGAAGCAAACTTGAATTAATAAGCAGTTGCACTTATTAGTCGTTTATTTATTAAAATCCTACTGTGATACCGAAACGTATTGTCAAATGAGTTCTTGTAATGCCCTTCCTTCAGTATAAATATGATCAAACTGTAGTGGAATCAACGAAAATTTGCCTCCATGAGCTTTTATTTGTCGTCATGGTAAAACTGATTTCCACAACGAAGCATCGCCGGTTAATTCTACGCAAGAACAATTCTTCCTGCAAGTCTCAAGTGCCAAAAATTCATAATCTTTTTGCTTCAAGTTTTTCCGAATCTGGAAAACATTACAAATGGAAATTCAGTGTTCAGATGAACACTTTCCACTCTGAAAAGCAAAACTTTAAAGTTGTTTTGAAAATGTAAACCAAAGATAAACAAAGAGCGCTTTTTTTTCGGCTAACGTTGCAAGGAAAGATCCTTCCTCACTAAATACCAATCCGTAGCCAGAACAGTAAGACAAGAAAATATTTTAATTTTTTTCATAGCAAATTTTTTCCATTTACACGGTTTCTGCATTCTCTTCAAAATATACCAATCTGTACTCCACATAAGATGAACTGACGCTCTCACTTTGTCATCTAAGTAATGGCGGCTCCAGATCTAGCCATTAAACGGAGGTGGAGAAAAACAGGACGCCAAAATGCCTCGTTTGTCGTACATTTTCATTGAAAAGGTAAAAAAACAGTCATCGATTTTCAAAATTGCGCTAGAACTTAATCAGCGCGACGCTTCAGAAGGGAGCAATGGTTGCTTGGGGTTTCAATTGTACTAATTTAACCAGGGTCCCGACAAGGGGGGAAGGGGAGCAATTCCTCGTGGCGGAACTTTTTGGGGGTCGGCATGCAGCACTTTTGGCGCAGAGAAGGAATAGCTGGTGGTGGAAGGTGGTGGTAGTGGTGGTGGGGGGGCGCCACTTTTCATATCCGCTCCGGGACGGCACTTCCTCATGTCGGGGCCCTGATTTTTCTGAATCCGCTGCTGCGTCGCCATAGCTACTCTACGACGAGTTTCTGTTTTCATTGTGTTCATCTTGCCTGAAACGTTTCTAGATTACAATGCAATTATTAAGCATGCTTCAATCCATGCTCAGTTGTATCTACTTGTATGTAATATCAGTTGTACCAATTTTTGCAAGCAGACGCTCAGTATTCTTTTGAATGCTAAAGATGGCTGCTTCGATTGACGCATGTCGGCTACGAATGCAAGTATGATTAAAAGTAAAGCTACTTACTCACCTCTCGATAGCGTTTTTCCTTCAAATACATTATTTCAATACGAAGCTGCGTGGGTCAAAAGTTGAAGCCGTGTTTGACGTTGAAGCATAACTGAAACGCTTGTTGACGGTTTTATGCACAGATTGCTCAGATCCTGTTTCGAAAAGCGGAAGAGAACCAGATGGCTGTCAGTGGTTCAGATACGGAAACGGCTGGCACTAGCAATGTTGCGATTAGAAAATTATCCTTGTCTGCAATTCAGCATTTTGGAGTACAGAATGCAACACCGATTCTGGCCCGAAGACAAGGTAGGCTGAGTATGAAATTATTAATCCATACCTTTAGTTGCCCACGTACCGGTTTTGTTTTATTGCAATTCGGTTTGAAATTATTTATTGGTATTTTTCGATCCAATATTTGCTACATTTTGCATCTGTCAATTTTACATGTATGCCCTTCATATTCTGTTCATCAATTCAAAACAGGGGCGTAACGACGGGGGGGAAAGGGGGGCACAATTCTCCGGGTGCCGGAAAATAAGGGGGCGCCGAATCAATGAGGGGGCGCCAAATGTCTGCTGGTGGCCCCGAATAGTCCCAACAATTTTACAAGTTCTTTCTTCAACACAGTAAATTTCCTTCCGAAAGACCTCAGGTTCGAACATGGGGGCGCCAAACTCGCTTCTTGCCCCGGGCGCCGTCTAACCTAGTTACGCCCCTGATTCGAAAGTTGTGAAGCAGAGAAATGAAAAGAAATGCAGTTAGTTAACTAAGTTGAATGCTTACCGGAAAACAAACTCTTTGTCGAATTGTCCAATGATAACAGCGGAGAAAATACTCTACGTGATATTTTGCGTCGCAGATTTAAAAACTAATGATAAAAAATAATATTTTGTTATTTTATTCTGATGTGTTAAAATTAAATAAAGAACAGGTGCAAGCGGGTAATTTGCTTTTAATCATATCTGAACGCTTCTTTGTTTTTTCAATTTAATAGGTGAAAACCATGTGTCTCGTATTAGTGGAAATGGGATTTAACAAAACTACGTTTTTTTTGCTTTAGGATGTACGTATATAACGTGAATTTTCTTTCATATCATAGGTTTGGAGAAATGCATATAATTTATTTCCTTGAAAATCCAAAAATTACCTGTTAAAATATAAAATCCCGTAAAGAGTTTTGTTAAAATTAAATTAATTTTACAATGTTCGTGCAAATCATCTAAATGTTGTAAAAATTGTATAATTTTACAAATGTTTACACTGTGGTATGCATTGGTTACATGAAATGACAACTAGGAAAGCACTTTGTTTCCTAACAGGCAAAGATTCAGTTGGAGGATCCGTACTGCTGGAAGATATGGATAACGAGAAAAATCTTCCACTGCATCTAGCCATACAGAATGGGAACTTAAGCTTGGCCAACTTTTGTATGGACAAAGGGAAACGTTCAGGTGAACCTGTTTTTTCGCTAAAACTAGAATCAAAACAATCAGCTTCATTTTTATATCTGTTGCTGCCGTCGACAGATGCAGGTCAACTATTTTGATATTCAATAGGCCGATGAAGCACATGTGTCTATCCTTTGCATTTCACAGGCTTTCAAATTTTTGTTTCATCCATATATTACAGTGTAATCAAATATCAACGTGCGGTCATACCAATTCTCACAGGTTTTGACTGCACTTTCAAATCATATAGTATTACATTTCTGACTCAAAACGTTAACTGTCTTGCATCGTGTAACTTCTATAGTGTTCAGCAGGCGTGTTGATAGGACTTTTTCTGCCCCATTCCATGGAAATCTGTGATCGTCCCATGAGATTCCAATGAAACTAGCAACACGAAGTACATTACATAATGTGAATGCATAATGTCTAATCTCCGCAGAAGAATGGCCAAGGTACCCTAAAACCTCCCAAGTAGGGAAACCAATAAAAATTGGGTGACCTTTATTTTGATTGTCACCTAAAAAAAGGCTCCAAATTCTTGGTGCAGGGACTCGCATAAATATACCATAGCACTGAGTCTATACGTCCAATACTTACTGTGCTGGGAGGATATGAAAACGGCATTCAAACTTATGATGGAACATGTGACAAATTTCAAGTCCACTGCCCAATCCCATGGACAGGCCTGGAGATCAGAAAGAACGTTTTTGTTCATTGGGTTTGCAAGCATCGATTTTGTGACAATGCCTCTTCTCTGAACGGTCTTTCCCGTAAAATTGTAGCTTATTGCTATAAGGGGGTGTGGCGCCGGGTGTTAATAGGTTGACCACCAAAACACAGGACTAGGTTATCCTCAAAAAACGACGATTTAGGCCTGATTCTGTCTGTTCTACTGGAACCTCCTCACCAAACGCTCTGGTCCATTCTCGCATGCCTGACCCTTGGCTGGATACATGTCTCTTTCCATCAAAGAGCTTTGACAGACGAAGTGACTGTAGGCGTAAACGAAACATACGCTTGTTAAAATCACTCTAATTTAAAGAAGTTAGCGATTTGAGCTGAACATTTACTATACGTTCTGCAATCTGAAACTAAAATACTTTGTTGCAAAACATTTAAATAATTTGCAATTGAGTGCTGTAAGATCCGTACGTGTTCTCTGTTTAAGAAATTATAGTGACATAACAAAATATCTTTAGTTTTTTACTGAATATCAAGCGCATGAAATCTGTTCCATTTCCAGGTATTGGAAACATGGTTAATACCACGTGTTCACACAACAACTCCTGCCTGCATCTGGCCGTCCAAGCAAACAGTTTGGAACTGGTAAAACTGGTTCTACACGAAGGAGCAGACATAAACGCAAGGAATGCCTCTCAAGCAACGCCCCTTTACGTTGCATGCCAACAAAATTCTCATGGAATTGTCAACTACCTCCTATCCAAGTAAAATATCTCTGACAAAATGCTTCATTTTCACCTCAAAATTAAATCAGCCTGATAGGCCAAAAACCAGGTGATTTTCTGCGGTAGCCCTAAATGTTCTCACCATCAAGGCTTCCCTCACTTAAAACTGAACTTTTGGCAAAAAATGTACATAAATGCTTGTTAGCTCGTTAGCGCAACCAATTAAATGTTCTGTAAAATACTATTTTACTCGTATTGAGCATTGTGAGTAAATGTTGCTTCAAGTGCAAAATCCTATTCTGATGCGGCTTTTGGAAAAGTGTTGTTCGGCAACGTCAGGCGTGGAAGTCAATGGTAATCGTACATACATAGTTGTCTTTTTCATACATTGATATTTTTGGTTAAAAAAGAAAAGTGTAATGTTCTGCGATTTTTCTCTTTTTTATACTTTATCTCAAACGATGCATTTTTATATTATCTTTAACGGTTCAGTAGTTTTTTTTTTCAATGCAAACGCCGACCCTTGAAACACAGTTCCTTCAATGACTTGTTTTTCTTTGCAGAGGCTGTGACGTAGAAATGAGGGATGTGAGCTACAAGACTCCCTTTCTGATCGCGTCTCGTCACGGTCACCTGGAAACACTCAGTTGGCTGCTGCAATACAATGCAGACGTCGCAGCAATTGACAAAGATGACAAAACGTGTCTCATGCTGGCAGCGGAGGAGAATAAGCCTGATACGATTCGAGTGAGTTACAGCGTCATCATGTGGCGACTGCAATCAATAGGTAGCAATTAAAGTGATGCAGTAATTTTTTCGAAAGATTGTTGATTATGTCCAGGTAACCAACAAGACAACGTAATAACTTAAAACCAAAAATTAGTCAAGGAAGTTAAAGCAAAACAAACAGTCGTTGCCGTATTGGAGAACTATTCCTTATAGTGATATTCCTGTCCTGCACTTACAACGTTTTAACAACAAAAAACTGCGTTGGGCAAAAACTGAAGGATTTTATTCACTGTATGCTCATGGGAGTAATTAAATGATTAATTTTCTGCAAAGGTTCTGCTCCACATGTTTCCACAGTTGGTAAGGTTAAGTGTTTTCCAACGTCACTCGGCACATATGCCCAACAAATTATGTCGCTATTTGTGTTGTCAGACATGGGCGTCGGAAGGATTTTTTCCAGGGGGGGCAGTAGGGGAATTTCCCAAAATTTTTCCAGGGGGGCCAAAAGTGGTGAAATTTGTTTTTTACCCCTTAAAATTGAAAAAAACAACCTTTTTTGCTAATAATTTCAAAATCCAGGGGGCAAGGCCCCCCTTCCCCCCCTTCCGACGCCCATGTTGTCAGAAAACAAGTGCCATTTAATTAGACAATATTTGTTCCTCAGAAATTTAATGTCATTAATCTTTCATTTCATATCAAGTAACTACAAAATTTCCCTAATGAAATTTCGTCACGTCCGTTTAGTTACAGCAGTGAGCAATGTGTCTGGTGGGGCTTGGAGTCCTGTCTAATCCTGATGTTCGCATTAAAGTGCTACTTAGGTAAGTTTCATAGACAAATTTTGCTTTCGAACTCCGCCTTCAAATAAAACAATTAAACAGTGAACCAGCAAGTTCTACGTATCTTAAGAAACAGTGAACCAGGAAGTTCTACGTATCTTAAGAAAAAAGTTAGTAATAAAAAACACTTTTGAAACTTTTGTCAAATGTATCCAAAAAGAATAGGTAAATTTCTGTAGAATTCGGTTGTCGTCAGGCTAAGTGCTAAAGAAAAGCTAAAAATACGTTTGTTTTAATTGCGCGTGATAAGTTTTGATAAATTTTTTACTCTTGTCGTCCGCATATCTTTTTACCTAAAAGCAAACGCGTTTATGACTTTTTTAATTATGGTTATATCATCTAATAGTCCTGTATCAGGAGTCGGAAACCTTTTTCGAACTGTGCGCCGACTCAAGGTGTTAAATTGTTCAGTGTGCTCAGAAAAGACGTATTTTTATACGAGTCAAGGTCAAAATAGCTTCTGTGTGAATCATAACAAAATTGATATGTAAAACTTGGAGCTTATGTGTGCCACTGGAAACGTGTTGGGGTGCCAAGCGTGGCACGCGTGCGTAGTTTGCCGACCCCTGCAGTGTTTGTGCATCAGCTGTGATCACTGTAATTTAAGAAAGCCAAAAATATTCGCATCACTTTATTTTAATGAAGGAAAGCAAACCCGATTCTGTTTTGGCGTAATGTCAGCTAATGGTCCTGTATACACATTAGCTGACATCATCGTAATTTATAAAAGCTAAACAGGCGTTTGTTTGTTACAACTGTGCGTGATGTTTTGAGCAATTTGATCTTTGGCACGCACTGCATTTGTTATGAAATAGAAAAAAACACGTTTGTTTTAATGTGTAACTCCGCACCAGTGTTATAGTCATGTATACACGTCAGCTGAGATCATGGTAATTCAGACAACTGTAGGTGAGGGACGTTCCAGATCGCCCTTCTTTTTGCCTGAGCTGTGCACGGGTGAAATACAGAAGAGAAACTCCACATTTTGTCTTGCCGCATACTCTCCCATAGAAAACTGAAAAGATGTTTAAATTTTCACGAAAACTAAAAAAGACGTTTGGTTTCCACAAAACAATAGTCTTTGTCAAAAGTGCGTTTGCCACAAAATTCAAAATAATTCGTCCGCTTTTGCATGTCAAAATTTTCATCCGCTTTTACATTTTAAAAATTTCATCATATGTTTTACATCTTGATATTAAAATCACTTTTGTGCAAACAAATTAATACAAAAATTTTACTTTTCAAATTATTAATATAATGCTATTGATGTGACGTCACTACGTCGAACCCCTCTAGTTTTGATTGAAACGCGAAAGTTCTAATGTTTTTCATTGCATCGTCGCAGCTTCTGATGCAAAACAACACGATCGCAGCATCCCTCGAAGAAAGAGACAAAAGCAACAACACAGCCCTTCACCTCGCGGCTGGAAGAGGTCACTCGGATACCGTCAAGGTTTGCTAAAAAAGCTACGCTTGCCAACTATTGAAAATAACAGCCTCGCCTTAGTTAGAACAGGTTTCTAAATGTTGCTCATGAGGTTGCGTGTGTAAGAACCTTTGCGATAGAGGGTATTCGCTTTCAGAAAAGTTCAAAGCGAACCCCCGTAAGGATTACACTCATTGAATTGCCGATTTATGAACTGACCACACTTCGCATTCCCCACAGAGCCATAAGGAAAGACGTAGCCAATAACGAAGAATTGCTTCACACACCTGGGCGAACTGCTTTACATGAATGAAGAACGCAATCTAACTTTAAATGAGAATATTTTATCCATAGTTCGACCTTTCAGGCGTCACCACTCCAGGCCAGTTGGACCTGAAAATAATGATGGCTAAGGAGTAATCCATTTTCCTGCCACTGCAGTCCAATTAGTGGTTACACTTTGTCATCATGCTCAAGACTCAGGACTGCCTAAGTTATTGACTTAGCAACAGCAGCAATTTAGACCGGAAAGCTGTTTTTCGCCAGCCTTTCTTAGGCTCAGTGTTTCTACGCACCACGCTAAGATTTAACCTTAATTTTTCACCTCATAGCAGTATGTTTGCATATTGAAAGCCTTACGTTTCTCAAACTTTCGTTTTTACGTAGGAAATATTGCTGGTTTAGTGCAAATTTTTTATTTCATAGTTCAACAGAACACCAGCATTGTAAAATCCTAAAAAATTCAAAACCAAACTATCAACTTTTACTGGAAAGGTGTTTTTTGAGCTCCGAAATGTAGTTGTTCGAAATGCGGATGTTTTGACTGTAAAAATCCCAGTGAATCTTCAGAACTGTTTGGGAAAGTAACTGCATGATTTGATAATTAAACTTCACATAAAATTTTGAAAACATTATTAGTTTTCATGACAATCTTGCCCAGCAAGCTAAGCAGCCAGAAATCATAAGTTTCTTTTGAATTGTGGACCTATTTTTTGCATCTTTTGAGTGGAAACCTGACGGATGAAAGAAACACTGTGTCAATTTAACTTGTAGCGTAGTTGCGAAACGAGATGACCAAGAATCATTCTGCTAAGTTTTCCATCTTTTTGAGAACTTTGACGAAATTGTTATCAGAATATAAGGTTCGTTTTATAGTGCTTTATTTTCCCAGCAATCCCTTCTGGTAATTGTGCTAATCGTATGTTCAGTAACCATTCCCATTTTTTCGAATAATAAGATAAACTTAGGCAACATGTTCACTTTCAGAATTACTAAAGTAACTTAGATCTATTGTATGGATAAAAACAGACGCCCTTGCTTTTTTCCATGTGTATAGTATTACCATGCATATACTGAACAAAACTTAGCTAAGAGCGCTCTGTGTTAACAGCTTTCTTATTTTTCTATCATATTTGGCATTTCGTAGTTCATGGAATCGCCCAGATCACTCGTTGGTTTTGTTGTATATCGTGTCTCAACAGCAGATGCATTACAGTAGCCAGCTGCAAAAACGTGCCACCCCTAAACCAAGTCTTAATCTATATCCCAGTTGCTTCTAGAATACCACGCATCCACAGAAAGCAAGAATGACTCCGATCAGAACACTCTCCACATGGCGGCGCTCCACGGCCACCATGCAATCATACCAGACTTGGTCAACCGTGACAAGTCTATCATGAATACAGGGGATGAAGAAGCTAATACAGTTTTACACTTGGCTGCAATTGGCGGAAATCTAAAATGCGTCACAGTGTAAGTAGCGATCTGCTGTTTTGATAGAAAGTCGAATCTCTTCTGTGGTGGCGACAAAGGCAGCAGAAATTTCAAACAAGTCTTTGGGTCTATTCGAGGAGCAAAAGCGTTGTTGAGTGTTGNACGTTATTGAATTAAACCTCACATTTTTTATTTCTATAATTAATGTCAGTGTGTAATTACTGAGTGATTTTCCTAAAGATTTATGCAAACATTAGAAGTTTAAAATAAGTTGTTGCATGATCTGAGGCAAAGCGTTTAATGCACCGTGTCTATCTTTCAAGCCATGAGGCAGTGGCGTAGCGTGGGCGATTTGACTACGCATGCAATTTTTGGTTTGCGTCTCGATGACGTCATCGTGCGCAGTTAGCAGCGGTACGATCTGTTTGCAAAAGCTTCCAAGTAATTGATTTAAACACGATGCTTTATCTTTCAGAATTTCAGCTATCGCACACAAGGCCGGATTTAGCTGATGCGATGCCCTGGCTAATCCACTTGTGAGGCCCCCTCTCGCATTGTTACGAGGATAAACGGAAAAGCGCTATTCAGTTTAAGCTTAGCCGAAAATGACGATGTGGACA
>JGI24159J19872_10002896_pt1 | contig 20897 bp, 15 predicted proteins | sample Ectturendosymbi4_FD_19872 | JGI IMG/M metagenome (IMG submission 19872) | reverse complement strand
CCATAAACTAAATAATGTGTGGTTGTAATTTGAAATAAATAGCTTTTTAATCAAAGTCACAATTGAAATTTTCATGGGTACACATCTTTTTGGGTCACCCTTCGCTACCTTATTTTTATCTTGACAGCAAACTTCGTTAAGTAATCTCTAGCTGAAAAAGAAATGTTGTGCTGGATATTTTTCCATCAACTCATGTCCTGGCGTTAAACATTGCAACAAGCTGTTTTGCTGTTTCACAGATTGGATTTTTCAAAAGCAAATACGGGGACAAGAAGCGGGCAGCGGAGGAGGAGCGAGAATGGGGGGAGGCGATGAAACCGCTCAACACGTAGTGGTCTGTGGTTTGTGTTGCCCATGGTCCTGGCCCCGCCAGCTGAAGGCCACCACTCAGACCCTGACGAGAGCACGCTTGTGTTGCTCAACTACCTCAGCGAAGTAGCGAGAGCACGAAACACTTGTGTTTTGAAGGTCAACCTGAACACGCACTGTAATATTTTCAGGTATTCCTCCCCTTTTCAAGGGGGTAATCTCATCGCGGTACAAAGTGGTCCTTGGTTAAAACACTGAAATCGTTTTGCTTGAGTGTTTGTGTCAGAATTGGTCTTTTTTTCATTTTGCTTTCAATGATCCGTAATTTGCATTTCTAGCTTACAATTTGGAGTTGGGTTTTGGCAATAAATTGTCCAGAAACCCTCAGAACAATGATGAGGCTTTGGTGAGCTCAAGCTCTGCCGTGAACTGCAGTGCCATACGAAGGTCGCAGTGAAGTTGCACGAATGCTATGGTTGTTCGCGAAAGTAATTAAGATTGTTTAAGCTTTTCTCCCCGTAGGTTTAACGGGAACCAATATTTCCTTGTCATGAAGAAATTATTCTATGAAGATCGAAAGTAAAATATTCATTTGTGCGAATTTTGTTAAAACCGATATTTTTGTACTTAACCGTGTGATCTTAGCGGCTGTATTCTCTTCTTGCTTGTCATTATTGAACCAAGAGCAAGTCCTAAAAACCTCAATGTAGTCTACAAAGCCGAATTTTTAAAAGTTAGAAGAAAGCATTCGTTTCATATTTTGCGCCATCGTTTGAACTTCGATAAGTGTCTGTAAACGTTCGTGTACCAGTGATTGTGATCGTGTCGCGCAGTTGTAGAGCAAGTTCTCGAAACTCGACTCAAACATCCGTTTATTAAGTTCTAAGGCTTAGAGGTTACAGTCTAAAAAGGTAACGGATGCCCCACTGTGATGAAACTCCGAAACAACAATGTGCTTTTCGCCTCTGCAAGAGCCCACACTTCTTGTTTGGTGAAAGAATACTCGCCGTCATATGCGCATGCGCACACAAGACGTATGCATGGGATAGAGTACGGCGTAGGTTGGCATAGCAACAACAAGTTAAACGGAAGGTGGCTTGATGACCCATTTCCGGGTGATTTTTTCTTACCGTGAACGATAGAATTACGATTTCAAACACGCCAGTAGCAACACGAATGTTAAGATTTCACTGTAGAAGTTTACTGTGACCCGCAAACGGTTATAATGGTGGGACACTTGAAGTAATCCGCACTGGCTGCAGTAAGTCATCCGTTTTTGCTCTGCACTCCAAAATTTAACACTATGCTTCACGCATTTTATTTCACAACCACAAAAGTAGACGTTGATTTTCGACTGATAAAAAAGTGGCAAGAACCTTTCTGCCTTAACCCTTTACGTCCCGAACGTGCCAAAATTTTGGCGCAGGGTTTTTTCCCAACCCTTTCGACCATAACTCGCCAGCTGGTTGAGCTAGAGAGCTGCTGAAAACCTCAAAAGATCCGGTTAAACTTCTGCTTTCGATTTTTAAAAATTTGGTAAGTTCTGGATTTGAGAGGTGGGGGTATAGGTTTAGGCTTATTTGGCCAAGGTTACCTGACCCTGGGCTCCAAAACCCTAGGGGTAATGCTTTGTTGTTTTTTTTTAAGCAACTAGGCTAAAATCCGCATCTTTTGAGCCCTTGATTGGATTTCTAGCGTTTGTAGTTGGCAAATTATGACGAAAAGTCTTTATTTAATTAATTAAATTCCCTAGGGGATTAATTTTCTTCGTTTGTTGTTTCAAGACCGTAACTTTCTAACAACAAACGCTAGACGGCCAATCAAGGGCTCTAAAAATGCGCATTTTGGCCTGGTTTCATTTAAAAAAACAACAAAAAATTGCCTCCTAGGGGTTGGAGCCCAGGGTCAGGCAACCTTGGCCAAACAAGCCTAAACCTGAACTCCCTTATTTTTTTAATCTAAAAGTACTAGTTTAACCGGATCTGTTGAGGTTTTCCACAGCACTCTAGCTCAGTCGGCTGGCGAGTTATGGTTGAAAGTGTGAGGGAAAATCCTTGCGCCAAGATTTTGACTCGCGCGGGACTTAATTAAATGTTTCTTCGAATAAGTTGCTGTCTATTGCATAGCACGTGAGCTTGCTCATTTTAGAAAGTTCTTGAATTTTTTATTCCTTTCTGTTACGCTTCACTGCATTTCTCTTATCTGTTCGTAATCAACTTAGTTTGATCCTCATGTTCTTCATTTTGAAAATTGTCATTTTCTCTAGCTTAAGCCATTGCCTGTTTATTCATGTTTCCTTGAAGAACTATGCGTCTGGCAATGCAGAGCAAATGGCAATTAATGTCTCTGCGTTGTTTCAAACGCGATACCGTTTGTGTTTTGCGTTCAGTTTGAAGTAAAATGCATACCTCGAGTTACGCTCCTTCACGCACCAGCTGCTAAAGAACTGCAGAGGTCAGTCGCGTGGAGTTTTCTAGTTTGGATTATATTTTCCACGTTTCAATTCTTGGAAGCACCCGTGATGGGGTCTAGAAACTCAATCTCGGAGGCATCGGTTTCAAAGGATGCAGGTCTCAGTGTCAAGGCCTGTGCTTCAAGACTCCAAGTGCCCCATCGACATGTCTTTGAAATATGCCAGCAGTTCAGCCTGTTCGCTGGTAATCTGATGCTTGCTGAAGAAAAAGTTGGAAAAAATGAATGAAGTTTGACGAAAATAAAGTTCGGAAATGTGGATGGCTTTTTTATAAACCTCTAAAAGACTTGGCGAAACATAACAGTTTTCTGGGTCTTGTTCTCAAACGTTCAAGTCTCGCACTTGTCAAAAAATTTTGACAAAAGCCTCGGTCTCTTGTTTTGAGCCAAGTCTCGATTCTGGAGGATACAGTGTTGACTGCATCACTAGCACGCACGCAAAAGGTTTTGAATTGCTCGCACATGATTGTCGTCGCTGAAGCTTTTTCAACGACTCCAAAAATTTGGCATGAAACTAAGGATTCGATGTTTAGTAAAACACGGTGTTCTTGCACAATGAGAGTCTGAGTCAATTGGTAAAATTCAGCATGAGTTCCGACTTCACTTCATTAGTAATTGTTTTGTTTCTAGTGTTTGTCCTGTTTTCTTCTGCTATTTTGCGATGACGTGTTTTGATATGTAGCTGTCAGTGCGCATCTTCGTATCTTGCTTTCGCATCATGGCGCTTTTCTGGCGTGAATGACTGTCTCATCGTTGCACATAATGCTTTGAATTGTTCAGTTTTTCGTTCTATAAACCTATCTATGTGTTCTTCGTTAGTGAGATGTTAATCTGCAAGATGCGCAGATAGATATGGAATGAACTGGAGTATTTCGCAGAAAACGATAGATCTGCAGTCGGCGTTTTTGTGCTTTTAGTGGCGTAAGGCGAATGAGGTAAATTGAACCAGTTTATTAAAGAATTCAATCATTCCCTTTCCTGCTACATAACGAGGGCAATATGGTTTTATGTAACACACATTAATTGCGCCTCTTTGAGCAGCCAGTTTATTACGAGAGTCAGGAGGAAGCTGCTATGTGCAGAAAGTAAGGGAAAAGAATGTTGTCTGTGAGCTGAAACGAATTAGCACAGTAACTTAACCGTTTCAAAATCTAAGTGTAAAAGACATATTTGTGTGACTTCGTTGCTTCTACCAGTAACATGCAAACACGCTTTTCACTTAAATACCGGAACAACTAGATTGTACTACTGTAACATGAACTTTGCTCGAATTTTCTGGGTTCAACTTGCCCCAAACGATGGTTGTCGATAGATGTAGTATGCGTAGTTTAGTATCTGATGGTTTTAATCGTGAAATGATTATCTAATAGTTTTCATTCTGATATTTAAGGGAATAGAAAAACAAGACATGCTTCCAATTCCAAAGATTGCAAGATGCTGCAGAACCACTTGTCAATGGACTTTTCTTGGAAAGCCAGTGTATAACACGCTAATATAATCGCAGTGGTTAAGCTGCAGCGAGACTCAGAACAAAAACCTCCTCGATCTGAGCTCTTGTGGTTGGTTGTGGTTTCAAGATAACGTACAAGCTCAGGTGGCTGACGACATTACACTTACACAATTATTTTTTTAGCCATGTTTTTACACCACGTTTCACACTAAATTATAAGTGTGAACAAAGCATTGCAAATCTTTATATAAAAGGTGCAAGACCAGATCTTCAAATTGTATCGACGGCAAAATACTCCCAAAACATTTGCAGTACAAGCAGTTGTCTACTTGAACGTCCGTACCCTGACAGTTCGAGACCTCAGCTTAGCCCAAACAGCCAAAATGAAACACATCTAGATCTTCGAGACGGAATCGTCGCCAGAAAGTCTTCAATAGGTGGACTTTTCGTTTGCAGTGGTCTTAACATTCTAAAAATTGAGAAAAACTCCACTGATTTATTGTGCTTCATATTTCCATTTGGGGTGGTTGGAGCTTTGTTTGGGGGGCTAAACCCACCAACTCCCCGTGGCGACGGGACTGCTTCGAGACCAGACACCGAGCCGAAAAACTTTTATTCTCAAATAGGAATCCACACCAACCCTTCCAAATGTTGAAGTCTTGCACATCAGTTATTTCCGTGCTTGAGTCAGACTCATACCTCACCATAGCACATCGCGGAGTAGGTGTAACTTGGCACGCGCAGGCGATACTGAAGAACAAGCACTGACAAAATGCACCCGCAAGGCCGAACTACTGCATTCGATCATTGTCATGAAAAGCGTTGCGAAGTGGGAAAAAATGAAAACTTATAAAAATCGTCAGATACCTCAAGGGAGTTTATAAAAATGTTTAATGAAAAATGTGCATCGTTGAACAAAAGCATGGGTGTTGGTGTTGCTTTAATGTGAGGTCCAAACTACTGTTCCCTCTATTAAGTCAGTGGTTGCCGACCAGGGTGAGAGGTGTGAGAAAAGTCCGTCTTAACAGGATATTTATCTGCAGGTGATGAGATATTACTCTCCTGCGGCTTTTTTCTTTTGCAATTTATAATGGACAGAAATCGCGAGCGAGGTTCGTTCAAACCTGTCCGTTCAGTTCAATTTCGTTTATGCCCGGTTTCTGTACTCCTGGAGTGTCACGAGTGGTCTGCGGCGCCCATTTCCCGTGATGCATTTGCGCATAGGCCATGGCGTAGGGCCCCGCGCAACTCGTTCCTATGACGACTCATTGCTGTTTATAGGAAGACTTAGAGCAATGGTGCAGCCAGACATTTTGATTGGGGTGATCAAAAACAGAGATCCTCGCTTTGCTCATGAATTTAAAGAAACATTATAAAGTGACGTCATTTTCATACAATGACCCACGTGTCCACCTTGGCTACGGCCCTTTCCTACAATATATACCTTGTTGTTCTGTAGTGATTTATAGCAAAGGTAGAGTTTGAAGATTTATAAAATTTCGTTTTTAATTTGTCAGTGGTGGGTTTCCGTTGTCAAAGTTGTTGAAGCAGAAAATCGTTTAGTCTTTTCTGAAAGACTAGAGTCTTAGTCACTGCAGCACAGTGGTCTCTAGTAGTAAACGGTTTGTGAATTACACTTTCTGGAATATAAGCCTTAGAAGGCAAATTCGTAGCGTCTTTGATGCTGATCCTACCTTTGATTTTTTCCAACAAGATCGCCAGTTTACAGAGCTTGCTTGTTGAAGTTCGAGATTAGGGGTCACCAGTCCACCTGGCGGGCGCCAGGTGGCTCGCATGGACCACGTGAGTCCCCCGCGGGCCTGTTCTGACAATAGCATAAACATGATCGGTGTCTTGATACTGATGAATATCTTTAATTTTTATTAATGATAACATAATTGAAGAAAAATTAACAAATTTTTATTTCAGAAGTGTGTGTATTAAACTGGTAGCCTTTCGCATGAATCTGTACCAAGAAGTAACTCTCAGTTTCAAAAAGGTTGGTGACCCCTGCTCTAAATGTTATTTAAATCAGCTAGAACACTTTCTAGTGAGTTTTACTTGGAAAAACGTGTTTGCATTGGGCTTACTTCACATATGGTTAGTTGAGGGTGTTGCAAAAATACTTTGTTGTGCGAAACGTGTCTTCATGCTGTTTACCATCAGCCCCATAGCATAGAGGATTAAAAAACTATATTTTGTATTGCTGTGAAAATGACAACTTAAAAACGGCACAAATAAATCCTGTGTTGTTCTATAAAATATGTGATTACTATAACCGAAGTAGTTTATGTACAGCTAATCATATCGACAACTAGACGATATGTTCGAGGGCAGCAACACGGTCCCACCTGAAAATGTGTATATCCGGAAAAATAAGCCTACAAAAACGTTAGAAACCACGGAAATTTAACGAGAATTTCTGAAATACATGAAAGAGGTATAAATTCCAAGGAAAAATCGCATTGCCATTTGGTCTTCAGAAGAATGTAGGCAAGGCTTTAATTTCTGTTGAAGATGTATGGGGTAAGGCAATCATAGAACCAAAGTCGCCGCGGCAAAAGATATATTTTTGAAAGGGCACTACACATAATAGGGTCATACTTTCACGCTTTTAAAACAAGCGGCCAAATAGGTCACACCTGCGTGGGGCCCCCAAAACTAAGATGGCCTAGGGCCCCGCGCTCCCTAAATCCGGCCAGGCCCATAACCATGGGGGCCAAATCCCTCCTACAAAAATTTTCGACCCCCCTGTAAAAATGTGTTGGACATAGTTTAAAATCATTGGGAATAGTTTAAAAAATTTGGTCCCCTTGCAGAAAACTCTTCGCCCCCCTGGTGATCCAATCTGGTTACGGGCCTGAATCCGCCCCTGCCCATTTCTGCTTGCTTGCGCCGTAAGCCACGCGTTTGCGTTCGCAGTGAGTGCTGCACTGTCGGGGAGCCAATGGGAGCACCGCGCATGAACCGTTCCCTTGCACTCACCCATCAACCCCGAGCACGAGGCTGGTCAGGCCGCAAGAACCGGAGTACCGATTTCCAAGTTTTCGGTATGACCAGACAGATCAACGTATTTTGTTTAATGATTGTTGTAAAAGAAATTTATTGTGTCCAGCAGGGCCGGCCTTAAGCCGATGCGGCTGCATTGGGCCCCGCGTCATGTGTTTGGCTAGTTGTTCATTAAATCTCATTGTTAGCAAGCAATGCTCGCGCTAGAACGAACATTGACACAAAAGATGAAAGGTTAAGCCCGTAGACGCAGACATTCTATTCGAGTCCGAAGACTCCAACGGTTGGCCATTCAACCATAGCAGCAAAAGTGTTATATTTTGCATTTTTTGCCTGGTCTGTACTGGACACTGAACCGTGTTAGCCTGTCTGGACAGGCGGTCAAAAGATGTTGAGTAGCATGCAACGCTGGTTGTGCCAAAACGTTTGTTGTTCGTTGTTCTGAAAAAAATGCAAACAGGGGCCTCGCTTTTAGATAAATATCTAGAGCGCCAGACTTTATTTCCCCTGTGCCCCCAAACGTTTACATTTGTGATGGCCCTTATGTTAGCTTTATCGAAAACTGTGGGGTCCTGCGTCTTGATCCAAACCTCTTTCAACAGCTAAGCGAGATTTTCTAATTGTGAAAAGCCCAGATAAGTTAGATCTGAACTATGAATTTCCCAAAGATTTAGCAGGCAGGACTTTTTCAAATTGTTGTTTACAACGTAAATTATCCAATGGAGAGGTGATGCAACTGAAATGGCTGGTGTACACAGCTGGAAAAATTGGATATTTTGCTTTTTTGTAAACTTTTTGAAGGTTTATGTCGCGCTATCCATTCAGTGGTGTAGAGCTGAGGGGGCAAGTGCACACCCTAAAGTTTTTGTTTGTCGAAAATTCGGGCGAAATTCCTGAAAATTCGGGTACGGGGGTTTCGACACCTTTGCTTGCTATTGAGTTATCAGACTTTTTTCTCCAAAAAAAACGTTTTTGATCCAGTGCTAGTGTGCGCTTAGCTGAAAATGAAAAGTCGAGTCGTCACTTACAGGCAGGTGTTCAATGGTTTGAGGCTGAGAAAAGATTAACGAAGGGTTTCTCACTGGATTCAAGTCATCACATTTATCATTTGCCGCTCCACCAAACTTTCATTGTGTTTGGCTGTTTGCGAGTGTAAATAGGTAAAAAAACATTACTTCAAGTCCAGGTGCATCAACGTTAAAAACGCCCTCAGCTCCTACAACACTGAATGAAAGCTGCAGTTCGTCTTAACTAGGCAAATTGTGAATGTCATCCAGCACACTCGTTCCTGCTCATCATATTGGGCGGCTATATGCTTCTATTTGATTAATCAACCATGCGCATTATATATTGCGTTTGGTACGTTTTTTCTACATTCTGTGACGTGATAGTTGGGAAATATTTCTAATTCATGAAGAAGAGTTTGCGTTGGTATCCAAGTACATGCATTAAGAATGACTATAAAATTGGGCTTTTGCAGGAATGTAGGGTTTGCTCATTAGTGAAGTCTGTTTTTTTCGTGTATTGCGTCATACAGAGTACAGTTGATCGTGCACCCAGACCTTATCTTTATGCAAGAATGCGTCTGCGCTTGTGGTTATCGAAAGTGAGAATGGTTAATCAGTTCATGTTAGCAACTTTCTCCAAGTCGCTCATTCTTCGCAAGCACGTAGTCAGGTTTTAAGGTTTAGGGGGAAAATACATTTTAGGAGACAATATTTTGGTTTTTATTATATGTTTAAGACACATTTTTCTGGACACGACAAAATTTGGGAGGGGCACAAAAAAATTGGGGACCCTGCCCCCGAATGCCCCGCCCCGTGGCTAGCTAGGGACCTGGTCCTTCGAACGAAAGTGGCGTTCACTTTTACTAGAGTGAAGTATATTGCATTGTAGGTTCTATTTGCTTGTTCGGTTTGATTGACGCAACTACGTATCTTTCCACTTGCACTCGCCGCTCAGATCTCCGTTGCAGAGCTTCCTTTAGAATTTTCGACTCAATTACGAGTGGTAGCGGCACACTGTCTAATATCCACTACAGCAGCATGTTAGTCAGAAACATGGATGTAGTTAAGGGACACAATAGCTGTGCCCACACCCCTCCAAATGAAAATAATATTTTGTGATATCATCTACATACAGATCAATTCCAATAATTCGCGCCGTGTTTTGTGATATTCATACTTGGCCATTTTTTCAAGAAGGTCGTAGCACGGTTGACTGAGCACGACGACGTCATAAAGCACTGCTCAGAGGGGCCCCGCGCCTAAGTCTTGCATTGGGCCCCGCACCTGCTAGGGCCGGCCCTGTGCCCAGGGCTACTACTGAGAATGAGACGAAATCTTACGAAAAATCGTAAGGTTAAAAAAATGCCAAGATATCAAAAATAATGAAATATATAAGCTACACTTACATGCATTTTAATGCTCATTTTACTCTTAAATGACGTCTACAAAGAGGATAATTACTCCCGTTGTTTGTTCTTCCTCTCCAGAGTATTTTTTAATCTATGTTTGTACTTCGATAAGCACCAAATAGGGATGCCACAGAAATTTGGGGGAAATTTGACCAAAACGGTCCCATTGGATCTGCAACTGATACAAATTATGATCATGGTGCGTTTGATTTTGAAAGTAACAATTTTTTAGAAGAAATTCTTATTGGCACTTATTTAATTCATAATATTAAAAAATCCCAAGATGTCGTGCGATCACAAAGTTTTTTTCCACGATCCCAAGTTCGGGATAAATCCCAACAAGTGGCAGCCCTGATTATGGCTAGTCCAGGTACTCTTCTCGTATTTTGTGGCCTACTGTAGGCTATGGAAGCAATCAAGCAACATGCTTTTTAGTGCTTACGAATAGAGTTAGGCTACACATTTGCCCGTCTGCAGTTCAGACAAGAATCTTGAGTTAATATTGTAGGCTACTTTCTATGTAGCAATCAAATCATTGCCTGCATGTTAAGCTTGCCCCGACAGAGTAGTGCTAGTTAACTTAGTGGATTAGGGATTTTAAACATGTTAGGTCCACGTAGGATTCTTAGTCTCCATACTATTTGTAATCTATTTGAGATACAAAATGGTATTAATCAAAACATATGCCATCATTTCATGGGCGGCGGAATTATTTTTTCCAGGGAGGCCACTCGGGGATTTTTCCAAAATTTTTAGGGGAGGGCAAAAGTGGCAAAATTTGTTTTTTTCCCACTCGAAACTAAGAAAACAACTTTTTTTGCTAAGATTTTCAAAATCCAGGGGGCAAAAGGCCCCCACTGACCTCCCCTTCCGACGCCCATGTGTGTGATTGCCATACACCAGGCGGTCAATAATTGTAGACATCAGAAAGGTTTATGCATGTGTATTTCGGCCAGTAATACCCCAATGCGCATGTTTCAAATGCAGTAAAGCTATGAGAAATCGGCTGGACTGTTGAATTCCCACGGGATGTTGACGTCATCAAATGTTTTGACAGACTTGTCAAAACATGTCAAAACATCCTGTGGTTATGTAAAAATCGCCAAAAATGTCAAAAACCCACACTGAAACAGGGCTTGAACAGCCCTCTAGCTCAATCTGCTGGCGAGTTATGGCCATATAGAATATGGGTGTAATCCACCCCAGGTTAGCGTGTATGGGTGCAGAAATTTCACCAAATTATAGTTTTTGGCCTAAAATTTTGGCTCCAGATATGCTAGAAAGTCAATCAAGGGCTCCAAAGCTGCGGATCACAGCCTAGTTTCCAACACAAGCTTGAGCCAAAAGATGGCTCATTGGATTGGCACCCAGGGCCGAGTAAAGGTGGCCAAAAAAACACAAAAACATTAAGTCGACAAATTACCCCCACTTGTGACGTCCCCCCCAGAGAACTTCAAGCCCAAAACGAAAAAAATGTTTTTTCGATCTCAACTAGAAGACTTGCTGAATGCGTGGAGGGTTTGAACAGCTCTCATGATAGAATATTAATTAGGGAAATCTCCTAACTCCCCTGGGAAATTCCTGAAATATTTGGAATTTTTTGGCATATCTTTTGAACCAGAAACGCTAGAAACTCGATCAAGGGCTCTAAAAACTCGTATTCTACCCTAGAATAAAAAAAATTGAGCCACAATATCGGCTCGTTGAATCGGATGATGACGTCATCAAAATAACCGCAAAACATACCCCAATCAATAATCATGATCCCATGGACCCAAAACCCCACATCCAAATTTTAAAAATTTATTTTTTATTCTAAGCTACAAGATTTTCCCCATCTATAGAGGGTTTGAACAGCTCACTAGCTCAATCTGCTGCCCAGTTACGGCTGGCCAAAGTTTGTCCTGAGAGGACAAATTATGCCTTTTGTGAAACTTTTTGACTTTTGTCAAGAACTGGGTTCTTGAGTCATAATTTCGGCTCCAGATATGCCTGTAAGTCAATCGAGGGCTCTAAAGACGCGGATTTTAGCTTAGTTTCCAAAAATAACTTGAACCAAAACAATGGCCCCTTGGGTTGGCGCCCAGGGCCTGGTACAGTTGGCCAAAAACGCGAAAACATCCCCCCATTATAACGTCACCCCCAGAAAACTCCAAATCCAAAACGAAAAAAAATTTTTTCGACCTCAACTAGAAGATTTGCTGAATCCGTAGAGGGTTTGAGCAGCTCTCTAGCTCAATCGGCTGGCGAGTCATAGCGTTGCAATCTTTGCAAAAAAGTGGCGCACGCGGGATTTAGAGGGATTTAAGCAAAATTCGCTTGAGTTCACGTAAAATTTTATCAAATTTGCGCTAATGAAAAGAACACGTACATCGTAGTGTACTGCTTTGACCTGCCTCAGATTTTTTCCTTCGGTAACAACATTTTCGTAACTGAACGAGTCGATAGGTTTGATTCTGGCTTCTTCACAATTTTTGTTAACATTTGCATTTGATTACGACAAGGGCGTGCGCAAAAGGGGGGGTTGGGGCAGGCGCGCAGCCAGGGGGGTCAACTGCCCCTCCAATTCCAAAAGTTGCAACAAAAATTTTTAGGTCAATCAAGCCTTTGATGTGTAAGCCAAAGAAATATTCCAATGCAAACCATCAAAAATGCTTGCGGAACCTATTGTATAATTTAGTCGAACCTGATCAAAGCACTGTGGTTCACCAATTGTCCATGATTAATCAAAAGTTGTGTACCAGGGAGGGCAATGGTAGAAATTTCCAGGTGAAGCCAAGGATTTTTGTAGGATGGACAAAATTGTTTAAATTTCATTTTTTCCGCTCGAAACTAAGTAAACAACTTTTTTTGCTAAAAATATAATAGGAAAATGTCAAATTACAAAATGTAGGGCGGAGCCAAGGCACACTTTTACTTCTCCCTATCCGAGGCTTATGGTTGTGTATATAGTGCAAATGTTAGAGAATTCATGCCATGGCTGACATTTTCCTGAGGTTCAAGCTCCGTGTGGAAGTTAGTGATAATTTTGTAATTTATTTGTTTGTAACCAGGCGTGAAGTCCATAGTATAAATACACACATACTGCAGAACGCAGGTCGATAAAAACAGACAAAACACAACGTTTCACAAGGCATAATGAAATGCGATTTTGTATCTAACCTCTTGCAATCACTAACCAAAGTAAAACACAGAGTAACACTTTTCCCAGCTGTTTCTGATGCACCAGCTTGCTGAATCTCACCTAATAGTGATGTAAACTTAATTTCAAGCCCATCGAAAAAATTTCTCTCCTCTCTGATAACTCTGGCGTGCTACAAATGCTGTGCATCTTACCCTTGTCTCCAGCATAAGCCGTAGCCCTAAATGTAAATCGTATATTTTTTTGTACTGTTTCAAAACTAAATAGCGGTGATGTACGATTGATATGCCTTGAAGCTCAAACTTCGGTTGAGAAGAATCCAGTTTCAAAGTCTTTTTTATTGCGCAAATAAGCTGTACACCTGGGGTCTCAAACTCAAATTGCTCCGAGGGCGAAACGAGGACTTAAAAAAAACTGGGTCCCATTATGACCACCCTGGGGCCGCATTATGACGCTGACGCAACAAAGGTGGTACCTGAGCCTTACTAGAAACAGATTTACATCTTTTGTTGAGGCGAATGGAATTGTGAGATAAAGGAAATTTATCTCTAGCCTTTTCTGCGTTCATTTTAAATGAACTTGTTGACTCGCTAGCACTTTTAAACAACGACGAATAAACTAAATAGCCTAACCTAAATGTTAATTATTTCAAAAATCCCAAGAAGCATGTCGGGCCGCACAAAATGCCCTCGTGGGCTGCTTGTTTGAGACCTCTGCCATAGACACTGTTTAGCAACAACAACATTCTTTCTAGATATCTATTTGTTACGCTTAAAACTGCAATGCAACGGTTTAATTACAATCACGTTGAGCATTACCGTTTTCATCAATGATTTAATAATCACTTTCTGGCGAGAAAAAAAAGCTTGGGTCAAGTAATCACAATCTGACCTGTGCATAGTCTAAAAGTGTTACAACTTTCATCTAATGTTAATTGCCACCCTATCCTACTGTAGACGTAAAATCATTCCCCTGCAACGAGTAGTCTCAACAGTAAAATCTAACGTACGTAAGAAGATGGTTTTCATTTTGAAAGTGCTGAAGACATTGACACTGCCATTACCGTACTTACAGATAGCTTGCAATCTGTTTTATCGATAAAGTACATGTAACTGAAATGAAAAAATTGACTTTTTCTCAGTCAATGCGATTTGGGTATTTAAACACTCATGGATTAAAAAAAACCTTCAATCGCTTACGCCAGAATGGCTAGAATCATCAGTTTCCCAAACCTGAATTTGGTGAGCAAGCCTCAAACAACTAATGAAAAACGAAAAAAAAATGTACCGGTGATTTTTGGCAGTCGCCAAAGTTACTGAGTTCGTTTTTCATGTCAGCATTCCACTCTTTTCTCAAGTACCTACACCCTACAGACAAAGACAAACAGTGGTAACTTTGAAAATACACAATTCCGGTTTGGATCGCCTCGGCACGGCCCATTTTTTGACCGTTTGACACCCTTCTCTGGGTTTCGACCGATACTGGTCTAGATTAACTAACCCACTATTGTGGTTGCGGAAGCCTGCAGAGCCGTTGTCAGAATAGATTGTTGTTTGGTTTTCACAAACACACAACCATTTTCACACTTTATGTAGACTGCATGGGTCAAACATATGGAAGTTTGTTTAGAGGACATTTGTAACTTTTGCAATGCATTCCATATTGCTTAATGACATGAAATCCAAACATCTTTGAAAAGCGTTGAGGTATCCTAGCTTTTACGTTTTTAACTCCACACGTCAACCCGTCGCTCAAGAATTGGATAAGATCTACGTCTTATATATGCGCGCAAGTTTTGTAGACCCACTTCGGGAGTCAGTGTCTAAAGCAAAGTCGCTACTCGGCTTGAACGTGTGTTGGTGTACATCAGAAGCGTGTAAATATAAAAACGCAATCATAATGGCAGCCACAATGACGACTGCAGTATTGGCTGCAAAAGGCATACTGCAAAACGCATGCATAAAACATCGAGATTTTCTCGATCTTTGCATGAAAGTTTTACGAGCAAATGGTGACTTTCATTCCAAATCTTTCAATTCAACGAAAATGGACTATGTACTTGCCGGCTTAAATGTGAACATTTTATTCAGAAAAAGCGTCAGAAAAATGCACCTTTCATTGATGATGTTTCGAAAACAAGGGGTATTAAATAATCAAATGTTGAGACTTGGCTGTTGTTTGCCCCCCCCCCTATGAAAATTTCTGGCTACGTGCCTGTTTTGGGGTTAACCCCCCCCCTTGAGCTTGACATTTTACAAAAACTTTGTTACCTGCACAAAGGAGATTAATTGTTTTCGCATACTCTTTGCTTGTTAATATGTCGACTTAATGCAAATACCACGGAATGACTTTGCACGCAAATTTCAAGGAACATTGCAAATGAGCAAAAAAGCAATAATTAGGTTTTAGTGGGAATCTGGGTTATCGCCTGCATCCAGAAACCATCTCACCACCTTTTGCAGACCTTTCGTCCACTACCAGGGCCGGCGTTAGCAAGTGCGGGGCTCGATTTGAAACACTTTTGCGGGGCCCCGCTCAGTGGTGTGTAGACATTTTTGATGGGTTGCATCAAGATGCAGGTTAATGATAGAAATCAGTGATGTTACAAAGGTGAGACCTCTCCAGCAACGAATTCAATGGACAGCGCCATAAAATCCAATAAATAAAAGAATAACAACCCTCGTTTAATACTTTCTCTCTGACCAGGTACCTACGTGATCAGAATGAAGGTACGAGTGTAGTACCTGCAGAGAGGAGAGGTATTAAGTGCTGTGCCATAGTGCATATCCAGAGCTGAAAAGTTTGCAGTAGTAGCAAAATATTATATTTTTCCAGGCCAGGAATAATAGCCATGGATGACCTACCGCTTCACCGTTTGATGGTAATCTTTTGCAGCTTAGATAACCGTGTCCTATCACTCTCGTTTCGAAAACTTCTATTGCGATTGGAGGTGGCCCTATTTGGGCTAAATAGTCCAGGGTAGCCCCTAACATTCCGACCCATGACACCATAGGCGTAGCCAGGGAGGGCCAAAGGGGCCATGACCCATCCCCAAATTTTTAGAAAATATAGCCATTTTGTGCTTTGAGAGGTGTTTTTCCAAACGAAATAGTGTTATTCTCCTAAAATCAAACATTTTGCCTCCCACCCAAATGTTTGGACTGGCTACGCCACTGCATGACACCTGGCTAAGTAGCAGGATCATTTGTTCATCCATATTTTGAGTGTTCTTGGTCGTATGCCTCATCAGATGCACATCCAACGAGGTTCCTTTTTTGTCTGAATCAACAGTTTCGAAACGACTTGTATCACTCAATCAGATAAATTCGATCTTCTGGCGTTTATCTTATTGTTTTGCCGACGTTTCGCCCACCACTTCAAGTAGGCTTCCTCAGGGCATCTCAGGGCATGCAAACAAAATAATCTTCAGATCGAATTTATCTGATTGATTTGAAACCTGGTGGCAAATGCTACGCAACAACAAGAGTAGTAAAAAGAACAGACTTGTATCACTTCCGGTACATAAACTTCCACTTTGACTATCTGGTGTAACATAACCAGGCTGGCTGCCTACGTTGTCGCCATCTTGAATGTAGTGTGGCATTGAGGGTATACCCTCAGTGGTTCAAATACTTCTCCAAAGCACCTTTCTTTTTTTCTGCTTCGGTCTTTTTTTGCTTTAGCTTTAGGCCTCTTTTGGCTGCCGCTTAATACTTTCGGCCTATTTCTCTTGGTCTTTGACTCATAATATTTCGCATAGTTACAGACAAAATATATTCTATAGACCTAATTCGACTTTTTTAAGCCAAAAACAAAACACCTGCCTATCACTATATACTTTATACGTGGAAAATAGTTACAGTGGAAAACCACTTAACAGAGCACCGATTAAAGGAGTAAAAACCGCTTAATACAGCAGGTATCAAATATCCCGGAGAAGGTAAAAATTCTTTTCTGTATTAACACTAAAGAAATATCTGAAATGCTTGTAGAACTCCCAATAACTTTAAAACTACTTTTTAATTTTACAAAACAAGCAAGTAGTGTAGTAGCCTCAAACTTCTACGAAAGTTATTCCACTTTGCAAACTTTTTGCAAATTTCAATTTGTTAGGTTATATCTCAGAAATTACGACGCCGATCTGTGACAATGATGCCATAACCCTTGTTTCGGCGGTATTTCATGATGCAGTTTTCACCACAAGAACATCATGAGGCTTACTTCGCTTGAACCAAATTGTCACTTCTGTTACTTTGCAAATGGCTTAACTGTTAGTAAATATTTGTTACTTTTTAAGGATCCGTTATTTTTTTGCGCATCTGAAATAGTTATTCATAATCAAAACTAGGTATATTTTAAACGTTTTCGCCAATAATCTCAGATGGTTGCCTCTGATGACAGGTTGCCTCATCAAATCTTTGCGAGAGGGAAATGAACAACGCTATTAAAACACTAAGCAGCACACATTTCCAATTACGAACTAAACGTTCTCTTCAGAAGACAAGTAGTAGTAACTATTGAAATATCAACATTCTAAACCATCGAAACGTATTTTGCTGCAACTATTGAAACCTGACCTGCCAAATACGAACCGCTTTTATAAATGAAACAGAAAAGAGCTTCAAGATGTAAGCCCTTTCTGCCTTAACGATCGAGGGGCTAGTGAAAAAACTCGTCTACACACCACTGAAGACAACGACCATTCTCACGATAGAATTATGATGAGGGCGCTAAAAACCGCGCAGTTCACTTGGATTTTCGTTGGCAATGGATCCCACGCTTACAAAATACTGTCGGCCCCTCCAGAGTTTTCTTAAGGCTTGACCTTGCTGACCGCAAAGACATTATGAGAGACCGCAACTGTTTCACCTGAATGCCGAGATGATTGTAAAGCAAGCTTTTGGTGTAGTTTGATGGTGGAAGTAAAGCGCGAATTTATACTGTATTTTGAGAGACCGTTGGAAAAATCTGGGAACGATTGTGGTCTCTCAAAGCAACTTGAAAAACACTGGGCCCAGCGTCGGCACTATACACAAGCAGCTTCGATAGAAAGTGTAAGTTTGCTTTGGTAAGCGGACGGAGCGCGGGGCCCGCTTCGGCGTGGGGCCCGATCAGAAGAAATCGGTCAAATCGGGTTAAAACCGGCCCTGACCACTACTCATGTTTAAGATTGTGTTCCGCGATAGTTCATTTCATCCGAAACAATTGTCTTTATTTTGTCTGCTAAGGCTGATCGGCGTAAGCGCTGACCGCATTGGGTACATTACCAGTTTCTGTAGCATGATAAAACTGTTGCACAAACTCAAAAACATCAGTTTTTACAATAGAAGCATTCAGGCATTTGATAACATATCAGCAGGGAAAAATTAAAACTAAAAATTTGCTGGACTTCTATACATAACAAGAAGTCGGAAGTTTTCTTGCATACTTCATGGGCATTCTCAATTCTTGTGTAGTTTGGCAAGATTCGATTTGCAAACCGGGGTGTGCGTTAAACAGTCCAGCCGCACACTTTCTATGCTCCACTGCTCGTATTCGAGAAGACATTTACGTAGCTTCATTTTGCAGTTGTAAATTGCTCGGACGCAATGATGAGTGCGTTTTACTCCCCTGTTGCGCGCAGCCTGATAGTTTTGGAGTTACGAACTGCTGTGTCGTAGCGTTGAGTGTATTTTCCTCCGATAACCTAACCTGGAGCGCTGATAGTTTATATTCAGTGCATTGGCACATAAATTAAGGGGAGTGCGTGAAGAAGAACATGCATATTGTGTCGACAAATTTCGCGAAAACGTTCGTTTGGAAACATGAATATGACGTGAAATTGTGACGTCACCAACAGGGCACACCAAATACAAATGACCACCATATGCCACTGAGTGAAACCCCCTTTATGACCCAAGAATTAGATCGAAATCACTGCATCCATGGGCGTCCGCAGAAATTTTTCCAGGGTGAGCAATGCCGATATTTTGCTTATCCTTTTCAGGTTGCTGACGATGCAATGCGAATGAACGTTCACCAAACGCTCAACCCTTTCTACCCCATTAGTCTATGCTGGTTGAATCTCAATTCTCAATCTTTTGTAATGTTTTCTACACATCGACTATCAGAAATACTTTCACTTTTCATAAACTGCCTAATATACAATTTTTCGAGCGCTTTCTACAATATACTTATACTGTGTGAAAAGAAGCCTGCATAAGAGGATCCAGGATCCCCCATAGGCGGATCCAGGATTTTTTTAGGAGGGGGATCAAGGACGAGTTCATCCGGATGTGTATTGACTGCATAGCAGTGAAGACCAACTGCTCAGGCAAATTTCTTTAACAAACACAGTTAATAACCATGGACATTTTGGTTAAATCGCATTCTCACCATTACCCAGGTTTAGTGGGACGTAAGCGGCCTTCAAAAAATTCAGAAATTATTCTCAAACTTATCGAACCTCAAAAAAGTAACTTATTGAATGTCGGAAAAGTTTTATTATTAGCAAAACAAACACAGGCCCGCGCCGAAACAACGCATGGGGCAGAATTAGAAGTGACACAAAAACTACACGAAGAAACCTGAAATGCCGCCAGTAACCTTTGTTGGCGGTCTGTGCAAGATCCATGCCTACTGTGTTCGAAAATTGCAGATGTTCATGGAATAGAAGTTCATGATGTTCGGACTTGAAAATTTGTTTGTTTTTGTTTCCGTTTTTTATTGCATAACACCAGAGTCGTAACGAGAGGGACAAGGGGCAAAATTCCCCGGGCGCCGAATCATTTCGGGGCAGGGACGACTGAGTTTGCTAAAAAAGTTCGAGGGGACAATCCTTCTTGTTTGCGTTTCGATGACGTCACCATGTTCACTCAACCTTAGTACGACCTTTTTGTAAAATTGGCAAAATAGGGGGCACATTATGCAATTGATATACAGTAATTTGGTGACCGTGGTCCCCCCTGGCTACGCCCATGGTTGTGGTATAGCAACTAGTAGTATATACAAGTATACAATTGTGCTATACCTAGATATCTAGCACTTAGCACAGTACAGTATTGAATATGAAAACACATTAATTCTGAGAGTTGGGTTTGGGCTTAAATAGACACAATTATGCTCAACAATTGTGATAAGTAATTCAAATTTGGTCATTTCCGATGAATAAAATGTACTGCTGCTAACAATCACCACATAGATCAAATCAAAAACAAACCACAAGATCTTTTGGTAATACTAGCAGTGCAACCAGGCGTGTAGCCAGAATTTTATTAGGGCTGGGGAAAACAATAACCAACCGAGTTTCAACATTTGAATCTTTTTAATGCTCCTTGTTTTTAAAGCATCATCCATGAAATGTGCATGTTTCTGGCGTTTTCTCCTGAACATGTGTTCAGATTTAAGCCGACAAATAAAGAGTGCTGTCATTGAATTGACAAGTTTTATAAGTTTTGATAGTGAAGTTCCAAGCTTCTACTTTGAATCAATGCCACCATTTGCTCATAAACCTGTCTTGCATAAGCGCTAGTAAACCTCTCAATGCCCAGTATTGCACTTGAGCAAGAAGTCATCGCGACCGCCATTATGACTGCGCTTGTTATACTGTATTTACACGCCTCTGATGTACACCAACACAGCACGTTCAATCGAAGCCGAACAGCGGCTTTGCTTTGAGGCACTGACTTCCGAAGTAGGCCTTCTACAAAACTTTCGCGCATAGAAGTGGATCCCGTTGGCTATGGAAAAGAAATCCTTTCTCAACAAAGAATCAGACACTAAGATCTTACAGAGTATGTGCTTCGCCTATGAAGTAGGCATCATCAACTTTTATTCTACAGAATGGATCCTGTAATAGAATGGATCCTGTTGTCATCTAATTTTTGAGCGATTAGTTCACGTATGTAGTTGATAACCGTAAACGCTAAAGTCATTCAACGGGTTTGAAAAATGTGTAGATTTTGATAATCTCTAAGATCTTTTGGTTATATTTAACCTATTCAGTAAAACCTTTGTAGTTACTTTAACCTTACTTCGTTTATATTGTTTGATGAGACTTTGCTAAATTAAACTGACTTCATTGAAATATAAGATGGAATTAAACTGTAAACACAATCGTA
>JGI24159J19872_10002891_pt1 | contig 20917 bp, 14 predicted proteins | sample Ectturendosymbi4_FD_19872 | JGI IMG/M metagenome (IMG submission 19872) | reverse complement strand
CATGTACGAAATTGAAAACTAAACAAAACGTATTCAGACGACACAACCGTTCTTGATTAATTTACTTTTTGCTACGCAACTGTTTAAGATGGAACAAATCTGCACACTGTTCTATTTATATACATTGCTTATTCTTGATTCTTGAATGTTCAACGTAATCAATAGTTGAAAAATGAACAATTTAAAAGCTATTCAAGAATTTTCACGGACGCCGGAAAATATTCAAGGACAACAAGATGTTTTTCAAGAATCAAGGACATAACGAGTTTTGATAACAAATTCAAGGACAATCCTTGGCGCTCAAGGACGTCTGGCAACCTTAATCGAGACCGAGACCCATAGGTGGCGAAATCTTTTCCAAAGTGGGGGGACACAAGTGCACGTTAAAAAGAAATTATAGCAAATTTTGTGGTTTGAATTGGCAACTGTGACGTCACAAGCATTGAAATATGACGTCAATACATATACACCATATCAAGGTCTAAATTGCACTATTTTAGACAAAATTACACCACCATGAAAACGTATCGGTGAATTACTTGAAATTCAAATAAGCTTTTACAGTGGCGACCCAGGTCATCAGCGTCACTCAGGCTAATCATATGAAATATTCTGACTGAATAACACCGTTCGACGCTGGCGTCACTGAAATTTCCATTTGCTTTCATTCTGGCTGGCATTATCGTTGCCCTATGACCTTATGTAACAAAAAATGAGAAATTATCATGATAACTTCTCCATTGTTGAGTAACGTACGTCACAGAGCAATGATAACGCAAGTAAGTCATCCGCTTACTAGGCTCATTCATATTAGTCCGAGTTGTTGGACAATTTATCGTGGGTTTGAAATTATTCTCGAAATTGGAACTGTCCGTTGGATTGGACTTCAAATCCAATGTTCTATACAAATCCATTGCTTCAAAAAGACATTCAGTCCGATATGAACTATGCTTCAAAAAATACTTAGCTGCATGGGACAGCTCGGATTCTAATGAATGAGCCTGAGTAAAGGGCGAGCGAATGAAGTCGTGAGAACGCCTATGACGAACGACATTGTTTTATTCAGGTCACCTGCAACATGAACGCGAAAGGCCCGACATGGAACGAAAATATATGAACAGTGATAAGGCCCAAAGAAAAGACCCCGAGTTAACAACTTAGTGAAGTGGGACCGTAAGTGGTGGCTAGGCGTAGCCAGGGGGGGAAAAGGGGCCATTCCCCCCAAAATATTTAGAAAATATGGTCATTTTGTGCTTTGACAGGCATTTTTCCAAACAAATTAGGGTTATTCGCCTAAAATCAAACATTTTGGCCCCTCCCAAATTTCTGGGCTGGCTACGACACTAGGTGGTGGAAGAAATATACAAAGCAAGCAAGCTTGCGCGTTCTCCGATATAAATCGTAATCGAAAACTCGGGCGAAGCCCGAGGAGCCCGCATGCCGGAGTAGCCACTGGGCTGTTGAAAACACCAAGAACACAGCTTAAAAAACAGGCAAAAAGGATTGATACCATTGATACCCGTTTTATTGATATACCCGTCTTAAACACATTCGAAATCACAACTTTTCCTCATCTTCAACACAGAAGTATTATAACTGAATACTCATTCCACAACTGCATTAGATACCGGAATGCAAAGACAAGATAAAACATACGTAGCAACTAGTAAGTTGTCCGTAAGGATGCCAGTTGTGTTGCCAATGCAGAAATAAAATATAGCTATTTAGCTTTGCCAATACAAAAACACAATTGTAATTGATCTGCCAAATATTTCATTTTGCGTATAAGCTTCAGTAAAATTTCACTATTTGGAATGGTATTAAAACGCTTGAAATCACCCAAACTTTTTGATGGTGTGACACGAACTCTTTCCTACACAAAAGCATGGGTGTCGGAAGAGGAGCAAGAATTTGAAAATTTCAGCAAAAAAGGCTGTTTTCTTAATTTCGAGTGATAAAACCAAATTTCACCACTTTTCGCCCTCCACAGAAAAGCTTAAAATCCACTAGTGGCCCCCCCTGGAAAGATTCCTTCCGACGCCCATGCACGCAAGCATGCAAACTGAAACCAAATTATTGAAAAGTTGTGTTGTATCACACCATCTGGCGACACTGTTCAACAACACCAATGCAGCAAGCAATCCATTGCAGGGTGGCAGACTGTGCACGGTGTATTCTGCCAAACAATTACGAAATCTTGCCAAATTCACTGCCAAATTACGAATAGTATGTTAGAAATAATATCGACAAAATACTGCCAAAATTCTGCAACGTGTTTTTCACTGAACGATTTACTTTATCTCTGGACCCAATACTAATTGTGTTACTTACACTTACGATATTTAGGCAAAAAAGTGGGGGGGCCTAGGCCCATGCGGCCCCCCCGGTTCTGCCACCTGTGGTGGTGGGCACACCCGTAAAAGTGGGTCTGGTCTTTGCTAAAAGCCTCGTATTGAAAGCCGTCATAATTAGTATTGGGTCCAGTACACTTGTCAGCTCAGCATCAACCAGTCGACGCTTCCTTTCGCTCTTCACGTCAAATCTCACAATTTCCATGAACCTGTTCGGGAAAGGGTCTTAACGAACTTTGGGCTCCCGCAAGTCGTTCTAAAAACCAGAGCAAGGTAGGCTTCTTCACCCTAACACACCCCTATAGTATTAATAGGGCAAATATACGTGTCAAGTTCGTGCAGTGTCACATTCCAGCTGACATTCTCTGAGCTTCAGAAACAGTACATTTGTGAATATTTTGGAGCACGGGTTCACTGAATATGATTCGGAACAATATGGGCTGCCTTCGATCACACGGTTTGTTGCAAACGCAGTTGGACCACGCCTGACATTTGCAACGGTGTGCTGTTGCATGTGACTTCTACGCGTTTTGTAAGGTGGCAACAAACTGTAAAGAAAACTTGCAACTGTCGTTATAAACCAGGGGTGGCCAAATCTGCTCCATGTATGAGCCGCACATCGTGAACAGGGTCCCGACATGGGGGAGTGCCTCCCCGGGGCGAGTCGAAAAGTGCCGCGCTCCCGTGACTTCAGGTGCATTCGCGAAAGACCATCTGCTGCGCCTTTTTTTCACCGAAAGTGCCGCCCCGGGACATTGTCCCCCGCCCCCACCTCTTGTCGGGGCCCTGATCGTGAAACCCTAGTTACAAAGAGCCGCAACATAAAAATCTAAAAACACAAATTTATTTGCAATCTACGCTTCTGTGACATCATGACTCTTTAAGGAGCGACCTGCAAAAGTAATACTGCGCGGAACGCTACCTAGAGCTGCCACACTACCATTTTACAATATTTCTACACTTTGCAACAGAAATAAAAAATAAAACACAAATATATCTTTCCGGGAAGCTCAAAGAGCCGCATTCGGCTCGCGAGCCTCAGTTTGGCCACCCCTGTTATAAACGAACAAAATATTTTGTGGCGACCGACAAAAAGCGTCGCTATAGGCGAATTCTACTGTACTTCGTAAAAATCGCAAGACCTGATGAGTCGTCATCTCACCATATTTGCAGTCTGCTTACATTATGTTTTCGCAGTACGGTTTACTCCTCACACACTGCACAAGCAACTAAGCAAATCCGACTATAGGGAAATTGCGTTACTTCCGCGGTTGTCGGTACTTTTGCAAACTATGGCAGTGGCGCGATACTGCAGATTCGTAAACAACATCAGCAGTTGTTCGTCTACAGTATTTTCGAAATAACTGACTGACTTCGTTGAAGTCTACTGCCTTGGGGGAGACTCAAAACCACGATTTAGTCGTTCTAGGTAATTTAATGTGTAGCTTTGCTATTTGCGATTGACGAATAACAACATTCATACCTAAAATTGACTTCAAGGAGATAATACTTGTCTGGAACTTTCGGGCGAAAGGTGCGACTTTTGATTAAAAAGCAGGAAAATTGAAACGTGGTACTTGTGCTAATGTTAATGGATAACACGGTTGCGTTTTAACAGTAACAAGACTTCGACCAAGGGGTCTGCAGAAGTCAGATGTCGGGGGCAAAAACGTGATTGTATTCCGCCCTACCAAATTCCTTGAGGAATGCAAGAAATACATGCACAGCAAATCTGGCTGCCCAGACCTTTGCCACGTGCAGAAGGATTACGCCACAATAACTTTGCCTCAAGAATGGAGAAAAAAGCTGTACGAGTCTCATGCCACGTCACGCAACAATAGCAAGGGACGTGAACGTTGCAAAACGTACTTGTTGGCGTTTTGCTCAAACAACACGGTACGTTTTCAAACGTATCGCACATTGCCCCGAAAGTGTTTTAACAGCTTTGAACGATGTTGTTTCTGACAAATCCACTGTATTATTTTGATCTTTTTTACAATTGAAAATGAAGAATCTATCGTCAAGTCGTCACGGATGATAGAGCGCTGTGACACAATTCGAGTCTATCGTCAAATCGTCACGCATGATATAGCGCTGTGACACAATTCGCATTGCCAGCAAAAATGAAAACAAGCAGACATTGACACCATCGTACCATGATGCGTTCTTCACTCGTAACTCCAACTTTGAACAAAACAAGTTTAAGCGGTCACGGTTTTTTTTCACTGTACTGTCCGCTTTGTGTTCATTATGACGTTTACAGTGAAATGATAGTAAATTTACGAATGATAACAACAATACATCTGATACTTTTCTACGCTATCATACGCGCACCTCCTAGCTAACCTTTTACGCCCCCCACTTTAAGAACCAAGGCTCTACAGAGAATCGAGAGGTATTTTCAAGACTAAAAATCGAGGATTCACGATATGCCAGCAGGAATTGGCCAGACTACAAAGGGTGAAAAGAGATGGGGTGTAAGGCCAAAGATAACAATGGCATTGCTTGATCTCTCTTGGGTCACTCAACATACATTTGCAAGCCTTCTCAGACAAGTTCCCATCAGATCCATGCAGCATGTGTCCGTAGCTTTACAATACGATGAAGCATTTAGTTTTTACAGCAGGTTGATAAAATGTAAAATTTGAAATTTCGCTCGTTGGATGACCTCTGCCTTAGATGCCCGGGACCGTCGTCCCGTTCCCCCTCTGCACGCCACTGCTTCGAACGTCCCGTCTGGACATCAACCACTTCAGTTTCAAGCAAACTGAGCCACCTTTCATTGCCAGATAAGCATAATGAAACTATAGGCGTTGTAAGAAAAGCGTTGGCAATTTTCTGCATTACACGAAGCGCAATGGAATTTTTGAACAATGATTGCCCAAGAAAGGTGAAAACGAAAAGAAGTTTGTCGCCGGTCCAGCGACATAGTTTATCTGAACAAGTCGTTGATAGATCGTCCGATCAACCAGCGTCGCACTTCGCTAGTTCCAGCGCCGATCTCGTAAAGCTTGGCGTCTCTGAGGAATCGACCTGTCGGGTAATCGCTGATGTAGCCGTTCCCACCTGGAAAACGAAACCCGGATCAGTACTGAACAGTTCCACACTTGGAGTAAAGGATCAGCGTTGGTTGCAGGATATCATGTGACCAGATGCAGATACTTGCAGTTCACTTACAAATATTCACAAAAATACGTGACAGAACATAACGACACTTCACTTATGCAGCTTAGGCATCCGGAAACAGTAGCTCCTGAAAGTTTCGTGCTGACAACAAATGCTTGCGAGGATTAGACAAAACGGTACAGTTAAACTGGTTAATCACTACAGCAAAGAAACACCGCATTTTGCAAAAGCGGTTTCATGGGTTAGGAAAGCAAGTTACACCTTCTTCAAGACCTCGTCAGTTTTTACGGTTGCTTTACAACTATTCCAGACAACCGTGGCTTTCATGTCAAGAAATAACTGCCACATTCAAACAGAATTGAGTGTTAAGAGAGAGATTGAAATTCAAATTATTTTAGCCAACAAACAGGTCCAACTTGAAATGCTATGACTTGCGATAGCCCAGCCACTAAGCTATGTCCCAGATAGGCAGATTTATCGAACTGCGTCATTGCATGAACCTGAAATAACCAAGAAAAGCACAAACCGATACCAAGTTTGTAGCAATTAACAAAAATCAATGATGTAAAGCTCAACTTCAACCTTTTGTTCGTCGCAGAAAAATAAGCGACATCAAAGGCAGCAGGAAAAAGGTTTTAAGAACATAAACGACGCTTAAACTTCACTCGTACCGAGCAGTTGAATACCGTCCAAGGCAACCTTTGTAGCAGCTTCAGCACAAAACAAAATCGTCCCAGCGCAGTCTCTGTTGCTGAAATAGCCGCGATCGCACGCTCTCGCCACAGTGTACATGTAACTTCTGCAAGCGCTCAAGGAAGTGTACATGTCTGCCATCTTCCCTTGTATCAACTGCAAGATACAACCATACGTCAGTGAGCTTATTTCGCATGAAAGCGTACAGTTAGTATTTCTTTTACCTTACTGTTTTCACCAACATTCTGTGAGAAAGGCGTGTTTGCCAGTCTACAGATAGATGCCGCAATAAACTGAGTGCGCTATTGGTAGTAGAGCTCGACCGATACAAGTCGAAAGTATCATTAGACTTTTTGTGCGGATACGGACATTTTTTAAGATCTCACTGCCGATAATCCATATTTTTGCATTACTCAAAACACAGTTAAAAGATATTACAATGCATATTAAACCAGCTCACAGGAAAATGGGAATAGTTCGCAACTGAAGAAATGCACGAAAATATTTGCATTTCATCCAAAGTAATGATTTACTAATCAAAACTTGATGTGAATTACTATTTCAGGAAACACAGTTTTAAGCATTGTTTCCTTGCAGTGAACGTCCTTTGTCAACATAAACAAACCCGGCTGTGCTGAAACATGTCCACTGGGTACCACTGGTGCGCATCTAACCTGCAATGGCAAAGGGGGTCTGTCGTGGTAGAATAGCTTTTGACGTAACTTCTCAGAATGAAATCAGATTTTCTCCAGGCTTGCTGTTCTAAGACTCAGTCTAATGTGGCTAGTAGCCTGGCACAAACTAGCTGTTTAGGCAGTGGTACTGGTCGCATTGTCCAAACGCACAAGCAACAATGACCGAGTCATAACGGGAAACTGCAGCTTTCGTTTTGCCCTTTGTTACATCAGTATCGGTTTCCGCTCGTGCGAACATGGTACTGTGAAAGCACGTAGCTTGTGGAAGAGTCAGCAAACGTGAGCCAGCCAGCAACGAGAACCCTGTTTATCCAAACGTGCATATAAAATTGGTGCTGACAATCCCCTGCACAACTGCGTTAGTGGAACGCTCTCTATAGGATTGATTAAAAATCTACTTGAGAAATCACAGCAGAAGTGAACACTTGCTCTGGTCTTTTTTGCATCGAGATGTGGAAGTGAGCAACGAAAAGTAGTGCAAGGTTTCTTCCCAGCAAACAACGTCGTCAACTGTTCATACCAATGAGCTGCTGTTGAAATACAACGCTGACTGGTATTTTGCTGAGATAATGCAATGACAATTTGAGGCAAGCAGTCGCGCCATTCAATATATGCGAAACTCATCGTAAAAAAATCCCGTCATAGAAACTTCTCTTCAATGGTAACGAACGCGCGTTACGCGGCGTGGCACTGAAGTCGACCTAAACCTTATCTGAAAGTGTAAGCAGCAGGTACGGCTTAGGCATACTGTAAAACAAAGCGATTGCTCAAACCACGGAGCGCAATATCACAAAACAGCTATGCGTGTGTCTGGCAGTGTGAAAGCTTTTACCTGCGTCAGGCACCGGCAGAGCAGCAGATTCCGAAAGATGTGCGTTCGGCTGACGTATGTCAGACTGTTTCAGCTCATTGCGCAGGCGTAATTTCGACAAGGCAGCAATGCGGCTCTTTCATATTAATACTATGCAACATTCACGACAAATGCTGTTGCCTGTGCTGAACCACCTGTACCGCGAGGACAAAAATAAAGACCTACGGACCCCTGCCGAGTACTGATGTTGGAGGTGATAGTACTGTAGTTGCCGACACATATCGAAGGAAATCGCCGATACGTCTGCATCAACGTCATATCGGCCGACACATATCGATATGATGATGTGACGGTCGAGCTCTAGTTGGCAGCACAGTATCTCAATCTTTTTTTTGTCCATTCCTCACTGTTTGGTGTCAAATACTGGTCTCTCTTTCAAAAAGACCGCCTTTCTGTAAGTTGCACCCTTGACACTCGTCAAGCATTTTTGAAGCGAACACTTCGGAATGCAGTCGCTTGCAACGTGGTATTTTATGTATTGAATGTGTGTAGGTGACTGCGATTTAGGCATGTCATGCTGTGTTCAGCCGTCTTCTAAGTATTTTTGAGAACCGCTGAGCCATAGGTGATTTGTTCAGTATGGGTATACCTTCGCCAGCCACTTAATGCTTAGCGCCGCCATCGAAGTTTACAAACGTACACACCAAGCATAGCTTTTGTTTCATGATTTTGCCAGAGATCCCATTTCAAGCAAGAAGAATGGGTTGCCGCCAAAGTGGATAGCAATCGGCAATTTAAACGAAGATGTGCACAGCGAAAAAATGTCGGCACAGCGCGACAAAGTCCAAGCAAATTCAAACAAAGCATCAGGTGAACCAGGCAGCAACCAGGTGTAAAACTCATCCAAGTTCACCGACAAACCACCTGACCTGAAACTCGCCGATCTTCTGACCAAACTGATGTCGCTCGTGCACGTAAGGGAAGGCGACATCTAGAACTGCTTGCATGAGTCTGGAACAGCAAAAATATCCAATTTTAGTTCGTGTTTCGACCACATATGAAAAAGTTAAAAGCAACTGAAACTCAGCACAACAAGTGATTTATCGAAGAACAGAGTAGTTAAAATTGTTGCGCCGAAAGAAATCAATTTTAATGAATGAAACCTGCGCAGAGCAAATGATGCCATGGCAATTCTCAGCAAGGCGATTGTTGTCAATCACACCGACGCAAACCACCACCAGCTGCTACAGCTATACATCAAGCAAAGATTTACCCGAGAGGCCCGGCAGACAACACAAGTCTTTCGAGATCAAGTCCACTCATCATCACATAAACGCCTTTGTTCAGCGTTCCCAGGACATTTTTAGCTGATCGAGAAGTCAACAAAAGAACATTATGAGCGTGGCAACGATTGCAACAATTAATTGTGCGCCTCACACGTGTTGACACCGCTCTGATCTCCAGCCAATCAAACAATCATTTTTTAGACTAGCGAAGAGACTGCAGATTGACTTTAACCTAATAAAATATAAGCCTGACCACCAAAGTTTGACCTTTGATCAATCCAGAAGAAATGATCCATGCTACAAAACCCATCGAAGGTTTTAGATCATGTATCCCATATGGCTTATAATTTTCTGCGGTGAAATAAACGCCATAGCCTAATAACTCAACTCTTTCGCTATCACTCAGCAAATGCTAGATGATAAGCTGGTTTACTTCGAAAAAAAAAGACAAAATGCATGAAAAACTTGGGAGTGTAAGTAGCGGGTAGGGTTGGAGTAACTTGGTACGCGAACACACAATGAAATTAAAGTGCAGTTCCAAAAACTGTAATCATAAAATTTATACCATTTACGACCTGTGGCACTTGAAAGCTTTTTGAACAATACAGCAGCTCAGTCAACATTAGTTTGTGAACATGTTTATCGAAGGTTTAGGCCGGCAACCATAGCTCAAGCTTTTTAAATTGATCGAATACAACAGCACAATTTGGCATATAAGGTATACTTGCAATGCAAATATTTTTCAATTACTTTCATCACTGTCGGTGGAAAACAAAGTAATTCTTTGAACGAAAAAAGTTAAAGGTCATTTACATGCGTTGAGGGCGGAAGTGATTTTAATAAATTGACGTATAAATAATAAATTGACACGCTAAACAAAGACTTTTTACAGAAGCATGCATACCCATAACATGGGTGCCAAAGCCAAACCAATGTCCTTGGCCAAGTTTTGGACGATTCTATGGTCAACGTCACATTAATTTTGCTGCAAAACGAACGTACTTTTACACTAGTTGTTTGGAAATTCAAGCTCTCTTTTTACTGGCCACGGGACTTTGTTAGCTTTATGGAATAAGGACTGACACGATCAAAATTCCACCGGCACGAATTGAATAGTGCCATTGCACGAGCTGCCTTCGAAACGATAAGTAATTAATTATCAGTATGAAGCAACACCAGAAATTTCTGTTCGTCCCNTTAAGTGTGACGAAATGAATTTGCGTTAGAAATAGTTAAGCACGCAGATGCTGAAACCCAGACGTGAAATTAAAAGTTTCAGCAACATTGTTGGTCACCTGTACATTGACTGCGTTGAGATCATTTCAGAGACATCGAAAGGAAATGATGCCCAAAAACATTTCGGGTCAACTCAACTGTTTAATTCACCGTACCTTGCGCAGTTCTAACAAACAGTTCCTGAAAATTACCTCATATATAATATTGCAAAGATGTATATTCAAGACGCAATTGAATGCTTTCATTGCTGTGCTACATAGCCCCTTCACTGGTTTCTAAACAGTAAACTTGCGTACCCAGTGGGTCCGGCACAGGCACCCAGTCGTTCAAGATCGAGGCCAGTCATCAAAACATAGACTCCCTTGTTCAAGGCTCCCAAGACATTGCAGGCTAGGAAAATCAGTAACAAAAATATTGAAACTAACTTGTAATACATATGCTTTTCTTACCTTTCAGCACACCAAACTATGCCGCACTAAAAAATATAAGTCAAAAGTTAACATAATTTTGTGTTTGGTTAAGTGCCTGCACCTGTAAGAGACTGTTAGATAAGTTTTCAAATGCCATGCTTGATAAACGCCAAGTGCAAACAAACTGGAAGCCGCAGTCTACATCTGTACTATACTCTCTTCAATGGAGGCATTCGTATGTCAAGTTGTGTTTGCTAAAAGTGTCAAAAACAGCACATACAAATACCGCCAACTGTTCGGAGCTCTAACAATGTAACGCAACCCACGCGCACTTTTTATTCGAACGTTGATCAACAAAAATGATAACAACTAACCTGGCACTTTGCAATCTTGAAATACCAATTCACCGGTGTTGGAACCACGCATGCCTAGTTTATCAAGTTTTTGGGCAACAGAAAATCCCTCCATACCTTTCTCAATCAAAAAAGCAGTAATACCACGGGCGTTTGAGCTCATATCTGTTTTGGCATAGACTACCAATGTGTCTGCATCGGGACCGTTCGTGATCCAAAACTTGTTTCCATTCAAAACATAATAATCGCCTGAAAAATTATAACAGAAAAGTTCTTGGTGAAGCTAACGTGCAATTCGTTTGGAAGAGGGCTGGAATAAGTCACCGCTGCATGAAGCACGTTCAGCCAACAGGCGGTGGAAAGCACGCTGGTCAATCGCTGAGCGAGACTAATTTTCGCACGACAATTATTTGATGTTAAAAACAACTTTCTTCAATAAAAGCTATTTTCCCACAGACATAGTCCTTCTTCGACAAGAAAAAATGAATTTATATCCTGGATCAGACTTTGGATAAAAAGCTCAGGTTAATTTCTTGAATGTTAAAATAATGCATATAAATATTTTGAGTTGGCTGGGAAGGTAACTCTCTTATGCCACTGAAAAAATAAGTCTGGACAAAACTTTATGGTTCACAGTGTTGAATGCTTTTGATAAATCTAAAAATATTAAGCACAGTTTTTTTAAGGTGTTTTAGGGACCCGATTCGGGTCCCTAGAAACAGAAAATTATCATCGGGTCCCTGCAGGTCCATACCAGGTACCTTACATTTCCCTTAAAAAAAACTGATTAAGCATATAATTAATCTATCTTCAACTGCCTTTACAAGGTAATAATTGCAAACATCACAAATTGCTAACTCGTTAATGAGCCATTTCTGAAAGCATCCTAGGATATATCAGTATATTCTGTGATAAAGTTTTGAAATATTTTGTTTATTGGAGGAAGCATACACATTTCTGTAATTTGCACATATTAGAGAGCCCGATTTATGCACAGGTATAATATTGGATAATTTTAGGGCATCTAGGTAAACAACTTGTTGTTCTGCATCATATGAACAATTCTTTCAATCCACTGCTAGGCCGCACTAGATCTAGGGGCAGGTGTTGAGCAGCCATTCGATTGCCTATCCAGAACTATCAGGCCATGGTCGACGGATTGAACAGTGGAGGACAACATGGCCAACAGTCTTTTCTTCTACGTCACACTCACAAGCTGCAGAAGGGGCCATACCCCATATGTGTAAGCAGGGGCGGAAACGTACGACACTGGTGCGTTTAAGCTGGATCCGCACTTTTCTTGGCGGGGCCATTCCAGGAAGATGATTGCCGACGTCAGGGATGAAAATACAGTGACTCGTGGTAGTGTTCTCCAACCACTCTGCGTTCCATCAGTGCTCCGACCAGAACGTCGCACTTCTGTTGTCGTCATCAGACGAACTGAAGAGTTGTTGTGCGACAGGTACAAATGAGTGCCTCGATTTGAGATGCCATGCATTCCCACCAGGTGGGCAGGTAAGAACAGAGTAGAGCAGATGTTCAGGAGTCACAGTGTGGCTCATTTGTGACGAAGCTCAGCAGGTTGGATGCCCACGAGGATAGGAAGACTGTCTTGTCAATGTTACTCCGAGGTGTTTAGGCTCGGAGCAAAAGGGCAGAGTTTCATTGTTGTAGTTGACTTTCAGCTCACATTTAGCTTCCTTGTTGTTAAGATGGAAGACTACTGACACCGTTTTTGTAATGGATCATATTGATGAACAATTTACATGAAGGGTTTGCTATGATAGCATTTGCCATTCTGATGTACTTTATAGGTATGTCACTATTAGGGACAGACTTTTTGTACCAAGCTTTTTTTATGACATTTGGAACGTCTGGGAGACGTGCTGGAGCAAGAAACAACTTATTAAAAACTTGTAATATTATACTTTTCAAGTGATATAGTTGGGTAGCACAAGATGGAACACAATCAAAGATAAAGTTCACTGGTGCAGCCAGTATTATACAATTTACCTTGCTTTTCAGCTTTCAGTTTCATTGACACAACATCTGACCCAGAACCAGGTTCACTCATTGCCAGAGCTCCAACATGTTCTCCAGAAATTAACTATAATAAATTTGTTTATAGTCAACTTAAAAAATAAAGCAAGAGTATATGGCACTACCNAAACAATTACATATTTGGGTTGGAGCCAGTAGCTCCATCCCAATAGCAACCTACACACAAAATCACATTCAGTTTTCACAATTATTTATAAGAAACCTATACGCAAATGTTGAAGAATAATGTTCAGAAAATAGCATCTGCTATGGGTGTGGGACCAGCAATTTACGCTTAACTCAAAAACATTTTTACGCCCCAGTGATGTGACAATTGATATAATTATTTTTACTTTTCAGAGACATGCAAAGTCAAACTGAATATAAAAAAAACAGTCACTTTAACTGATAACTGCAACTGTATTGTGTTTTACACACTATCAACAGTGTCTGGTTGATGGCTTTTTAGCTGCCAATAAACAAACTTGCACAACCTTTCAAACAGAGCTCACAGGCTTATATGAAGCTAGCAGCATTATATGCCAATTTACAACAATAAAAATGGTGAAGTATCAAAAACATAAATTACAAATTCTGTGTAAGAATATGTACAGATTTAATGTGTTTTGTCAAGACATTTGTTCTCAGGTCTCTGGCTTAGGAACAAAACGCTGTGCAATTTTATTTGAAACATCTGCTTCATTACAATAGATTTTCTGATATCACATTAGTTAGCTTCTGAGAACACTTTTTCAAAGGTTGCATTTGCAGAAAAATTCGTTATCAGTACAAGCCAAAAATAACAGTAACAAAATGGCACAAGATTTAACTATCATGCTGAATGCAAAACAGATCCTACATAGAATTACATTGCACTTTGCTAAATCAAATAATTCTGCCAGTGACAGCTAAAAATTATTTGGAGTAACTTTGTGTTTGCATATAGCAGTTAATGTGGAAGCTCTAACTTGATTAAAACCAAATTTGAAACTGCACTATATATGCAAATGAGCCAGTAGAGTCATGACCAACTTATCATATAAGTTGCAGAAGCAGTTTTCTTGCTTTTTCTATGGTTATCTAGAATAGGGATCTGTGCAATGGAAAGTAAAGAACTTGTCCAAGAGAAACAGAAGAAAATTTGAAATGTGTTTTGGTCTTTCATCATAGTTTTTGCAAATAAATTTTCTTAGTTGCAAAACCAAAGTTTTAATGTATATAACTGAAGCAACCACAGAAATATTTTCAACATTACAAAACCCAATGGGGGCAAACAAGTTAATCTCCAGTCACATGTATGCAAGGCTTGCAGACATACAATATACCAACTACACACTATACTTTGAGAGTCAACATTAGAAAAACCTCTGCTTTCAGACAAACTTTATGGTGTGCTGCTAGCAAGGTTGCTGTTGTCTGGACAATTACAGAACATATGCTGGTAGATCTTACAGCTGTATGCTTCCAATTAGGTTTAAATATATCTTAAATACCACCAAGCTAGCTTTGAGTTCTCAACATAGCTAACTTGGTGCAATTTAAATTACAATTAAACCTAATTGGAAGCATGGAGCTATAAGATTTACCAGCATAGAACACCCATGGAAATCAGCAATTGCATTAACAAAATTAAAGCATGACAAAATTTTGAAATACATCATGTGAAGCTCTGCACTACAAACATCTTATACATTTTGTTTATTCAACTGCGCTAAAGTGCATTAGAACTTGGAATAATTTCTTTTAGGCTTGAGAACGACTAGTAATGCCAATTAATTTTGGTGTTTACAATATTCCCACTCAGCATGTAGCAAATAGGGGAACACTATCAAAATCATCTCAAGTAATCACAGGTTGTGAGAGATGCACATTCAGCACACTGTGACTACATTTGCTCACTTTGCCAAAAAAATATTTTTGTATGCTTTCTTCTGTTGCTCAGAATCATGAGTTGTAGCAATTTCATGTACTGCAAACCTTTACAGTAACAATCAAATTTTGACATCGCATAAAACATACAGATTGGAAATATGACAATGACCTTAGAAATCTGGCTCCTCCAGCAATTCAGCAACACAACTGTTTGGGGATTCTGTATTTACTTGCTGTCCTCAATTGTTAGCCACCTTGTGTGTATTGCAAGCCATATAAAATCACCTTTAAAGGGCTACATGAGTCCCCCTTGAGTATAACCACATCAGTAGACATTTTGCAGACATACACAAGACTATAAATTTTTTAAGCACATTTTAACACTTTCGGTATCTGATCGCTTGGTAATGGGTCTGTATGAAACAAGTATTTCCTTTCGGTATCCGATCTAGTAAGTACGTATGGAACAGGCATTTCTTTTCAGTATCTGATCGAGTTAACACTTTTGGCATCTGATCTAGTTTGGCAATGGGTATGGAACAAACCCCATTTAGAAATGGGGCTACTTTCTAACATGTTTCTGGCCAAAATGTTTTTGTTTGGGTACCAGTTACAATCTTCTCCCCTTAAAATTTTGAAAATTTATGTACATGACTATGAAGAGAAAACAAAGGTTTTATGATAGCAGTGCTTATTTGCACTTTATTTATAATGTATTTCAGGCAAATGGAAAAAATTTGGCCTGGTATCCAGCACATCTTCCCAGGCAAAATCCCTGGTATTGAAAAGGTTATTAGCACATTATATGTCACAGAAAATCCGAAGCCCACAACCAAAAAAAATTTCTTCATTGTAGACTTGAAGACTTGCTGAGTTATTTGAGGGTTTGAACAGCTCTCCAGTGCTGGAGATATTGCAGTGCAAAGACACACTTGCAAACTGCTGGTTTTTACGCCGAAACAGCCCAGCAGCTAAGGTGTTAACTCACAAACATTTTTGCTTGCATTACGGAGACTATAATTTTATTTGTGGTATTTTAGAAGTACATGGCTTGTCAAACAATCAGCAAAAATTATCCATACACAAGCTAGTACCTGGCATGAAAACGTCTCCAACATAAACCTAAAAAATTATTCTAAGTAGCGATATACTGTAAGTGTCAGTGACTGTACAGTAAAAGAAAATATTTAGATGCCTTAATTCTTAGAGAGAATTTTGAAATGTTTTGTTTGCCAACCAAGTGAATGTGGACATAACTTTTTTGTGATTCAAGTATATCACTTTTCACCTTTGCACAAAACCCTATAATTACTGTCTTGAAATAACAGTGATCAAACTGCATCTTCCTTTGTAGGTATTGGTAACTTTGAATGTGTGTTCTGTCTTTGGGTTGTTAAAGACATAGTTGAGAAACTGCTGCAACAAACACTTTATGCACCGAACTTAATGCTGAATACCTGTAGCACATGGAAGCCTGAAATAGCTTAGCTACATTAGGCAGAGCAAATTACAAAAACTAACTTTTGGTAAATATTTTGCTTTTTGCTCATCATTTCCATGACGAACTATTTGATTAACACACAAGTTTGAATGTGCTCCATAACTCAAAGCAATGGATCCACTTGATCGAGACATTTCTTCCATTACAATGCAGTGTTCAAATATCCCAAGACCTGTTCCCCCTTCAGAATCTGTTTAAATGAAATATAAATTTTTTTAAAAAACAGCAATGAGCAATCATCTGCAATAAAATAATCGAAATCAAAACTCCAGGAGTCATTCTGTGCTGAGTAAATTTTATTCTGTGTGATCAAACATACTAATAACTGTCAAACTTTTCATGTTTTGAAAATGGCGATAGAATTCCCAATTAACATTGAAATTTATAATACATTCAAAAACAGGCTAACATACAAAACAATACCTGGCACAGTTATACCCAACAAGCCCATATCTCCAAGTTTTTTCCAAAACTGACGCATTTGTGGAAAATCATTTGTGCGATCAATTTCATCAGCTAGGGGAGTAAGCTCTTCTTTCAAAAATTTAAAAACAGTCTCCCTTAGCTACATGCAAAAAAAGTGAACAATTATAACGCTAAAGCGTATTAAATTGTGAAATATCTTTGATTGGTCTTAGTAACTTACATACGATCTAATAAAGATACTACACAAGCCTAAAAAAAAAACCAATAGCTAAATGTCATGAAGCGAAGAGCAAACAACAGTATAGAGCAAAAATTTGTGTGTACCTATGCCTACGGTTTGCAACAATTGCTGTCAGTGTCTGAACAGTATGTACTGTAGTTAGAGTCAGTAAAAGTTAAAACGTATGCCTCATCAAATGATACTGAAGTTCATGAACTACCCACTCATTTTGAATGCCATGGCATATGGAATTTATAAGTAACGATAGATATCGGCAGAGACACTGCATTTAATGTATTCATTCTATTGTAAGCCGTGGCTTATAAAGTTTTTCTTCATCATTTCATGCGGCTTGTAATGAAGGGTGGCTTAGGGTGGCTTACATTTATTATTGCTTTACTTTATAGAAAGGTATTGATAATAATGCTCAGTCTTTCTATAACTACCTTTCTATAACTACGTTTTGTCGACCAAAATCTTTTTTTGCACTTTATTCTCTTCAGCATCACGTTCACATCCGTCACAGGAAGGATTATGATAACCAGAAGGCAGTTGTAGTGGTGTTGTAACTTGTAAGCTGCATCATTTCCACCATTGCCAATTGAATGTAATGTGAAACATACTAGTACGTGATAGCATCTCAGAGGCTTTAAAGGTAATTATGATCAAGTGCAGCCTATGATCAAGTGTAGCCTACAATCAAGGGCCGCTTACATTAACTCTTTAACACAATTTATTTCATGCAGCTTACAATAGAGTAAAAACGGTATGCAAAACTAAAGTGTATTGATGATCCAGCAGCAGCAGTAGTGCAGCCAGAAAATTGAGGCCGAAGAAGCCATGGCCCTCCCCGAAACAAACTTGCTTAGATTTTTACTAGTGCTTTGTATCAATTTTCAACTGTTAGAAAATAAACGGAAGGAACAGTCAGACTTAAGACAACGTCATGATTGACCGATGATGTCATTGACTGGCCCCTCCTGAACAAAATTATTGGGTTGCCTGTAAAAGGCGGAGCTCTGTAAATAGCAGAGCTTGGTTGCAGTGGTTTGATGACGTAACCAGAGTCATTAAAACTGATATTTTGCATTGAGCAATGAGACCTACATGGAAGTAAAAATAATTTCACTACAAACGGTGATGTTACACTACGGTAAAAAAAGTCTATTTTGAAGTTTGATCATTTTTGGTTATCTGAGTTTCACAACAGTTCGGGGACAAAAAAATAGGTTTCAACAGTTGTGAATTTATAAAATTTTAAACATCGCAAACTTCCATGCATTCCATGTTTGGGGGAAACGCATATTAAGTTGCAATGATACAACATTTATCCTTCACTTTTTTTCCTTTTGCAACGCAACTTTTTTTCACTCCGGTTACGTCATTAAACCTCCGCAACCAAGCTCCACAGAGCTCCGCCTTTTACAGGCAACCAATTATTGGCTGCGCTACTGTCCAGCAGGCACATCATATGAATGAACAAGCCCCTATGAATTTCGTTTTCATTCAGTTTCGGCAAAATTCGAATTACAATTCGGTCATCAACTTCAAACCTTTGCAAGAAATGAATTTTTTTATCCAATGTAACTTGCCTGCTTTTGTTCTTCCGTAAATCCAAGTAGTTCGTCATCAGTGGGAACTGTTGTGCTGTACTGGCGGACGTAACGAGAGGACGCTGGCACTGCGGTATCACACAAAACATTCGAAACGAATCTATAATTTTTTCTCATCAGATGTCGCAAACAAAACCTGGTTAACGTGTTCATATTAATGTGTCACACCGAAATCAACGTTAATATTCGCACTAGTTTGCAATTCCAATTGCTCCGCGCGGGCCATACACATAGATGACGAAGCCGCAGTGACAGGGTCAAAGCTGTAAAATGATATCTTGTTCTCTACTGCCACCTCAGGGTTACCAGATGGTTCACAAAAAATACGGCAAGTGTTTGTCCCATAGACCTTTCAAAGATTTGTGTGCAATGAAACAGAACGTTGAAAACAAATTTTGGCAAAAATTATTTGAAAATGGCATTTTGAGTGGCAATATTGATTTTTCAATGCTTTATGTTTTTTACATTTCATATTTATCCAAACTTTTCATTTTTTAACGTTCGACAATGAAAAGAGGTGGGGTTTAATGAGAATCAAGTTACGTATTCAGTATGCAAAAGATGTCCTCTATAGATAATAGCAGTGATGCGTCCGAGTCATTTTTTTCGAGTCAGAGTCAAAAGCCCTTCGAGTTAGAGTCATCTAAAATTTTTTCGAGTCGAGTCAGAGTCATGACTTGGTCGAGTCAGAGTCGAGTCACAAGAATTGTTGAGTCACATCGAGTCATTGGTTTGCAAGCTTGAGTCAATGTCGAGTCACACGAAATTTCACGTGTTTTCTACATTATTTGCTATGAAATAGCGCCCAAAATGCTATAAAATGGTGCCCGATAAGTTAGAAAATGGTGTCCAATGTTGTTTTAACAAGTTTGATTGCAGGTTATTTATATCAAAGTTTTCTCAGTTTGCATTTTATTTGCCTTTCTTACTCGCAATAATTTATAAAATCTAGCCCAACTCTGCTGCAAGTGTTGCAGCCTCTCAGTTAGCGTTGTGGTGAATGAGCGATTCTCAATAACAACAAAGTAGTGCTTTGACCAGATGTGAAGGTGGTGCTAGGTACAACCTAGATTTTATACACAAAAAGAACGTGCAATAGGTGCGGTTCATTGCAAACACGAGGGGATGTTGTTGCACCTTCTCGGTTGGCATTGCATTGAAATTGTGGTTTACGCATACCCAATACATGAAAATGACCAGAGATGAACATATACTTGGAGTTAAATCTTGCGACATGTCAATATATTGATGGATTTGGATCATTTTTGCAGATTTGGATTTGGAATTGATTATTTTCTTATGAAATTCTTCACAACTTTCGGTTCAATTTTGCGATTACAGCTTACTGTCACTTTCGGTTCAGTGTTGGGACTGCAGGTTAACAGTGAATTCCAGCTACCGAAACGTTGGGGAGCCGTTTGTTACAGGTACAATGCTGCGTCGCCCTGAGCCAACCAAAGAAAGAGTCGAACTGACAATCCTCAGCATAATAGCAATTGAGATTAGACATTAGACCAGGTTCAATCTTCTATTGCAGCTACGAATTCTACGTTATATGTGCTGGAACCACGTCGCCACATGGGCTTAGGCCAAGGCTGTCCCACCCGCGGGCCGCATGCGGCCGGCAAGGTTGTTTTAAGTGGCCCACGATGTAATAAGTTCGTCTGCAGACTTTTCAAATTTTCAATATTTTTTAAGGACTCAAGTTTATTTGCCATCAAAACACACCAAAATTATACCTGTTGCTTCTTTTATGGGCCAGAGATGAGCATTGGACTGGACTTGGATTGGGATGGATCCGGACTATAGTAAATTTTGTTGAGTTTGGATTGGATCCGGACTGTAAATCACTTCGAAATTTAGGAACCGGGCCGGATTTGGACTGAGTTGATAGAAAAGAAATGTGGTATTTTTGTTGTGAGAAGGCAGAATTTTTCAAATATTTTGGACTTCATTTGGACTTGGACTTCACATATGAAAAATATTTTGGACTGTGGTTGGACTTGGAATGAGTTTTCAAAAATTAGGCCTGGATCCGGATCGCAAAATATTACAGTCCGCTCATCTCTGTTNGTGGTTGCTGTTCGTACGTGCATGGTCGTTGCTTGTAGTTCGATCGATTGATTTGTTGCAGTTGCCCGGAGCCGTCTTGCTTATCGGTAGAGCGCCTTTNNTTTATTGAGGCGTGAGTAATTACTGCGCTCTGACCGAAGTGTTCTTGCTGCCTCGTATTCAGTTATGTTCTCTGCATCGTTTGANCTGGCTGCTTCTGCCGTACGACTAT
>JGI24159J19872_10002888_pt1 | contig 20924 bp, 16 predicted proteins | sample Ectturendosymbi4_FD_19872 | JGI IMG/M metagenome (IMG submission 19872) | reverse complement strand
TGCCCAGGGCCAGGCAAAGTGGGCCAAGGTGGCCTAAAATTCCTCCACTTATGACGTCACTCACAGAAAACCCGCACCCCCCAAGCAAAAAAATTTTTTTTGAGTGCAATCTACTAAACTGGCCGATCCGTTTGAGCCGTTGAACAGCTCTCTAGCGCAATCGGCAGAGGAGCTAGGGCGTTGGTAAGCCAACTGAAAATTGCCGTTTTTTAGGCCCAAATCAAAGTACGAATATCACGTAGGCCGGCTCTATACGTGTTAAGATAGTGACATAATTTTTGGCTCAGTAAGTCATTTGGGTTGGACATAGCTGGTCTATAGAGTGGAAATTAGCCTGGGCTGAGGTGACGAAAGTATAATTCAATGCAACTGTGATTGCTTTTGTAGATGACCAACCACGTTCATCAACATTTAATCTTGGCAAAAATGGAGCTTTGCCTTTGCCAAAAATGTCATTGATTAATGTCCTAATTTGTTTGAAGTTCCTGCCGTTTTTGGCAAGTTGGTCTCGCCATAATGTGCATTTAGATAAATTTTTGATATTAGTAAAATGCTTTTGGAATGTTTGTATACTTCAAAGTCATTTGGTAGTTTTGATCTTTTATAATTGCAAGTTGGATAGTTTCTATTTTTACTAAGAAATAGTATGTGTGGAAAGGAATCCTTTACCTTTGACAAATATGTCATTGATAATAAGAAATGATACCTTTTTGTTATACATGGCTTTTGTTTAGATTTATATTATTTTCTGCATTTTCTAACAGGCATGTCTATGTTGACAAGAGTTTGTAAGAAGCTAACAATAGAATGAAATTTTTGTTAACATTCCAGTTTATGATCTGCATCAGTAAAGAATCTCTTGATCTACATGCAGATTGCGTATGAAAGTAATGTTAACATTGCGCATATCTCTAAAGATTCTTTGATCAACATTTATTTTTATTCAAGCTGTACTTACAGTTGAACAAATAGGATAATAATTGCTAAGATAAAAAAAAATAATTTATAGTTTATTCCATTAAATAAATTGTTTGTATATAGCTATGATCACTATATGACTGTTTCGTTTACCACTCCAGTCAGTTTATTTAAAACAGGTGGCAGCCGAGGTTTGTTAGAGTATCATTGCTGTACTCTGTTATTATTAGCTGCATATTAAGCAGATTTATGTTAATATCGCCTAGTACAGGCATGGGCAGTTGGTGTGGTGGGCCCACACCACACTATTTTCAGTGGCCTGCAGAAGCATTCAGAAAAAACGATCAAATCTGAAGTTCCTGCAAATTATCCTTAAACTAGAACCAAGTCTCGCTTCTATTTCCATTTTATTCTTTTAAGGACTCGAAGATACAGCCCTTAACTAAACGCAGCATTCTCAAAGTGGCCCTCGAGCCAAATTAATTTCCATCCTGTGGCATAGTATATAGAATTCAAATTTATTGTTTAATGACTATTGCTTCAGGTAGTAATTGAGAAAACTATTTTATAATGTATTCAGGGTGTCTGCACACTGCCTATAACATACTCAAACCACATGTTCACACCCATATACAGTAGAATTTGCCTAATTCGTCACCTCAAGTGACAACTTGCGTGAAGTGACGAATTATGCAAACAGGTGAAAACTCTATCATAGTAATTCATATATATAGTGCTTTTATTTGCAGTAAAACACAACTTCATGATGTTATGGTTGTTTACTGAATTAAACTCTAACACTTTGGCACCCGGGTGGATTCGGGGATTTTCGGAAAAAAACGCCTAAACGCACATGGCTTTGCGTGGGAATATCTCCGCTCCTGTATGGGTTACAGACCTGGTTGAAGCGTCAAAAGACGCAGCAAGTCTTCTAGTCTGCACTCGAAAAAAAATTTTTGCTTGGGGGGTTCGGGTTTTTTATGAGTGACGTCATAAGTGGAGGGCTTTTAGACCACCATGGCCCACTTTGCCTGGCCCTGGGCGCCAACCGTTAGGTGGTAGTATTTCGCTGAAGTTTTTACTGGAAACTAGGCTACAATCCAAGTCTGTTGATACTTTGGATGACCTGCTGGGGTTTCAGGTTCAAAAGTTATGATCTAAACTAGCAAAAATATTTGACTAATTAGATAATTAATAAGTTTGTTTATTTTAGACCATAACTTCTGAACCAGAAACGCTAGAAAGTCGATCAAAGGCTCAAAAGACTCGGATTCAAGCCTAGTTTCCAATGAAAACTTCAGCTAAACACTTTGGCCTAGCGGTTGGGCACTAGGCCAGGCAACATGAGCCAAAATGACCCCAAAAGTACTTCACTTATGACGTCACTCACAAAAAATCCGCACCCCCCAACCAAAAAATTTTTTCGAGTGCAATCTACTAGACTGGTTGATCCGTTTGAGCCATTGAACAGCTCTCTAGCGCAATCGGCAGAGGAGCCAGGACGTTGGTAAGGCAACTGAAAACTGCTGTTTTTTAGGCCGAAATCGAAGTAAGAATATATCGTATGCCGGCTCTCAAAGTATTAATTCCTCTACTCTATCTAGACTCCTCCATTTAATCTAACACCTTCTAAATCTTTGATGAACTCCAAAGACTTTCCACGTTCTTTCAATGGGAAGTTTGGTCGCACGTCGCACCTCATGCATAAATTCGATAAACAAATTGCAAGGTGCAATGATTCTCATATAAAGATCCTTAATTTGATTGAATACCCACACGTGTTAAACTAGCTGCTTAAACTTCAAAAACGAAACCGCAAATGATGTATTAGCCAAACAAAACGCTTCACAGGGCTAGAAAGAGCTGACGAATTGAGCTAATTGACAAATTAGATAAACAGAAAGGTACACAAAAGATAGGAATTCTTCCGAGATTGACGAAAAAGTAACGAATTGAATGATGACGAATTAGACAAATACTACTGTATATCAGTGGTTCCCTCCCTGAGGTGCCATTCACAATACTCATGGGTGCCCGTGCTGCTTGTTAAGACGTTTTGCAATAATATATCATTAAATAATACATTTTCAGAATGCAATCAAACTTTACAGCAAATTTCTATGGGTTCATCGCTGGGTACTGCAAATTATGTTTCTCATCCATAGGGTGCTACAACACTAAAAAGGTTGGGAAACACTGATATATATATAAATATATTGAACTGGAGATAGTAACTTCGAAAATATATCAAATTACCTCATGTGTAATCACCTACACCCTTGCGTGCAATTGAGAGTTTTGTTAATGAAATTATAACCTGGAGTTGGTGAATTAATTAAATTTTCCAAAAGTTTTTTCCAACAGCACTGCGATATATAGTGGTTTTGAGCATGGGAAAATAATTTCTTCTAGCTTATCATCGCTCTTACTTAGACAAAGAACTTCTGTTTCAGTGCAATTAAAGGATATCATTCCACGTCAAAGTGCAAACATGTGTCATAAATTCAGGGTGTGTAGCATACCGTGAGTGAGTTTGTGATAAATTACTATCTGAGTGGTTGTCGTTCTTTGTTATACTTTGATATGGTAAAGAAACAATAGGGCATTACAAAAGCCAATGGCAATAATTTTGATTTAGGCTGAAACCATATATTAAACATTGCTTCACAGTCACCAACAAGTTGGTTACAATAAAAACATCCTAATAGACAAAAGCATCACACCTTCATGATGTTTCCAGCAATTTTATGTCCATGTGTAAATGGTCTTATGGTTGTAATAGTTGTAGAACCATGATGCAGATTTTTGTAGTTTATGTGTAAGCTCATATCCTTTCAGTAGAGTTCAATGCTGAGTAATTTTTCGCAGCCCATCTGATTAAGATCAACACCAATTCTGCATTTGAAGAGGCTAATAGTTGAAATGATGGTTACCCATTTGTCAGTTGTGCTGAACTTAGCTTTTATTTTGCTGTTGTGGCTTTAGCAAGAAAATAAAGTATCTGTGTTGGATTTTTGCATGCACTTAAGTAGCTTGTACCTTGCATGCACTTAATAGTAAGATCCTTTTGCAGATGAAAATGTCTTCAATATTGCTGAGATTTCATTTGTTTGCAAGAAACTCGTTTCTTATTTTGTATAGCACAAACCTTACACTACAAAAACTAGGTGTGGACTCTTCTAGTTTCTCTTTTTTTCTTACCCGGTGTACTCTATTTGGCTGGAGATAAATTTTAAAGCTCATTTGCCACAAGTAACAAAAGTTTTCACCATTACCATCATCATCATTGTCTTCCGCATCTTCTACACCACATATAAGAATGTTTTCTTGCGTGTACTGCTCCACTTTATCAAGTTGAAAGAAAGTTAGATTTGTTTTCTGAATCATACCGCGCAGCTGAACTTTTCCCTCTTCAAATCGTGTAACCTTGTATTCATCTCCAGTTCAGGTATCTTAAATTGTATTCTAGTTAGTTGGCTTTCAAGTTTTCCTGGAAGATCAGTTAGTTTGTCCAATTTTCCATTCATGCTGTTGATAGCTTGTGATATTTGAAATTTAGCTTCCTTGGTGGTTTTCCCCATATTATGACAGAATGCCTGTGGCCAGCAGGCCAGAAATATCAAGAGCATCATAGGTATTAATAATTATTTAATTTACTTACTCTATCTCTTGTCCTATTCAAATAGAACGTTTGCTGAAATAACCTGTGCACTTTATTTGCATACATTCAATGTCTATACTTCTGTTGATTGCATTGCAGAATTCCTCAACAAGCAGTCTCAGCATGGAGCTGAGTGGCGGCAGTGGAGCCAACTCTTACGTCGCTGTTGGATTCGCTCCTGCAGCACAGATGCAAAATGCTGACGTATACTACTGCACAGGAACTGCGCTGAAATCGGCATATATTGGCACACGATATTCCGATCCAGTTGTGGATGGTTCACTGCCGGTATATTTTGCTTGCAAACGCAGAATTGAACTTTGGTGTGCTTTTTGTGTATTGATAGTTGTTATCATTTCCGGAAACGCATACATTTAATATACCGTAAACGATGAGCATTCCTTGCAAGTCTATATCTATTTACCGTAGGTGGCAGGTTCCAACTTCGAACACCTCTCGCTCACTGTTTGTCCATTAAGTTTGACTCGAAAACTATTTCCTTTTCTTTCTAAGAGCTTGTTGTTTCACAGAGCGGAGTTGCAACCNTTTCGTCATCTGTGAATGGCGGCGTTGCTGAATGTTCATTCACTCGACCTGCCAGCGTCACCAAAGATAGCACCCAAGTTTTNGACCTTTCTTCTACCGCTTATCATATCTTGCTGGCAGCTGGCTCCATTAATCCTGGTTCGTAGCGAAAACATGGAGTGTACTTCCGCTGCGTTGGAGATGTGTTGCAATGCCGTTACGCGCCGATTGTATTCTGAAATACGCTGAAAGAACCTGACCAGTATTTTTGCTCACCTATCTTCTCAAAAACTCCATCTATCAAGTACAGGATTACTTTGGAAGTGCGTAATTTAATGAAACGAGAAGAATATGTACATTGTACTGCACAAGATTGCCAGCAGCAAATTGTAAGTTAGCATGATAACAATGCTGGACATTTAAAAAATAAACTAAACGAATGTGGATTGTGAGGCAAAAGGGACCAAAATATAGTCCGCACAGTCTCGTTAAGAAAAGAGAAGCGATAGCGCAACACATGCAATTTCTTTTCAGGAGTAGTGATTGCTGTATGTCTGCTCGTGCACACAATGCAAAGCCATTCAACTTCGCCTTTTCGTGGTAACCCCTGGCACGACTGTTTTGTCCATCGGTATAATTCGGGCAGGCAGTTGCCGCTATAAAATGCACAAAAACGATCAGAGCCGTCGCGCGGCTTACCAAGGACCGCGTGCGGGCACTAGGCAGAGAGGGATGTTCGAAAAATAGCGACACTCTCCCATTAATTATATCAGCCATCCACAATTATAGGCACCACATTGCGCNCGCTGTGNATATGGAAAGGCGAATGGGAACAGCGCAAAGCACGTCTGTGGGAGACTTGAAAGCCACGCTTGTAAGTCTTGTCATAAGCTCGTGATTGAAAGCTGGAACAGCACTTCACTCACAGGGAAAGACAAATAACTCAGCTGTGAAATTCATAATTTAACCTTTCATATCGCGCCACTCCAGATAGAGAAATCTCAAGAGACGGTGGTTTGGCCACGTGACCAGAATTTCCTAAGAAGGGTTGGCAAGGTGATTCCTGTTGAATACACTCAAGGGAAAGTGACCCAGAGACTGACCATGGACGAGGTGACGTGATAANATCTCCGGCCTGACTTGGTCCCGCTTTGGTGTGGATCTAGCTGAACTATAGCCGTGGAGTATTTCGAGTCTTGGATTGGGGTTNCTGCTCCACGACCCTCTTGAGAGGAACAGCGGGTGTGAAAAGTGAAGCCAAACTTCTTATAGCGCAGTGAACTGTTTAATGGTTTGGCGGGTTATTTTTCACGGAGTGCAAGACCAATACAATACTGCTGAAATAGGATACACGCATGATTTTGAACGGGAACTTAATTTGTTGCTGTGTCCGCATCGATTGCGTACCCAACCCTCGTTTGCGACCGTCCAAAATGGGTAAATTTCCCAGCTGAAAAGCTTATAAAGCTGCTGGTTAGCGGTACGCAAACGTAAAAAGTCTCTTACAGAGCGTTGCGGGTTTTTTCCCGAAAGTTTTGTGTTTTAAGTCCCACAGTAAGTTGGGGGCGAACAACTTAACCGATTGTCATAGTTTGGAAATTTAGGTGCAACGTGTTTATTGCCCAATAAACGAAGGTTACAGTCGTCGTAAAGCAGCTATGGTTAAACACAGCTAATGTGCCATGGCATGAAGACCGTCAGGCCATTGCTCAACCTGTTAGCTCTGCAGAGCAGCAGCGAGCCCTGACGCGAGCATTGTGTGTTTGTCTATCATGTAGATGGCAAGCGATTGTTTATGCACTTCCATGCGCAATGATGACGACAATACAGTGTTAGCGCGCCGTTGCGTTGCCAAAAATTGACGGAAAAAACGATTCTTGGTATTTTTAATGTAGGTACAAGTGCACTCGAGAGACACAGTGATCGTTGGCCTTCAAGCTCTTCGTTCAACTTCACTGCTCCTCCTGCTCCTTCGTAAGTGTTTCAGACCGGGTCGGGAAGATGCTCTGTCTTCGTGCGATTTAACATGCCTATGTTTTGTTTCCATGTTCGTTTCGTTTTTGTCCGCTCATGTAGAAGCCCTACTACTCCATCGAACACAAATGGTAACGCCGCTGCTGGATGTGGGACAACCAAAGGTTGCTTTCGGGTACCGTCGGGATGCACCCCTGGGGCGAGCGGTTGTTTCTTTGCCGCTTGGACTTACGTAAGTTCATTAATACGATTGAGGAGGCGAACCGTTTGACTTGAAAATGTTGCTAAATGGCTGCGTTGCCTGTCGAAGTTCCAAAATGAATGGTTATATAAGAAATTCTAAAAACGCTTAGTCTCCTGAATGAAAAGCACTTTTTATCAACTACCCTTTTTCCTGTTATATTTCGTAATTAAACCGATTTATTTACTTTGAATATAACTGGACACTGAGACTTTAATTCGTCGAACGCCTCTTGACTCCAAGCCTCCATTTTGGCGAGAAATGCAAACATTGCTGTGATGCCGTTTAGCATTTTTGTTCCTCCTCGTGATTCATAAGCTCCTTAATACGTATTTACTATTGTAATCCTATGCACAAAATCAAGTATATATATGTGGGACTGCGTTGATGTTTTTGCATATGCACATCAGCTTCATTATGGTCTAATCGCCGTTGTATGCTTGGGTCTGTGACTACGTAGCTTGTGAACGTGGAATACATTACTTGCCGCGAAGCCGTATTTCCAGCGGATGGTAGTTCAGGCAACAACTCATTGAAAAATAATAGAATCGCTGTCAGTCCTGTGTATAAGGATCAACTTAGATTGTGTGCCGTGTTCGAATTGCGTAGACCAGTGGTTCTTAACTTGGGGTAAATTTACCCCAGGGGTAAATTTCATCTTTCTAGAGGGTAAATTTACTGAATCATAAATTATAGCAAACGCACATTTTTATTTATTTGGACGAAATGTAATATCCAGAATTATTAGCTAGTTGGTTACAGGAAAAAACACTAAAGTACATCCGACAGTGTTTTGTTCGTAGATTAATGAGACCCTAAATGCCAGGCGTCATAAAAATTATTCCGAAGTGCGTTTACGCATATATCACACAAACTGGAGATGTTGCACCTTTGATTATAATTCAGTGTCATGCTTAGTGATACGTTTTCTCTTTTTATTTCATCTTTACACATGTAAACGCTACCGGTGTCCGTTCAAAACACACCACTCACAATGAACCACTCGAAACAGACCATGTTTATAACAGACCATGTTTATAACAGACCATGTTTATAACAGACCCGTTCATAACAGACCACGTTCATAACAGACCACGTTCATAACAGACCACGTTCATAACAGACCACGTTCATATAACTCTGGGATCATACGTGGGTTGGAAGCATCCTGTCGCGTTGCTTTTGCAATAGCAAAAGAAAAGAAACCGCATAGGCTACAACTGGGGGGCGACTCATCAAACCATACACTATGGATATAATCGAAACAAGAACATAATCTTAGAGAATTTCTTTATCAAACCATACAGTTATTGTCATATAAGTGTTATGTCTTGTGATATTTTAGATAACGTAGCAGATGAAATTCGAAGTGATAAGCCATGAGTCCACCCTTCAGCTAGATGAGTCAACTGGCCTGTCGAGCTGCACGTATTTGTTGGTGTACTGTCAATCAGACATGGGTCGATTACATCACAAATGTAATCGATGACGATCACTTGCCACCTGCTCGATTGTGATTACGAATAATCAAAATCACAATGTAATCGATTACGATTACATTGAAAGTAATCACGATTACAATGGCGATTACATTTGTCGTGAAACATCCTCAGAAAGAAAACAAACCCATTTGCATGGTTTTATGTAAGTATATTTTCAGACAATATACGATATGAATCAATGCAATAAACGAAATTACTAATCTGTGAAGATCAAGCACCGGAAAAAAGAAAAAAAACATTGATAGTTTATTGAGATGTTCGTGCAGTCAACAAACAAGTGGCGTAATTGGAGGTTTTGAGTTATAGGAGAAACTTAGCTGAAAGAGGCCCTGGCCTCTGTGCGGGTTACGATCGTCTACAAGTCATCGTAGCATTGTGCAGCTTTAATTTGAAATGTAATGAACAGTGATGCCAATACAGCTGAGCATCTGTCTATTGAACTAATAGTAGTCAATGGTGAACAAAATCTCACAGGCTTCGTTGAGTTTTTTTTTACCAATATCTGGTGGATCGCGGTTGACATGCAAGTTATCAGTGTTGTGGAAAGGTACTTTCGACTTGGATTAAAATACCTTATTCTTCTGAAAGTTAATTTACTCTATATAAATTATGTATTAATTATATGCATAGCCTACTCCAGCTCTTACATTCATAAGTTCAGTCTGAATATATATGAATGAAACGAACACCTCTCCTCGTAATGTCCCGCTGTTCTGTTGCCGAAGTGTGAACCCGTTTTTAAGAAGAGCTCCTATTTTTGTTGCTACGTCTCAGTAGACCAGGGGTTCCCAACCTGTGGTACGCGAAGGTCTGCCAGGCGGTACGCGAGTAATTTCCATTTTTTCACAAAAACCTGGATTCACAGCTTTTTTGTTTGCGTTTCGGGCTTTGTTTCTAAAGAAATGAATTTTCCTGTAGCTTGCTGTTCCTATTGTTTCCTAACATTATGACTTTCGATACGCTGTTAGCAAATTTACGCCACGCATCGAACAATTGGTGGAAGGTAAACAGAAACAAAAATCTCATGTCATTGTGGTCTTGTATTGTTATTTTAATGTATATTATGCTTCTGAAGAAACTAATATCAAATGATTTGTTCTGGAAGAAGTGGTACGCATTGACAATACGAGGTGCTCAAGTGGTACGAGATCGTAAAAAGGTTGGGAACCCCTGGACTAGACAGTGAGACTCACTACGTTACTTCTGGCGGCCAACAGGAAGGCTAGCTGGAACAAAGCGAGAATTTGGTAAAAACGCTGTGCTTTCCCCTGGACTGTCTGGATTTAAACCACATAGACGGATGGAAAGCCTCCCCTGAAACACAACCAAAAGAAACTATGATAAAGGGTGAAACCCATCCACCATAACCGCGGTTCATCGCAGTGATGTAGGATGAATATTTCGAAGTTTAATCGCGAAATTAATCGTCGATTACGATGAAATTAGCGATGTAATCGATTACATTTCATTTTTGGTCAGTTCAATCGATTACGATTACTCAAAAAACTGNAATCGATTACGATTACCCCGTGTCTGCTGTCAATATACACATCCAGTTGAGTTGAAAGATTGAGTTCATCATGTGCGAAAGTCTAGAGATGACCAGCGATGTGACTGATGATCAGCAAAAATGAATAATTTCTTTCAACAAAATGGACTCGTGGAATGACGTTGGTTGGCTATGCATAGACGGCGCCTTTTCTATACTTAGTGGAATCAGATTTTACAATTCTGGTGAATAAACGGGCGCACATCATTTCTCCCCCTTGTGTTCTTCATCGACATGCACTGGCGAGTAAAGAAAGCCCTTTTAGAATTTTTGAGAATAGTTTTGAAACATGTAACAGAACGTGTAAATGTTATCAGGATTCAGGCTCATCTTTCATAGTGTTTTAAAAGATGAATTGATTGATCTTCAATGTGAAACAATGCTTCATTCCAAATTAGTATCTTGCAACTGTGACTTTTCTAAATTTTGGTGTGGATTGGGCGAAGAGTTTCCAACGTTGTTGAAGCGCGCATTTGAAGTTATTATAGCTTTTCAAAATACTTATCTGTGTGAAGCAGGGTTATCATCAATGATGACTGTAACACAAAACATCGATCGCCATTGATTCCGAAAGATGACATGAGAGTATCTCTTTCAACAACTGTTCTCAGAATCTTCAGATATTGTGCGTAGAAAACATGCACAAAAGTCTCACTGGGTGACTGACTGGTTGAAATTGTTTGTCATTATTTAACAAAAGAAAAATTAAAGCATGGCTGTCTATTCCTTCTTCCCAACGTTTTGCCTCTTGATTCACTGATACGCCGGTTCGTATGAAACTGTTTTCAGATATTCAACCAGGGTTTCAAAAACTCCTGGGATATCTGGAGTTTATTGAAATCAGGGATATCTAGAACTCCAGCTGGTGTTCTGGATATCCCTGATTTCAACTCATCGAACCACTTACCACAAGTATTAATGCTCTCTTGTGTCTTATTAAAGTTTAATCTCAGAGACTGATAAGTTTCGTACAAGCATTACCGTAAAATTGGTTCCAGTAAGCACAAAAATTCAAGTATCTGAGTGTAAGCTTACAACGTTTTTCCTGGAGAACCTGCCCCGAACCTTTTCCATAAAAGTCATGCCTTGACACACTAAAGATTGTTGGGGGCAAAATATAATTTTAGATTTTGTTAAAGGGTAAATGAGACAAAAAGGTTTAAGAACGACTGGCATAGACCGTGAGAATAGCTCTTTCGCTTTCGGAATTAGAAACAACAAATTACGATTTAGCAAACGAGGCCTGCTCCATGAATATCTGCGCAAGCTCCTCGTTCAGGAGATCTTTAATTGAGAAGAAACGTATTCTGCAAGATTTTTTGATTTTTTTCGTAAGGCTTGCGTGCATGTGTGGTGTGATTGTAGCTCTAGTATATTCCACAGAAAATAAATCAATTTCGCATGGCCTCGCTAATTCTGTTATATTGTTTTTGTTCGAACTTTGTAGCAAGCTTTACTCTCTTTCTCTCTCTCTCTCTCTCTCTGTTGTCTTAGCCGACGTAATTTCTTGCAAAGAGACCTTCAAATGAGTTTCAATATTTTACAGCGTATGGAATGTAAGACCCCAGCTGCGAGGAGATTTGCGGCCTGTTTCACTCTGCGCGAATAACATTTATTCTAATCGCAGTGTGTTTTGTTTTCTCTCCTAAAAGATGAAAAGCACAGATCTGTTCAAGATCGAGGTCGTGGGTCAGCCGAATGCGGAGTACGCAGCTGTGGCTTTCGGGACTGTGGACAGAATGCAAGATGCGGATTTGTACTACTGCACTGCATCTTCCTTGCTTTCCGGTGCAATTCGAGAGCTTCGCCAACAACCAGCCACTGATTCGTCGTTGCCGGTATGTTGGGCAGCGTCTTGAGTGCACAATGCCTGTGTGTTTGACCAACCTAACTGCGCGCCTTTCGCTGTTGTGCGAGATGCATGATAGTTGGCAACAGCTCGTCGCAGATGCTGTAACTTTCTTCACCTTTCGAGTTTTTTGATGCCGCAACCATTTTCCCGTTGGTTTCACTATTTAGACAAAAAGCAGCGATAAGAAACTAGCCCACGAAATAATGGCATTCATCTTATATTCCCTTGTAAAGTTATGACACAAAATTAACAAAACATGCATATTCTTACGTACGTGAGTGACAAACAGTACTCTAGCAAAATAATTTTATTCACAAGATTAATTTTCCTTCATGGTTCAAATAAACTATGGTCCTAAACGTATTAAGCAAGCTTTGTAAAACTTTTTTTCACTATTTTGTTTGTAGTGCATGAAGGAGGCCAAGTAGTGACTAATAAACGTCTTGTGAAGGTTTTGTTAGTTTGGCCGGATGTTGTCAATGTGAACTGTTAAGGTATAACGTAATCCTAAGAAGGGCATTCTCTGTTTCAGACCGGAATCACTGGCGTCACCACCAGTGTGAACAACGGCGTCATAACTTGCTCCTTTCAGCGAATTCCCAGTATTAGCAAAACGATAACCAGCGGTTCGCACGCCTTCAACTTAGTCACCAACAACTACTATGTTCTGCTTGCCGTTGGTCCGCTCGCAGGTATGCATTGACTGGGTTTCAACGTTTCAAGTGCGTAGATACGTTGTCAAATACCGCATTTCGACCTGAAGCTGTGATTGGTGCTTCTTGTCCAACAAAATAAACTCGGACAGACCTCTGTTCATGAAACTAACTGAAAACTGAACTTTACTTAAACTTCCGATTTTAGTGTTTTATTTTGGATGTTTTTTTCTGTGAAAAGTTTTCTGAACGCAAAAAAGCTATTTTCAGTATCGCCACAGGGTTAGTGATCTCGTGGCAAGTGCATGGTAAGTTTCTTGTGCTGAGATTACTACTTTTAGGTGGACAGGTTGGTCTACATAGTGCAAGGCAGATATCAGCGGGCGCGCAAAATTTCACGGCCACAAGCGAGGCCGGTGCCGGCGGCTCCATGCGACAGAACATGATCAAAGCTCATGCGTGAGTTCAATTAATTTTTCCTTGCTTCCTTGTCTTTGATCTGCAGTGACGTTGACCGCTCTTGCAAGCATCAACAGCTGCCACACGGCAATCACCTGCGGTCTTATTTCAAATCGGCAGTGTGATCTAAGAGAGCAAAAATCCAGCTATAACATGCATAAACTGCTGTAAAGCGCTGTAATGGTGACGCTTTGGAAGAAATGTGCGCAAAGTGTTATCCTATAATTATCCATCGTTCGTCGGAACAGCAGCTGCTCAATGTTTGAAGCAGGTTGCCTTACTTCATACTTCGTAGCGACTTCATTCAAACATAAATGATTTGTCAAAAGCCCTCGCCTCAAACAATGGCAATTCAATAGTGCATGGTGCAACTGGTTTGAACCGAATGATATTTGAAACTATTGCAGTTTTCTAGCGTTAACTGACGTTTCTGCGTGACGAGTGACGAACCGTCGTCGTCGTTAAAACTAACCTTTGTTGTTGTGATATCTATCGAGGGTTTTTAAGCTGACGTCTGAGTCACAACAGAATAAAAAATGCGTTTATGCCTTAAATCGACAACGTTAGCTCCTTCAATTCGAATGTGGTTATTGCTTGTGTTTGAAGCACTTACTGGAAAAGCTTGTGCCTGAATAAGTGAGAGTAATTTCGGAAAAATTTTTTGAAAAAATATCGCCAGAAAGAACTTTAATTTTGTTGCGTATATTTGACCTGACAGCTAAGCACAAATGAGCTTGTAAAAAATGCAAGTGTAGGATAACTTTATTTTCACGATTTCAGATTGAATTGGTGCTGTTATGGATGCACCACGCTGAGCGCTGCGTTGCTATTAAACTTTTAATTACACAACTTGACTTTTCGTGTGCCAGGAGTGCTTCACAGCGCATAGAGCAACTTTCGCTTCAAGCGTTTTTGCGCAAATGCTCATGACAGGGATTTGGAATTTTTCGTCGTACGGTCATAATCTGCAAAAGTATTTCCAATCCTGACCGTTCGCAATTACAAGCTTTCGCAAAGCTAAACCATATGTCACAGGTGGAACGAAGTCCCAAATGAAGGACCTCGCTGTATGAGCTTGGCATCTAATACTTGTGAGGTCTCAATAGGAAACGCTGAAAAAACAGGAAGCTTCGTCTGGCGACAAGTGCGACGTCATCACGGTCATACAAGTGTAAATGAGTGTAACTTCGAAGAAAGTCACTTTCAAAATCTTCAAAGAGCCGTCAGGACCAGGCGAAGCTGAACGTTCTGTTGCCCTTGTCAATTCGGGAATCCCATCCTCAATATAAAACCAACCTGATTTTCGCTGATGTCCCTTTTGCGATGACGATGTTTTATAATTTAGGATGTTAAGGAGCAGTCGCCGCTTGAATGACTCCGTTGAAGCGAAGCAGATTCTAGCAGAGACTCGACACCTCGTGATGCGGTACCTGTTGTTGTGTTTCTTTTTTAGGTCACTTATGCTGATTGCCTGGATGACATGCGTGAGCATCGGCGTCCTGTTCGCTCGTCACTTCAAGCCGCTCTTTCATGACCAGACGTGCTTCAAGGAAAAAGTTTGGTTCCAGGTGCGCTTCAGTTTTTCTTGCTTCGTTACGTTTCCTTGTCCAGCAGATCAAACCCGGGAGTTTGCAGAGCTCGTCTTCCACTACCGGTGATCCTTGTCGTTCACCACGCAGCAGCCAGGTCCCGCCCGACGCAACTGTCAGGCTATCTTCGCAGAAACAGTTGCGGCGTGACAAACAGAGAGCATGAGGTTATGTTAAGTGATGTGCGGAACGTGGAGATTTTGCAAGACTATGGTTATTCGGCGAAACCAAATGCGCTCTGTCGCTCAGTATCATCCGAGAGCTTGCCATTTCTAGTACTGCGCTACATTGTGTTCGCAAGAAACGTCCAGCGCGAAATCTTGCCTGTTGGTAGTTGGCCGTGAAAGCTCCGCCTCGGGCTGTGTTTTTCTTGCGCTGGCACAATTTTCTCAACATAACTCTGTGTCATGGTTGGTTGACTTGTGTACACTGCCTCTGACTGCTTGTGGCAGTGACCGTTGGCGAGTTCCGACCCATTCAGATGCATAGTATGTGCGTGCAAACGTGCGTATAGCAGCCAGTTTCAAACCATCTTCAAAGTAGAAACAATTGTGTGGGTTGAAAATGAAAAACGGATGAGCAGTAAGTTTTGCATCCTTTTCTTGGAAAATTGTATTTCAATAACCATTACAGAATCCACGTGCAGTCGTTACTTGAAACTTCTCTGTGCTTGACAAAAATTGCATAAAGCTAGTCGTTGTTCCTGTTATCCGAGTCGGGACATGACGGATCCTCAAAGCGTGTACTTAACGTTTCGATCACACCACGCCGCAAAATCCTGTTTTAGACTTACATGGCTTGCAGTCGAGTCCTACGCAATGAAAGGTTTAGTCGAATGATTTCCTGATGTAATGTGTCACTGCACCAATATTTGCGACGATCTGCCGCTGTCGTGGAGCTGGCGCTACCCGTCGTTGTGTATTTGTTTGCTTAGCATGACTATTCAACGTGTTTGTTCGTCGTTCCAGCGGGTTGCTGACTGGCGCTTGTTTTACAGCTGCATCGGTCCCTGATGATCACAGCGTTGTTGGCGACTGTGATCGGCTTCATTCTGATTTTCGTCGCTCAGGAGGGATTTAGTCAGGTATGTATCTGCTGACCTCGCATAAGTACCAGCAATCCTTATGTTTTCATTTCGAAATGATCCAACGACATTTAACCCGCTTTTCATGCAGGGTTTCTCAACCACAGTGCCTCGGGGTGGTTTCAAAAGTGCTCACCCACCTTGCTGAAAAAGTTTTTCGCAATATCATTTACGTTTTGTAAACAAAAATATAGTCTTCCGAGAGTGGTGTGGCCAACATTGTCAGCCAAAAGCTGACACTACTATGTTAGAAGTGACTGTTGCTTCAAACCGATATGTATTGCTTGTAGCTATAGTGTAGACCCAAGGCAGCGTAGCCAATGCTAGATAGCGCCACTTTCATCCAAAAGCCATGAAGGCCAAGCATGAAAAACTCCAGAACACTAAGAATGCGCCGACCGCGATATAAAACATCGTCTCAACTGTTCGACAACATGTTGCTCTCTGCTGGTTGACCTGTTCCCAATTATCAACCAAGCTGTTCCTGCAAGTTGCTGGCCAACTACTTTTTTTCGAGTACCTTCGCTCTCGTCAGCCGAATCTGAATGATCTCTATGCGAATCACAATCAACCTTAGTCTTTTTGTTCGCTTTTTTCGAAACCAGTTTGCTTATTCGTATTTGGTGGTTACGCGCGTAAACGTCGTCGGCTTCTGGTTCTGTTGCAATGACCGGTGTCTACGGGACGCGTCCAGTTTTTTTGTCAAATACGATTCTTCCAACTTTAACTTATTTCGTCTCACGCTTACTCTACTTCGGCAGTGCCACCGAATCGTCTGCTATTTTCTATCAAATCGACGTCATTGCGGCGGTAACTTATTACCACAGTGATTTATGGTTGCGCCGCTAAAAATGTGAGATGAAAAGAATCGCCAGATTTTAATGCACTGGTCTACACACTTGGTTGATCGGCTTTGCTTCCAATTGAATCGATTAAAAAACGAAAAACCGCGTCGCCGCATGTTGTGTCTTCTCTCCGAAGGTGAAACTCAGCAGCAATTGAGATCCCTGGTGTTCCTTTATTTATCTTAACCTCATCTGGCCATAAACCCTCAGGCACCCTGCACGAGTTGTTTGCTTGCCAGCCGGTCACGATCATTGCCACGTCATCCTCGCCTGGCAATGACTCAGCGTCAGTCGATGTTCTCACGAAACGTTTTGAGCAAATGCATCGTTACGGTGCATCGCTGCTGGTGTGTGTGCTCAGCAGCGTCGATAAAAAATGCGCGATCTCATTCAACGTTTCTGCGTCGTGAAGTATGGTGGAATGTCTTCGTTGAATCGCTTCAGTGCCTTTGCCCGCGGGTGCCGGGCGTCTCTTCCAGCTCTTTCAAGTGCTAACGACACAGCGGTGAAGCAGCAGCTGCTGCATTCGATGATGCCTATTGCTGACAACCGCACCTAGTTGATATCTTATTGAGTGACGCGTAAATATTGGTGATTACAACACTCGTTGGTGTGCGTCACATGTCAGGTTCCAGTGCAGCTCATGTAATGGACCTGGTCACAGATCAGGCATCGCGCATATTGTGAATGTAGCCGTAGCTATAGTTGTCCGACCGAACCTGCTTTAAACCGGAAGCTTTACGGTCACGAATGTGATCGGTCGTCTGGAATATATATAAATATATTTTTTGATTTTACCAAGCAACCGAGCGTACATTTAAAATAACGTTTTCACCTCAGCACAAAACCATTTATTCTCATGACGTTAAGAAGCGTTGACGTTGCTTTCATACCTCCAATAATTGTTGTACAGTAATTAGAAATAGAATTGACGCTCAGAACAACGTTTCCAATGTTGGCGATTTTCGCTGAAGTGCACCAACAATGTGCGGTTATTAGGAATCAGAGGCGCATTCAGTGCGCGTTAGCTGTTCCGATGTTTGTTACACTGTTTAATGCCCATTTGCAAATGTTCCTGTTGCCGCTAACAACGCCATCTGCGCCCACCAGAATCCCATCGTTGCAAATGCTCGGGTTGCACTGTGCTGGTGAACCAGACCCTTGTTGTGAGTAACAACTGCAGGAAAAAACTACTTCGTTTCATATGTAATCTCAATTTTTAGTAGTTGTAATGCAGGGTTTTTAAAGGTGTTTCGGGTCCCTAGAATTGAAATTCGGGTCCGTAGGATCAGAGAAAATTATCATCAGGTCCCTAAAATCAGAGAAATCGGGTCCCCACAGATCCATACCCGGTACCTAACATTTTCCTTAACAACAACCTGTGTAATGTTTTGAGTTTTACGCCGTATCTCGTTATAAATCTTCGCTTACCTTTTCGTCAACTTCTGCCGAAATACAAACAAACCTTTTGCGCGTAGAATGCTGGAGCTCACCCGTACATTGGCATTGTGGTCACTATTCTGGCCATCATCAACCCAGTCATGGCCCTCTTCCGACCTCACCCTGGAACCCCGAACCGTTACATATTCAACTGGGGTCATTGGTTCGTCGGTTCAGCTGCCAGGATCTTAGGTATATCAGCAATCTTTCTCGGTAAGTTGGAAAGAGCGATTGGTAATTGGGTAATCCGAATAAATTTTGAGTAGCTCTCGTTCCTAAAACTGGGCGATTTTTCGACACAGAAGAAAGCAGAATCTACAAGGCTTGTTTTTAGACATGGCCGTCGTTGCTGTACTTTCGTATTGTCGTTTCTGACATACACATATTTTACATTGTAACGCCAGAGAAAATCATCGACAGTTTTTTCGTGCTTGAAGCTTTGTGGATATTTTTCAGAATGGGTTCATTACGTTACTAGCTTGTCGTTATAAGAAAAATGGTGGGATAGTCACGTTTTGCGAAACTCGCGTTTCAAAAACGGATCTTGGTTTTGGGTGATTTTCGCTTTTATATGAAAACTAACCGATGCGAACGCGTCGTTTGGCTTTCTGCTGCAGCAACATGTCTCGGTCCCGCTTTCCACAAATGCGTTGATCTGTTACGTGCAGGTGTGGACCTAAGCGCCCTTAATCTTCCGGAGTGGGACACCTGGGTTTTGGTCGGGTTCGTCTGCTTCCACGTCGTAACTGAGATTATCATGGAAATCATATCAGCTGTCTACGGCCACATTGATGGTAAGTTGACTCGGTTGCGTGGATAGAATAAAATTTTGAAATGACTAGTTTTGTTTTTTGTTGTTGCCTTGTCGCGTGTCAAAATATCCTTTTGTGACCGGTCATTCTTGACAATATTTTTTTCACATACCCACAGCACTGCGAAATAGTTGACCGATCACTGAGCGGCCAACTCTTGCGCCTCGCTCATTGAGATAGCGTTGTGCATCAGGGTGTAACCGTCCATCGGGGGTATTTGGCGCAGACTGCCCGACCTCATGTTTATCAATTGGCCAAAGATTTGCGTTCATCGAAATTGTAACCCGGACGCAGCCGTGAGATTCTCCCAAGTACCAGTGAAAAGCGTTACCTGGGAGTTTTGGCGCTGATCAGGCCCAACATGTTAAGTTTATCGATTGAAAAATTATTAGAGAGCCATGCAGTTTAAGATCGCGTTTTCAGAAGGTGCGGAATTTATGTTTTTGAGGTCATGGGTTTCAGTCAAAAATCGCCAATCCAGGTCTACGTTTCGTCCTATTCTTACATTACTGTTTTGTTCAACTTTACTGGTTTTTCTCTCAATTTCAATTGAGACGGGTGTCTAACTGGCGCATTCTTACGCAATTGCAGCTTACAAACGGCAGAACTTTGAAGGTGTAGATGACAAAGTCAAACCACCTCCCAAGGTACGTTGCAGTTATTTTAATGGGTCATGAGAGTTGACGATTGATTTTGATTTGACCGATCTGAAGCACCCAACATACGCACTCGGAGCGCGCATCTCTTGCAGCGAAGAAACACTTTTTATGAGGAGCAGCTTGTTCTGGAACGCTTTCCTTGTGGCATGCTCAACAAGATATGTCCTGTTTTTTATGGTTCACAAGCAAATAGCATCAGCTGCCAAAATTCAATCACCATACCACTTTTCAACAATTACCATAAACTGCGCTCAACTAGGTGCTGCTGTAGCCTTGAGTCGTGACAGCTTTTCAGTTCTGCCAAGACTTCCTCATATGTTAGTTGACTTGACGCAATGTTTGTCGCCGAACCATGACCGGCCTGGTTCTTTTCTCCATTTGTGTTTCCGGAAAGTCTTACGATCTTATCACAAGTTACAAAGCAGGAATCGTGGCGATTAATAGTGCGTTGACTCCATAAAAAGTATTTGCACAAGTTTTGGAGGCGGGCAGATCACTTGCCACCGTCTGCGGTGTGTTTTGCTGCTTTGGTTGCTGTAGACCGGCTCTGCTGAAATGACGCTGCAGCTTTTGTTGGAATGACACTGCAGAATGACTCAGCAAATACTGTCGTCATAGACAGCGGGCCATTGACCGCCCCAGATCACTTTTGCTTTATGATTACAGCTCTATTTTCAGAATAAGTTGTGAGTTCAATGATCCATGTTATCTCTGTGGTAAGACGACTGTTTGATAAGCTTTGCTCGTTCGCAGAAACCTTTGCTGTTGTTCAGTGCCATCCAGACTTGCAGGTTCCTCGCAGACATGACCTTCTTTATTTTCTGCAACTCATTGTTTTGCGGCTGACCACTGCCTGTGACGTGAAGATTTTGTTCTACAGGGCGCGGCCATCAAGTACTTTGTCATGATCCTTTATTCTCTGGGAAACCTGGCATTTCTTTTCACATTCATCGTCGCCATTGGTCAATACTGAAGCGTCGGTGGACTGCGACGTTGTGGAAGCATCAGTTCCTTGTGTGTTATTGCTGATCTGTAGTAGATGTATATACAGTATATATATGTGTGTGTGTGTGTTAACTTAGTATTGCTGACTGAAATAATGATTTATCTGACCAACGCACTCCGACCTGCTTCGTTAATTTTCGTTTTTTTTTTTTTTTT
>JGI24159J19872_10002886_pt1 | contig 20931 bp, 13 predicted proteins | sample Ectturendosymbi4_FD_19872 | JGI IMG/M metagenome (IMG submission 19872) | reverse complement strand
TTTTTCCTCATTGGCAAAATGTCTACGCGGGCCGGATGAAATGGCTTCGCGGGCCGGATTTGGCCCGCGGGCCGTAGTTTGGTGACCCCTGGTATAGGACAATGAGTAGTAAAAATCAGAACGCAGGAATCATACAGAGTTTTAACGTTCTGACCAGGACGCAGCAATATCAACGCAAAAAAACAAAGTACTGCTACACTGCACTGATTTCGTAACTATATTGCGTTTTTTTCTTTTTACTTTATTTTTTGTTTTAAGGAATTATTTGAATCAAACCCAGTTATCAAAACTTTATCGCGTTTACCACAAAAGCGATACAGGAAAAATGTTTCCTTTAGAAGCTACTTTTGGTTTAACTCAAAATTTTTGAACTGTTTTGACTCAACTCTCCTCAGATGGTAAATTTCATTAAACTGAATGAACTCAACCAATTTTCTAACTGTAGTNAATTCGAACTCAATCTCAACCGAACCTCAAAGCAAGCTTTGAAAACTCGCTAAGAAGTTTGAGTTNTGTGTACAGTCCAGTCGTCACCCGAGAAACTTTTTTTGGCCAAAAACGTATAAGTAAGGATGATCTAATCATTATGTAATGAATGTGAAAATAATTCTCGGCATATCCCAGGNAAAACAGGTCCCTTTTTTGCTTAGAACTACATGCATTTGGTAATGTTTGAAGCAAAATATTTGAGACAATTTTCACAACCGAACTGAATTCGAGATGTTTTAAAGAGATGTTTTAAATAACTTTTGGAGCTTTCTTACATAATAAAGACTATATGTCGCTCATGCTGTTCAAGCAACAAGCAGAACAACGCCTACTAGCCTAGCTTGAAAATTTTTACCAACAAACCAAATCTTAAATAAACAGGGAGTGACGCTAAATCAGACGAACTTCAGCTTAGACGTTGACAGGTGAAGATTAAACAACACACCACTCCCATTAATTGGTGATCGGCAAACTTTCGTATAATGGCCTAAACCACCCTTTCAGTCGTAATTAAAGATCCATGCCTATTTTTGAAGGCCCAATTTGAAACTTATACTGCATTCAGTTACCTGTTATATATTAATGGTATGTTAATGTCATAGACTGTATAATGACAAAAGCAATGCTTTGTTAACGTCAAGCAATCAATGTTCCACATGCGTTACAGTAGCTCAGGCCTGCACAACAAACGGCTCGCGAGAGCTTTCGCAATTGCAGAAAATGTTGCAGCAGCCCGACTTCGGATATATAATTAATTGTCGTTCCAGAATTTCTTTCAAACTACAAAAAATGAAACATATTTTGCGGCCCACGGCAATTTCTGTTGGTCAATTTGGCCCTTCCAGGTTCCTGACTTGTGCAGGCCAGCAGTAGCCTGTGTTTTCAGGGTTCCTACGCAATTCTGAATATAAATTTCCAGACTTTTTCAAATTTCCGGACGTTTTCCAGACCTAACATTTTCGTATGACCTACCTAGGTCAAATACAGGCACAATAATATTTAACACGATAGAAGTAAACTTATATCAATCTTCAATAAAAATTATGAAAATTCATGTCGAAAGATCAAGTATGGAAAATTATTTTCCTTTTCCATACTAACAAACAAAAAAAATTTCCAGACGGGAAAATGACAAATTTTTTCCATACGTTTCAAGACTGCGCAGGAACCCGTGTTTTTGCCCAGCTTGTCGGCGCATGACTGTAGCTCTTACACACCACGCAGCCCAATCAAAAGTGCTAAACGGGCCACGATTGGGCCGAAGCCTACAGTATGCCGACCACTACGTTAAACGAAGCGCCCAATCACGTAAATTGCAATCGGAAAAAATGTGAAGTACCGGGAAATAGACGGGTGTAATTTACGTCCATAGGAAGCAAAAACGTTGAGGGTTAGAAAATTATCACACACCACAAGGAGGCGACTTTCGCAAGCAACAATTAACAATACCCTATGATTGCATACAACACAAAACAGCATCATGGAGAAATGTGTCTAAACGTCATGACGTAGCACTAAACATCCTGTGATACAGATACAACTGTTTTGAGAAGGAAAAGGAAACAGTCTTGGTAGGACACGCTCTACGAAACCGCTTTTTACGCTCGATCGCAGATAGCAGTCGTGCTGTAAGTCTCGCCTTCAACAATAGCCCGAGTTCGAGCGGTTAATAACACCCCAGCGTCCAATAAAACGAAAAAATAAAGCAGTGTTTATTTTTTCAAGTCGCTGCGCATTCACACTTGCGGAAGCAGTTCCTGGAACAACGCCAAAAGGCTCATGAACTTCAGGCAGCGAAACAACGGCAGTGCCTACCAACACTAGAGCAACGGACGCCCCATTGTCAATGGTCAAAAGCGCCCCTTGGCGATCCGGCAAGTTAACAGAATCACCCATTGTGCGAGCGAATATTGCCTATAATAAATGCATCTTTGCGATACAACGACGCACCGTTCTATTATACGAGAGTTTGTCCAAAAACGTACATATGGAGTCAGCAAGGCGCCAGATCGACCAAACTGGCTAGTTTGGTAAGTGCAGAGATGCGCTTCGTTCAACAGTGGCCTGCCCGCAAGATAACCTTACGGTGGAAGGCTTGAATGAGAGGTTTTTATTACCGGGACCTCAAGGGCTATGATTATACCGAAGAAAAAATAACGCAGCTGATTCGATTGCGGGTCTCACTCAAGCAAATGCGTCGTTTTGCAGCAAGCTCCGTAATTTGAAGAGTTCTTCAACTGGTAAACAAGGCGAAGGACTACCGGAGGTGGTTTGTTCAGAACATTAGAAGCAATTCGTCAATAGGAGCTGCGCGGACGAGTAGGGAACGCAACACCTCAGCACACGCGCCCACCATTTCATTACTGGCAAGACGGAGAAGGCGACAAAAGTTTTCACGGCCGGCCACCCCGGATGCTGAACAATGGCTTGAGTAATTAGCCACCTAGTTTGAGAGCTCGCAACACAAGGGGAAAGCTTTCAGCTGTCAGTTAAAAACAAACAAGGTGGCCCATTTCTGCTTGTTCACGACAGTGTGCTGGCACGACAAATTACTCTGGGCAGGAACATCAACACATGCTTGCAACTGAGCCGATTAGTCCAATGTATGATGTAGTGCGGATAAACAAAATATGACGATATAACCATTAAACACATAGAACTTTGGGGTAAGCTGAACTTTCCCCAAGGAATGGATTTTGGACGGTTTTGACGATATCGACATCGGTGCCCCGCAGCCATAAACAAATCAAAGCATCTATTTCCGGCAGTAAAATCATTGTGCAATCGACAGTGGAGAACAGCCACCAACAAACCCACTGCAAAAGACTTGCACAAACCTTCTGTCTGTATTTGAAGTGACGGTAAGTCGTTTCGCTGTAACAGCACAAGGTAAAATTATTGGATCCAGCTGTAGCAGATGCGGAAAAGGTTCACCTATTTTCAAACATTCGCTTTTCACCAAAACTTCATTCAAGATTTGATAAAAATTGAATGCAAAAAGCAGTTCTCTTGATGTTTCGAAACAATAATTTTTATTACAGGCTGAGAAATTCTGTATAACGAAACATTCTGCTTGGTATGAAAATCGGGAAAAAAACGATAATTAAGATCTAAGCAAGAAGTAGGGTAGAACGTTCCTAGAAGTTAATGCACAGGCTCAGCAATCAGTGTAAATACGGGTGGGAAAGTTGAAAGCGCTTACTGCCCCAAGGTGTACATCTGATTGCCCAATTTCAACCTCAATTACAACTTTCGGTGCAATACGAAAAATCTTGTTTCGGATTAGTTCAAGGTATAATTATTTAAGCGGAAGCCTTGCGCAACTCGAACGCGTCGCCATGCTTCTCAGTAAAGCGTTTGAAATTAGAAGGAACTTCTCAGGGTTGTATGAACAAAACGACTGTCATGGTTGTTACAAGCACTTTTGTTGGGACTATCACAACAGCGAACCATGTGGAATTCGTCCGCTTTCATTTCCCACGTTGATAATGTCACAAAACCTGGGTTTATTTTTTCGGTAATTTATCGGTCATACACCGAATTTTTTTAAATGACCGAAAAAAATTGAGTAAATTCGGTCATAATGTCTGAAGAGGCAGACTAGTGAATACTGTTACGGCGAGTTTTAATACTACTATGGGACAAATGACCGAAATGTCTTAGCGAAAAAAGAATAGCATAAAGCTGTAGACCTTTAAATCGACAAGCACTTTGCTTAAGAACCGGTAAATATTTCTTCGGTTGCTTACAGGCGTCAAGAAGGCGCAGGACAAACCAGCATGCAGTTTTAACAGACTCGAATTTATGCATAAAACATGAAGCTCACTTAGCAGGCAAGACACGTCGATATGCCAATTTATCAACACTATGGCAACGACGAACCTTGCCATGGCAACATCAAGTGCAAAACACAGCAACGTAATATCTTGCTTGTATTAATCTACGCTCCAGTTCAAAACGATTTGCATGTGAGTAGGTTCGCGAAGATGCAGTAATGCAAATCATGACTGTGGATAAGACATTTTTTCGAGTATCCTCATGCAAAACCTAAACTATAAGCTTGAAACGTAAGTACATCGTGGTGGTCTTCGGTAGAGCGTAGCAGAAAACTCATTAATAATTTGGACCGAATGCCGAACTTAGTTGAAGCCTACACCGGAGCTCAGCACGTAATTCAAAACCGCTATTGAATAATATATAAAAGAAAGTTCCATCGTTAGCTTCAACGTGCACCACGTCGGTAAAGTCGCCACGTAGAATACCTTGTAAACAAGATTAAAAAGACTGGTCGAGAGACTGGGGTCGTTGATTCGTGGTTTGCTCATAGCACGGAGCATGTCTATACTGAAAGCAGCCTGTCATCCCAAACGAGCTCAGGAATGTTTACATCGGACCGAGGTTTTGTTCTCAAAGGTTGATGCATTAAGCAGTGGACGTCAGTTCAACCCGCACATACTTATAACATTGGGGTGGGGCTATGCGATATGCACAAATGGCTTAGGTCAAGCTTTCATAAGAATGCAGCAAATGAGTTTGGATTTGAACTAAAAGGTGCGGGATGGGATCGCCGATAAACGACACACGATGACTTGCTAAGAATAAGAGTGTTGTGATGTGTTTTAACTGGTACTTTCAGACCAAAACTCATACCGGTATTTCCGTTACGGTCAATGGCCGGCTGGCGTGAGATACAAAAACCAACAAACATAGATTTCACGCTGCTAAGACTACTCTCTGGCGCCTTAAAGCGGCAAGACGACCAAACGCGGTTTAGGTTCATCCAAATGAATGAACAAATGTAGAGGGCAGTATTGCTCGACCGCAATACTTAAAAACCGCCTGAAAACATGGACCAAAATGTCATAATATTGTTCAAATGAAATAACAATAAACCAGGATTGGTAGGCAAGAAAATAAATTTCTTAAAAATCTATGTTCAAAGACAGACTTGAGCATCAACCACAATGAGAACGCTTTGTTTTTTAGAGTAACTGTACGTTTACTTATAGTTTCGTAGGCAAAGCAACGGAACATAAAAAGGCTAACTTGTTTGATGGCAAATACTTAAAGCTGCACGTAGTGAAATCCTGGAAAGACGTTAAGGCGAATTCAAAGAACTCAGCTGTCTAACAGAAAGTGCCACGTTCTGTCTTTGCAGGCAGCTCGAGACGAACAAAACAAAGACATAGATACCTTTACAAAAATACAACGATGGAACGCTTTCATTTCATACAGTCACCTCATTGCAACTCAAACCTCTTAGTATGCAAACCTGAAATACACTCGTATTACATCGAAGTTAAGCTCAATCTCAAATACTTGCAACTTTGTAGACAATGCGACAGGCCGCAAAATAAGGAGACAATCATACCAAAACGAGTTCTAGCCACAGACGCAATTGGAAGTTTTGATGAAAGGGTAAAACTTTTTTTTAAATACGGGCTGGTTCGTGATACATATATATCCGGAACAAACCGCAATTTGGTTTTCTGGGGTCTATACAACAAGGATTGATCACGAATGCACACATTTATGATCTGTTAGTTGCAATTTCTAGACCCACAACACAGTATTTAAGATTCAGCACCTCGATGTTGTTTCAATTTCACTGTTGTTTTTGCAGCAACAAGTTTTAAACTGCACGCGATGGTACGGCAAGATAACAATACGCTAAAACAGCCCAACACTGGCAGTTGGAAGTACGTCAGATATTAAACTGTACTTTATTTCATTTAAATGTAAACCTTCAGTAAAGGCGAAATCAGCTTTGCTGCAGGATTCGAGGTTCTAGTCATAACAACGTTCCAACAGAAATTAATTTCAAACTATTGTGTGTTTGCAACATGATTGTAAACGATTGTGTGTTTGCATGTAAAGAAATGCCAGCATGTACTTCACGAGTATATAATATATATGATACAAAGGATAGGACAGCAACAGTACCACACAGCCACTCGCCTTGATGCTCTTTAGCGCCACCGCACCACTGCAACTTCATTGCATACAAACCGCATTTGGCGCACTGGCGATAAAACAGGAGCAATCGATTGCTTTACTTTCAGCTATGAGCGACTGGATTTGTTTGGGAAGGCTTGAATTCAGGCTCGCAATCGATGACCTGCACTCTTTGCCTCAAAATGTCCCTTTTTTCTCGTGCAGGCACATCCAAACCAAATACATCACAACAAATTTTATGCAGTTGCTCTTTTGAACATTTGGCAGCAATCTTTCGCAAACGGACGAAGCGTAGCCAGTTGTTTTCATCCGAAGTAGAAAAACTCAAGCTTTAACATTGGTCCAATTAAGCCTAATCAACATCATCATCTTTCACAACTTTTAACAATGCTGCTGATTCATGACGCACGCCAAAGCACTGTTGTAAACACGCAACGCTTGTTGCGATGTTTTCATTGTTGTTTGGTCAAAAGCCACAGCGGCTGCGCACCCCCGGGCATTTTTAATCGGTCGAATCCGGCTGAACAAACAAGGAAAAATATAAAAACCAGCCTGTGCGCAAAACTGCGCTAAGCAGGAAAATATCAAAAATATCATTTTCGCAGCAGATGTTGACGCGTGTTAGAAACGCGCCAACCAACCAAACACGCGATTCCGAACCTACACCTGGCGAGATGGAGCAATGTTAGTCAAATTTGGTAAAAACGAACCTCAGAACATTCTACGCGTCTTCTGGGACATCGAAATTACAAAATATAGTAGGAAAAACTAAACAGAGGCCATGTTTATGACTATCATAGCACTTGTATCAGCAGACTCTGCCGTTCACGTACGACCTGGGCATGAAATGAAACGAGACGAGACCGGTACAATAGTGCAATCAAGAAAGAGGAGTGGATCGCACAAATAACACCAATGAATGCTGCCAGGCACTTTAGTTGCTAAGCAGCAGAGAGTCTTAATTGTTTTCCAACAACTTTACACCTGAAAACATGCAGATGCCACCAGACGAAACAACTTCGTTCGCACCAGCGCATGTCCGCTATCGCAGAAAAAGTGAAATGCAAAAAATGACCGAAGAGCCCTCNATGACCTTAAANTGTAATGCGGTGTCCATGAGCATTCATAACAGGTTTAAACAAATATTCAGCAGTTTTGTGTCAACATACAAGAAACGTCTTACATACATTTTTCCGAGTATTTGAAATACTATGGAAAGCTTGCTCGAATGGTGCGCTTATTTTTGGCTTTGCTCTTCTTCAACTCTGGCCATGTTCTCAACAAATGTTATCAACCTGCAGCAGATCCACTCGGTATCGCGATGGCCTTTGACATGTCACCTAACAAACCGCAACTGGCACGATTGGGTAATTGCGATAACCCTGATAAAAAGATTAACCTTACAAGTGACTCTGTTCGCCAACTGCCGGTACTTTGCAAAACATCTTTGCTCAAAATAGACGACCGATGAAAACGCCGTGTTTACGTTGCTGACCGGGGCACGCGACCCAAAGTAACCCGCGCTTGGCACAACGCAACAATGCAATTTATTGTTGCGTCACCCGGTTGCATCACCAGCTGCGACCGCACAAACAGCGATCGACGCCCGGAACGACGCGCAGCTCTACAACAATGACACTCTTTGAAAGCAGAAATCCGGCGCGAAAATCTTGTACACTTGGGATTTGGCGCCTCTGACTTCAGCAATGACAACGCTTAAGTCGATCGAGCTAGACAGAGGATCAAGTACGTCAGATACGGAGGCGGACTCATCGGATCAGCTTGGCGATTGGCACAGGCCGACAAACTTTCACTTGTTCAGCGCGTGCAGGAACCGCGCCGCGCCACCATTCGNTCCGTTGCAAACCNCAAAACCTCTTGAGTTGACAAATCCTGACTGCGACTGAAAACCACTGCGCGGAACACAATGCCGAGACCGAAACTAATGCCCCTCCTACAAAACACTTGCCAGGAGGCCTTGACGAAGCACCGTATGCGACGTGTGCAGACGCTGTTCCGCGCAAAACCCTTACGCAATTTAACGTGGGACACACACGCCGGCGCATGTTTGGTGACGCACGGCGAAATTACGTGGTGCAAAAACTTGATCGATGACCAGGCGTTCGGCTGCGAAACAACACTACAAACGTATGTGCGTGCGGAAGACAACGTCAACGCAGACGTTCAGCATGACTTCTTTTAAAGGCGTTTTTTGTGATGGGCGCAATCGGCTATAACCGGCATTTCGTCGACTCGATATTCAAATAACTGCCGACGAGTTTTGAGCACAGAGCGCTGACCTTCCACTGAACACAATGATCTAAGCAGAAGCATCCCATCGATTTTTTTGTTTGAAATCAGATTTGTTTCATTTTAATCAGTTTTCTTTAAGTTTTGTGATAACATTCAAATTTTGTGTTTCAGGCATTCTTTTGAATGGGTTATGTTAAATTATTGTTTTTTTCTTTTCTCCATTTTTTCTTCTCTCATTTATTGCTCTTTTCTCCCGCTGTGTGTTTTAACTAATTGTTGCTAGTTGGTCTTGTCTTATCACACCTAGTGTCTTTTGCTACTTATTTGTGCTTATTCTAAATGCGTATTTACAGTACGGTACTGTCAACAATAGCTCAATATGTTTTTCACGCAACCTTTGTCTTTGTTTCGTAATAATCACTGCTTTGCGTACTTCCACTCGTTTTTACGTTTAATTTACTTGGACTGAAGACGCCGCATGGCGAAATCGATTTCCTTTAAATAACATCAATGCGTGCTGATTTTTGTTACTTGTGCAGTGTGCACAGACAGCGCTTAAGTTGAAGATATGGATAGACAAGAATTGCCGCAGTTAACAGAAAGGAAGACACAGGTTGATACTGATGCTCAAGAAACAAGTAGAGCTTCCAAGTATTATGTTAAACTACTGTTAAATGTAACCCCAAAATGGCTATAACTCAGGAGTAGGCACAGTGTGCGTTATGGATTATACTGAGACAAAGCCTGATGTGCAGACGTAGCGAAACTACAGAACCAAGTATAGAAAAGGTCCACCATCACGTCCTTCGTATCGCGCATGCCACAGGAAGTTTATGGAGACAGGGACAGTGTTAGATGAAGGAGTGGCCGACCAAGAACATCTGGAGGAAAACATCGATCGTGTAGGCAAGTTATCTGCTTGTTCTCCCAGAAAGTCCATACGTGCTGCTACCAGACAGTTGGAACCACTACGTTCAACAGTGCACAAAGTCCTACAAAACTTGGATAACCACTGTTTACTTTAAGACAAACCTAGTTAACAAATCTTGTCAATTGCTGTTTTAATAGGTTTTTTAAATTGTAAAGAGTCTTTGTGGACAACCAGTATATCTGAATGATTTTGCAACAATACCAGCAACGACATCACCTTAACAGAGTGTAAAAAAGAGGACGCTTTTTGCAAGATGTCGCACGTCGGCGATCGAGAGATAAACGCCGATTTTGCTCGGGAGAGTGCCGAGCAACGAAAATGCTACAGGTCGCACTCAAAACTCAGCCGTAAGCGCTGCTGCAATTACCGATGTTATTAACAGCGGGCGAGGCTGCGCGATTCTGGCGATACTTCAAAAACAAGGACGCTGAAACCAAGAGTTGGCTTTAACGATCGAGAAGCAGTTAGCGAAAGACAATGCCCCGGCGTTCTCAGGCGGCGCTACGCAGTTGATCGAAAACGGGCTGCCAGCGACTGATAATGTAATCAAGCTTCGTCGTGGTGACCAAAGACATCGATACGCAGACGTTTTCAACAAACTGACAAAAACTCGCCGCCTTTTGCAAACAAACGCCCGCCTACAAAGACACCGCTTTGTCCGCGTGAAAGTCCTTTTGACGCCGTCAAGCGATCTTTCCGACAATAGACAGTGTCGAACAGTCACAGCGAACATGTATTCCCGTCAAGCGCGCGAAGTAGGGAATTTCACTTGTTAACAAATCGTTGCCCGTTTAATCGACCTTTGGCAACGAAGTTTCTCGAACCGCACCAAGCAACGCTTTGGTCGCTGCCCAACTTTTGTTAAGAATCATACAGGATCGTGGTCGTGGTGACGGGTATGGATTCCCACGGCCTTCTTTCGCCCTGCACTCGGGTTTAGATAAATATGAGCTCCGTGTATCAATTAAACGATCGTCCACTGGCGGAAGTGACTCCATGGACTGGCTAAACGCGTCCAGGACGGATTGCAATTGTGACATTAACTCAGCTGTCAAAGTGAATGATGTGTTTTAAGTTTGTGAGCCAGTGAATGTCATGATGATTGACTAAATAAAGCGAACAATGAATACGGCAACACTTTTGTGAAAACTGGACGAAAAATATACATGTAAATTTTAAAGAAACAATAGTAAGTAATAACATCATGAAAATGATGTAAAAATTAGGGTTACGTAGTGATTCCGATGTTTAAAAAGTATAGAGCGAGAAAACGTTTGCGACAGTCAAACACGTGAGCAAATCGCGCTGGTGAAAAGATAATCGTGACGCAAAATTACGGATTCAAATAAAATCATTTTAGATGTTTCGAGAACAACTGCTTTCATATACAACAAAACCTGCTCACTGTTGTTTCTAATTCGAGTTTGCCACACTGCTTTGGTCCAAACAGTGTTCGCTACAGAAATACGCGTAAGCCTGTTACCGGGTGTGCCGCCAAGTATGGCCATTGTTATTGGTGTAAAACTGTGAACGATGATACTACTGAAGCGTTTACGTGAAACACACACAGAACTTACGACGATCAAGTTTTCATCTTCGACAAAAAACTTCGAACGTACAAAATCTCGTTACTTTGGATCCTATTTTTTGTTTCGCACCCCTTGGAACTATGAAATGGTGACATCAACCTCAGAAACTTTCGAAAGCAACTGGACCGGCGTGCAGCAGAGCACTGAAAAAACTGCTGCCAAGTCTTTGAAAGATTAAGCACACCAAGTTAAAAACTGCAGCGTTTGCATTTAATGTACAGCTTTGATGGAGGAAAATCAATATATTTGATTTTTGAAACATAATGCAATAAACAAATATGCTGAAACAGCATCATCGCATTTGTAATTAGAAAACAATATACTTTCTCCGATCACCCAAAAATACGGAAAATTGCACTCTGCTCAGGTAACCAGCGTGGCGGATCACCCTGGGGCTTCTTTTGTTGATTTTATATACTTAGAAAAATATTAGAAACCTGTGCTTCCATGACTTCTGATTTTCAGAGACAAATGGAATGGCACCGGAGTTATTTTACAAAAATGTCCCTGAAAGCCTATATACGGGACATATGGGTACGATACTACCCATGATTACCTGATGTGTAGCAAATTTCGAACACCTTACTAAGTTAACATTTCAATGCAATTTAAGAGCAAAACCTGTTTGGCCAGATATGACCACCGATATCCATATGTGAAGAGTCTTCCTACACGATGACTTGATATGAAAAAAAACGGATCTAACACGTGCATGACGTTCTCCACGCAGAAACAAAAAATCCCCTCTAGATAGTCCCCTTTATGGTGGTACGTACAGTGCATAAAATTCCTATGATATGTATGGTGCGCTGCGCAGATAAAATTTTGTTGCGAAAGTGATTGACAATGGACGTATGGAAGTAAAAAATAGTTTGATCTGGAAAAAACGGATGTCACGTGTCCCAGGAAGACGTACGCAAATTAAGGGTGGCATTATACCCTTCGTATCCTGACTCGAATAGCATTTTATGGTTTCCTGAGCAGGGTTAAGGGATTTTTATCAGCCTTAAAAAGAATCATAATGACAATTAACAACAGGAAACTTGGAAGGCTTGCAAAGTCGTATAGGAACAACAACGCAACAACCAAAGTACGGTCTCATTCAAATTTTAAGGACGATGACGATTAAAACATGATTAAAATTGATGGCAGCTTTGCCCCTGATTGCCTTAGAGCAACAAAACACCAAATTTTCTTAAATGTGTTTCTGAGAACCGCATACTTAGGAGAAAACGTGCCCTTTTCGACACAAACGGGCTCAGATTTTAAACCGCGCATCTGACTTGTGTTATTTTTGTCACCGCGATGCTTCTACAACGTTTCCTACTCAAAGCTTGAGGAACCAACAGTGGAGATAATTGCTCATTAGCGTAGAAACAACAACACATCTAAATTTAAGTATTTCTTAACTGACTAACACATGCCTCATAAACTCACTCATCTTTTAGCGAACCAGACCGAGAAAGCACCAGAAAATGCCTCCAGCATTGTTTGATCCTTGAACCATTGCGTCACCGGGTACGTAATTCTGTTTACACTGATGAGCTATGACGCAAACAAGGAAGTCCTTTCACAGTGGCAAGCAATCAAGCGAAGGGCACTGAGCCAACCCAAACGCTCTTGCTATTCAAATCTGCATTTATCAGGTTCCCCAGAACGAAATCGAAGCGAAGTTAGATTGCCCTGTCTTGCACATGACGCAGGTTACAATGCGTCATTGCTTGTACTTGATCTGCCAGGACTTGTTTGCGTTCTTTTCGACGCTTTTCTATCATTAGCATATGCTCGTTTCAGACGGCGACAGATCTACCGCCGGGCTCCTTCGCAGCACGAAAGGCAGGTACCGAAAATGCTTTCTGGCCAAGGTATGCGAGGTTGAAACGGTTCGGACATGACCTATTGCGCCGTGTTCTAAGAATTCTATTTTAACGCTGCTTACAACCGATTTTCTTACTGGTTTCAAACATTAGATTCTATTTGAGTAAGAGCTGATGATGCCTACCTAGTCTCTGGCGAAATATGTACTCTGATAAAATCTTAGTGTCCGATTCTTGCCTTGAAAGGATTCCTTTCGATAGACAGTGGTTTCAAACATATTTGAAAAATCTATCGCCAGTCTTTTCAGAATTCACACAACTTAAAAAAAGCTAGAAACAGTGCTCTTGTTGGAGACAGAAACACTCTCAGGAAAATCTTCAATCAAAGCAGCCACTTCCTTTGTTGTTACGTTTCGAATGCAACAAACGATGGGATCACCTAGCAACCGATTGTGCGTCTCATTTGTTCTGTGTGAGCTGAAGCCAACGAATCTGCCAACCGCCACAAGAAAATGCTTATAGTTATACAGGTAAAAGACTGATCGCACACTTTTTAGTGTAGAGTGCCACTGTCCAACTATCCGAGCAACTGTGGTTTATTAGTCGAATTGTTAAAATAACAAATCGCTGATTCAGATACAATTCACTGCTTTGCAGTGTCACAGCTGGTTTTGGCGAAAAAAGTTTTCTTCGTGGTTAGCTGAAAACGGGCTTAATTCCAGCACGATGCTTAGAATTTGACTTGCGCATCGAAACTGTGAAAAAGTATAAATAATATCTGGTTCGATTCTCAGAGGCTAACGGTAGGATGATGAGATCACTACAAAACTGATCTTCCTTCTGCTGCACACAATGGAACACCCACCATTGCTTGCAGGTAAAAGTCGTCGAACTCTCCACTTTGCACCATTACGTCCTCGAACGAATCTTCAATCTCTGAAAAATTCTCCTTCAAAACAGCCGAGTTTCGTTCAGTCCATATGAAGATCTGAAACAAGTGCAATAAAGCACTTAGCTTGGTGTCGTGCAGACAATATCATCTATTCTCAAACAGTTCTTTTTGCCTCTAAGCTTACAATCCGGTGAGTCGGTTGTGACCTTGCACTTAAAACAGAATGCTTCACACCAAGAGCGGCGAACCTGTGCATCATCACAGCCGACATAACTAGTGGAATATCAGGGACGTATCACAAAAACTCAAATTTTGTCTTACGATGAAAAATACGACGAAGTAGGCATATTTATTTACTTTAACATGCAAATCCAACATATTTTTATTACTGGGAAACGCAAATCCGGCGGAATGGAAATTCTCACGCGGGTCACCTTAAAGGTCACGCGGGACGCAGGTTCCCCCCCGCCCCTGCTTTATACCAATGTTGAAGTATTTCAAGACACTTCAGCAAAGTAAACATTATCCTGAGTATGGAAGCTCTCAAAAATGCAAAATAAAAGACAAACACTTGACAAACAATAATCAGGAAGGAAACAAGCGAGTCGCAAGCACAAAGCTAAGTCAGGCGGAAACAAACGCAAAAAATAAAAGAGAACGTCGGGTCTGGATCACACACGAGCCGAAATCTGCCACCAACAAAACAATAGCAACCGCGAACCCAGCAACTTAAGTTCCTGAACTGAATTCACTTCAATCGATAAACCGATTGTTCGAACGCGGAACGTTAGTTCAACCGACTAACGATTCACGAAGCGAACCATTGAGCCTTTCTCAAAAGATGCCAGCATTGTTTTCAACGGTGTACGTACCAAAGGCTATTCTACGACCCAGCCAGCCTCTATCGTCTGAATTTTGCCAAAGTTGAAGAAACTGAACAAAACTTATGAAGAGCTTTAGTTGCACTGCAACGTTACACTGGCGCTTACAGCTGCAGTACGTCAAAACCAATTTTTCTTGTAATCACTGGCATATTTCGATTACAGATTGTTGCACTCACACAATCGCAAGAATGTTCAAACTGTTTGATCATCAGGTGCCGCTCGAGAGCGAGCCATTTCTCGTCGGCCACTTGAACGAAATGCGATACAGTGTCGCTGGCCTTTTGGTAGCTCGATTGCACCAGGTTGGCGCAACACCTGAAAAAATGCAAGCCCTTCATTTTCCAGAGCACACACAAGACGCAGCAACGCCAATGAAAACACATTAGGTAACAAGAGTAGTCTTCAGACGAGACAGTGAACACCTGTTTGGAGATTATCAGTGCTTTCAGAACTAAACGCGCTGCGTCTTTGATTTCTTAACGAGGCAGCGGCAAAAGAAAACAGATTTAGAATGAAATCGCCGAGCTTAACTGGTGTTTTTTGTGACAGACCTTGTAACCGTTAACTGTACGATCAATTGAAACAAACTAAGCAATTATTTACGAAACCATTGCACATGATGGCCGTGAAGACCTGAAAGGACACCGGCAAAGTGGAGGTCGCAGGTCGGCAGGAATTGTTAATATATCAGGTCGCAAATTGCAGAAATAATAGAGCGGGAGGGCACACTGCGTTCACCATCAGCCGGAAAAGCCAATGGTGATTATGTTGCCCGGCGATATTACAAACTCTCACCGGGGAGATATCTCGCCGCAACCGCGCATGACCCATGCTCCGAGCGACGACTGCTCATTACAGCACCAGGTCAGAGCACTCGCAAAACTGAAACCGATACTTTGGGAAGGCGAGGAGTGACGTGGCGCTTTGAGTGACACGTTAAGCGCACAACAACGCGCAACAGACTTCGCGACCTGCAAACCGATAACGATGTTCTCAGTCCAAACGCGCTACCAACGCGACGACGCCCTTTCAATCGACACGGCTATGATGCAGTCGCGCTATTGAGTCTATAAAATCGCTATTGGTCGATAGCTGGGCCAGAACCAATGTCGATCCTTTTTAAGGTTTTACGGCGTTGCGTTCGAAGACGAACGACGCGTTGTCATGGAAAGCACAAGCCCTGACGACAGGTTGTTTGCCGTCAAGCAAGCGAGATAAAATTACTCGGTTGCAGATCACGTCGACGCTTTGACACTTCAAGAGAATTTTCGGGCACGCGAACTGGCGTTCCTCAAAGGTCGCCGAGTGATCCGTCAACCGCGACACCGTTCAGTCCACTTCCCACAACGTACTGACCTTCTGTCAGCGGAGTCCTCCGTGAGCAGGCCCTCCAAAATGCGTTGGCCCCGCTCGTGCAGATGGCTCAGTTGTTTGTCGTCCAAGAGTTGTCTCATGTCTTGCTGGTGCTTTGTCAAGCAGGCTCGGGTTTCTTTCGCGGTGGATGGCATGGACTGTGACGTCATTAGCAGGGTCTCGCGCTCAAAGTTGTGACGTACGTTTTTGCAGAAATTGACAAACGAGTCAACGGTCTGCAAAACGCGAACGCATTAAATCGCGCATGAAACGACAAGCACGAGGCCAGAAACCTTTACTTCGTAACTTTGATCACAACAGAGACTTGCTAAATACAACATACTCTAATTGTGCGGAGATTCCTTAACGCATGGAAAATCGCTCGCGGATAGTTGTCAACCATACAGCGTTTATGGAAACGCATTGAAACATGCAGGTAAAAAACAATTTTTTGCCCGATGCGCATACTTTTGATCTTGGACGTTCACAGAAGAACGTAAGCTTAACAGTTGCACAAAATTTGCGATTGCTTTTTTTTAATGAAAAAATTATCGTTCTAATAACTGGTTGCTGCATCTTTCGCGTTCAGTAAACGTCCATTACGTACAATCATCGTTTAAAGAAATGCAGCAAATCACAAACGTTGTAAATTTCATCGAAGTTGTTGAGCATCAACTGTAACATTCTTTTAAATGAAACCAATTAAAATTCGATACAAATTCGGGCTGCAATTTCAAAAACTGCCTGCAAGTTCAAGAAAATTTTGTCCTGTTACCCTCGAAAGTCACAATACATTCACTGGCAGCTACGAAAAGGTTGTCGAGGAATTCGAAAAACTGACGGTTTTCTTCGAATAATGTTGATTAACGTGGATGTTGAGCAATGTCATGCGACGGGAATAATTACTGGAAAATGCAACATTTCAAAACCCACACTAATACACAAGAAAGCTCTATATGAAAATGGATATGGTCTTTTAGACTTCACTTAAATTCGGTCCGCCAGTAATAGGTTATAATTGAGAAATAGGCTGTTGCAGATAGACTCGAAGTTACATCAACCGTAGCAGCATTAGTGACCGACATTTTAGTGTAGCTGTTAAGTTAGGTGATCGCAGTTCCATCGTCCAACGATTATAAAATGCAACGAAAGACGAAATCGATCGCGCACGCTTGGATGCACACGGATCTCTTATTGTTGGCGAAAATCGGATACAGTATTTCGCAGGTAATATATTTTGTTGGTTTGCCGAATTTAACAGCTATTGAGTGTTAAATGAGTTCAGCTCCACCAAATGTGAAACCCCTCAGGGCGGCGCAACTGAACAAGCGAGGGATTGCTCAAAGAACTCATGCGATTTTATGCAATCGAAGGACAGGAACAAAACAACCCATACGTCATTTTTTCTGCAATGTCTGTCCAATCCTTCATTGGAAATATGAGTGGAGCAGTACAAATAAAGACACAGATACAATCAAGAAGTACATTCATCAAAATTAGCGTCTGATCAGTAACGAAAAATGTATCTGTCTCACCTTCATTCAATGACGCACAATACCCGCGCTGATTACCACGATTGACAGCGCCCCCACCCCACTACTATCAATCAGCCAACAACCACACACTGCGGAGTGAAAGTGTATTTCTACCTTGCTGTACCTTCAAGATTCACCGAAATTCATTCCGACATTTCATTCCAGCAGGAATCACGTCATTATCAATCCGACACGAAGCATTCAGGTGCTATCAAATGCAGCGGCTGCGGACAACCAACCAACACAAGCGATGAAACCGGTCAGAGCGCGACGTTCCTTCGGTTACACAGCGATCNACTCTGCAGTCAACTATGGCCAAGGATTTATCGACGCGTGCAGCCGAAACCAATGGCAGGGTTAACGGGCACGGAAGCACAATCTACCATCATTATTGGAAACTCAAGCAAACAAAAGCTGACCATCGATCAACCGCGCGACGCCCTTAGCAACTGTATAAGCAGGTTGCACGCTACAACGACGCTATGTGTAGGTAGAGGTCAGTCTCCTGCCCCATGCACCCCATGTCACTGTGGCAAAAAAATAACTTGCACAAAAATTCACGGGCAGGCGTTGTCCCTTAGTTTACTATGTCAAGTGAAGTCCAGCACATGCGCCTGGTATGAGCAACCCTGCTCCTGACTGGAATCGACAGTATTACGGCAATTTGCATGGTACGCCGACTAAGACGACGTGGTCCAGATCTATGTCCACTTTTTCTGGAAATGAAAAGGATTTCACTAAAGCATGTGGAGCGCCAGAAATTTACAATGCGGAACTGACTACTTCCTACGATCACACTGACACTTCGAAATAACCTCACAAAAGTACCGCATTCGACAAAGAACAGCAACGTATGACGAACAAGTGAGAAGAGGTTGTTCATGAAACTCGAAATTAAATCAGCAGGGTGAAAAAGACACCGAAGAAATTAGCAACCGCTTCGATAGTACAGAGGCACTTTGGCGAATCCAGTCGGTAGTTAGAAGTTTTTACAATTAGCACGACCGCTGACGTCAGTCAATCCGGCCAATAGAGCACAGAATATACTGCGCCGATTTGTGTCAGAGGTAAAACCTGCACTGAGCTGATGGCCACTCCACAACAAAGGTGATTGATTAAAAGAAAAAGAATAGGCTCTCTAAATCCACGACTTCTTTGCGAAAACTCCGCACATCGGTTAGGTGCTAGAGGCGCCGGTTTGGCTGATTACTAACTGCTTTTCGGAAATAGAGGTCTTTCCACGGCTTCAGTGTGGGTGTTCGTGCAAGCGCGTGGTGGGCGGACGGACGGATTCGGCAGAACAGCCTTTTCACACGACTTCAATTGCGAATAAAACGCCACAAGGTGCAGCTTTGAAAACCCAAATGAAATATGGTTAACCAATCTGACCACGCCGACTCGGTCTGAAGATAGGTCATTTGATTTCTTTTAGGTTGTTTGGTACACTTAAAAATTTAAGTGAATGACACAAACTCCACTTGTTTGATGCCTATAAACACTCCAGTTGTTCAAAACCGATGAAATATGGCAGTGTCTCTTCGGGTGAGGAGTTGAAACAAAAATCGGGTAGAGGATATATTCTCGAGAAAAATCAAATTTGATCCAGCTTCGTGTTCACTTCAATTTTTCACATTATACAGGTGCTAGGCGAATTTTAGGAGCTTGATGGCCTCTAAACCATTTGACGTAGTTGAAAATCATTTGAAGTTTGCGGGAGTTTACGGTCGTTCAAAATTACCTTGCTAGCAACCGCGAACCAAAACAGGTATGCAGCGGATGTAAAAGCTTGATTTTGTCAGCAGCAGTGATTTAACAACAGTGGATTTACGCAAATCAACACAGTGCAAACAATACCAGCGAAGCTTGAAAACCATCCAAGTTGCCGTGTCTTTTAGCATCGTGTTGGACCGAACATCACAGTTTTTATTCTTCTATTCTGTTATTTTTTACGTTTAATTTTTAATTTCTAACTCTTTTAACTTTTGCGGAAATTCAACAGAAATGTTAATTGCGTTATATGCAACCAATGTTAGGCTTTCTCTTGCACTGGCCAAGCACCAGACTGAACTGCACAACGTGCAAGATTGCACTTTATCATTTCAGGTCCAACCCACCGCCACTGTCATTAGCTTAAAGTCACCCACCACGTTATCGTTGTCGCTGAAGAGGTTCAAAAGTTAAACGACAGAAGCAACTCTTAAGTAGAAAGAGCCTTTGAGCTTCAAGAAACCAAGATCTTCAGAAACGAACCTGTTGTCCTGTTCATTAAATAGTTAATGTACCCATCCAAGCATTTCGGATTTTTCACGGTTAACTACGAATCACACGATGGAGACGAATTAAAACTTATAAGATGGTCAAAAAGGAAGCGCGTGCGACTACTTCCAAATACTAGGTATCATTTTCAAGAAATCTTAATGAAAGCGCCTGCTGGCATTTCAAACGCGTGCAGAAAAACTTACTTGACAGCACGCTCGTTTACTGCAGTTCTAAAAGTTTGCCACCATAAACGTTGTAATTTTTAGCACCTATGTTTTCGTCTTTTGTGCAACGGGATATCTTTTGTGCAACGGGAGGCCGCGCGTTTGTGCCCCGAGTTCGTCAGCGCGGCTATTGCCAGAACTTACAATCGATCGGCAGTATCGACCCAATACCGATTTTAAAGACGATTTACACAAGACGCACAACGCGGCCCATGCAGAACAAGCACTTCATATCCATGTGAAATAATTGCACTGGTCGCATTCACTTCTTCAATACGCCAAAGTGATCGCTGCCGACGAACCTCAAACTTCGCGCAGTATTTATTGGGTCTTTATTTCAGTCTCCATCACACTGCGATCGAGTCTTTACAATACCTTATTGCGCGCATTTATTACTGTTGTTCTTATGGATAATAAGCGAACGCATTTTCAAAGCCCATGAATCGTCATTACATCAACCTGCTGTGTCACATCGTGCCCGCCTCGGTTGAGATTGGTTGCACTCCTTCGCGATAAACGAAACCTATCATTCACCTCTGCAGCGATGTAATTGCAACACTCCTGCCGTCACGAGCAGCTAAGATTTCGTCCGTATCTTATTAGCGGCAGCAGCGCAAAAACAACGCAAGGCCAAATGTTGCGAGAACATAGCCTTAGAAAGGCAGGGACGAAAAAGCGCGATCGACCGCTCAACCGTAAGCGTAACGTTACTGCTTCAGCCGAAGTTTTATCAACTGATAACTGATAAAA
>JGI24159J19872_10002885_pt1 | contig 20932 bp, 13 predicted proteins | sample Ectturendosymbi4_FD_19872 | JGI IMG/M metagenome (IMG submission 19872) | reverse complement strand
TCTTTTCTATCTTGAGATTTCTGTTTGAAATCACTTGGTTTCACTAAGCACTGCTATTTCTACATCATTTTTTCAAATTTTAATTCTTTTTCTGTATATAAATGTTTTAGACCTTATCAAAATATATGAATGTTTTAGACCTTAAATTTAGGTTGAATTTGTAAAAATTACAATCCTTATTGAATTTAAATAATATTTTGGTATTCCTCATAGTTTGTGTCTTCAGATCAACCCAAAGTTTTTGTTTATGGAGGTTGTTTTGGTAATTTGTTTTCTGCATTTTTTATTCACCATCTTCTATTTGCTTCATGCACATTTTTACCTTCAAATGCCTTTGATTTGGCTTCTGCACATGATTTTCATCAGTTTTAAGCGCAGTTTACGTCAGAATTTAGTATGTTACAAAGACTTGCTGTTCATTGTGACAAACGTTGTGCTGCAACTTGGTTGATATGCTGTTTATGAGATGGGTTTTGTTTGTTTTGCTTTTTCACAGGAATGCTTTCAGAAAAAAGGTTGTTCTTCCATCCATTGCAGTTCAAAACAAATTCATGAAAAATTGCATCAAAAAAGTCAAGTCTAAAATGGTTCGATTATTAAACAATCGCCAAGTGGTTGAGCCCAGTTTCCAAATATCAGCCAAACTAGATCAATCAGAGTACAAACTGATTCTTCTACAGCCAGGAACAACAATGGACCTGTTAAAAGAAGAGTGCTCTTTAAATCCCAGAGAGCTCTGTAGTTCTGAAGAAATTCACTACCATGAGTGCTATATTGGGTAAGTTTTTTAAATCAAATACCTTCATACATGAAGCTATGTTAAAACAGATTTTGCAGCCACAGTAGATACATCTTATCAGCAATGCACAAACAGTGGATTATGAACATTGTGTTTGTCTGTTAATTTAGGGATCGCACCATACCATCCAATGCTCTGAGGTGTTTTCTGTTATTAGAACTTTTAATGGAACCAAGGATGTTCTGCCAAGGAAAAAAACTCTGCCCAAACTCTTGCAAATATTTACCTTACTGGTGCTTACCTGCATGTGTTCTTGCATTTGCCTTCAGTAGTGTAGCAGCAGGGTGCAAGTGCATCCCCAAAAGTTTTGATTTGTTGAAAATCAAGGCAAAATATCTGAAAATGCCGACACAAAATTTTTGACACGTTTGTTTCCTACTGAGTGCTCAATGAGTCTGACTGAACTAAAGAATATGAAAGGTCTGACTTTAACTTCTTGTACTCCAAAAAATTTTTTTGACTTCCAAAAAAAGGAAACTGCATGTACTAAAAAGTTCGTGTGAGTTGATAATGAGCAACCAACTTCTTCAGAAAATTTGTAGTGGTGAAGTTTTCCGCAAGAAAATTTTTCGGTCAAAATATCCTTCGTACCCCCAAAAATTTGTTTGCTTCTACATCTACGTTTGCCTTGTCTGTATATTGTGTCAGATCTTTTGTATGAGCATTGCGCTTGTGTAATAATCATACTAGCTGGCATTTTCTTGTGCATTTATGATTCATCATCTGAAAATTTGGGATTGGGAATAATAGGCAATTGCACATGTTAAACCACAGTTGTTTTATATATCTGTGGGCTCAATATGACCGATGTTTTGAAAAAAATTTATTGTTGATTCCTTCATTTTCAAACCCGCTTTTCCCCTGGGCAGGGTCATGGGACAGCAGTCCTAGAAGGACTCGAAATACTTGTACCTCACAGTTTTCAGCAATCTCAGATATTTCTGCTGGCTCCGCACCGAGACAGTGCCATGCAAGGTCGGAGATGTTATCACGCCACCTGATCATTGGTCGACCTCTGGGCCGCTTTCCTGTGGGTGTAGCCAGTACCAATGCTTCCTGGGACATTCTCGTCACATGACCGAACCAACGTAACCGAGACTTCTCTCATCAGAGAAGTGGCTCCACATTCAGGGATTTACGAATTTTACAGTTGCGCACCTTCTGGGGAAGTGTCACACCAAGAGCTCTTCGCAAAAATCCCATCTTTGCCGTTTGTACTTGAGATGGTACTTACCCAAGATTTATGACAGTAGATAAGGATCGAAACAAAGACCGATTTAGAAACTGACAGCTTTGCGGTGTTTGAAACAGGGCTGTGGAGCCGGGACTAAAATTTCGAGCTCCAGCTCTAGGCATCTAATTTTTTTGCTCCGGCTCCAAAACGGTTTGGTCCATTAAAAACTAAAAACAATTGTGTTATTTGTAAAACTCGCTTGCCCCGCAAACTGTGTCTATCGAACGGGAACTCAAATTTCAGGCTCCGGCTCCGCCATCTAAAATTTTATGGTTCCGGCTCCACCATCCAAAATTGCTTGGGCTCCACAGCCCTGGTTTGAAAGCTAAAGTTTTGTGACCAAAAAGTGATAAAGCTCACGCATACCTGCGTTTTCTTTGCAAACTGTATGTCAATATTTATAAATATCGCCCCGAGGTAGTTGAACTTCTCGAACTATTGTAGTGTATTTTTGCATACTTGCAGTGTGTACTGGCTTGGGTTTCTGGAAGAACATGATTCCTCGTTCGATTTAATGCTAATTTTCATTCCCGCTTGGTCGCACGCAGCTGAAAACCGATCAAATACATGTCGAAGGCCTTGTTTAAAGCATGCAAGCAGAAGCAAACCGTCTGCAAAAAGCAAATGGTTGATCCTGTAGATCCCAACAGTGACGCCCCGTCGACTCGGCTGTAACTGTCTATCCGATTCATAGACTATGAAGAGGAGCAGTGTCCATAACCATAGATCTGATGTTTTCAGGGAGGGGGCAAAATGATTGTAACTTGTACTATTTTCGTGGGGGCAAAATAATGGTAACTTGTTGTTGTACCTAACCGCTAAGCATGTTTTAAAAAAATTCGCGAAGGAGCAATTGCCTGGTTGACCCCCCCTGATTGCGGGCCTGAAGAGGAGGGGTGAAAGCACACACCTTTGTCGAAGTCCAACACCTACGGTGAGCGCCACCATCACGGACAGAAATATCTGAACAGGAATAGAATAACTTGACGTCCAGTAATAGGCGGTCGTCAACACCGTACTCTCGCAGCACTCCCGAAAGTTTTTTTCCGAGGCAGCTGTTCGTGTGTTTTTTCGATGGCGATAAAACATGCATTGACATCTTTGGCATACTCCCAAGACTTTTCGAATATTTATTGGAGAGTGAAAACTTGGTCTGTAGTGCTACCTACGGCCAGTGCGAAAACCCGCACTGGGTATCCTCAAGCTTTGTTCCATTATTTCGCACATATGTTTTCAAGGTAATTGGCATTTACTTTTCCAGGGAGGCTACGGAGAGAGATGCTCCGAAAGTTGTATTGTTACACGACGCTATTGGTATGCTTGATGTCAGTGCCAGTTTCGCATATTGCAGTTTCGTTTCTCCATTATTGTCTTCCGTAAACGGTTTCAATTTGTTAATAATGGTTGTGAAAATAGAAGTATGGTCGTTAATTTGGCATTTTGTGTTGTGTTTCAGCTATGAAAATTTCAGAACTGGGCAAATTTTAAAGGCTGTGATTCCTACGGAAGAAGTTTTGTCATCATACACTCAAACTGGTCACATTGCTCATGTGAATCTCCGTGAACATCTTTTACCTTACAAAGGATTAATTGGACAGGTAACTGATCTGTGCAACTTTTGTCAAGATATTTCACTGATAAAGTTCAGGCTGTGAAATTCCTTATATTTTGACTCTTACGAATTGTCAAATAGTTGTCAGCTGGCAAACTCAAGTTATCTGAAAAATAATTAAATAAAATCAAAATTTCCTATGCACCGTGGTGTTCGAACCAGTTGGAAAACAAGCTCTTCCAGTCAAGATGTCTGAGGATAAATATAATTCGGATGTGTTGTTATGGCAACCCATACGTCAATCAATTTGGAGATTTAACCAACTTGTGCTGAAGGATCATCCATTAACATGTACTTGGTTGTCGTAAGCGGGCTCCTAGTGGCTTGCATCTTGGAAACATAAGATTAAAATTAGCAATAAACAAACATTTATACGGAGTGTAATGATATAGATTGTTCATCCTTAAGAGTTCTCCCGCGCACTGTCTCTTACCTGTGCTTAAAAGAGTTGGTGTTATGCTTTAAGGCGTTTGTTTTCTATTTACCGAACGAATCAGTTTTTATTCCTAGGTATTATTGGACAAAATTCCAACCGCAAAAACTGTTGTGAACAAACCACAGATAATAGAAAATGAATTCAGAAACTTCGAACTCGAGCTTATAGCTGGTGAAGAGGACTACATAGTAACTACTGTGGAATACGGGTTAAAATTCAAGTTTGATTTTTCTAAGGTAGGACCTACGTATGGCTTGAATGTAGGAACTTCAGTGATGAAGAAGTTACCCTGCCATTACTACAACGGCAATAATCGCTTTAAACGACAAAGCCAACTTGCTGAAAACTGTTTTGTTCTTTGCTGTGTCAAGTCTCATGTTGGCATGCGTCGGTCAGAATATACATTCGACTATTCCCACAAACTTTTAATGATGATTCGTAAGTCGCTTAAGTATAAAAGGCGTAGAGCTTACTTGGCACTGTGTGTGTCTAATAATGTCTATAAATATTTCATCGCTATGTTCAGACAGCACCATTTCACGCTGTGTGGTCTCAACCAGTGGATGACGCTCGCGCACGTGATTTGATCGTCTTTTTTCAAAACAGTTTTTACGCTTCGCTGTTTCAACGAATTTCAAAAATATGATTTTATTTTGTGTGAAATTGGAAAGTTCGCACTGCATTGTGCTGATGTTCTCTTAGTGTTTTTTTCTGTGGATAGAAAACGTTTTTATTTGTTTTTTATAAAACTGCCGGTAAAAAATGTATGTATCGTCTTCGATGTAGCTTCAGTGAGCTTTCATAATATGACTGATTTTTGTTATAAAAGCGTTAGTTCTGTCAAATAAGCGTTTCTTTTGTCAACAAAATTTTCAAAAATTTTTGCTCCCACATAGGTTTTTTGGAACAGTAGATTGAGCACCGAACATCGCCGGCTTGTGGATGTGATTGAAAAAGACGATGTCGTTTTTGATGTCTGCGCCGGAGTCGGACCTTTTGCTGTCCCTGCCGCGAAGAAAGGTGTGTAATTATATTATGAGGGCAAATCTTTATTGACCTGCAAACTGAATAATTGACTTTGTTGACCTAACGCAGAATTGATGAAATAATTTAATGTTTCATGAGTTGTCTACTAGAACGAACGCTGAATCAACGAGAAAACAATTCTCAACACAACGTTATACGTTCGCGTCTGTATAAGCAGCGGACTCCAGAATCCACAGCATGTAACATTCACCAGGTCCAATATTATCACGTCACACAGGTTCAACGTGTATTGTCAGACGCAGGGTGAGCGTGGGGCAAAAAAAGTGAACTGTCTCCCAAACTCGGTTGTTGACTCCCCACGTAAGGTATTTGCTCCTTTGCACCAGGTTCAGAATCTCTGGACTATATAATTTTAATGTACCAAAGTAGAGAAACTGCACGCAGCACTCGAAATGCTAGTTCCTACTTTGTACTGTGTAGATTTTGGTTCTCTAACTTCTCTCACGAGAGGATCGGCACAAGTATAAACCCTTTTCGCTGCACTATCGCGCAGGTGCTATGAATGTTAGAAACGCAATTGACGCCTTTGCTGGCAAAAGGACAGATGTTGAGGCATTGGTGAAACGATTGTTTCCTACTCGCTACATACTGAAATCTGTACACACTGAAGAATCATTTATATACAGCTTTAACTACGTTGCTAACTTTGTGTGCGGTTTTTGCTTAACCAGTGTTAACGTAACCAACTGCTCTGCTATTCTACATTTTCATAACGTCATATGGCATGTAACAACTCATTCATCTCTTGTTGTGCCGCGGATTCGACAAAGCTGCTTTAAATCTTGAGCAGAGCGTTTGTTCAAACACAATCGGTTCATAAAACTTAAGCGTTTAAACAGTGTTGCGAACTCCACGCAAAGCAAATATAATAAATTGTATTTCAAAATATACGAAATATGTTTACCTTTCACAACACACGAAAAACCAAACTATATAGCAAGCTTTCACTGCATAACTCAAGCTTGTGCTAACAACTCACAAAACCCTTATCACATATCACAGTTGAGGCAAGCCACTATGATTTTTCCCACAGAGGGTTGAGTTTAAACAGGCAGTGACTGTCGCACAGTACAGGCTGTCGAAGATGATGCCCCCTTACTTTAATAACTTCCCAACACACTAAAAAGTTTATAAAGCGGTCACGTTCTTTGTTCATCCCCATTTGAGGCGTTTAGTCCCCATAATATTTCTTTTGGCGCCAACACAGTTGTCACAAGTGGAACAAAGTCCGTTGCAAATTAGGAAGTGGTTTAAACACAAGGAAAAAATTTAAATGAGAGCCTGGCACCACAGATTTACTTTGGCGATAAGCTTGAACTCAGCGAATGGAAAAACAAGCAGGTCGGCAGAAAGAAAAAAACGAACTGTTCAACTGCAGTGTATAGTTCAACAACCATAGTCATTCCTAGTGTTGATCATGCTAAGATCACAGGTTTCAAATAAAACAAATCTATTAAGTGTCATTGACTTGTTTTCTTTGTGCGTGAAATATACCATTGTATACTCTGCACAGATATGTAAACAGGCCTCATTTTGAAGTCCGAACCTGGCTCGAGCTGGACATATATTTTTAAAGCCCGATTTGGGCCCGAAAGCCAAAATTTTATTGAAGATTTAATTACCTCGATTGCTTCAACAGTAACCGGCGATAAAAGTATCCGAAAAACTGTGACAAACTTAAGTCCGAACCTTGCCCGAAACCCGGCCCCACCCGAAATACCCGGCCCGTGTTACAACTCCGCTTAGCAACAGCACCTACTGTGTATACAATAAGAACATTCAACTTCACTTTTCACTCCACAACTCAATTAATCAAGGCATAAAGATTAATGATCTACTGTGCAGCAATGGTTCTCAAACATTTTTGCCCATGCCCTACCTAATGACTTCTAAAATCCTGATTGCCCCCCTTGAAGTGATGTATAAATCTTATGATTTAAGAACTGAACTCCGTTTCAGCTAAGAAGCTTAAAACGCAAATACTTTGGTTTAAACGAGCTTCCAAAAAGCACAGCATACATGAGAAATAAAATGAAATAAAAATTCAATTCGAAAATTTGGACTCAGACCTCGTCAGTCGGCCTCGATGGCCCCTTAAAAATCAAATTGCCCCTTGTTAAGCGTACGCACCGCGCTGGGAACCACTGATCTACAATATGTGCACGAAAATTTTATGCTCAAGGTGATAGCTAACCTGAAAGAAATATGATAATTACTTCAGTATCTGAAATTTATCTAGTTCATCACCATTGTTTTCGGACACATCAACAGCAAAGTTTCAACATTTCTTTGGTCCATTGCAAATCGTTACAACTGCCACGTTTGATTATCAGGTTGTGTCAGGTAACTACCAGGCGATAGTACAATATCTATAGATCGATGACAAAACCGACTTCAATGCCTTAATAGTGCAGTGAATAGTGACAGCAGTTGCAGTGTATATAGTTGTTTTTTTTAATGAATTTGTTGCATATTTCACCTAAAAGAGAAGTTTAGAATTTGGCGTATGTCATACAAACTGGTAACTGCAAAATCTACCAGAAATATACCAAACAAAATATACCAAAGGGCTTCAAAATACGCTGTATTCTCGATATATGTCATGTGAATATGTCAGTTGGCAATACTATTAGTGCATCGTCGTCGACAAGTCTCGAATCATCACTGAGTTCATAATCACGACGGGAGTAATGTGTTAAACCTACTTGTCGCAGCTATTCCATCGCAACACAGTCGCACATAATTTCGTCTTTGTTGAACTGTTGTATCACAATCGCTCAATTGTGACACGAGGTTCTAATCTGTACTAAAAAATCGGCAAGATTGCAAACTGGGGCAAAAGTTATTGATCATCAGTTTTTCTCGCCAGTACAAAAGAAACGTATGACCAACGGTGTTGTTTATGAAACATGTTACCCGAAAATTAAAAAATGGTTTTTTATTGGCCTACTAGATCAAGAATCTGAAACCTGTTTTTTCCGGAACTCTTATCAAAAGCCACGCCGCGAAAAGTTACTGGCAAAAACTTGACTTTGTGGACAAAACTTGCCCTAGTAGTTGTTTTGAAAGACATGCAATTTTTCTCCCGCCTTGGGTCACGCTCTCGTTCTTTTCACCATCTTCCTCAGCATCTGGTGCTGCGTAACCTAGTCTAAGGAAATATCCTACTGTAATTGGTCTTGCTGATAATGATTAGATGAGACTGACTGCAACTATCTTTGAGTGGTTTCTGAAAATGTTGGCAGACATCGAATTTTTTCCTCGAACTGTGTCGTACATATCGTCCATTTTTAATATTGGTATAACGATGGCGTGTTGCCGTTTTATGTGAAAACAAAATTACACTTAAACTTTTTGCAGGTTGTCATGTTTTCGCCAACGATCTCAATCCTGAATCCTACAAGTGGTTGGTTCATAACGCTAAATTAAACAAAACGGAATTAAAAGCGTTTTGCATGGATGGAAGAGAGTTCTTAGTCAAAGAGCTGAAAGCCTTCCTGTTGGAAAAGTAAGTTTAAGCTGTAGATTTCAAATTGTGACCATTGAAACTTATTGACGTTACTGTGTACACTAATACCCCCTTATCGGAAGTATCAGGTACGCAGAGAAAACGCGTTAACGTTGCACTTCACTTTGATGCAAAGCCCTTGGCTCGTTCGAAGAATTGCAGTGTTCACGCGAAAACATCACAACTGCTTCTACAACTTTAAGCGTAGTGTAATTACTTGGATAGTATTGCACTCAACTGAGATCATTGCGAAAGTAACTCTCGGTAGTTCTTCGCTTTGTTCGTGCGGGTTTGGCATCTTTTTCTTTTGTATATTTATGTTATCCCTTGGTTCTCACTGACTAATAAAATCCATTCGATCTCTCATTTATCACAAGTTGCGTTTATCACAGTCAGAACCCCAAGCTTCAGGTGCATGTCATAATGAATTTACCGGCGATTGCTGTTGAGTTTTTGGATGCATTCAATGGCATGCTTGACAAAAGCATTGGAAAAAGCAAGTAAGATGTGATTACTATTTCTGCTCTTAAACATTGTTATTGACATGAAGAAAGATTACAACTTACATTTCGTTTGCGCCAAAGCTGAATCACAAAGTTGTAATGTTGTGTGTCGCTCACGCCCCTTATTCGCGAGGGCCTTGGGCACGAGGGCGATGCAATCTTTCCCCAAACTTTGTTCCTAACACTCTGAGGAAACCGCGAAATTAAGCACAACAAAATAATTTTTAAGCTGAAAAGCCAGTTTTGAAAAAACGTGTCTGACACTTATTGATGCGCGCCTTTTCCATTTACAACCCTTTAGGCATGGTGCATTTCAATCAAGAGTTTTGCTGCTTGTGTTGAACTCACCTGCTGGTTAAGCGCGAAAAGGAGTTACATCTCTTTTGGTATGCGTGACAGAATCTCTCAATGTGCAGCGCCCGTGCACACATTCATTATCATTCTGTTGCTGAACGTTTTTTGTGCCCAATTAACTTTGCAAGTTTTTTTCTGCAACCACCATGACAATAGGTAGTGATGTTGAAGGCTCATGTCGTGTTTTCGGATGAATCTAGACATTTTCTGTAGAGAATGTCGCGACTCAAGTCTTTTTTTCGGTAAGACTCCACTCGAGTTGGCACTTGCTGAGTAATGTATTTCAGTGGAGAACCTTTTTTGCAAAAACCAAACTTTTCCGACAAAATTTGAAAAATTTTAGCCGAATTTCATGCGAAAACTACAATTATTCTCCCGCGTTCCAGGCCTAAAACCTCTACATTACCCGTCCTTGTTTAAAATTATTTGGCTCTAACGACACGATGCACGTCGCAACTCGACTCGGACTCGAAGCTACATCGTGTATGACTCGAATAGACTCGAAGTAGATTGCGAATTGCTTGAACTCGGCTGTGTGATGGCTCGAGCACTCGATTTCCAGGTTCATGATTTGCACCCATTTGTGGCAAAATCCGTTTGTACATCAGAGGTGGAACCCCCTGTGAGTGCGGTCTGCCTTGTCGTAACAACTTCATGGAGGGCGAAGTGCGTGCTGTTGAGACATTGTCATCCTCTGCATCGCCTTAAATCTTTTCCGAGGCGTTGTGTGTGCGGTATTGTACATTGTTCGCATGTACTGTAAACTTGTGCTCATTTTTACACGCGTAGCGACTCGTCAAAAACATGACGGCATCCGCCAAGTCGTAGCCAGTACAGCAATGTGGTAAAGTGTTTTCTTTGTTTCAGTGAATCCATCGCAAACAATGATGTGAGAAAGGAATGGCAGAAACGACAAGATATTCTACCGAACATTAACATACACTGTCACAGCTTTGCTCCAGCTGAAGGCGGCTCAGGTACAAATGTTAGCATACTGGTACTATCCAGAAGTGTCAGTTGGTGCATGTTTCTATGGCAGCTTTTCTTGTATGTACGCTATAACCATGCAGCATTTAGTTATTGATATACTTGCAGACGAATTGAAGAAGCGGACGTGTCAACACCTGGGTTGCCAGCTGCCTCAAGATGCCACCTTCCATTTTGTTCGGAAAGTTTCTCCGAACAAACTGATGTTTTGCGTTTCCTTTGTTTTGCCGAAAGCAGTGCTGTTTGAGAAAACATCGCGTGAGGTTGATAGCACATTTGCGGATGAACCTCCTAAAAAGCGGTTAAAACCGTGATCGGAAAAAAAACTTCTACCGCCAGTGAGCTGCCAGGTCTGTTTTGACGTGTCCCAAGCGCCTCGCTCACTTTCGGGTCGAGGAACAGATGGGTGGTGTTGATGGGAAACATTTCGTGGAGCCGGTAAATCGAGCTCATGTTTTGACGAAGGGGATTTTTTTCGGAATTGTTGCGGAATGGCATCGTGTTGCAACAGCTCTGTGCAATTGATTGTTTGTTTCATATGACTCAGCTGATTTACAGACACGATACATGAAGCCATCATGCAAAAAAGTAACCAACTGTTAGTAGAGATTAGATTAAATGAAAACACATTCGCAAGAGAATCGATCAATGTAAACAAAGGTTGTCTCTGTGTCAGATAGGCTTGGTAAAGGAAAGGACTGTATGTGTCTATTGCCCGTAAGATGTTGTCCAGATCCTTTTCCTGTGAAACATGCGTGTTTGATGCTTATTTGAGCTGCACGGCGATAGAACTGCGTATCTTCGTCACAGTCAGAGACAAATTATGTAGTTTTTGTATGGCCAGTGATATTTTCGCCCAAGACTGGCTTTGCGGCTTCCTCAATGGAGTTTCGAATTCCGCAGTGAAAACTTCCGCTCGGTTTAAATTTCATAATGACGAAGACAGATGTTATTCATTTTTGTGGATTAGGCGTTTGAGATACTTTTACTTTGAGGAATGCTAAATCTCGAAATGATTTTCGCTGAGCAAATTCTCTTGCGACATTGATGTGTTGCACAGAATATCCTTTCCAGATGATATGTAGGATATTTGTTGGTATCATTATATCGTTACCGATCATTTACAAAGCCTTGGTAGTTATTTGAATTGCTTTGCGTGATCGTTGGATTTGCCCAATTTGGTTAATCGGAATGAACCTGAGTAAATGCAAATCTCACCAATTTTTTTCATGAATTTGCACCGTTTACTGTTCTGTACAGTACACTTCCTCATGCTGGAAAAGTTTCAGCTCTTTCATCCATTTCATGTTTTGTGGAAAACAGTTTTCTAATTGGTTGCGTGCTTCCTTTTTGCTGATTCGCCGAAGAAGACATTCACTTTTTTACCTGTATCTCTAGCCCCAAATCTAGACCAGGATGTTAAACGCTGTGTATCATTTGTTCACTGTTTTCTGCTACTACAGGTGTCATACAGTGTACTTGTGATACACCAGTGACACACTGAATATGATTTCTTGAAAGCTTAACGATATTGTTTTGCATCGTTAAACTTCCAGTTCGAGCGCATCTTGTAGAAAGCAGTCGAAACCTCCAGGGCGTTTGTGCATGTTTTGCAGTGGGTTCGGTTGGGCGATCAAGCTTGCTACACGCATCACAAGTGTTTTACTCAATAATGGTGTTTTTCAGGCGAGACTAGGTAGGTTTTGTTATTCTGTATAAAGTTATACCTTATCCGAAATACAAAAACACCGGAGTATGTTTGGCAGCTTTCTTCATATAAGTGAGTACAAGTTTGGAAGTTGTGTACGTTTTGATTTTAATTGCAAACATGATTTTTATACGGTGAATTGCAATTGGCTATCACTTAAGCTGCCGATTGAGAGCGCATGATCTACATGTCCCAGACAAAGGGTTACTTTTGGGATTTAATTTCAACGCTAACTCGTTGTAGTAGATAAAGAAATTACCAGTTTTAACCTGAAACGTTTCGCGAATGATGTGATCTCCAGACAATCTTTCTTTGACTGCCGTAATGCTGTCACCGTTCCCAGCATCGTCTCGGCATACAAAACTTGCATCTTTTACGTAGCTCTTGATAACGTACGTGGTATTCCCCCCCCTCAGACAGATAAAAAGATAACGAGTCAGGAAATTTCAACATTTCAGTTTACTACGATGTCGCTGATGTAGTTAAAGCGCCAGTTAACGAACGGGCGAAATAATTTTTCTCAATATAACGTAAGCTGTTTTTTTCCAAGTTGCATTCCTCTCTGTAACTCGCGATTCTATGAAACATAAACAGAGTTTTTACTTTGAAATCCACTTTCGTACAGTTGTACCACAATTTCTGCAAAATGATTATTATCATAGCATTTCTCTCTACATCCGTTACCTTATATCACTTGTTCGCACGACACGCTTTCGTTAATCGTTGTGACAACAATGGCAAAAACTGAACGATGGTTGCAGAGTTACCACTTTCCCATTAACTGCTGATAAGCTGTTGTTTTTCTAGTAGTTAGGTGCATGTCATTCCATCAGCTTAACATTGACTGTAACAAGTCACATCTTCCATTTTAATAGTTCTTACACCACTTCTTTTTAGCATTACATCGCCTATTATATCGTACAGAAAACCTGATAAGAAGCAGCATATTTGTGTCTATAAACATCGCGGGAAGCGAATGATACTAAATTTCGAAGTATAGTGACTTTTTTTACACGTTTTCCTGGCAATATGCGTTCACATCGTCAACTAACTTTGCATTCATGCTTGGCGGTTTTAGCTTCAAATGAAGCTCTGCACATGTGTGAAGAATACGTGGAAATGCCAAGAATTGCAGTGTTTTCCAGATAAAAAAGGGCTCGCCTGTCACGAACTGTTTGTTTTCAGTGGGTGTAGAAAATAAAAAGATACTTCGGGGATTTGTTGTTGAACCGTGTAAAAATACTGATGCATTTGCTTCAGTGTGTGAGTAACCTCGAAAAAAACTTAAAAGATATATTATTTTTTAAATTGTACTCATTGGCCAGACGGTTACCATTCTGACCTTCGTCGTCTGATCTGTCGAGCATTTTTGCAAATGATTTTGTTCGTGAAGTGATTAAAAAAATCAGTTAACGTATAAAATCTCGTAACATAAGTTTCTCTTGTTGCAGCTACTCTCTGTCGTTGTTTTCGTTGTCGCCAAACCAGAAAAGATCTTGAAAGTTTTGGATCCGTTGCTTTTTGTATTGTTTATTTTTGCAGCAGCGTTTTCTTATCCAATCGTCATTTTTGACGACACACGGTTGATGTTTGTTGCTCAACACTGCTCTTTGCCCGATTGCATTGTGTCATGTCAAAACGTGTTCTTCCAAAAACTGAACCCCAGCTCCTTTCCGCTGTTAAGCTTTAGTTTTGTTGCTTCATTCACCGACAGCGCGTTGTTTAGGACAAACTCGCATCAATCCCACCCAAATATTTTGTGCAACTTCGCAGAACTTAGTTACTTACGCAGGAACGTGGTAACGCAAATATGGCACTGAGCCTTTTAACTCGAATCAAGTGTTTTGTACAAATACGAAGCTTCTCAACGCAAGCAACAAAAGAATTGTGGGAGCTTTCTACTTACAAGTGAGGAATGTAAACGCGTCGGACAAAAAGAGTTGGTAGTTAATAAATATGCTGTATATTAGCAATGAGCATAGTTTTGTGATGTGTATATAGCGTTCCACGGAGATTTAAATAACCTGTGATTTACTTCACTTGCAGATATTTTCTTCCGTTCCAAACAAGGTTCAAGGACAATGATGCCTATGGTCATATTAGCTACTCTGTGTAATACTCTCTTGTCGGATTGTTGACAACCAATTACTTCGCCAGGTATTGTTTATGCTGCACATTACGAGAAAGCTGCCTTTTGAGAAAATATGTATAAGCTACAATCTATGCGCCCTGAATAGCTATAGGTGGGTTGCACAACGCGATTTTGTGCCAAAGCGAAACCTCTGCAATGTGCTAAAGCTTGTGATCGCCAGAGCAACTTCATACAGTCGAGCGCGCTTTCAGTTGCGAATGTGCCCATACAGGTGTAATAACACCTTCTCGACAACGTTTCGCTTCTTTTTTCGTATTTGCAACAGTAGGCAGTCGCGTTTTCAGATATTATAACATTTCAACTGATGTTTTCATAAGTAATTTCTAGCAGTGCGCACATTTTGGTTCTGCTTGTGTTTTTCTTCAGAAGTTGAAAAAAGTTTTTGCTAAACCGAAGTTTATCTTGAAACTTTCACCAATATCCGGCCACTTTTTGCTAATGAAGCAACTACGGTTAATTAAACACGGCACAACGCCGCATGTCGACTTGCCGTTTATGTTCAAGCACATTGTACTATCGTATTCTTTATACACATGGGCGTCGGAAGGATTTTTTCCAGGGAGGGCAATAGTGGATTTTTCCAGAGGTAGTCAATAATGTTTTTTTCCAGGGGGAGGCAAAATTGGTGAAATTTAATTTTTCTCTCTCGGAACTGAGAAAACAACCTTATTTTGCTAAAAATGTAATTGTAAAATGTCAAATTTTAGAAGTCGTGGGAGAGCAAGCCTTCCTTCCGACGCCCATGCTTATACAATAAATCCGTAAAGTTTTGCAAAAGTATGTCAAGTGTATTTCTAGCCAGCTCACAGTTCTACTAGATTTTAATTTACGACTGTGTATAATTTGCAAAGCGTTGAGGATGTTTTAATCCTTCGCGATTTCCTTTCCGTTGATCTCACCGACTTCGTAATACTTGTAGACGCTGCGACGGGAACGCGTACAAGCAATTTACTGTCGAGGCGAATTGCAAATGCAAGTATGTTTAAACGTATTAGATATTTTAATTCTTTTTTTTTAATTGCTGCACACACGTGTCTTTACGCTGCACCACGTACTTCCTAGAATCAAAACTGACGTGACAGGATTTTAAAAATTACGGTGCCCGCCTACAGCAAATGATTGTAGTTACTGTTTAAAGCAATGCGTTGATGCAAAAATTTCGTAAAAATACCAGTTTTGCCTGCAGCTGCGCCTTGTTGGTGCACATGCAGGTGGTNATTAGCCGTAGCGGTGGTTTGCTGCCGATAAAGTCTCTTCATCTGTATTTGAAGTGAATCTATCAATTCAAACCATCAAAATCATATTCACGTGTGCTTTTGCTTTATGCGTATGATCAAGTTCCTGTCCTAGTCCTTTGATTGTTTTTCTTTATTTTTGGCACTTTCTGCATTGGCGTTTTTCCTGCAATTGGTTTAGAAAAAATTGTCTAAAACAGTGGTTCCCAAACATTTTTATCTGCAACACACTGCAAAGTTATTTTAAGTGGACAAGGAACCCCTGCCAGATCTACCAAGTAAACATAAACGCTTTTTTCACCCAAATTGCCGTTATTAAGGTTTTGTGCTGTAAACAAAATTATGCACAATAAAAGTAACCACAAAGCAAGCTGGATCAAGTGATATAGCGGCCGCCACACGCCCGAGGGTTAAAGGACATATCAGCAGTTTTTTATTAAAACTGGAAAGTATAGCTCGCGGAACCCTTTAGATTTGTCTATGGAATCCATGGGTTCCGCGGAACCCACTTTGGGAAACGCTGGTCTAAACTATTCTCAATGCAAGAAAGACTATTCCCTAGTTTCAAATTTATCCAAAGGACTTCACAAAGCAATGATAATTGTTTTTGTCTTCCTTTACCTCTTTCTTTTTCACAGGTCTTCACTCCGTTACCCTGAAATCGCAATCGGTGGACTAGGCGTGACAAAAATAGGAAAGTCCAGCGTAATTTCCAAAATTGGGTTTTTCAAACCGAAGCAGCTGTGCGGTGTTGATCCCATAAAAGAATCTGGGCTCAGTCTTCTTGGATCATTTGCTGACGATATAAACTTGCCTGCTATTCAAGAGTCGTACGTAAATGAAGCGGTTGCGTTGGTTCATATTGTCCAAGTGTGTGTTGACCCCATTACCGAGAAGCCAGTTGCTGGTCTACCTGAGGTCGCTGTTGAGTCGTTGAAGAAAATCTTGGTTGGTTAATATCAGTGATCGTCGAAACTCACCACATTCTGGGATGATTGTTGGTTCGATTGCGAAACCGCAGGTGTTGCGATGAAGTCGCAGTAATGATTTGTAATTATTGTTCTGCAACAAATTTGAGTGTAACGAAGTTCACCGGAACTTGATAGTCGTTACAATGCTTCCAGTTTTGGCAGAGTCTTTTAACATCGCACTTTAACAATACTCTATTTCCTTTCAATCACGAACTTTCTGTGGAAAAATCGAGTTCTGTTTTCTAGAGATTTCATTACTAAGTGCACATTAAGAAACTGCATGCTGGCATGTGCAGCCGGTTTTTGTGCTTTGCTGAATTTTAGAACTTTCAAATTGTAACGTCGGCTATGCATTATAAAAAGCAGAATTTCCTTTTTTAGCAACAAGTAAAAATTTTTTTCGCAACTTTGGTTTGATGTGTGGATGACGGAAACCACGTGCTCTGAGATGCGTTGTGTGTAGCAAACACAAACATATATTTCGATAACGTTGCTTGCTTTTGTAAAAGTGATCTGCTGCTCTGGCGCTCTTGATTATTTGTGCAATATCTTGTAATCAAACGTGTGTTGTGTTTCGCCAATAGTTGCAAATTGCCAACCCGTTTGTACATCCGATGCTTTCGTATTGCTTATTTTTTGAAGGTATATCGACGTTTAATAGCAGTGTTGTTACGTTTACTGTGTGTCTAGGGAAATCACTTTTGCCACGAATTCGTTAGGAACAACAAAAGCACGTTTTGACAGGTTTCGTGTAAGTCTAATAAAGAAGTTAACAACTTGCATCGTCGTTTGATGCACAGTGCACTGTACTGGGTCTAAGTGGTTTTGGGTGGGACGCCAGACTACTATCGAGACAAAAAGTGGTGAGTTTAGGAAAGACTCTCATATAAGTTTGTAATGAGCTCATTGACTTTTCAATGAATGGTCATTGAAGGGAGAAACTCACGTGACTGATAAGGCTTTGCACCACTACGTCACAATTTTTCCCGCTTTTTTCTTATTTTCTTACAGCGCCCTTCTCCCTACTGGCTGCAGAAACTTGCGGCAGGCACACTAAACTTCATATTTACTTGTACTGGTGATGGTAGCGGTGGTTACCGAAACGTTTACGATGGCTCTGACAACTCTGGCTTTGATCGTAATTTTTATCAATTTATATCATCGAAAGAGAGAAGGGTTATGGGCACAGCTTCTCAACATCCTTAAACCGGTTAAAACATTTTTAGGTCCATTAACTACAAAAAAAATCACTGACTTCTGAAAAAATATTTGATATTTGAACTTTTGAATTAAATCAATCTTTCGGCCAAAGAAATTTTTTTTGAAATACAGTGGCAAAGGATTTAGTATATTGATAATTTACAGAAACTATGTACAGCAGTCCATCTCTGGTAACACAATGGGCCCCGAGTGTAATTCGATTAAATGTCGTAATTGTCATTTTTGTTGACCCACTTCACTAATTTACAGAAGTCCTGATGCACGGGGCATTCTCGTCCGTTCTCTTGGTGGAAATGTGTAACATTTTCCATTTATTTTAATGTCCTGGCTTTTACGTAGCTAGTCTCCGCAAACGCGACCAAGTGAATCTATCAGCAAATTTTTTTAATAGGAAATCGATTTCACGTGACACTGCGTATCATCCGTCCTGAGAATAAGATTTGGTAGCCAAGAATCATTACGGGTTCACTACTGTAAGAGAGATGAAGTATACTTCACAACACTGCTGTGACAAAACAATGGGCGGCAAAATGGTCTTATATCGCGAATGCGGTTTTCTGAATTGTACAAAATCATGGTGAATAAAGGTAATTTTTGTAGGTTTTAGGGGGGCGATGCGCCCGTGGAATGCGAAGTACAGCATTACGTGAAATCGATGTTCTATCAAAATTTTTTCTGATGAGTTCACTTGGAAATGAGTGACAGTAAGCGACAGGGAACGTGAAAGTTAAAATAAAAATGCCGGCTGGTGACAGTGTATATAACAACGCAATAAAATAGTGAAAAAACTGCATGGAAAAACGCACAAAACGTTACTGTGGAAAGTAAAGCAGTAAATAGTGTGAACGTATGCGGTAAACAGCGATCAATAATGCGATAAATGCACACAGCAGACAGAGAAAAGCCACTCCCACACAAACTCTGCCGTTTCACGTCAAGTTTATGTAGCCTGCATACCCTGCTAGTTCAGCATCTATATGGTGAATTTTTTCAACATATGTTTTGGTATGGTCCAACATCAGAAAGAGTTTGGATGTAGAGAAGGTAGAAAAAATGGTTAAAATATACGGATTTTACAGAGCTGAAGAAGATAACCAGTAGAATTTTCTCAAACTGTTCGAATTATTCTCTATTTTTCAAGTCCTTCAAATTTCGTTGCTGTTCGTTTTGTTTCAATAAAAAATGTACACTTAACTGTACAGTGTGCTACTTATTTTACTTTTAACTTCATAGTACATTTTTCAAAGGAAAAGAAAAGAGTGGGAATTTGGTGGGTTTTATTGGTTGTATTAAGCGAGCTTTTTTAAAAACGCCTGGGTAGTTTTTTTGGTTGGGTCCAATTACATCAACCCTGGAGATAATTATGGACCTTTAATGATTTTCTGAGTCAAACTTCAAAACTGTCCTATTTCAACGTGCTTGATTTAGCTGATTTTATGATGTATCAGTAGTTTCCCGCTTCGTTTTTTGTGCTAATGCCGTCACACACCTATGCTTGCAATATGTGCTGCGTTTCGAGCTTGGTCATTAATTGGCAGTTCAGCCGGATTGATCATAACGGCACACACAAGCCCGTATCTGTTCTGCCCCCCACTAGTTGTACATATAACAGCCACATAAAAAACGAAAATTTTCTTGTGCGCATTCTCAATTATTGTTCATGCGCATTCTTAATTATTGTGTAGTTTACAAATTTTAAACTGTCAACCCAGGGTGTCCGCCATCCCGTGGCGTAACTAACGGGGGGCAGAGGTGCGTGCCGCCCCCCTGTCAGGCCAAATGTAAAAATGGGCCCCCCTATTAGCCTGTATTTTGGTATTTGGTTTGCTTTAGATTTTTGTAGGATTTTGTTTTTAGCATTTTTCAAAGATTTCTCGGAGTGTTTTCGGGTGTTAGTACAGACGAATCCAGTTAATCGCATAACCAATTTGCGAAGATTTTTTGTATGTGTTTAAACGGAACGTGCGATTATCCGTATCAGACAAATATCCGCAAGTTTACCGCCTAACGACACAGGGGGCTCAAAATTCAGTCCCGTCGCCACGGAGTCTTTTGTGGGCTTGTCCCCCCAAACAAAGTTTCAACCACCAAATTGAAATGTGAATCACTAGAAATCACTGTAGTTTTTATCAATCGGTATTCTGTTTTTTCCTGTAATTTATAGAAAGAGCAGTACTTGCCTCTGTTACCTAGAATAACATGATCCACTGATTATTTTTGGTACATTTATGAGGTAAGAAACGTATTTGAGGTTTGAGCCTAAAGCGTCACCATTCATTGCCTGGAGTGTTCAACGTGAAGCAGGGTGCCAATTTGGCTTTTTTGAAGCCAGATTTTGAAATTCTTAATTTTTTTAACGCGCTCGGCTTTTTTTGAAAATAAAAAAAAAACAGACAAAATCTGGATTTTTCAGTCGGAAAAGCTTGACTCTGGCAAAACATTGTCTGAGCTGCATATTCATTGCAAATCTCTTCTGACGAGAGTCTATGACCATGCAGGGTGCAAAGAATATTGCAAAAGGTTTTACTGTTGCCCTGAAAATGTTCGATGTGATAAGAAACAAATATACGACCATGTACTAAAATTACGGTAAAAGAAAATGCCTGTAAAGATTAGAATTGTGCTATATCGATGTTTCTGATGAGTTTTAATATCTATTTTGTGTTTGGTTATGCATGTTCTATGTGTATATGTCTTAAGACTGCTATGGCTTTTTTTGGGACAAGGTCTGGATTTTTTAGTGAAGGCAGGTTGTCAACCCTGACGTGAAGCTAGCCCATATGCCTAGTTGTATATGTCCAGAAGTCAGACTTACACCTGATTAACGTATTTTGTGTAGTGATTGTTGTCAAAAAATGTATTATGGCTAGCTCAGGCAGTCTTCTCGTATTTCGTACTGGATAGCAGCAAGATACCTTTGGTGCTTACGACCCAAGTTACACATCTGCGCAGCCTGATGCAGTTCAGACAGCCAGATAGAGTTAATAGTGTAGTTAGAACAGTTTATTTAGCAATCACTGCTAATCTTGTCCCCAGTGGCGATTCTGGAATGAAAAAAGTGGGGGGACCACTGCGGGGCCAAGGAAAAATCAGGGGGGGCAACAAAAATATCTATCTTGCATGGCGATTTTTCATTGTTTTGAAGATTAAGTTGCTATGATTAAC
>JGI24159J19872_10002884_pt1 | contig 20937 bp, 6 predicted proteins | sample Ectturendosymbi4_FD_19872 | JGI IMG/M metagenome (IMG submission 19872) | reverse complement strand
ACAGACTGTAACGTGCAGCGGTAAAAGTCTAGCTTTGCCAAAGTGAAATGGAGTAATTCGATAAAAATTAACACTCCAGTTGCGGTACAATAAACTAAAATGTCTGTTTTGTCCCCCCTGCGGACGCACATGTGTTGGAGGTACTGCAATGTACAGTAGTAGTACAATAGAAGTAGAATATAATTTGCGTTGTGCAGATTTCTAGTTTAGACACCGCTGGCATAGGCCAATCTCGCTCACATTTTGGAGCCATCCTGAATAAATTCGGATGTTTTCCCTGATATTTGTAGCTTTAAACTTTTAAAGATAACCTATATTATATTGCAGCTCTATATTGCCAATGTCTATGTTAAATTTGGAATAATTCGTAAATTATGCGTAATGTTCACCATGTTAATTTTTTTGTAGAATTTGCATGCACAATGGCTTAGTTTAGCACAGTCATAGTTCAGAGTTTTGTCTTAGTGTATGGTTAAAGTACGATTCACTATTTGTAAACAGGTGATAATCTCCTGAGCTTGAAGATTCAAAATGAGTCTATTGTAAAAATTGAAAGTTAGAACGCTCAATTCAAACAATTGTCAGATAACTGCTATTATATTGAAGCTGGAGCTACGTAACTAGTGTTTAAACGGTTAACACTTCGTAACTTAAATTACATTAGAGCCTAGAGTTTTAAATATGTAAATTTGATAAGCATGTCTATTTTGTCTCATGAGGCAAAAACGGTTCTGAAGTTATTTTGTCAGTAGCTCTACACAATTGTTTGAAGTGATCACATGACAAGTTCAAAACGCATTACAAGTTTGGAACGCATGACCTACATAGCTGACCGTAACGCCTAATTTAAGTGCAGACAAGCTTTTAGTGGCTTTTGTCTGTGTTGCGCAAAATAGAGGCTAAGCCATAACTCTACACCTCAACTTGTTGTGTCTCTCTGTAATGTGCTTTTCACGTGACCACTTCAATCATTTGTGTTGGATCAAAGACAACAGTGTTGCCAGATGGTTGTCACCTAAACCTGCTAACTCACGTCGCAAAAAAACTGCTAGATCCTGCTAAAAAACATGTCACAAATTTACAGCTAAAATCTGCCTTAAATGGTGAAATTCTGCTTGAAAAACTGGTATTTTTGAGGTGTTTAAAATAAACTTGCAAGGCTATGTACTGTATCAATTTTTGGTCTTGCACTCACTATCAATTGACCAGACATTAGGCCAACGACTTCCTTGTGTAACTGAACCACATGGAAAAATGATGTGTTGTGGGATAGAAATATATTCTGCCAATGTAGTCTTTGAAACCCAATGCGCTCACTAAGCACATAAGCAAATCATTTAGGTTTCAACAAGCCATTTAGTTACTTGTTAGTATGATGAAATTTATCTGCTTGAAGCAGCTTCTCGGCGTCATAATAGAAACTCCAATGGTAATAGCAATGGTATATTTATGCATCCAAATGATTAAAAGGCAGCTAGTTGTGCCTGGATGTCCTTGTGTTGACCAATATAAAGGGTCAGAAAGAAGGTAAAGAATTTTTTGATGAAGGTGTACAAAGTTTTCATCTCTAAAAATTGTTGAAACAAATATTTGGCCAAGAATTTGTTACCTGCTAAACCTGCCTAACGGTTTTAAAAATCCTGCTAAAAAATGAGATAACTGCAAGATTGATAATTTTACAGCTAACAGTGAGAAGAAGTTGCTAGATTTAGCAGCAAATCAGCTGAAATGGCAACATTCCACCAAGTCATTTAGTTACAGTAGAGTAGGCTACTTGTGATTATGTCGCAATTATATCCATGAAGCATCTTGGTTGCGTCACAATAAAAACTCGAAATGATTGCAGCAGCTTGTACTTGGCCCTGGTGTTGCCCATTTCAAACCGTCGTCAAGAAGACAAAGTATTTTTGATGAACAAGAAGGAAAAGTTAAAAGATTATCACCAAAACCTGTTCAAACAATTTTTTATCAGGAATTTGTTACCTGCTAAACGGTTTTCAAAATCCTTTTAGAAAACCGGCTAGCTGCTAGATTGAAAAATTTCCAGCTAACAGTGAGAAAAACCTGCTAGATCTAGCAGCAAAACAGCTAAAATGGCAACACTAAACGGCAATACAGCCGCACCATATATTTTGCCACATGAGGCAAAACAGACACTTATCTTTATGACATGAGCCTCTTGGAAGTTTTCGGAGTGTAAACAGGAGTGGGAGCTGATGTTTGATAATTTTTCTGAGTCGGAGCAGGAGTCTTAAAGCCAGGAGCAGGAGCAGAGTCGGGAGTCTGAAAAATGTGACTCCGCTCATCTCTGATGAGAACACACAGGTGTGTGCTGCACAGAGTTCTGCATGGAATGGATTTTGATTTTTTTGGATCCCGGCTCCGGCTTCTTCCAGCAGGACCAAGAGTGATGTTTTTTTTCTGTAGCTGGATCCGGGTTGGATTTTGTTTTTACTGAAAAAACGTTACTGGTTGTTTGCTTGACTTATATTTATCTGGACTCAAACAGGTGTCGGATTGCTTGAATCTCGCTATGAACTGCTACAGAGCAAATATGAACTGCTACAGAGAAACAGTCGTCTGCTTGGATGCGAAAGGGTTATCACTTTGAGAGCCGGAGTACGATATATTCGTACTTCGAATTCGAATTCGGCCTAAAACCAGCAGTTTGCAGTTGCCTTACCAACGCCCTAGCTCCTCCGCCGATCGCGCTAGAGAGCTGTTCAAGAGCTCAAACGGATCGAAAAAAAATTTTTGGTTGGTTAGTGATAGCATGGAGCATGAGATTCTTGCAGATACGGACCTGGAGACAATTATATCAACGAGTTCGAGTGCAAAAACGTGGCGTTATGAAACTTTTCGTAGCTGAATTTTTTTCAAAAAGCACACTTTGACAGAGACCAGGGTCACTTCAATACGTTTGTTATGTTGCGATCGGTAATCTCGAGCGGCATGTGCGCAAAGCTTCGCACCGCGGCAGCAAGCAACAATTGAGATCATGCGTCGCAATCTCTCTTATTATTGCTTTCTCGCGCCACGCATATATAGTTTTGTTCTTCGCGCACATCCCGTTCGTGGTGCATCACACAATCAACGCAACACCACCGGAGAGGTTGCAACAGTTACTAAGTATTCTTGCCAATCTAACATTTTTACAATTACCCTATAATACGCTGACGTAGCAATTAGTTGCTTGTAGTACATTGTAACAATCATGATGACGTCATTCATGTGTGTGCCTCAAAAGCTTGTGTTTCATCAAAGTAGGCTTTATGTATTAGCGTCATCACGCGTATACTCTCTACTACCGCCATGTGTGCATCCTCGTCTTCCTTCATGTATTTGTGTATTCCTTGTTACCGCGATGCATGTTTAAAGTCTAACGCTTTGCGTGTGGGAGTGAAGGCGTTACACAAAACAATAGTATGATCGTGAGGGTATCAATCTTAGATCAAACAAAGCACTGTTGTCCACTCCAGATCACGGACACAGCTGTAACAATTGTAAAGCTCCCATTGCAAAACTTCAGTCACGTAGTACGGTTCAAGTTGCTTTTGCGTGATATTTCGAACACTTTTTTCTAAGCGGTCTACGTTTTGATCTGCGAGAGAGTGTAGACATACCTTTCCTCAATACACATCTGAATGGACGATTTCTGCAGTGAAGACGGTCAGAGGGTCTATGACAAAAAATATTGTTGTGTAGTGTCACCAGGGGCGGAGCCAGACATCTTCATTTGGGGGGGCCTCTGGAGGGGCCAGTTTTGCAACAAGGGGAGCTGTCAATGGTCTGTGTAGGACTTTCAGAAAGAGACCTGAAAAATTTTTGAGGGGCCAGGCAAAATTTTGGGGGGGCAGTTCCCCCCCTGGCACCCCCCTAGCTCCGACCCTGAGTGTCACGGTAGCAAAAAGATTGTTTTTTGTGATACAACTTTCTGTTTGAATAAGTTAACAACATACGAACCGCCGTACATGGTCAAACCCAGTTGTCTCTGAAATGTAGGCTGCCAAATCGTATCAGTTTTGACGTTTTTGTCCGGTGATTCTGCAAATTTGAAACGAGGGCAGTTGAAACATTACGCAGTTGCGCTAAGCGTTTAGAAGGTCTAGCTGAAACTAAACTTTTTTAGTCCGAATCGGGCCTGAAACCTCTTGAACATCTGTTCTATATATTTGAATTCGTTTATAACGGCTTCGCATGTAACGTCAATTCGCCTATAACGTTACATTTTGTTCGGTCCCGATGACATCTTCTACGTACATTTCAATTCGCTTATAACGTCAATTCGTCAATAACGCTCCTTTGCAATCCCTTAGAGGTGCCGTTATAGGCAAATTCTGTAGTTGCCTTGCTTGTTACCTCAAGGGGGTGAAGTTCCTTGCGTGTTGTATTCTCCCTGACAAGAAACTTTACGGTAATTGCTTTTACTAGCCGAATATACTGTATTGAAAAGTTTTTTACCTTTCTCTGAAATATAGAGTTAGCCTTGAAATTTTTCACTGTATGGGGTATACTTTTACATTCGGGAGTTTTGAGCAGCTTGCGCTTGCCATGAAAAACAGAATGTGTCCTGAATTCACTGTATTAAATATATATTTTTTATCATTCAGGATTTTTGAGCAACTTGCGATTGCCCTGAAAACAGAGTTTTCCCTGCATTCACTGTATTGAATAGACCTATATATTTTTTTATCATTCAGGATTTTTGAGCAACTTGCGCTTGCCCTGAAAACAGAGTTTGCCCTGAAATTTTTCAAGATTGGAGGGCAACCGCCCCCCCGACACCCCGCCTCATACGCCTATGGTTACAAGCATTTTACAATATCAGCTGGTTGCGACCCTACGCAGAAGAAATGTTTAATAAACACACTTTTCCTTTAACCTTTCTTCAATGGGTCAGGTTTGTATAATGCAAAATTAAGGATTCGGGGGTTTGGAAATGCGTACTGTGTCGTCTAGCGCTGCATCGTAAACTCTTCATAAAACCAACCTGTGGCACTTACTCTTAACGTAACATTCTTTTTGTCATAGCTAAAGATTCACGACCTTAAGCAAGAATCGGAAATAGTATAAATATTGACATCTTTTCAGTGTTGGAAATCCTTTGTTTTGTGATCGCGAAACGTAATGACAAAGGAAACGGTTGTTCGTGTACAATACTGTGAAAAAGTCATCGATTAGTTACGCATTCATTTTCTTACGTTTTTATTGTGGAGGGGCCAAAGAGCATTAGTTTTTACAGGGGCTCATTTTAAGACAAAGGTGCCTTTGCATATCTTTTACATCTGTGAAATTCAGCCTTTTCACTTACCTCTTGGCAAGAAGTCCTCCAAACAACGGACCTTGATATTTTACCTTAGTTTTATAAGTCAAGGAAAACATGTTTCCGACATGATGGCAATTCAGTATTCAGAGGTAGATGTGCACTGTGGCTGAAAATCGTTTGTTTGATTGTTTGGTTGATTTATTGTTTCATATGACTCAGCTAAGAAACAGAGACCATACAAGGCCATCACGCAGAAAGGAAACCTATGTTGCCAGTGAATATCAGAATAAATGAAAACACAGTGGCAAAATAACTGATCAATGTAAAACAAAGAGTGTCACTGTGTCATATAGGATTGGTGAAGGACCATGGCCTGTCAAATTATCAGTTCCTTTTCTGTAATTCATATTGTTTAGCATGCTGCAATCTTGCTAACTCCACCATGGGCGTCGGAAGGGTAGGGGTATTAATCACCCGAGATTTCCTATCAAAATTTTAGCAAAAAAGGTTGTTTTCTTATTTTCGAGTGGTTAAACTGAAATTTTGCCATATTTGGGCCCCCACTGCAAAAATCTTTTTGGCTACCCCTGAAAAACCCACTATTACCTCTCCCTGGAAAAAAATCCTTCCGATGCAAATGAACTCTACACTGCTTGTGAGCGACAAAAGTTGGCGCGATACGTTCTGCACTTACCTACTTAACTTACGATGCTATACCATACGACGTATTTCATACTATAGCTAAAACTATTTTACTGGAGTTGTGTCACACGTTCGAGAAGGACAGATACGTGTCGCCACTGAACAAACAAGAACACAAATGAGCTTTCTCTTTACAAGAAAAGGAATTCACAAATATCAAGCCACAGTATAAACGGCAGGTACAGGTGAACTGTAAAGTACAAGTAAAAAGTTTGGCCAAGTTTTATCTGATGAAGAGGAACGATATTACGTATGGTATATTCATAATTTTCTGTTTTTTCCTTGAACTGCACTATTTGCAATTGTTGATGAAGCAAAACTTTTTAACGAAACATAGCCAACTGTCTGTTGCGTTGATCACAAATAAACTTGTCAAACGATTATGTTCCATTAAACATTTTCACAAGCTTATGTTTCATCAAATATAGTCTTTATAAAATTGTCAATGCTTACGAAACTACTCTTATTACTACATGCCACTGTATACACGAAACAAAGCGTTGAAGGGTAAACACGATAAATTTGGCGATACGTTGCTGCAATGACTGGAAAATCTTTGCTGGACGTTTCTCACAATTAAAACTAGCTGCCAGACACTTCTCAATGTACGCTTACTGAAAACAATATTTTTGGTTCATGTTGTCAAGTTAATTTTTCTCTGCGGAACACTACATGTTTTAAGAAAACAGAATTAGGGAGTATTTCATTACTTTAGCACCATTCACTCTGTATGAGGCAGTGGAGATTTGAAAGCAATAAATACTTCTAAGTGATACTCACAAATGGAATAGTAATCTGGATTAAGTTTTGTTTAAAAAAATTAAGTAGTTGAAAACGCAAATGATTTGTACGATTACAAACAATAGACATATATTTATGTTACAGTCATTTATTGAAAAGGCCGATTAGCTGAAACTGAGCGATTGCGGTCTGTGCCATCTACCTTCGGTCATAAATAACTCAAAGTTTTTTATGCACCTTTTTTGAAAGCATTTTAAGGTCCGTTGGGCAGAAAACATTAGATTTCACGAGAAATAATAAATGGAACCTCGTATGATCAACATGCACAAAAACCAAGGTTATTTTTGCATGGAATGATGTGAAGTTGCTGGTAGAAATGGAATACTTTCTCTACCCGATTAATATGATTCTGGGAGTTGGGAGACGTTCCAAAGTGTCGGGATGGAGAATAAAAACATGACGCTGCGAAGAGCACCTCTGAGCAACCGGACGACTGTACTGAACAACGACGTTTCCACTCGCCATTATGCCCACCACCTGTCCAGGCTCTCCAGTGAACTGCGATAAGTAAAGGTTTTGACATCATCAACTTCATACCATCTTTCTTGTGGCTAGGCAGGAGTTCCATTAGGAACGGCAACCATTACATTATCATGTGCATTGAATATGCATCTTACTTTCATATCTTTCTTGTCTTATAAACTTTGCTTTGTTGGCATTCTTTGCAGTGGTAACCAACAACCAACGTTAGCGATTTACTTCATCAAACCAGCAACAAACATTGTTGTACGTAGAAAGAAAGAAAACAAACCTATTCCCAGAAACTGTCAAAAAATACCGTAATTTATTGTTGCACTTTGGGTACAAATTTTGCTTACCTTGGCTATGCGGGCGTCCCATATTCCTTGTCCTTGCAGAAGCACTTGCAGAAGACCACCTGCTAAGGAGATCCTCACGTTGTCACCACGTTCAAATGGCTCGTTGCAGCTCACTGGTTCTTCACCTGTGCACGCAAATCCAATCATTTTTATCTTAATAAGCTTCTAGCCGATTTGTAATCACTTTAGATATTTATTCTCCGTGTAAAGCCTTTGTTCATTACATTCTTTCTAGAATTATTAAAAACGTTTTTCATGACGTCATACTGCATTTCCGAAGATGTTGCCAGTAGTACTGCATCCCCTTTGCTGGGATCTTGCACTTCAGGTCGACTTTTCCGTTGAATCCCACCCGATAGTTATTCCCTTTTTTGTTCGACCACTTCACACTCACCCCACTGCGTGGATTTTCATCCGAGAAATTTCTAATGACACAGGGTACGTATTACCTAAGCACTAAATTGGCAAGTGAGGCAGTAGAGATGTTTTTTACATAAACACACAGCGGAGTTACGCTTAAAAAAACTATAAAGTTCGAATAAAATTATGAAAATGTTAGAAAATTAAAAATTTGTGGAAACACAAATGATAAGTTTTTAGGTATGCAGCTCGTTATTACGATACTACCAGAACGGCTGGAATATAAACAAATATCAGTCACAGTCACATACTCAAATCCTGTTATTTGACCAGCGTTTCCAGAGCCGCCGTCTTGGTCTCCCCATTTCCAGTCTACACCCCTTTCCACCACAGCTCCAGGAAATAAGCCGACGCTTTGGACTACCTGACCAGAACCTCGTCTGACAGGTATGCAGTGCCTATATGGCTAAAACGAAAAACAGCTATAACAAACCCTGACGGTGCTATCACAAAAACGTAAAACAAAAAGGTAAAACCTGTGCGTATTTCAGAGCGAAAGATCACCAATTGTGTTTAGTCCACTGACGTTCATTAGCTAAAACGCTGATTGTAACGAGCATGCCGTTATTGGCCAAGTATCCGCAATATCATGAGGCTAAAGTGTTAAATATTACCTCTTGTGTGTAACACAGCTCACTGATTTAAGGCAGTGGTGGCCGAGCTTATTGTCTTCGTTTGTACAACCTGCAGGTATTTCAGGGGCCATTGCAATTTTTAATGCATCCTATAAACTTTACAGTTTATTTATGCCCTTTTGCTTTACTGGATAGTATAAAGAAAAAGTCATTCTCACTCGCGCACTTTCGTGGTCTTTGTTATGGCCAGGAACGAACAGAGGTGTTTTCACCCAATCTTTCAGCGATCATACCCATATTCTAAGTGTTTGCCACATTTCTTCTACGGTTGGTGTGACTACTTCCTTTGCTTTTTACCATCTGAGTTATTTCGGGGTAGGGGATTTTGGCTGCACGGGTCGTTTTTGTCACACGCTGGTCATTTTGAGAAAATCGTTTTTGGCTTCGCATTCTACTAATGGCCAACACTTTGTCCATTACTACATTGAAGATTATTTCCGTCATGAATAGAAAAAGCAAATTTTGATCCTTTAAAGGACCGCAAAGCCACAATAGTGGCTGTAATTTTGTCCAGTCATACCTTGCCGACCGATAGAGCTAGAGAGTTGTTTAAACCCTCTACGGATTTGGCAAGTCTTCTAGTTTGGATTTAAAAAAGTTTTCTCGTTTTGGTTTTTTTTTGTGGGTTACGTCACAATGAGGGCATGTTTTTGCTTTTTTGACCAAGTTTACCTAGCCCTGGGCGCCAACCTAACGAGCCATTTTTTGGCTAGTTTTTTTTGGAAACTAGGCTATCATCCGAGTCTTTAGAACCCTTGATTGTTTTTTCAGCATATCTGGAGCCAAAATTATGGCTCGAAAATTCAATGTTTGACAAAAATGCAAAAGTTCCTCAAAAGGTATGATTTGCTTTCTCAAGGCAAATTTTGGCCAACCATAACTCGGCAGCAGATTGAGCTAGAGAGCTGTTCAAACACACCAAAGACTCGCGAAGTCTTATAGTTGGTGATTTAAAAAATTTTATTAAGTTTTGGGTTTGGGGTTTTCAGACAATGACGTCATGATTGGGGCATGTTTTGCAGGTATTTTGATGACGCCATCAGCCGATCCAATGAGCCGACTTTGTGGTTCAAAGTTTTATTGGATTCTAAGCTATAATACGAGTCTTTGGAGACCTTGATTGACTTTCTAGCGTTTCTGGTTCCAAAGTTATGCCAAAAATTCCAAATAGTTAAGGAATTTCCGGAGGAAGTTGGGGATTTCCCTAATTAATTTACAGAAGTTTGGCCATAATTTTCAATTTGTTGAAAGGAGCAGGCACTATTTATATACAAAGATGTGGTTGTAACGTACTTCAGAAACCATGAAGATTACCATTAAACTACCTAATATTTCAAAGATAAATGTTTGTGATCTCTAAAGAACCTGCTAATAGTTTCTATGTTAAGAATCGACCAACAATTAGTAAATGCCATTGCAAAACCACGGCTTGTTTGATTTATGCATTTTTTCATTTTTTGCAACATCTACGGTAAACTAATCTAGCTGCGGTAAACTTAAACAACTTTTGGATTAGTCATTCTCAAGCTATTCTTTTGCTTCCCTATAGGAAAGTGCAGGTATGACATTAACCCTTCTCTCTTCCTTTTCAAGTATGCCCCACTGGGAGTTAAACTAATGTATCAACCTGTGAGAAGACTGGAAAAATCGTTCTTTAAATGCTTATTCCAGTAGGAAACAAACAAGAAAACAAAGTACGCACCCATGAGAGCCCACCCTGTCGAATCTGACGAACTGATGAGAAAGGTCGTGTTTGTTCGACATGTAGCATTTCGTGCATAGATCAAAATCGAAGCACTCCATGCACTTCCATCTTGCTCCAGCGATGAAACCACTGTTGGCTGGACATCCATCACACGGTATGCTTTTGTGTATCAAACCTTTAGAAGAGGTTGCAATGTTTTTAACAGGCCCGACGCCACGGGGTGTATTCGGCGGAAGTACCCCCAAATACTTCACCTAAAGTTGTTTCTGCGATACTTCACCTGAAGTTGTTTAAATTTTGTTTCAAGCTCTCCCTCATTCTTGATGTGATGTAAAGCTTCCAAGTGCTATAGTTAGCAAAATGTTTATTTTTGCTTTTCATGAAAGTTGTCATTGCTTCATTTCATTATAGCCATCATTTTTGCCTTCACAAGGTTTAATGCAAGGTTTTCCAAATTTTACAGGCTATGGACCCTCATTTGTGAATCTTTTTTTCTAGGACCCCAATCTTTTGTTGCATCAGTTTTTCTGCCCAAACAACGCGGAAGGATAGTATAAACCAAAAAAGAAATGACACGGAATAATATTTCATTGCGTAAAACTGACATCGCCGGAGCGGACGTGGTTGTTTCTTCCTACACAATTTATCAATTCTCGGAGCTATTTCTGACATGCAAAGTCGTAAGTCAGAGTCCATGGTAGGTCTGGACCTGTATTTTGTCTCATGATTGCAGAATTGAAAATGCTGCTTCACACATGTAGTGGCTTTTTGTGAGAGCAATGGATATTAGTCCTCAACACTTAACCAGAAAGATAAAAGGGCTGTTTGACTGAAACTTATAGTCATTCAACTTCGATCCGATGACGATTGGGCTAGTTCTTCTTCTTCATCAACAGTTTACGTAATAAAAGAACAAACAAAATGGAAAATGCAGGAATGATCTTAACATATCGCGAACATTACCAATTAGCGATAAGTACATGAATAATTATAATTATTACGTCATACACGTAGAATGCGAGAATCATTTATAAGTATTTTTGACTGTGAATTTACAATGGGGCAACAGCTTAAATTTACGATTGCAAAACCTTGCGAAATCACTTCCGTTACGAATCACTGTGGCGATTATTTGTGACAGTATGCATGCCGTACAATGTATTTGTTCGATTAGTTTTTATTTTTTTGCCATATTTTCACGGACACCATGTGCAGACGTCACGGATCCCCAGAGGTCCGAGGACCCCATGTATCAGGACTTGTCTCTCAACCTCAAGACGTTTCTTTTCAATGAATGTATTTTCTGAACGCTAATTTTTTTAGTATCGAAAAATATTTGGCTAATTCAAACATTAGAATGTTTACAGCATAGCGTACTACCACGCATAACTAATTTGTATCATTTGTTGTGCTTTTCTGAATAACCACTTCTAAACATTTGTTGTGCTTTGTTTCGCACTAAGAATGGAAAAGACTAAAATTTTAGCTTTTCTTTTTGAATGGGATATGTTTCATAACGACAATGGAAAATAATTTTTTAATTGCAAAAAAAAGATCATTCGTTGGAGATCTGGACCCAAGAAACATTTTGAAAAGTGACCAAAAGGACCATTTTGAAGAAGTTGTTATTTGATTTATCAACAACTTGGCAAAACATACTACGTCGCGATCTTGTTGATTTGTATTTAAAAACACGTGCTGTATCTATTCGATTGTAAGCCGCGGCTTATAATATTTTTTTCATCATTTCGTGCGGCTTACAATTACGGGCGGTTTACATTTTTTATTTCTTTACCCCATCGAAAGGTCTAGATCCGGGCTTCTCAAGCGTTTTTGTTCTGCCACCCCATTTTGAAAAAGTTTTTTCTATGTTACCCCTTCATTGGATACCGTAGATATTAATGATACGTGGAAACGTCCCATTACCATTCTCAAGAGGCATTTTTGTATGTGGCGAAATGATACAAATGTACACAACCCGCAAAAGAAACGATACAGTAATAAAACAACGACACAATGGAGACAGTAAGGCGAAAAAAAACAAAAGGCAATTCAGTGTATAGAAGTCATCAAGCACAACAAATGGGATGGATGTACTTGATTATTTTTACCAGGGTTGCGGAGCCGGAGTCGGAGTCGTAAGAAGTCGGAGGTTTTTGGGTGGAGTCGGATTCCTAATACCACTAGGAGTCGAAGTGGGATATTTTGTCCGACTCTGATTCCGGAAGTCCAATTGGATCATTTTTTACATCGCACTCTAAAGTTGGGAATTCCTACTGAAATGGTACAATTTCTTTTTAAACTTTTGTTAAAACAGATTTCTTGCTGTGCACCACCATTTCCACTGATTGCTAATCGCTAGCAAATTGTTAACAGCCAAACGTCATTCCTTTTATGTTAAGTGTCTGAAGTCGGAGTCGGAAATTTTGGAAAGGTCGGTTTTGGAGCCGGAGTCGGATTTTTGACCTCCGACTCAGCAACCCTGATTGTACACAGATCATCATGCGTAGATTGATACAAGACAATGGAAGACAAAGGACATTCTCAACATTTTTCATAAAGGGTCGTTTTTTGGACTTGATGATTATCAAATTTGACAATGCCTCTTCATACTAATATGTAGTGCAAAAGGCTAATACTTTATGAATGGCGAGATTAGAAATGACTGTGTATTTATTTCTTGTTCTTATCCAAAAAGCACCAACTCTGTTTCGAAAATTCCAGTTGCAAACGTTTGTCGTTTAATAATTCCGCAAACTCATGCTGGGCATGGCAGGTGTGTGCCCTCCTGAAATTTCAATTGTGTATGGTTTGCGGATCCAAGTTTTTCTGAATCAAATTCTGAAGTACTTCTGAAACTATGTATGAACCTCGTAACTTTAGTCTAAAATACCCAGTGTGTTCTCAAAGCAGTTAGCCTAGCCCCTAGACTAGAGCTACTGTAGAGATCTAGACACAAGTGGAGGGGTCGGCAAGCCACGGCAGGCGTGCCACACTTGGCACGCCAAGTAATTTCCAATGTCACGGAGAATCTCCATGTTTTATACATATCGATTTTGTTTTGATTCACACAGAGGGTATATTGACCTTGACTTGCACAAAAATGCGTATTTGTTGGCACATTGAAAGATTTGAAACCTTAAGTTGGCACACAATTAGCAAAAGGTTGCCGACCGCTGCACAAGTGTGCCCTCATGTTGGAATGAATGCAACAAGGCCAATATTGGTCAGTACGTTAAACCAAACATGACGTAACAATGCATAACTTGCATAACGTGTCGTGTTTAGTTGATTATTATTATTTGATACCTCAGGCAGACATTAGTACGCTAAATAACGGAAAGCATAAAACATAGCATTACCCTAATAATGCAGTAAAACTAGATTCACTCCAGGTCTACTTTCAATTTTCTTGTAAATTTTGCAAAATCTTTTATATCTGATTTTTCAAGCCAATTTGTTTCGCGACCCCAAAATTACATTTCCCGACCCCAAATGGGATCGCGACCCACAGTTTGAGAAGCCCTGGTCTAGATGGCGCTCAGTGTTTATGATGAACGGAAGGCAGTTGTAGTGGTGTGCGGATCATTATACCAGCGTTGCCAATTAAGCGCGAAACGTTCTAGTACGCGTAAGAAGCTCAGTGGTTTAGGTAACCTATGTTCAACTGCGGCTTACAATCAAGGGCGGCTTACGTTATTTTTTCAAGACCAGTTCGTGCGGCTTACAATCAAAGGCGGCTTTCTATTGCTTTTTCGTTACATACTTTATACGCAACGCAAATGAAGTTCGAATCTTTTCACAGCTTAAAGCTTTCAATCTATATTTTTGTCTGGTAACCACAGTAACGTGAAAACAAAAGTCAACGAGGAGCTCGATTGAAATAAACTTTGCAAGAAATACGTGCATCGCCAAAAAAAAGGTTTGGTCAATGGGGAACAGTTTGGGTGTTTAGTATCAAGCGTCTAATTAAACTTTGCTGCGAGATAATTTAGATGGCGTAAAGTAAGAGATTCATCTCAAAGCTTTTCGTCTGACACTCTTCAACAGACATCGTCAGAATGGAGCGGAGTACAACAGAACTGGTTTATAAACAGGAAAGCAGAGTTCTCATTGGTCGAAACAGTAGCCAATAAGAAAAGGTTTAGGAGATCGGAAAATAACTTCGTCGAAATGTTTCTTCGTCGAAACGAATTTCGTCGAAACGTTTCTGACCCAAAAGAAGAGTTCTCATTGGTTGAAATTAACCAATGGAAAGAGTTTAAGAGGTTTAGGAGATCTTCAGGGAGTAAACGAATTCTTTTTGTTTGCAGAGAAAAGGATTCAGAGATGTGATGAAAGTCTCTTCTAGGGTGGAGAGATGAAATGGAGTGCGAGTTCGACATAGAACAGAGAACTTGTCTTGATTGTAATGCGCATCGGGCGTTGTCAAGAAGATGTTGGCCGATGGCAGATTGGTGAAATTGTGGGGGACTGATGGCCTTACCAGGAAAAGCTTTGGGATGAATCTCTTACTTCACGCCGTCTTTAAGTTCTGTACCACCAAACGCCTATTCAGAGAATTTAGATGTTTGCATTTTATTGAACACTGACTTTAGTTGAATATTGAGGAAATAAGAGATCTTGCATATTGTACTTACTGTGTAAAATATTTGGCCAATATTTTGCAGTTAAATTTTAAATAGCTAGTGCAAGCCAGAAAACGCAGTAGAATTTAAGGAAATCAAAACACATGATGCAATTTTAAATTGTAGCAAAGCGTACATTGAAAGGCTTGACCCCGCTCAGGTGTATTTCAAAAAAACACGTTGGTATAATTTGCCCCACTCTGACAGATTTGTTCCCATCTTAACCAAAGCTTACGGAAACATTTTAGGTCAACAGGCACGTGTTTGAACAACTCATAAACTGTTCCCAAGCTCAACTGATCCTAAAAAAGAAAGTTGTTGCATGTCGAAAAATTTTTATTATTTCAAAACCAAACACATGTCCCTCCCAAAATGGGTAGTACGGTTGCAAACGACACGAAAACGTCCGAAATTCCGCCAGTAGGCTTCATTGGCGGTGTGTACAAGGTCCACGTCGTGATGTTTCGAAGCTGATGGAACTACAAGCAAAAAAAGTAAATTGGGTTGAGACATGAAGATGTGTTATTTTTGTGATATTTTTGTGAATTCTGTGCACACAAGGTGCATTTTGCCCAAACTGGGCAAATTTATTTACGACAATATCTGCCATTCTGCACAGAATCGATCAAAAAAAGGAACAAGAAAATGATTTCAAAGGTGTAGTGGCGGAAAAGCTTGTTCGGAGTTGTCGCACTTGTTACAAAGGCAAAACAGGGTTTTTATTGACAGACAAATGTGCTATTTTACTTTACGTCACACAAGCGTAATTTGGCTAAAGACTTGGACACACAACTCTTGCTGACAAATTAATTTATGTAACACAGTAGCAACGTTGAAATGTGCTACACAACAAAAACCAAACTGCATGAAACTATTACCTTTAAGCAGTCTGGGCAGAAGATTCGAAAGTATTCCTTGCACACAGGAGCTCCACACTTCCGGCACGCGAAACTCGTCTTGTTTCGGTGCGACAGACGGCAGATTTGGCAGCGTTTTGCCACGAGCAGTTTTTCGATGGACTTGCGCCGGTATCGCTGACATCAAATCAGGAAATGTAATGTGGATGGTGGACCGCACAGCGGGAGGCGACATAGGGTTGGCAAGACGCCTTTGCGCCAAAGGCTTGATCAAACCAAGTGCCAGTTTCTTTTGAAAGAACTGTCGTTTCAAGGTGTTTTGCGGTTTGTGCTCTTTATGCACAATATAAGAATTGACCACGGATGCATTCAAAATCATTAAAAAGCCGTAAGAGGCCATCTTTTGGTCGTGCAGCTGCATGAATGATAAGAACACATCTGATAAAATGTATCCACGCCACCTTTCGTTGAATTATAATAGGCTACATAATAATTTCAGGCTTGCCATTTTTACAGATCACTGGATGGTCATGAATTGAGGAAAGCAGACAAACGAGCTTTTTATTTGTATTGCTTGTTGCACTTGCAAAAGTGGCCAGTGTCATGTCCTTGCTGAAAGCAAAAGCAATCGTGACCCGGACAGTAATTTCTCTTGTCAAGCATCAAGCGAGGAATTTATCGTTTGTTTGTACGAACAGTTCCCACATAAGTTAATCCGTAATTTTCTCGCAAAATTTTCACTAGGGGATAAGATGTAATCCAGTTGTTGGTTGTTACATTCCGACCGCTGCCCCAGTATTTTCCAACCAATACCATCGCTGTGCATTAACCTTGCAAGTGGCACGTCTTCTTCACACATCAAAGCAAGAGGCAGGTCATCAGCATCAAACATGTTGCTTTGGTCACAGCTAGACACTTCACTTAATGGCTGACACTCGCGAATTTTCAAGAATGAAAACTCTAGCACAGACCTGTGCAATTGAAACCTTTGAAAAGCCAGCGGCTCTGGCATTTTTCAATATTCCGCAGTGTTGCATGACAACAACTAGAAAACATTTCGCATACAAACAGAACATAACAAGCTTTGCCATGAAAACTTAGCTCACTCCATTCCAACGGAAATTACTGAACAGCAGGGTTTCTGGCGCTTGGCAAGCAATCACCGAACGTTCGCGGTTTGAATCTGCTTCTCGTCAGTGATATTTGATTGATCTGCCAAACCAACGCCCTTGGTACCAAATGAAAATGGCAAGACGTTTTTTCCGCCGACTGGCAAGGTTGACTTTCACTAAATTCTTGTTGGAACACTTCCGATGTTCTTTGTCCGCTCCTGCCAAAACCCCCCTAACTTGATATGTACCAAGGTTATGCAGATTTTGAGAATGCTACTCTACAGACCTTAATTATCAGCTCTTGGAAGGCTCACCTTGAAACGGTAATTTTTCGCATGTTGCATCACGCCTCAAGTTCATTTGCCATATACGGGCAAAATAGACCTGAGCAGGGTTAAGTCGACGTATTTTCTTTCCTAGACAAATTCAGGCAATAAAAAGTTTTCCTCGCAGTTGAATTTACAACGTACTGTATTAACTGAAATATGCATTGAACAAATAAACATGTAGATAACAATATCATTGTAAACTTAGCCGCTTGATTTGACGTCATTCAAAACATTTTATTACACTTCTGCCTAAAAGCCCATTTCAGTTCATTGTTTATTTCTGAAAAACCGCTTGCCACCCATCTCAATGCAACTTTTTATGCATTTATGATGACATAATATCAGCAATATTGTATGCTATGTGGGAAAGTATGATAACGCTACACTGGTGGCTTTGTTCCTCAGAGTTTATTTGCTTTTGTAGTTCAATACGCTTGAATGCCCTTCGTAAAATCCTTTTGCAGAGCAATCTCCATCGTTTGTGGAAGTAAAAATGTTGATGGGGTAGATTTTAAAGGTGTTTAATATTTTTATACTCTTCTTTTTCTAGTATATCAAGTTTAGACAGAAAACATCTTAGCAAACAATTTTTGCTGTGTGTAGCAGTTTCTTTAGTAAGCCATCTTTCGATACATTACCGCATGGTCCAGAATCGAGAATGGCAGTGTCGACATTTTTTGTTCCAACGAAGTACGTGTCTTTGTCGCCTTCATCCCATTGTACTTCAAACCATCTTTGTCCATCTACTGACGTCACGGTGCCAACAAGGACTTCATTTCGATGGCCCTATAATAACATTACAACAACGATACAATGAAGGCTGGAAACAATATGCTTTGAACAATGAATATAAGATGTACTATTACAAGAGTCATTTCAAAACAGCAAGGCTTTTCACCAGAAAGTTTTCAATAGCGGGGCTTTACGTTTGTGCATGGGGGCTTGACATTCTAAAAATTGACAAAACTCTAATGATTTATAGTGTTGTATACAGTAAACCTCGGTTAATCCGGATTCGGTTAATCCGGATCTTCGCCAAAACCGGATAAACTGGTGGTACGGATGATTTCTAACGTTATTCTTTATAAAAATCTTCAATTTATCTGGATTTTTTAATCCGGATCTTCGCCAATACCGGATAAAATCTGTTCTTTTCACATCTCGTAATCCGGATTTTTGTCTCTAGGAAAGATTCGGCAGCTTTCAGACGCAACACAAGCGTGTTCATGGTCACCAACGAGCGTGTAGAATTATCATAACACCGGCTGCAACTGCGTGCAACATTCGACTAATCGTCGATACACTTGTCGCTTATTGCGCCACACATGGGCAATGCTTATCATGTTGAGCATAACGCTCACCGCACGCCGCTGTGGCTGTACCACGGTTTCAGTCTATTGATCAGTGTTGAGTGTGCTTGTGTACAACAATTTCCCTTTGTGTACTCTACTCGGTAAGATGTCTGGAGGGCATTACTTTCCAAATGGAGTGACTGCTTATGGACCAGTCGCAGAAATCTCTGCGTCAGTCCAAAATCCCAGATTTCTTCGCAGCCAAGTCATGTCAAATTATGAACTTAAGATTTCTTATAACTAACTGGATATGGCGGTTACTAGTCGGATGTACATGTACCATTGTACATACTTTAATAAATTCGTTTTGCTTCCGCGAAAGTCTGCTGTTGGGTCACAAGTGAGCTCAGTTTAAGTAATTTTCATCGATATCTCAGTACACAGATGACGTCAGGCTAGAAACAACCATCTTCGGTTAATCCGGACCTTCGCCTAAACCGGATAAAATCGTCGGTCAAATCGAATCCGGATTAACCGAGGTTTACTGTATTTCATTTTGGAGGGCTTGGAGACAAAACGTACGTTTTTAGCAACACGACAAGAAAATTTAAGTGGTTAGCGACCACACTTGAAAAAGGCTGTAGACGAGTGAAACCGACGCGCTTTAGAATAGTATAATGGAAAACAATCTTATTCTTGTCAAATAGCTAAAACCACCGATCAGCAAACTTTGTGAAACTCTGTCTCTACCATCGACTCCTTTTTATACTTTTCTTTATAAAAATCATACCTTTTACTTATAATATTATATGCCATTACCTGTTCTACACATTTCTTTCCAACTCTGGCGCCCAAAGGCAAGACGTCTGAGAATTTACAAAAGCTACGGTAAGATCGAATGTTATGAAAATCATCTTCTATTTGCAGAGCCACAAGCATTTAATCCGGTGTTAAATTTGACAGAAATTTTTTATCAGAAGCGTTACACTCCGTGAAGTAAAACGACGTAAAACAATTTACCAGAAACCTACAGAAAATTACCACACTACGACTTCCCTTACTATTTCTGCAATCTGAAAGTTATGGAGACACTTTTTCAAGAGAAAGCAACAGCCAACTTCTGCAAATTTTTAAACAAAATTTCCAAGCAGAAAATAGTCAGCAGCAAAAAAGAGTTAATGTTGTACCGCCTTTGAAGTGCTACAGGCACTAGGAACTTGACAAAAAATTAGCATCATGCATAGATAGCACTTTTAAGCTACAACACACTTATTTGCAAAAGACTTTTCTGGCGATACACCGCATCCTGCATCGTGCACCATGTCTTGAAGCCAAGAGTTTGCATTTGAATAAAGTGATCTACAGTAATTTACAATATGTTTTACTTGCAAGCGCTTAACGTTGTTTTCTGAGTGCATTTAATCTTATCGTAAACCTTTTAACTTCAAGATTACGGCTAATCGTGAGCCAGCAGTTTCTTAAATACTTCAGCACTTCTAGCGTTGCCCCTTTTGCAAACCACTTGGGAAACACTGATATGTACAAAGCGAATGCCTCGACACGCCACAGTTACGAATGGGCTTTGCAAATCATCAGAAGCTAGAGACACATTTCTTTCGCCTTGTTTAAAAAGTAGAAGCGGTATAAAGAGAAGTCCCGGCTAGACGTGAAACATGAACAAGAAAACTTGATAGAGTTATCTTTCGTGATTATGATGCATATATGATGCCGCGATACTTTAACTACAAAAAGCTTTTCCTATCTACACATTTTGCATGAATGTAGACCTATCGTATTCTAGTTTTAATCTCTGTTCTCAAGTTTTGAGTACTTACATTGGTAATTGGAACACGAAATTTTTGTGGACAGACTGACAAAGACTTGCACACCTGCAGCGGGCGTGTTTGTTGATGTTGACTAAACGCTTTACGAGAGAAATTGCAATATAACTGACAACTTTTGTTCAGCTTGTTATCAGACGTTGTTGCCATCGTATCGGACCAGGTAGTGTGCTAAATTGTCTGTGTTTTGAATGCTTGCTGTGACTAAAGCATCATCAGGAAATCATACTGCATTTTAAACTTTGTGAAAACTAATCTGTGCTTTTTTCATAATTAACAAGCTTGCAACCAGACAGAATTTGGATTTCTAAGGATTGATTACCCATTTTCATTTTGAGAGAAAATGTATTTGCTAGTTGATTGACCCAGATAGTTTTTTTGGCTTATCCCCAGACTTACCAGAAATACTGCATGCGAGACTGATATGAACATTGATTCTATTTGAATAAGGACTGAGGATGCGTAATTTTACGTGAAATCGATTTCCTATTAAAAATTTGCTGATCGATTCCTTGCTTACACCCATCGTGG